>Ga0326727_10011829_pt1 | contig 20121 bp, 11 predicted proteins | sample MB2enrmetagenome_FD_207643 | JGI IMG/M metagenome (GOLD analysis project Ga0326727, IMG submission 207643) | Lab enriched peat soil microbial communities from McLean, Ithaca, NY, United States - MB29MY | ecosystem: Environmental > Terrestrial > Soil > Wetlands > Peat | place: USA: New York...
CTCGCCGCGTCGCCGGGCGCGCCCGGGTTGCCGAGCTGGACCTGGTTGATCTGCGTCACCTTGGGCAAGAGGACCGAGTCGATCGGGAACGGCAGGTGGACGTGCAAGCCCGGCTGGGTGGTGTCGATCCAGCGGCCGAAGCGCAGCACCACGCCTTGCTCGTCAGGCTGAACCCGGTAGATCGACGTGGCGGCCCAGCCGATCACGACGATGGCGACGAGCAGCCGGACGCCGCGCCGGCCGAGCCGCGGCGCGCGCACCAGCTTGAGCACGCCCTCGCGCAGCAGCGCGCCGAGCCCTTCGGGTGGCGACGTCGGCTCTTCGCCTACGACGGGCGTATCAGTCATGGCGCGTCCTTGACGGCGGCTGGGTCGCGCGGCTGGCGCCGCCGCTCGGCGATAGGGGGCGCGCTCCGGCGCGCGGCGCTTTGCGATGGGTCAATCGAGGCCAACCGCGAGGGTCTCCTCCAGCATCAGCCGCGCCCGCGCCCGCAGCCGCTCGGTCTGGCTCTTGAGCTGGCCGCAGGCGGCGAGGATGTCGCGACCGCGCGGGGTGCGCACCGGGCTGGCGTAGCCGGCGTTGAAGACGATGTCGGAGAAGCGCTCGATCGCGTCCCAGTCCGAACACTCGTAGGGGCTGCCTGGCCAGGGGTTGAACGGGATGAGGTTGATCTTGGCCGGCAGGCCGGCGAGCAGGCGCACCAGCGCCTTCGCTTCGGCCGGCGAATCGTTGACCCCCTTCAGCATCACGTATTCGAAGGTGATGCGGCGCGCGTTGGAGGCGCCGGGATAGTCGCGGCAGGCCTGAAGGAGCTGCTTGATTGGATACTTCTTGTTGAGCGGCACCAGCTCGTCGCGCAGCGCGTCGTTGGTCGCGTGCAGCGACACGGCGAGCATCGTGCCGCATTCGCCGCCGAGCCTCGCCATTTCCGGCACGACCCCGGAGGTCGAGACGGTGACGCGCCGCTTGGACAGCGACAAGCCGTCGCCGTCGGTCAACACGGCGATCGCCTCGCGCACGTTGTCGAAATTGTAGAGCGGCTCGCCCATGCCCATGAAGACGATGTTCGACACCGCGCGCACGCCTTCGCCGGAGGGGACCAGTCCATCGGTCGGCGGCGTTCCGCCGGGAAAGTCGCCGAGCCGGTCGCGCGCGACCAGAACCTGGCCGACGATCTCCGCCGCGGTCAGGTTGCGCGCCCAGGCCTGAGTGCCGGTGTGGCAGAAGGTGCAGTTGAGGGTGCAGCCGACCTGGCTCGAGACGCACAGCGTGCCGCGGTCGGTCTCGGGGATGTAGACGGTCTCGATCTCGGCGCCCTTGTCGCCGGGATGGGCGGGCGGCATGCGCAACAGCCATTTGCGGGTGCCGTCGGCGGAAACCTGCTCGGCGACGATCTCGGGCCGCTCGAGCGTGTAGCGCTCGCCGAGCTTGTCGAGCAGCGGCCGGGCGACGTTGCGCATCGAAGCGAAGTCGCGCGCGCCGCGATGATAGATCCAGTGCCAGAGCTGGGCGCCGCGCATGCGGATTTCGCGCTCCGGCGCGCCGATTTCGGCGAGCGCGCGCGCGATCTCGGCGCGGGTCGCGCCGGCGAGGCTCGGACCTGCGGCCGTCAGGGGGGCGGGGGCCGGGGACATGGGGCGGCTTCTACCACACTGGACGGGGTGGGAAAAAGGCGGATGAGCGGGGCAAAGCGGGGTCCCGCGCTCCCTTGGCCGCCGGATTCGCGGCCAAGGTTAGCGGAGACGGTTAAGAGCTGCCGAACACGTCGTTGGTCTGCGCCGTCACCCGGACGAAGGTGGTGCGCTTACTGACCTCCTTGAGCTGGGTCGCGCCGATGTAGGTCATCATCGAGCGCACCCCGCCCATGATCTCGGCCATGGTGGCGTCGACCGAGCCGCGATAGGGCGTCTCGACCGTCTTGCCCTCGGAGGCGCGGTAGGCGGCGACGCCGCCCGAATAGCGCTTCATCGCCGTCTCCGACGACATGCCGTAGAACGTCATGCCGACCGGAACCTTTTTGCCGTCGCGGGTCTCGTAGCGAATTTCGCCGTCGCATTCGTCGTGGCCGGCGAGCATGCCGCCGAGCATGACGAAATCGGCGCCGGCGCCGTAGGCCTTGGCGACGTCGCCGGGCGACGTGCAGCCGCCGTCGGCGCAGACTTGGCCCTTGAGGCCGTGGGCGGCGTCGGCGCATTCGATGATCGCCGAGAGCTGCGGATAGCCGACGCCGGTGACCCGGCGCGTGGTGCAGACCGAGCCGGGGCCGATGCCGATCTTGACGATGTCGGCGCCGGCGAGGATCAGCGCTTCGGTCATGTCGCCGGTGACGACGTTGCCGGCCATGATCACCGAGTCCGGATTGTCGTCGCGCACCTGTTTGACCACGTCGAGGAACTTCTCGAAGTAGCCGTTGGCGACGTCGATGCACAGCAGCCGCGGCTTCGCCCGCTTGCGCACCGCCGCGAGCTTGGCGAGATCGGCGTTGAGGGCGCCGAGCGAATAGAAGGCGTGAACGCCGTCCGCGCCGGCGAAGAACTTGGCCAGCTCGTCCTCGGGATGGTGCTTGTGCAGCGCCGTCAGCGCGCCGCGCTTGCCGAGCGCGCGCGCCATCGCCATCGTGCCGGTGACGTCCATGTTGGCGGCGATCAGCGGGAAGCCGTTCCATTCCGTGCCGGTGTGGAGAAAGCGGAAGGTGCGATTGACGTCGACGTCGTTGCGGGAGCCGAGGGTCGAACGCTTGGGGCGGATCAGAACGTCCTTGAAGTCGAGCTTGACGTCGCTTTCGATACGCATGGGTTTTTCCGGAATGGCGCGCAGGGGCGCGCGGAGCAGAGGTTCGGCGCGCCTTAGCACGGACGGGCCGCGGCGGACAGGCGGAACCGCCGGCGGGGCGCCGCCGGTCCCTCTGGCGGGCGAGCGAGACGGCGACCTGGCGAGCGGGCAGGCGCGCCGCCGTCGAACCTTCGGCGGCTGGGGTCCGACGCGACGCTCCGGCGTCGGACAAAAGACGTAAAGACAACAATGGGTTGCGGTTTAGGCGCAGCGGCCCCCTCGCGACTGACGGCGAGCGTTGGCGTCGACCGAGCCGGCGTCCGAAGGCCGAGCAATCGAGCGGATGACTTCAGACAAAAATAACATCCCAGGTCTAGGAAAGGTTTGGGCGATAAGACGCCTATGCGCGCCATCGGATGCGAACCGTCGCATCCGCCTGCATGCCGCTCCTCTGGCGCGCCGGCCCGCGCGGGCCATGTCCACCCGAAATCCTGTGACGTGAGCCGAGGCGGCCGTCGCCGCCGGCGCAAGCGTCCGACGGCGGCGATTTGGCGACCAACGCGAACCAGGACTTCCACTTCCGCCTGAGAGCAGCTCCGCCCGAACCCCGGCGGCTCTCACGGGCCCAAATTAGGCTGACCGCATGAGCTCGATCATTTCGTTCCTGACGGTCTCCCAGATCGCCTCGATGTCGACGACGACGGTCGCCTCGCTGACGACGGCGAACATTGCGGCGTTGAACACCAAGCAGATCGCGGCTCTCTCCTCGACCCAGGCGGCGGCCCTGACGGTGGCCGACGTCCAGGCGTTCAGCGGCCCGCAGGTCAGCGCGCTCAGCCTCGGCGCGATCATCGGGCTGTCGACGACGCAATTCGCAAGTCTGACGACAGCCGAAGCCGCGGCGCTCGCCTCGTCGCAGATAGGGGCCCTGACGACCGCCGAGATCGGCGCGTTCACCACGGCGCAACTGGCGGCGTTGAGCGCGGCGCAGATCGGCGGGCTGACCTCGAAACAGGCATCGACCTTGACGACCGCCGAGCTGGCGGCGCTCACCGCCTCGCAGCTCGCCGGGCTCGCTTCCCAGGCGGAGGCCGCGCTGTCGACGGCCCAGGTCAGCGCGCTGACGACCGATGCCGTCGCCGGCCTGACGACCGCTCAGGTCGCCGCCCTGACGACGGCGGACGTGCGCGTCATGTCGACAGCGGAGATCGCGGCGCTGTCGACGGCGCAGATGGCGGCGCTCGGCTCAGCCCAGGCGGCGGTTCTTTCGACCGGCGATCTCGCGGTTCTCTCGACCGACCAGATCGCCGCGCTGAGCACAAAGGCCGCGGCGGGGTTGACGACGGCGCAGATCGCCGCGCTCTCCACCGATCAGGCGGCGGCGCTGACCACCGGGCAGGTCGCGACGCTGAGCGCGAAGCAGGCCGCGGCGTTGACCACCGCGCAGATCGCCGCATTGTCGACCGCCGAGGTCGCCGCGCTCAACGCCAATGACTTGTCTTCGCTCGCCGCCGGTCAGGCGCAGGCGTTGTCGACCGTCGACGTCGCCGCCCTGACGACTGCTGAGGTCGGCGCGCTGTCGACGGCGGCGGCGCACGCGTTTTCGACGGCGCAGATCGCCGCGCTGTCTACTGCGCAGATCGCGGCGTTGACCGCAGCCCAGGCGGCGGTCTTGTCGACCGCCAATGTATCGGTCCTGTCGACCGATCAGGTCGCGGCGCTCAACACCAAGGCGACCGCGGCGCTGACCGCCGGGCAGATTGGGGCGTTGAGCTCGACGCAAGCGGCGGCGCTGACCAGCGCGCAGGTCGCAGCGCTGACTTCCGTTCAGGCCGAGGCGCTGACGACGGCCGATATTGCGGCGTTCTCGAGCGCCGAGATCGTGGCGCTCAGTCTCGCCGACATGCAATCGCTGCTCGCCACCCAGATCCAATCGATCGCCACCGCCAATCTCGCCGCCTTGACGACGGCGCAGGTTGGAGCGCTGTCGACTTACGAAGTTCACGCGCTGACGACCGACCTCGTGGCGGCGCTGACCACGGCTCAGGTCGCGACGCTGTCGGCGACGCAGGTCGGGGCGCTGACGACGGCGGACGTCGTCGCGCTCTCGACCGACCAGATCGCCGCGCTGCGCACGTCGGCGGTATCGGCGCTGAACTCGGCGCAGATCGCCGTTCTTTCAACCGATCAGGCGGCGGCGCTGACGACGGCGCAACTCGCGGCCTTCGCCTCTAAGCAAGCGCCGGCGCTGACGACCGCCGAGCTCGCCGCCTTGTCGACCACGCAGGTCGCTGCGCTGAGCGCGCAGGCCGCCTCCGCGCTGACCACGACGCAGATCGCCGCGCTCTCGACCGATCAGGCGGCGGCGCTGACGACGGCCCAGATGGCCTCGCTCACCTCCAATCAGGCGCCGGCGCTGACGACCGCCGAGCTCGCAGCGTTTTCGACCGCGCAGGTCGCGGCGTTGAGCGCGCCGGCGACGTCCGCCCTGACGACCAACCAGATCGCCGCGCTTTCGACCGACCAGACGGCGGCGCTGACGACGGCGCAGATGGCCGCGCTCACCTCCACTCAGGCGTCGGCGTTGACGACCGACCAGATTGCGGCGCTTTCGACCAGCCAGATCGCCGCCTTCGCGCCGAAGGCGGCGGCGGCGCTGACGGCCGCCGAGATCGGCGCGCTCTCGACCGCCGATGTGGCGGCGATGGCCACGGCCGAGGTCAACGCGCTGACCACGGCGGAAGCCGGGGCGCTGTCGACCGACCAGATTGCGGCGCTGTCGACCAGCCAGGTCGCCGCCTTCGCGCCGAAGGCGCTGGCGGCGCTGACGACCGCGCAGATCGCCGTCCTCACGACGGATCAGGCGGCGGCGCTGACGACGGGAGAGATCGCCGCGCTGACGACGACCCAGGCCGCCGCCCTGTCGACGGCGCAAATCGCGGCGCTCTCGGCGACGCAAATCGCGGCGGTCAGCTCGACCGACGTCGCGGCGCTGACGACCGACGACGTCGCGGCGCTTTCGACCGATCAGCTCGTCGCGCTGAGCGCGAAGACCGTCGCCGGGCTGACCACCGATCAGGTCGGCGCGCTCGACGCCGCCGACCTTGCCGCCCTGACGACGACGCAGATCGCCGCCCTGACTACGACACAAGCCGCGGTCCTGACGACGAGCCAGGCGGCGGCGCTGTCGACCGATCAGGTCGCGGCGCTGAGCGCCAACGCGATCGCCGCGCTGTCGACCGATCAGGTCGGCGCGCTCACCACCGATCAGCTCGCCGCGCTGACGACCGCGCAGATGCGCGCGCTGACCTCGACGCAGGTGGAGACGCTGTCGACCGCCGACCTCGCGGCGCTGGCGGTCAACCAGCTCGCCGCGCTGGCCGCGCCAGCGGTTTCGGCGCTGACGACCGACCAGATCGCCGCGCTGTCGACCGACCAGACGGCGGCGTTCATGGCGACGCAGATCGCGGCGCTGACGACCGACCAAATCGGCGCGCTGTCGACCGACCAGCTGGCCGGCTTGATCGTGACGCAGTTGGGCGCCCTGACCTCGGCCCAGGGGGCGGCGCTGACGACCGACGATCTGGCGGCCCTCAACTTCTACCAGTTTACCGCGCTGAGCGCGAACGCCGTTTCGGGCCTGACGACCGACGTGGTGAGCGCTCTGACGACCGACCAGACGACGGCGCTGACGACGGCGCAGGTCGCCGCGTTGACCTCGACGCAGATCACCGCGTTGGGGGCGAACGACCTCGCGGCGCTGTCGACCGACCAGTTCGCCGCGCTCAACAGCGGCGCGGCGGCGGCTTTCACCACGGACCAGATCAGCGCGCTCAGCCTCGATCAGGTCGGCGCATTGACTTCCGCGCAGCTCGCCGCCCTGACGACCGACCAGGCGGCGGCGTTGACGACGGCGCAGATCGGGGTTCTCTCCGCGATCCAGGCTTCGGCGCTGGCGACAGCCGATTTCGCCGCGTTCTCGACCGACCAGTTCGCCGCTCTGAACTTCGACTCGGCGACCGCGCTGACGACCGCGCAGGTCCAGGCGCTCACGTCGCAGCAGGTGGCGACGCTGACGACCGACGAGATCGCGGCGTTCTGGACCGGGCAGATCGCGGCGCTGAGCGTCGGCGCGATCGGCGCGCTGACGACGGACCAGCTCGGCGCGCTCTCGGACGCGCAATTCGCGGCCCTATCGTCGGATCAAGCGGCGGCGCTGACCGGCGCCGACGTCGCCGCGCTGGCGACCGACCAGATCGCGGCGCTGAGCGCCGCCGCGTTTGGCGCCCTGACGACCGACGCGATCGCCGCGCTGTCGACCGACCAGTTCGCCGCGCTGACCACGGATCAGGCGGCGGCGCTGTCGTCGGCGGCGGGGGCGGTTCTGACGACCGACGATGTCGCGGCCTTGTCGACCGACCAGCTCGCGGCGCTGAGCGCCGGCGCGTTCGGCGCCCTGACGAGCGACGCGATCGCGGCTCTCAGCGACGACCAGATCGCCGCGCTGACGACCGTCCAGGCGGCGGCGCTGTCGTCGAGCGGCGGCGCGGCGCTGACGACCGACGACGTCGCGGCCTTGTCGACCGACCAGTTCGCCGCGCTGAGCGCCGGCGCGTTCGGCGCATTGACGACCGATGCGATCGGCGCTCTGACGAGCGATGATGTCGCCGCGCTGACGACGGCGCAGGCGGCGGCGATGTCCAGCGCGCAGATGGCGGCGCTGAGCCCGGACCTGTTCGCGGCGCTGTCGACGGGGCAGTTCGCCGCTTTGAGCTCCGACGCGATCGCCGCGCTGACGACCGACGCGGTCGCCGCCCTGACGACCGACCAGATCGCCGCGCTGACGACCGACCAGGCGGCCGCGTTGACGTCGGCCCAGGCGACGGCGCTCGGGACCGACCTGTTCGGGTCGTTCTCGACCGACCAGATCGCCGCGCTGACCTCCGACGCCGCGTCGGGCCTCACCACCGACCAGGTCGCCGTTCTGACGACCGATCAGGCCGCGGCGCTCACGGCGGCCGAGACCGGCGCGTTTGGCGCGAGCCAGATCGCCGCGCTGTCGGCGAGCGATTTCGACGCGCTGTCGACAGCGGCGCTCGACGCGATCGGCGTTTCGGCGATCCCGAGCCTGACGATTCTCGAGCTCGCCGGACTGACGAGCGCGCAAGCCGGATCGTTCACCTCCGACCAGATGCAGGCGTTCAACGTCGCACAGCTGGCCGCGGTGATCGCGGCTTACGACAACAGCTAGGTTCGACCACGCCTCAGGCGGTCGGCGGTCGCCTGAAGCGAGCTGCGCCTTCAGCGCGCCGCGAAACCCGAGACGACGCCGATCCCTGGCCGTCGAGGCCGTCGAAGCCGCGGTGGGCCATCGCCGCGCAGGGGTCGCCCTGGCTGAGGCCGCCGTCGAGCCGGGCGACCCGCGCGCGCTCCGCCGCCCGGGCGACGAAGGGCGCAACGCCTTCGGGCGAAGTCTTGCGACTTTCGTCGTTGCGGAGGTGGACGATCAGGATCGGCGGCGAGGCTGCGGGCGAGCCGAGGATGGCGATGACGTTCTCGCCATCGCCGGAAGCGTCGCCGAAGAACTTCGAAGTGAGGACGCGCCGCGCCAGGCGGGCGCCGGCGAGTCGCGGTCCGTCTATCGGAAAGGCGCTGCGGACGGCGCGGCGACGCCCGTCGCCTCACGCCGCGCCGCGTAGCTCGCCCGCAGGCCCGCGGCCTGCAGCGCGACCAGCGGTAGCGCCAGCAGGATGACGAATTGCAGACTGGCGCCCCAAGCGAGGGCAGCCGCCGCGGCGAGGCAGGCGAGGGCGCCGCCGACGTCCCACGCCGCCTCCAGCGCGAGATGGTAACGCAGCGGGCAGGGCGACGCCTTGGCCTCGTTGTAGATCGCGGTCATCAGCGACGGGTTGTAGAGGCCGCCGAGCAGCGCCGCGCCGATCGCCACGACCAGCACGGCGACCGCCTGCTCGCCGCAGAGCGCCTTGGCGGCGAGCGTCGCGGCCAGGACGACGGCGTTGATCCACGCCGCGCGCGAGGCGCCGCCGGCGTCGATCGCGCGGCCGAAGGCGAGCCCGCCGAGCGCTCCCGCCAGCGCCGCCGCGGCGAGGATGCCGCCGAACGCGTCGAAACGGCCGCCGAACGCCTGGAAGACGATCAGGCTCCACGCCCAGCCGGCGCCGCTGAAGATCCAACCGTCGGCGGCGAACGGCAGTGCGCCGCTGAGCGCGGCGCGATAGGCGCCCGGCGGGGCGTCGCGCTCGACCGGCCGGTCGGCTGAGCCGACGAGCGGCGCGATTGCGGCGAGCTGCGCCGCCCCTGCCGCGCCGAAGGCGAGCCACGGCCCGCCGTAGGCGAGCGCGAGCCCTCCCGCCGCAGGCCCGACGACGCCGGCGGCGGCGATCAGCAACTGCCGCAAGCCGACCTGCGCGCCGCGTCGCTCGGCGTCGCCGACCAACGCAAACATCGCGTGATAGCTCGGCCAGTAGAGCACGCCAGCGGTCGCGGTCACGGCGACATAGGCGACAAGCGCAACGTCGAGGCCGCGGACCGGCGCGAGCAGCGCCGCCTGCAGCGCCGACAGCGCCGCGCCGACGATCAGCGTTGATTTCAGCCCGACCCGCCGCACGACGGGAAGGACGGCCGGCCGCAGCAGAAAGCGCAAGGCGAGGATGCCGGCCATCGCCAAGTAGATCGCCGCCGGCTCGAGACCCTGCCGGTAGAGGAAGACCGCCGAAAACGCGTCGGCGACGCTGCAGGCGAGCTGCTGCAACGCCGAATGCAGCGTCAGTCGGTCGAGGTCGGAATTGGCTGAACGCGTCATCGATCGAGTGCGCGACGTCGTGTCCCGGGCGGCTCCATGGCAGGGCGGGAGGGTTTGTCGCACGGACGACTCTCGACGGATGTGGACGCCAAACGTCATTATCGCATGCGCGCCCCAGGCGACGCGCCCGGACTTGTCGCTATCACATAAAAAGTCTGAGCGGGCGAAGGGAGCGAACGCCATGCGGGCCGCGATTCCACAATCTGCGCGTCGATCGCTCTGCCGCGATTCGCCCGTCCGCGCGCGAGGCCCGTCGAGCCCGGAGCCGAATAAGTCAACGGCGGTTGACATCGGCGGCGAATCGTGATGGATTGAGCTCGCTAGACGTGGCGTGACCCGCCTTACGCCGTTACGCGTGTAGCGCGCCGGGCGACTGCCGAAACTCTGCGTGTCCCCGAAGTCGGAGTCGCCCGGCGCATTCAATTCAATCGAGACGCCCTCGGTCCGGGGACGCGGTTCATTGCTCGCGCCTGAACGAGCCCGCCCGCGCGCGTCAACGTCGACGACCGAGGGCGACGGAGGTCAGACCGGCTTGTATCGCTTTACTATTCGACGGGCGCCCCGCGCTCATCGCGACATCCGGAGACGAACGACATGGCCATGAGATCGGCAAGGCGGACAGGGGAGGACACTCGCCGGCGAATCATTCTCGCTGCGGCGGCCCGGTTTGCGCAGTTGTCGTACGAAGAGGTCAAGCTGCGCGACATCGCGCGGGACGTCGAAATTGACGTCGCGTATGTCCACCGTTCTTTCGGCTCCAAGGAGAAGCTCTTCACGGAAGTGCTGTCCGAAACAGCGAGACATCCGCGCCGCATTACGGGGGCGAGCGGCGGAGAAGATCTCGTCGCCGCTCTCACGGAAAACGTCTTCAAGTACGGTACGATGGGGTTTCGAATCTTCGCCAATTCGCTGTCCAGCCCTCAAGCCAGGGACGTGATCAGGACTGCGGTCGTCGACGACTTCATCGGACCTCTGGCTGCGAAATTGCCCGCGCCCGCAACGGAGCGGGCCGAACTGATCATGGCTTGCCTGGCGGGCATCCAACTCGTTCGCGAGGTGCTCCGTCTCGAACCCTTGCACTCGACATCGCGGAAGGTCAGTCAGCCGATGATCGAGGCGATCTTTCGCGCCTGCGTGGATGAAGCCCCGCCAATCGCGCCGCCGGCGACCCACCCCGGGGCGTCGCGTCCCGCCAAGCGAACCCCTCGCCTCGCCGCAACATCGCAGGCCGCTCGACAGGCGACCGCCCGTTCGCGCCGGCGCGACTCTGCGGATTCCGACTGAGCTCCCGCGTCTCCTGTTGCGCCCGCCGTTTCAACCGACGTTCGGCGCATCGCCGTTGAAATGCGTCCCGGCGCCAGCGCCCCCGCCGACGCCGCCCGGAGCGCGTCAGCGCGGCTGTCGATCGGGCGCAGCGGGCGGGCGCGGCGGATCGATGCGCGCTGGGCGCGCCGGGCGGCATTTGGCGACAGAACCGATCATGACGACCAGCACGCTGCCGAGAAGCACGCATTGCGCGATGGCGTAGGGCAGGGTCGGCGCTTGGTTGGCGCTCGGGATCCAGTACGCCAGCGCGGCGAACGTCACGGCCGCGATGACGGCCAGGACGCCCCAGTTCGATTGGCGATCGCGGCTCATAGCGCTTAATTGACCTCGTCGTTCGTCTCGACAATTCGCCAGTCGATTTCATGGCGTTCTGCGAAGCGGGGCTTGGTCGCGCGCGCCTCGGTCATTGCCTGCAATGCTTCGGCGCGATCGGCGAATATCCGCTGATGATCACGTCACCCGGCGAAGGCAGGTCAAAGGGGGGGCACGGGGATTTGCCTCCGCCCGCACGCGAAACGTTCGGTCCCAGCCGCCAGCGCCTCCGATCGAGGACAAGGCAGATCACGATCACGACATCGACTGCGATGAACGCGATGACGGCAGTGACGAGGGCTTGTGCTAAGGTCATGAACCAGACCCCGGGAAGCGGCCTAATGCTTGGTCGCAAGCGTTGAAACGATTGCGGCGCCGGCGCGCCGACGGCTTTGCTTGGCGACCCCAGCGCGTTGGCGGGTCCGTTTCGGATGTGGGCCATAGCCCGAGAGGAAAAGCGCCGCTGCGCCCCTTTCGACGGCCTCGGCCACTTCAGGCTCTAGCGTATCGACTTGCAAATGGAGTTCGGCGGCGACCGCGGCCAGACCTGCCTCTCGATAGAGACAAGACAGGGGCCCGGCAAAATCGGCCTCATGCTCGTAAGCAGGGGGGTAGGCGAGATGATCGTGACGCATGGGACGTCCTCTAGAAAAGCGGGAATGCATGATGGATCCCGCGGCGATAAGGGCTAAAAGAGCACGCGCGCGTCGTAGGGCTTCGACGGAATGAATTCGCCGGCCCAGGCGCGCTCGTGCAACTCCCAGGGCGACGCCCCGACGGCGCGGGCCACGATCATCTTGTCCGGGTCGACGAAGATCCCCGGCGGGTTCTTGGCGAACTCCGGCGAATGGCGGATATGCTCGCCCGACTTCCGGCTGTCGCCATAGTTGTCGACATTGATCTCCACGCCGTTGCCGTCGGGGTCCTCGTAGTAGAAAGCCGTCTGCCATCCGCCGTCCGCGCACAGCGCCGGGACGATCGCGAGTCGTTTGAGCCGGACGTAAGTCGCCAAGAGGTCGTCGAGCGTTCGGCATTGGAAGGCCAAGTGGTGCAGACGCGGATGGCGCGACCGTGCGGGATCGGCGGAAAGGCGGGGTAGTTGGATGAGGGCGAGTCGGTGATTGGCTTCGTCATTGCTCAGCCATGCGACTTTGATCGCCTTGGAAGCGTCGGTGCGGCGCGCGATCGTCATGCCGAGGGCCTTTTGGTACCAATCGATCATAGGCTCCATGGCGCCGGTGGCGAGTTGCAGATGGTGCAGCTTCGGGTGAACAATGGTTTCGCTGTTCATGCCAATGGTTTCGCTATTCACGGCGGGTTTCCTTCAGTAACCTTGAGACACATTGGTCTCGGCCGGCGGGTGCGAGATGGTTGCTCCGGCGGCCGCGCCGCATGCGACTGTGATGACCACGAGAAGCGCCAGTATCTTCCGCATCGTTAACCTCCTGAAGCGCACTCGCGCTCCAGCTATCGCGTCCGTCCACGAGGGGCGCCGAGTCACACCGGAACGTCCCTCGGCGACGATGTCAACCACGGTTGACTTCGTTTGTCAACAGCTGTTGACTTTTGCCTCGCTTTCGTTCACAGCGATGCGTGGGGGAGACCGGCGGAGCGCGCGCGGCGAGGCGGCGAGCTTCGCTGTTCCGGCCCGACGACGCAGTCAGGCGGCTCGACAGGCACTCAGGGGGCGCTAATGGTCACTTCTCCGACATCGGTCATGTCGACGCCGCGAATCGACGATCTCGGCCTCGAGCGGATCGCCAACCGCGGCGGGATGTCGATCGCTCTGCTGCCGAACGGCGCGATCTTCTCGTTGGAGCACGCGGGGCTCGGCCGCTCGATCCTCGTCAACCAAGCGTTCGGATCGCCGGTCGCCGGCGGGATGTCGCGCCTCGTCCTGCGGATCGGCGGCGAGGAGCCGGCCGTTCTGAATTGTATGGGCGCCGAGGCGCCGTGCCGCGTCGGCGCCGCCGCCGACCGTTTCGTCTGGGAAGGAGAGCAGAGCGGCGTGTTCCACCGGCTCGCGCTGTCGCTCGACGCGGATTCGAACGTCTGGCTGTGGCGGCTTGCGGTCGAGAACCGGCGCGTGACCGATCTGCCTTGCGACGCCGTGTTCATCCAGGACCTCGGCCTCGGCGAACCGGGCTTCGTCACCAACAACGAGGCCTACGCCTGCCAGTATCTCGATCACTTCGTCGCTCGGCATCCGCGCGCTGATTTCGTCGTGATGAGCCGACAGAATCTCGCCCAGGACGGCGGGCATCCGTGGACGGCGCACGGCTGTCTCGAGGGCGCGGACGGCTTCGCCACCGATCTGCGCGAGCTGATGGGCCCCGCGCATCGCGACGCCGATGGCGTGGAGCTCCCGTTCGGCGCGAACCTTTCCTCGCGGCGCCTGCAATACGAGACCGGCTGCGCCGCCCTACAATCGAGGGCCGCGACCCTTGCGCCCGGATCGGCGACGTCCTGGACGTTCTTCGGCGCGTTCCGGCGCGACCAAGCGGCGGCGTCGTCAAACGACGATCTCGCGCTCGTCGACGAAATCGAAAGCATTGCCGCGGGCTGGCGGGAGCGCGAGGTCGTCCTCGCCGCGCCGACCCGCACGATCGTCGAGGAAGCGCCGGTCGCCGTCGCCGACAACCTCGGCGAGCAAGCGATCCGCGCGCTCTATCGCCGCCGCACGCATGTCGAGACCTTCGGCGGCGAAGTTCTCTCCTTCTTCACGCCGAGCCGAGGTCACAGCCGTCACGTCGTGTTGCGCGACAAGGAACGCCTGGTCGCCCGCCGTCACGGCGCCATGCTGCGCAGCGGCGGCGAGATGCTGCCGACCGAAACGACGTTGTGCGCCACCGCCTGGATGCATGGCGTCTTCGGCGCGCAGCTCACCGTCGGCAACACCACGTTTCACAAGCTCTTTTCCGTCTCGCGCGATCCCTACAACATCGGACGGGGCGGCGGCCTGCGGATCTTGGTCGAGCTCGAGGGCCGATGGCGGTTGCTCTCCGTGCCGTCTGCGTTCGAAATGGGCCTCGGCGATTGCCGCTGGGTCTACCAATTGGGCGACCGGACCGTCACCGTCACGGCGAGCGTTTCGAGCGATGAGGCCGCTCTGCAGTGGCGCGTCGCCGTCGCCGGCAAGAAATGCCGTCTGCTCGTCTTCGGCCATCTCGTTCTCGGCGACCTCGAATACGCCAGCCGCGGCCGCGTCGAGATCGACGCGCTGAAGAAACGCTTCGTCTTTCGGCCCGATCCCCAGTCGTTGTGGGGACAGCGATATCCCCGCGCCTCGTACCGCCTGGCGACGAGCACGCCAGCGGAAATCGAGGCGATCGGCGGCGACGAGTTGCTCTATCTCGACGGCGAGCGGCGCGGCGGCGGCTACGTCGCGATCCGCACGCGGCCGACTCGCGGCTTTGCCTTCTCGGTCGTCGGCTCCCTGACCGACGAAAGCCAAGCGGAGGCGCTCGCGGCCAAATACGCCAAGGGCGTCGACGACGAAACGCTGTCTTCGCGCTCGGCGCGCGCATGGCGCCGCATCACCCGTGGCTTGCGGCTCGAGGGGGCGAACGCGACCGCCGAAGACATCGACACGATTCTCCCCTGGCTCGCGCACGACGCGATGATCCATCTCACCGCGCCCCACGGCCTGGAGCAATATTCGGGGGCGGCCTGGGGCACTCGCGACGTCTGCCAAGGCCCTCTGGAAATGCTTCTCGCGCTCGAGCACGACGCGCCGGCCAAGGCGATCCTCCGGATCGTCTTCGCGCAGCAGGACGAGCAGGGGGGCGATTGGCCGCAATGGTTCATGCTCGAGCCCTATGGGGCGATCCAGGGCAAGGAGGCGCATGGCGACATCCTCGTCTGGCCGCTGAAGGCGCTGTGCGACTATGTCGAGGCGACTGGCGATTTCGCCTTCCTCGACGAGCCGGTCGGCTGGCGGCGCGACGACGACTTCGCGGCGACCGTCGCCGCCTCCCCGATCGCCGCCCATGTGGCGAAACTCGTCGCCACGGCGCGCGAGCGATTCATTCCCGGCGTCCACCTCATCCGCTACGGAAACGGCGACTGGAACGATTGCCTCCAGCCGGTCGACCTCGCCAAGCGCGACTGGATGACGAGCAGCTGGACCGTCGGCCTGCTCCATCAGCAACTCCGCCGCTACGCCGAGATCCTGCGCGCGGCGGGGCGCGCCGCCGCGGCCAAGCAGCACGAGGCGCTCGCCGCCGCGATGAAAAAGGATTTCAAGCGCTATCTGGTGCGCGACGGCGTGGTCGCGGGCTATGCGGTGTTCAATCCCGAGGGCGCGCCGCCGGAACTGCTCCTCCATCCCAGCGATAAAGAGACGGGCGTCTCGTTCTCGCTGATTTCCTTGACGCAGGCCATCCTCGGCGAGCTTCTGACGGCGGCGGAGGCGCGGCGCTGCGCCAAGCTCATCGCGGCGCGTCTCCTGCTGCCCGACGGCGCGCACCTGATGGACAAGCCGCTCCCCTATAGCGGCGGGCGGGAGACGATCTTCCGCCGCGGCGAGTCGGCGGCGTTCTTCGGGCGCGAGGTCGGACTCATGTACGTCCACGCGCACTTGCGCTATGGGGAGGCGATGAGCGTTCTCGGCGACGGTCAGGCGTTGTGGGACGCGCTCGTCGTCGCCAACCCGATCGCCGTCACGGAAAAGCTGGCCCACGCCTCGCTGCGGCAGCGCAACGCGTATTTCAGCAGCAGCGACGCGGCGTTCCGCGACCGCTACGAGGCGAGCGCCAAATGGGAGCTGGCGAAGGCGGGCGAAATCGCGGTCGAGGGCGGCTGGCGCATCTTTTCCAGCGGCCCGGGCGTCTATCTGTCGCTGGTCGTTCAGCACGCGCTCGGCCTGAGGCGACGCTTCGGCAAGCGGATCGTCAAGCGATGCCTGCCGGCCTCGCAGAGACGTCTGCGGGTCGCCGGCCTGCTGCCGACCCGGCGAACGCGATAGCCTATTGCGCGGGAAGCGCCGCCGGTTCGCGTCCGTCGGCGATTTCCGCCGTCACCGCGGGTTGGAAGCGCGGCGCCTCCGGATCCGCGACGAGAGTGAGGGTTCGCTGGAAGAATCCGCTCACCGCGGGCGCTTTCCCGATGTAAACGACGCCGACTTCCGGCATGTCGCGCGCGAACGCCGCCACTATGCGTTCAGCCGCTTTGGGATCGAGAGCGGCGAGCGCTCGGTTGACCACGAGCCAGCGGGGCTTCACCAGGAGAACGCGGGCCATCGCCAGACGCTGCTTCTCGACGTCGTTCAGCCGCCGGTCCCATCGCTCGTTCGCGTCGAGCATGGGCGCGAGCTGTTCGAGGCCGACCGTGGCGAGCGCTTCGTGGACGTGCGCGTCGTCGTAGGCGTGCGGCGGGTGGGGATAGGCGAGCGACCGGCGCAACGTCCCGGGCGCCACATAGCCGGGCGTCGGCATGAAGACGATCGACTGGCGATGCGGACGCGCGACGCGGCCGCCGCCCCAGGGCCAAAGTCCCGCGACCGCCTGGAACAGCGCGCGTTCGTCGTTCTGTTCGCCGGTGATGAGAACGTGATCGCCCGGCTTCACTTCCACGCGGGGCTCGCTCAGGGCGAGGCGCCCGTTGGGCGTCGCGAGCCACAGTTCGTCGAGGACGATCGATTCCTCGTGCCGCCCGTCCAACTCGATCCGGCTTTCGCCCTCGCCAAGCGTGTTGATCGCCAACAGCGTCTTGCGGAAGCCCACAACGCGGTGCAGCGTCGCCCGCCAGTCGGCGATGCCGGAGAAATTGTTGATGAACCATCCCAGCGCCTGCTGCACCTGGTTGAACGCGCCGACGACCATCATCAACTTGCCGAAGGTCATGCTTCCGAAGAAATACGCGGGCGCCGCGACGAGGATCGGCGCGACGATCGCCAGCCAACCGACGCTCGCGGTGACCCACGTCAGCGCCGTCGTCGCGACGACGATCCGTTCCAAGACTTGGACGAGGCCGCTGAAGATCGCAGCGAGATGACCGACCGCTTCGGGCTCGGCGCCGTGCAGCGTGACGGCTTCGATCTCCTCGTTCACTTGCACGAGTGCGAACCGCAGCTGCGCCTCGTGCGCGTAGCGCTCCGAATTCTGCCCGATCAATGGGCGGCCGACGCGCCAGCTCAACAGCGAAGCGAGCCCGGAATAGAGCAGCGCGCACCAGACCATGTAGCCGGGCGCGACAAAGGCGTGTCCGGCGATCGAGACGACCAGATTGTCGGACAACAGCCACAGCACGCCGATGAAGCTCGCCAGCAGCAAGGTGGATTGCAGCAGGCCTATTCCGAGATCCGTCGAAAGTTCCGTCAGGTGTCTCGCGTCCTCATGAATGCGCTGGTCGGGGTTCTCGCCGATCTCTCCCGCCTGCGAAAGGCGGACGGCGCGCAGCGGCGCCAGCCACTCGGTCAGGAGATTCTCGACGAGCCCCTTGCGCATGATCAGCTTCGACTTCTGATTGAGCCAGGTTTGCCCGACATTGAGCACGAGCAGCGCGCCCGCCACCACGGCGAAGACGCCGAGCTGCGTCAGGAACTCGGGCATGTCCTTGCGCGCCAGCGCGTCGTAGAACGGCTGGTTCCAGGCGTTCAGTCGGATCTGCGCATAGGCCGTCGCGCCCACCACCGCCACCAGAGCGACGAGCAACAAGGTGATCTTGGTCCGCTGGCGCGACTGCCAAAGCGCCGCCGCCATGCCCATCAACTGCGCGGCGAGGGTGTCTTCGACCGGCTTGCCGTCGTTTGCGACGTTGGGAGTCGCTTCTCCCGCACTCGTCATTGGGTTACATCCGTTCGCGTTGGGCTCGCCGCGGTCTGCGCGGGCGGGCCGCCCGACATGGTCGAGGCGGGGGCGGACGACGCCCCGGCGCCGGGGCCGATCTAATGACCCAATTCGGCGGCCAAGACAAATGGTTCGGCGGCCAAGACAAATGGCCGACCGGCGCAGTCAATTTCCGCGGCGCGGGCGCTTCGCCGCGCTTGTTCGCGCAGCGTCTCGGACTTACTCTAAGACTTGGTGACTCGAATGAATGTCCCGCCCAAACGCCAATGGCGCGCAACCGCCAGCGGCGGCCAGCCTGAGCGCGCCGTCGACGACATTTACGCGACCGCCTGGACGGCGGGAGCGGGCGAGAAGCCGTGGTTCGAGATCGATCTCGGCGCGGCCGCGACGCTCGGCGGGATCGAAGTCTATTGGGGCGCAAGCGCGCTGGAGAGCTATCGCTTCGTCTCGTCGCTCGACCGTCAGACCTGGGTCGACGTTTGCCGCACGCGCCATGGCGAGGGCGGCCAGGACGTTTTCGCGTTTCCGCCGGTCGAAGCGCGTTTCGTGCGGCTGGAGTGCGGGGAGGCGTCGGCAGGGCGCGCGCCGGAAATCGTCGAGGTCAATCTCTACGCGCCCGACGAGGCCGCCTCGGTCAGCGAAGCGGGCCGTCTCGCCGCGCTCGGCAGCGGCGCCGTCAGGCTTCGCGCCGGCGACAGCGTCACGGTCGACTTCGGCCATGTGCGGTCGCCGTTGGGCGCGCTGATCGAATGGGGAGACGATTACGGAACCGTGTTCTCGACCCATCTCTCCGACGACGGCGAAACCTTTCGCGAGATGGGCCGCATCGAAACCGGCGACGGGGGAACCGACAGCTTCTGGTGGCGCTCGACGACCAGCCGCTATTTTCGTCTGACCGTGCATGCCGCGAGCGCCCCGGAGGGCGCCGTCGTCGAGGAGCTGAAGCTGCGCATCCTCAACAAGGACCGCATGCCGATCGGCCAGCTCGAGCGCGCGGCGCTGTCCGCGCGCGGCGAGCTCTACCCGCAATCGCTGCTCGGCCGCCAGGTCTATTGGACGGCGCTCGGCGAGTTCGATCAGGGCGAGCAGGCGCTGATCGACGAATATGGCGCGTTGGAGCCGCGCCGCGGTTCGCCGCAGATCGCGCCGCTCATCCGTTGCGGCGGCGCGCTGCGCGGCGCGCCGGGTTGCGAGCGCATTCGCCGGACTCTCGCCGCGGGCTCGTTGCCGATCGCCGGCGTCGTCTGGTCCGCTCAGGGCGTGGAGCTCAAGACGACGGCCTTCGCCCACGCCGGGCAAGCGCTGACCGAGCACCGCCTGACCAACCGAAGCGGCGAGGCGCGCGAAGGGGCGCTGGTTCTCGCAGTGCGTCCCATGCAGATCAACCCGTACTGGCAGCACGGCGGCCATGCGGTCATCGACGCCATAACCCTCGACGGCGCCCGCCTGTCGGTCAACGACCGCGTCTACGCCGCGTTCTCGCGCGAGCCCGACTCGGCGACCATCGCCGACTTCGACGGCGGCGATGTCGTGAGGCTGCTGAACGCCGGGCCGCGCCCGACCGACCGCAGCCTCCGTTCGGCGTCGGGTCTCGTCAGCGCCGCCTGCGAGTTTTCGTTCTCGCTCGCGCCCGGCGCCAGCGCGGCGGTCGTCGTTTCGGCGCCGATGCGCGACGGCGTCGAGCCGCGCGCGGACATCGTCTTCGCGACCGCGCGCGACCGTGTCCGCCGCGCCTGGCGCAAGAAGCTCGGCCCCAGGCGGATCGTCGTCGGCGACCGCGACGTCAACGACACGCTCGAAGCGCAGATCGCGTTCATTCTGGTCAACGCCACGCGCTTCGCCTTCAAGCCGGGCCCGCGCAACTACGACCGCACCTGGATCCGCGACGGCTCTTCGCAGGCGCTCGCGCTGCTGTGGGCCGGCCTGATCGACGAGGCCAAGCGCTATGTCCTCTGGTACGCCGAGCGCATTTACGACAACGGCTTGGTCCCGCCGATCCTCGACGTCGACGGCGCGGTCAACCGCGGCTACGGCAGCGACATCGAGTTCGACGCGCAGGGCGAGTTCGTCGGCGTCGCCGCCGACGTCTACCGCGTCAGC
>Ga0326727_10011830_pt1 | contig 20119 bp, 16 predicted proteins | sample MB2enrmetagenome_FD_207643 | JGI IMG/M metagenome (GOLD analysis project Ga0326727, IMG submission 207643) | Lab enriched peat soil microbial communities from McLean, Ithaca, NY, United States - MB29MY | ecosystem: Environmental > Terrestrial > Soil > Wetlands > Peat | place: USA: New York...
CGGGATACGGGAGAAATTATTATCGAGGAGGTCCGGGGGGCATCATGCCCCCCGGGCGGGGATGGGGGTCCAGGGGGGAGGGGCGACGCCCCTTCCCCCTGGTCTCTACATCAGCCGCTTGATCGCCCGGTCGAACACGTAACGGGTTTTCCCCGGCGCGAGCTTGGCCAGTTCGCGTTTGTTGCGCGTGGCGAAGTCCGCGTCCGGGGCGAGGCGGTCGTTGACGGCAAAGCCGTGGAAGCGCATCCGCTCGCGGGAGAGGTAGTACAGGTTCAACATGGCCTCGTTCAGCGCGCCGAGCCGGTTGGGCACCACCAGAATAACCGTGAGGCCGCAGGCGGTGATGAAATCCGCGTTGGTTTTGCTGCTGCCCAGCGGCACGAGGAGCCCCCCGGCGCTTTCCACGAGGAGCACGTCGGTTTCGCTCACGGCGTTGATGCGCGCGGCGGCTTCCCCAAAAGGAAACGGATCGAAGGCCCAGCTCGGGGCCACCGGTTCGGGCGCGGTGAAGAGAATGGAGGCATTCTCCGGGGAGAGTCCCGAGATTTCGCGGACCATGGCCGCGTCGTCGTCCGGCGGGTGTCCGGTCTGCACCGGCTTGACGTAGCGCACGCTCTTGCCGCCGCGTAAAAAATCACGGGCGAACAAGCCGGAAAATATCGTCTTGCCCACGCCCGTGCCCGTCCCGCTGATAAAAAAACGCATCATGTCCAGCCCCTCGCAAAAATCCATTCGGGATTCCAAAGGGCGAAGCCCTTTGGCCGCCGGAGGCGTCGTCCCCCCTACCCCAGCACATCCTTGGTCGCGGCCCAGGCGATGTCCGCCAGGGTCTCGATTTCGTCCCCGGTGATGACGTAGGGCGGCATGAAATAGATCACCTCGCCCAGGTTGCGCAAAAGCGCTCCGCGCGAAAGCGCCTTGCGGTAAATCTGGTAGCCGATGCGGCTTTTCCAGTCGAAGGGCGTCTTGGTCCCCTTGTCCGCCACCAGTTCCACGGCGCAGATGAAGCCGCTCACGCGCACCTCGCCGGTGTGCTTGAAATCCCCGAAACGCTCGGCGACCGCTTGGCGCAGCCGGGCGTGTTTGGGAATATTGGCGGCCAGGACATCGTCGTCGCGGAAGATGTTCAGGGTTTCCACGGCCACGGCGCAGGCCAAGGCATTGCCGGTGTAGCTGTGGGAATGCAAAAAAGCCTTTTGGCTGGCGTATTCGCCGTAGAACGCCTGGTAGATGTCCTCGGTGACCGCGATCAGGGACAGCGGCAGGGTGCCGGATGTAACGCCTTTGGAAAGGCAGATCAGGTCCGGGCTGACCCCCGCCTGTTCCAGGGCGAACATGGTGCCGGTGCGGCCGAAACCCACGGCGATCTCGTCGAAGATGAGCAGGACCCCGGCCTGAGTGGCCAGTTCGCGCAATTTGCGCAGGTAGACCGGCGGATACATGCGGAAATCCCCGGCGCATTGGACCAGGGGCTCGACGATGACCGCGGCCAGTTCCCGCGCGTTTTCGGCCACGGCGTGCTCCATGGCCGCAAAGCACGGCGTGTCGCAGGTTTCGCGGCTTTCGCCGTACGGGCAGCGAAAGCAGTCCGGACCGGCGACCTCGATCTGGGGGACCATCAGCGGCGCAAAGGCGTCGCGGTAGAGCGATTCCCCGCATACCGACAGCGCCCCGAGGGTTTCGCCGTGGTAGCCGTGGGTCAGGAAGGCGAATTTGGCCTTTTCCGGACTCCCCGTATTGCGAAAGTATCCGTGGCACATCTTCAGCGCCGCTTCCACGGCGCTGGAGCCGTTGTCCACGAAAAAAAGCCGGCTGAGTTCCCCGGGCAGAAGCGCCAGCAGGGCTTCGGTGAGTTTTTGGGCCGGTTCGTGGGTAAATCCAGAAAAGATGACCTGCTCGAGCTTTTGCGCCTGTTCGGTAAGCGCCCGGACAATGCGCGGGTTGGCGTGGCCGAACAGGTTGACCCACCAGGAGGAAATGGCGTCGATGTAGGATTTGCCTTGGGCGTCGTAGAGGTATATCCCTTGGCCTCGCTCGATGGTGATGATCGGATGCTCTTTCGTGTCGTGCATCTGCATGCAGGGATGCCATATTTTTTCAATCATGTTGCGCTCGCTTGATCCGGAATCGCCGCCTGGGCCGGCCTAGCCGATGAACGATTATTACTCCAAATACGCCGCCGAAATGACTGCCCGGCTCCGCCGGGAATCGCTGTACCGCGAGACCCCGGATATCGACCATGGCGCGGACAGGCAACTGATTTTTCAGGGCGCGCCCCTGCTCAACCTGGCCGCGAACAACTATCTCGGACTGGCCGGTTGCCCCGAACTCATCCAGGCGGCCGTGGCCGCCACCAGGGAGTACGGGGCCGGTTCCGGGGCTTCGCGCCTGGTCACCGGCAATTGCCGGGTCCACGACGATCTCGATCTCGCCCTGGCCCGCTTCAAGGGCACGCAGGCCGCCTTGGCGCTCGGGTCGGGGTACGCCGCCAACCTGGCCGTGCTCACCGCTTTCGCGGACCGGCATACCCTGGTTTTCGCCGACAAGTTAAGCCACGCCAGCCTCATCGACGGCGCGCTTCTGTCCGGGGCCAGGCTCATCCGTTTCCGCCACAACGACATGACCCATCTCGGGGAGCTGCTGACCGCGCATACGGCGCATGAGCGCAAAATCGTGGTCACCGAATCCGTGTTCAGCATGGACGGCGACGTCCCGGACCTGCGCGAGTTCGTCAGGCTCGGCCGCGAACACGGGGCGCTCATTGTGCTCGACGAGGCCCACGCGGCCGGGGTGTTCGGGCTGGGCCGGGGCCTGGCCCATGAGCTTGGGATCGACACCGAGGTGGACATCCAGATGGGCACCCTGAGCAAGGCCTTCGGTTCCTGCGGCGGTTACCTCTGCGCCAGCCGGGATTATATCTCCCTGATCGAGAACCGGGGACGCGCGTTCATTTATTCGACCGCGCAGCCGCCCGGCGTGGCGGCTGCCAGCCTGGCCGCGGTGGAGCTCGTTACAGCGCAGGCCGCGCAAGACGGCGGCCCGGGCAAGAGGCTGCTGGCGCTTGCCGCCGAGGCCAGGCAGTATCTTGCGTCGCTTGGCTTCGACACCGGACGTAGCGCCTCCCAGATCGTGCCGGTGATCCTGGGTCCGGGCGAGGCGGTCCTGGCCGCCAGGGAGTTTTTGATCAAGCGGGGGCTCTATGCGGCCGCGATCAGGCCGCCCACCGTGCCTGCCGGCACGGCCAGGCTGCGCCTGTCCTTCCGGGCCGATCTCACGGAGGCGGACCTGGAGCTTTTCAAGAATGCGTTCGCGGCGCTGGCGCGGGCTGGACTGCGGTGAAACCAATGCTCTTCGTTTCGGGCTGGGCCGGGTTTGGGGCGCTTTTTCCCGGCCTGGCCGCCGACTTTTATCTGCCCTTTGTGGAGCACGGCGAACAGGACATTGTGGCGGCCGTGGCCCAAGCAGGCCAATGCGGCCAGTCCGGAAACAGGGCGACCCTGGTCGGCTGGTCCAGCGGGGCGCACATATTGCTCAAGCGTTGCCAGCCGCTGTTTCCCATGTTCGCCAAGGTGCTGCTCCTGGCCCCGTTCACCGGCTTCACCGATCATGTCCCGGCCGCAGAAGTGGCCGCGCTGGCCGACAATCTGGAGCGCTCTCCGGCGGCGGCCCTGCGAGGCTTTTACCGCCGCTGCGGCATAAGCGGCGGCCTGCCCGCGCTGTCGGCCGATTTAACGGCCGAGTCCGTGGCCAAGCTGATCGATGGGCTCGACTATCTCGCGCGCTCGCGGGCGGTCGTCACGGGCCTGCCGGACAATGTCGTCCTGGCGCACGGCGAGGACGACCGGATCGTTCCGGCCGCGGCTTCGCGGGATCTGGCCGCATCCGGCCGGGCCAAGTTGGCCATCGTCCCGGGGGGGCATTATTTCCAGCCGGACCGCATCCATGAGCTTCTCGCCTAAAGCGCGCCTGCGCCGGGGCTTCGAGGCCGCGCGCTCCACCTACCGCCAGGCGGCCAAGGCCCAGCGCCAGGCGGCCTTGCTTGTCGCCTCGCGCATACCGGTTATGACCGCGCCCCGGGTTTTGGAGATCGGGGCCGGGTGGGGGCTTTTGACCGGCCTGGTGCTTCACCGGCTCGATCCGTCGCTCTATGTAGCGCTCGATTTGTCGGCCAAGCTCGTGGCCCCGGATGTCATGGCCGCGGCCATGGAAATGCCCGGGCGGTATCTTGGCCTGGCGGCGGACGGCGAAGCCGCGCCCTTCCGCCCCGGCGCTTTCGACCTTTTGGTCTCGGCCTCGGCCATGCAGTGGTACGCGAGCCCGGCGGCGGGGGTCCGGAACAACCTGCGTCTGCTTGCCCCCGGCGGGTTTTACAGCCTGTCGCTCTTCACCCGGGGGAGCCTCTCCGAGGTGGCGCAGGCGGCAAGGCTCAGCGGTTTCGGCGGGGTGCGCCAACTGCCCGAGGCCGAGGAGTTGGCCGAGGCGCTGCGTGATTTTGGCCCGAGCATCGAGTCCGGCACGATCACGGTCTGGTACGAGAGCGTGGAAGCGGCCCTGCGTTCGATCAAGCTCGCCGGGGCGAGCAGGCTCTCCGGGCAGCCCAAGTTCGGCAAGACGCTCTACCGGTCGTTTCGCGAGGCCTACCTCGGCCTGTACGGAACCGGCGGGAAAGGGGGGCGCGTGCCCCTGAGCTACGAAGTCCTCTATTTGTGGGGAACCGTGGAGTAAGAACCAGCCCGCGGGAATATCCGCCTCGCGCCTTCTCGAATTTGGTATTCCCAAGGAGCCTCGTCCCTTTGGCCGCCGGAGGCGCCTGTTCCACCCCGCCAAAGCGGACGAAAAATTTTTTCCCCCAAAATTCCCCCATTTATCCCGGTTTTTCCGTCCCGCCGGCCTTTCCTTTTGCCGGCGGATGGGGTAACGCCACTCGTTTCAAGTCGCGAAATGGAGGATTGCCGTTATGCAATATAAGGCCACGGACGTTTCACCGGTCGCCGTCAAAGTCGAAGTCAGCGTGCCCCCTGAAGAGGCCACCGCCGCTTTGACCACGGCCGCCATGCTTCTCAAGGGCCAAGCCGACATCAAGGGCTTCCGCAAGGGCAAGGTGCCCACCGAAATCATCGAGCAGCGCTTCAAGAAGCAAATCGCCTCCGAAGCCACCAACGACCTGCTCAACGTCCACATCAACGAAATTTTGGGCGAAATGAAGCTCACGCCCTTGTCCGGGCTGGAAGTGGACGCCGGGCTTTTGGCCAAGGGTCAGGAATTCAACTATTCCTTTTCCTTCGAAAAAGCGCCGGCCTTCGATTTGCCCGAGTATGTCGGCCTTACCGTCGAAGAGGAACAAACCGTCTGCGCCCCCGAGGAAATCGACACGGTTGTCGAACGCATCCGGGGCAACGTGGCCGAGCTTGCGGCCATCAAGGGCGACCGGCCGGCCGCGGACGGCGACGTGGCCATGGTCAGCTTCACCGCTTATGAGAACGGCCAGCCGGTTGCCGGCGTGCGGGCGGATAATTTCCAGCTCACGCTCGGCGAGGGCCAGGCCCTTCCCGAGTTCGAGGCCCTGGTCAAGACCGTCCCCTCCGGCGCGGAAGGCCGTGGCCCCATGACCTTCCCCGAGGATTTCATCAACCAGTCCCTGGCCGGCAAAACCGTGGAGATGCACGTCACGGTGCATCTGGTGAAGGAAAAGATTCTGCCGCCGATCGACGACGACCTGGCCAAGAAGGCCGGCAATTTCGAGACCATGGACGCCCTGCGCGAGGCCATTGCCAAATCCTATGAGAAGAACCGCCAGGATCTGCACCGCGCGGCGGCCCAAAAGAAGCTTCTGGACTTGCTTTTGTCCCAGGCCGACTTCCCCTTGCCCCCGCGCATGGTCGAACACAACATCGACGGCATGTTCGAGGAATTCACCGAACGCCTGGAGCGTCAGGGCAAGAGCTTGGCGTCCCTCGGCAAAACCGAGGCGGAGATCCGCGACGAATTCCGGCCCAAGGCCGAAGAGCTGGTCAAGATCCAGGTTTTCCTGCTGGCCGTGGCCACCAAGGAGGACCTCAAGGTCGCCCCGGGCGAAATCGACGCCGAACTGAGGCGCATCGCCCTGAACACCGGCCAGGACCTGATCAGCGTCAAGCAAATGTACGAGGAGCGCAACCTGGTCGTGCCCCTCAAGGACCGCTTGCTGGCGGACAAGGCCATGGATCTTATTTACAACAAGGCCAAGATCGTCGCTGTCGAGGCCTCGGCCGAGGAAGCGCAGGCCTGATCCCATAGGCAGCGCTCCTTCCCGGCCCGGACGCGAGTCCGTGGGCCGGGGGGGGCGCGTGACGTCAGCCCGTTGACAATCCCGAGTTGGCGATTCATTATACTTTTGTGAAGACATCAACCCGGCACCCCTTTGCCCGCGAGGAGGCGAGCCCGCCCATGGCCACCATCCCCATTGTCATCGAAACCACCGGCCGCACCGAGCGCGCCTATGACATCTATTCGCGGCTGCTCAAAGACCGCATCATCATGCTCGGCAGCGCCGTTGACGATTACGTGGCCAACGTCATCTGCGCCCAGCTGCTCTTTCTGGAATCCGAGGACCCGGAGAAGGAAATCCATCTCTACATCAATTCCCCGGGCGGCTCGGTGACGGCGGGCATGGCCATTTACGACACCATGCAGTATGTCTCCCCGCAGATCTCCACCCTGTGCCTGGGCCAGGCCTCGAGCATGGGGGCGTTTTTGCTGGCCGCCGGGGCCAAGGGCATGCGCTACGCCCTGCCCAACGCCCGCATCCTCATCCACCAGCCCATGGGCGGCTTTTCCGGCCAGGCCACGGACATCGACATCCACGCCCGGGAGATCCTGCGCCTGCGCGAACGCTTGAATGAAATTTTGGCCGCGCACACTGGCGCGGATATTGCTAAGGTGGCCCTGGACACGGAGCGCGATTACTTCATGAGCGCCGCCGAGGCCAAAGATTACGGCATCATCGACCAGGTCTTGGTTTCGCGGACCAAGGCCAAGCCCAAAAAGGACGAAGACCAAGCCGATCAGCAAGACTGACGGGGAACCCCATGACCAAAAAGAAAATGTCCATGCCGGCCGACTTATGTTGCTCCTTTTGCGGCAAGAACCAAGACGAGGTGCGCCGCCTGATCGCCGGACCGGACGTCTATATCTGCGACGAGTGCGTCTCGCTGTGCAATGAAATCATCGCCCAGGAATCCCTCAGCGAAGACGGGGAGACCGGGAAACTTTTGCCGCCGGTCGAAATCAAGCGCCTGCTCGACGAATACGTCATCGGCCAGAACCAGGCCAAGAAAATCCTGGCCGTGGCCGTGCACAACCACTACAAGCGCGTGTTCCATGCCGGGGGCAAGGCCGACGACGTGGAGCTCGACAAGAGCAACATCCTGCTCATCGGCCCCACCGGTTCGGGCAAGACCTTGCTCGCCCAGACCCTGGCGCGCATCCTCAAGGTGCCCTTCGCCATCGCCGACGCCACCACCCTGACCGAGGCCGGCTACGTGGGCGAGGATGTGGAAAACATTCTGGTGCAACTGCTCCAGAACGCCGACTACGATCTGGAGGCCGCCGGCAAGGGCATCATCTACATCGACGAAATCGACAAGATCGCCCGCAAGGGGGATTCCCCCTCGATCACCCGCGACGTCTCCGGCGAAGGCGTGCAGCAGGCCCTGCTCAAGATCATCGAGGGCACCGAGGCCAACATCCCGCCCAAGGGCGGCCGCAAGCACCCGCAGCAGGAATTCATCCGTCTGAACACCTCCAATATCCTGTTCATCCTGGGCGGGGCCTTCATCGGCCTGGAAAAGATCGTGGCCCAGCGCATGCGCGGCACGAACATCGGCTTCGGGGCCAAGGTCGAGGCCAGAAGCGAGAACAATGTCAGCGAAATGCTCAGCAAGGCCCACCCCGCGGACCTGATCAAGTTCGGCTTGATCCCGGAATTCGTCGGCCGCATCCCGATTCTGGCCTCGCTCAGCGATTTGACCGAAGAGGACCTGGTGCGCATCCTGACCGAACCCAAAAACGCCCTGGTCAAGCAATACCAAAAGCTCTTCGAACTGGACAAGGTGCGCCTGCGCTTCACCGCCAACGCGCTTTCGTCCATCGCCCGCCGGGCCATTGAACGCAAAACCGGCGCACGCGGCCTGCGCAACGTACTGGAATCGATCATGCTCGAGATCATGTACCAGCTGCCCTCCCTGGAAGGCGTCAAGGAATGCGTGATCAACAAGGCCGTGGTGGACAAGGGCCTGGACCCGATGCTTTTCTACCACCAGGAAGCCAAATCCGCCTAAGGCCCGGCGTTTCCAGCCCGGCCCGACCGCCGGCGCGCCCCGCGCCGCCCGCGATTGACATTTTGCCGCCCAGTCTTAATAACATGAGTCAGTCCCGGCGCCTCGGCGGCTGCGGCCGCCCGGCGCCCAGTTCCACCCCATCCCGCGCAAGTTGTCGCGAGGAGGCTCAATGACCACTTTGGATGATTTTTCCATTTCACGCCCGGACGAGAGCCGGATGCCATTGATGAGCCTGCGGGAAGTCGTCATGTTCCCGCGCTCCATCGTGCCCCTGTTCGTCGGCCGCGAAGCCTCCATCAAGGCCATCGAACTCGCCGTGGCCCAATACGATAAAAAGATCTTCCTGGTCGCCCAGCGCGTGGCCGAGACCGAACGCCCGGGCCCGGACGACCTGTTTCGGGTCGGCACGGTCAGCAAGATCCTGCAGATGCTCAAACTCCCGGACGGCACCATCAAGGTCCTCTTCGAGGGCCTGCACCGCGCCTCCTGGAACGCCGAATACGCCAAAACCTCCTTCGACCCGGACCTGCCCCTGGTCTTCGTCAACCGGCTGCCGGAGAAGGATTCCCGCAACCCCGAGGCCGAAGCCCTGGTCCGGACCATCCACGAAGCCCTGGAACAATACGGCCGCATCAACAAAAAACTCGCCCCGGAAACCATCCTGGCGATCAATTCCCTGACCCTGCCCGGACGGCTGGCCGACGCCATCCTGCCCCACCTCAAGGTGGATTACCTGAAGAAACAGGAAATCCTGGAGGAATCCGATCCCCTGGCCCGGCTCGAGCAGACCTACGCCCTGCTGCAAAGCGAAATCGAGATCTCCTCGATCGAAAAGAAGATCAAGAGCCGCGTCAAGCAGCAGATGGAGAAGAACCAGCGGGAATACTACTTAAACGAGCAACTCAAAGCGATCCACAAAGAGATGGGCCGCGACGAGGACCCCTCGGTCGAGGTCGGCGAGTTCGAAGAACGCCTGGCCGCCAAGGACATGCCCGACGAGGCCCGGGACAAGGCCATCAAGGAACTCAAAAAGCTCAAGCAGATCCCCCAGTCCTCGGCCGAATACACGGTCGTGCGCAATTACCTGGAATGGATACTGGACCTGCCCTGGAACCTGGTCCAGGAAACCGACCTGGACATCAAAAAGGCCAAAACCATCCTGGACGAGGACCACTACGGCCTGGACAAGCCCAAGGAACGCATCCTGGAATACCTGGCGGTGCAAAGCCTGGCCGGCAAGGTCAAGGGACCGATCCTGTGCCTGGTCGGCCCGCCCGGCGTGGGCAAGACCAGCCTGGCCAAGTCCATCGCCCGGGCCATGGGACGCGAATTCGTGCGCCTGTCTCTCGGCGGCGTGCGCGACGAGGCCGAAATACGCGGACATAGGCGCACCTACGTCGGCGCCCTGCCCGGCAAGATCATCTATTCGCTCAAGCGCGCCAAATTCAACAACCCGGTCTTCTGCCTGGACGAAGTGGATAAGATGAGCACCGATTTTCGGGGCGACCCCTCCTCGGCCCTGCTCGAAGTCCTTGATCCGGAACAGAACTACACATTCTCCGACCACTACCTGGAGCTGGACTACGACCTGTCCAAGATCTTCTTCATCACCACCGCCAACACCCTGCACGCCATCCCCCTGCCCCTGCAGGACCGCATGGAGATCATCCGGCTGCCCGGCTACCTGGAAACCGAAAAGATGCAAATCGCCCGCAAGTTCCTGGTGCCCAAGACCATGAAGGAAAACGGGCTGACGCCGGAAAACATGAATATCTCCGAAAACGCCCTGCAGGAGATCATCCGGCGCTACACCCGCGAGGCCGGCGTGCGCAACCTGGAACGCGAAATATCCTCGGTCTGCCGCAAGATCGCCCGCAAAATCGTCGAGAGCGACGACCGTGACAAGGTCTTCCACGCCACCAAGCAGAACCTGGGCAACCTGCTCGGCGTGGCCAAGTTCCGCTATGGCGAAAAGGAAGAAAAAGCCCAGATCGGCGTGGCCATGGGCATGGCTTGGACCGAACTCGGCGGGGAATTGCTTTTGGTTGAAACCGCGCTGATGCCAGGCAGCGGCAAGGTGGAAATCACCGGCAAGCTCGGCGAGGTCATGCAGGAATCGACGAGGGCGGCGCTGTCCTACCTGCGCTCCCGCGCCCAGATGTTCGGACTCAAACCCGACTTCCACAAGGATATCGACATCCACGTCCACGTGCCCGAAGGCGCCATCCCCAAGGACGGCCCCTCGGCCGGCATCACCCTGGCCACCTCGCTGGCCTCGGCACTGCTCAACATGCCCGTGCGGCACGACCTGTCCATGACCGGGGAAATCACCCTGCGCGGACGCGTCCTGCCCATCGGCGGACTGCGCGAAAAACTCCTGGCCGCCCACCGGGGACTGATCACCACCGTGCTCATCCCCGAAGACAACGCCAAAGACCTGAAAGAGGTGCCGGAAGCCATCCTGCACGACCTGGAAATCATCCGCGTGGAAAACATGGACCAGGTCCTGGAACGCGCCCTGATCTGCGATGTGCCGGGACGCATCTTCTGCGGCCGCGACACCAAAATCGAACCCCTCGCGCATAGCCTGCTCAAAGAAGAATACCAGGAGCAGACCAGACATTAACCGAAGGAACCAAGGGGCTTTGCCCCTTGGAACCCCACCGGGGGAATAATCCCCCCCGGCCCCCTTATCGGGGTTTTGTAAACGGCATCATGCGGGTTGCAAATACAACCGCCCGGCAACGTGGCCAGCGCCGGGATTGACACGCAAAGTAAGAGGTTTAGAGTAGGGGCGATTCACGAATCGCCCCTCTTCATTGGAATCACCCCCCACCATACATCCACCATCGGAACACGCAGTGACTCAAGACAAACTTCAATCCAACCTCGACCGGATCGGCCGCAAGATCGTGGTCATGAGCGGCAAGGGCGGCGTGGGCAAGAGCACGGTGGCGGTCAACCTGGCCGCGTCCCTGGCCGCATCCGGTTTGCGCACGGGCCTGCTCGACGTGGACATCCACGGTCCGAGCGTGCCGCGCATGTTGTCGCTTACGGGCGTCAAGCCCCATGTCGAGCCCGGGCTGATCGAGCCCGTCCCCTGGACGCGCAATCTCTGGGTCATGTCGCTCGGTTTTTTCCTGGACGAGCCGGAGCAGCCGGTCATCTGGCGCGGCGCGGTCAAGATCGGCATGATCCGCCGTTTTTTGGAGGAGGTCGCCTGGGGCGACCTGGACGTCCTGGTGGTCGACTGCCCGCCCGGGACCGGCGACGAGCCCTTGACCGTGCTGCAATTGCTGGGTCCCTCGGCCTACGCCCTGATCGTGACCACGCCCCAGGCCCTGGCCGTGGACGACGTGCGCCGTTCGGTCGGCTTTTGCCGCGAGATGGGCGTGCCGGTCATTGGCATCGTGGAGAACCAGAGCGGGCAGGTCTGCGCCAACTGCGGCCACGTCCAGCCGGTATTCACCCCTGGCGGCGGCAAGGAGCTGGCCGCCCAAGCCCACGTCCCGTTCCTCGGCGCCTTGCCCATGGACCCGGAAATCGCCCGCAGCGGCGACGAGGGCTACGTGTTCGTCACCACCGCCGAGGGCAAGACGGCCGAAGCCTTCCAGGCGATCCTGGCCCCGATTCTGGCCATGGCCGCCAATTCCAAAATCAAACCGCAATCCCAAGGAGCCGTTTCGTGACCAAGACCAAACTTTTCCTGCTCGCGGCCGCGGCCGTGCTGACTCTCGGCCTGGCCGCCTGGTGTCCGAACCAAGCCCAGGCCCAGCAACCGGTCATGGTAAAGCTTGAAACCTCGATGGGCGACATCACCATCGCGCTCTTCCCGGACAAGGCCCCGGCCAGCGTGGCGAATTTTCTGAGTTATGTGAAATCGGGCTTCTACGACGGGTTGATCTTCCACCGCGTCATCCCGGGATTCATGATCCAGGGCGGCGGGCTGACTCCCGACATGCAGGAGAAATCCAAAGGCAAGCCGATCAAGAACGAGGCGGCCAACGGCCTGAAAAACGAGGCCTACACCGTGGCCCTGGCCCGCACCAACGACCCGGATTCGGCCACCAGCCAGTTCTTCATCAATACCGTGGACAACGCCTTTCTCAATTACACCGCCCCCACGCCCCAAGGCTACGGCTACGCGGTCTTCGGCAAGGTCATCGCCGGGCGCGAAACCGTGGACAAGATCAAGGCCGTGCGCACCGGATCGAGCGGCCCTTACAAGGACGTGCCCGTCGCCCCGGTGGTCATCAAGAAGGCGAGCGTGGTGACGCAGTAAGACCGCGGCCGGCGTTGCAGGCCAAAAAAGGACAAAAGGCCAGGGCATCCGGGGTGATCCGGTTGCCCTGGCCTTTTTCGTACAAAACCAGCGGCGGTTCGACCCTCAGGCCCGGGCCGGCGTTTTTGACCGCCTGCACCAGGACGATCTTGGCCGGCGCGTCCACACGGCCGTGAACGAGCCTGAGCCGCTTGGGCGCGAGCCGCGCCTCGCTCAAAAGAGCCAACGTCGCATCCAGCCGTTCCGCCAAACCAACCGCATAAAACGCCCCGCCGGTCTTGAGCAAAAATCCGGCCGCCCGGACAAATCCGGCCAGCCCCGAACCGCTCTCGAACCGGGCCGCGTTCACACCCTCGCCCTTGGGCGAAATCCGCCCCCGTCCCAGCTCGCGATACGGCGGATTGGCCAAGACCAGCCCAAACGACTCCGCGCCGAACCGCGCCTCTTCCCGGATACGGCCGACATCGGCGCACATCGCCGTGAAATGCTCCGCCAGGCCGAGGCGAACCGCGTTTTCCGCCGCAGCCGCGACCATCCGCGCGTCCCCGTCCAGGCCGGTGAGCGTCATGTCCGCCAAAGGCGCGCGCAAAAGCAGTCCCAACCCGGCCACGCCGCAGCCGCAACCCAGATCGGCGACCCGCGCCCGCTTCTTCGCCCGCGCGAAACAGGCCAGCAACAGCGAATCGGCCGCGAACCGGTACCCGCCCTCGGGCTGGGCAAGCCCCCGGGGGAAATAGTCGCGGGCATTTCGCATAATGCCTCCGGCGGCCAGGGAAAACCAGGGGAAAACTTTTTAAAAAAAGTTTTCCCCTGGACCCCTTTCAAAAATTTTAAATTTTATTGAAATATATATGAAAAATGTCGAAGGAATCCAAAACCAGAACCACTGTTTTTCTTTCCTGGGGGCTACCGCTCCCGGTCCCCGCTATTCAAGCAAGTGCAGCAAGAGCCCCGTGGGCAATTTCGGATAGAAGTAGGTGGACTTGCGCGGCATGGTCAGGCCGGCGTGGGAGACGTCGCGCAGGACGTCGATGTGGACGGGTTTGAGGATCGCGGCGGCCTGGGCAGCGCCTGATTCGACGGCGAGTCTGGCGTCTCTGGCGAAGGGGGTATGTTTGAGGTGGTTGCCGGAAGCGAGGTCCTGGGCGGTCAGGCCGAGCACGTTTTCGCAGAACAGGTGGTCGAAGACGTAGGCGCCGATGCGGGCGAAGGGCTGTTCTTCGGGCGCGAGTTTCAGGGCGCTCGCCTTGGGCGTGAGCAGCCAGTCGCCCTGCGTCGCGCGCAGCAGGCAGGCGGCGTCGTTGTCCGAGGCGTCCAGGTCGGCGCGGGAGGCGTTCGGCTGGACGTCGAAGAGGGTTTCGGCGCGGCGCACGGCGGCCGGCAGGTCGAAATTCTGGGTGAAGGTGAGCAGCCGGTGGTAGGGCAGGATGACCACGCCTTCGGAGGCGATATTGCACAGTCCGGCGAAGACGTAGTCCCAGGGTTTGGGGTTGTCCGGCGATCCCTGGCCGCGCTCGATGCCGTAGGCCAGGGCGGTTTCGTAGCGGTGGTGGCCGTCGGCGATGTAGACGTCGCGGTTTCGCAGCGCGCCTTGCAGGACTTTTTCGGCCGAGGCGGGCAGCCGCCAGAGACGGTGGGTGACTGCGGCTGATTCCGTGAACTCGGCCAAAGGAGGCGTGTCGGTCACCGTCATGCCCAGTTCGGCCAGGTCCAGGTCCGGGCTGTCGAAGACGCCCAGGATGGGGCTGAGTTGTGCGCGGGTGGCGCGCATGAGGTTGAGGCGATCGGTTTTGGCCTTGGGATAGGTTTTTTCGTGCGGGTAGACGCCCGCCTCGCCCCAGGGGGCCAGGCGCAGGCCGCCGAACACGGTGAAGCGGGTGAGGCGGCGGTCGTCGAGGTCGTAGCCGGTGGCCAGGAGATAAAAGGCGGCCGTGTCGCGAACCACGGCTTTTTCGCTTATCCAGCGAGCCAGGGTCGCGGCCGCGTCCTCGTAGGTCGGCGGCAGGTCGATATGGGTCATGTTGTGGGCGCTTTTCGCGGCCAGTTCGTCGCGCTGCGCTTGGGAGAGCACGTCGTAGGGCGGCGAGGCGGTCTTGTCCGCGGCGAGGTCGGAGCGCTGCCAGTCGTAGTGGGCAAAGGCCAAGGGGATGAATTCGGGCATGGGTTACGGACCTGGTTGGGAGTTTTTAAGGGAGATTTTTTTGGTCAGCCGCCTGCCGAGGAATTCCCCGAGCATGACGGCTTCTTCGATGCGCAGCGCGTACGCCAGGGCCATATATACCGCGGCCAGGGGGATGATCAAGACCAGCGACCAGGCCCCGATGCCGGAGAAGGCGTAGGACGCGACGCCGATGAGCAGGCTCAGTCCCAGGCTGACCCAGGTGGTGCGGCCGGGTTTGACCCAATTGCTGCCCAGACGGCGCTTTAAGAGTTTGGCCAGCAACAGAAAATTGACCCAGGAGGAGATCGAGGAGGCCAGCGCCAGGCCGGAATGGGCCAGGGGAAACATCAGGGTCGCGCCCAGACCGATGTTGACCACCAGGCAGACCGCTCCGACCCAAACCGGGGTTTTGGTGTCGCCCAGGGCGAAATAGGCGGCCACCACGGGCCGCACGCAGGCGAAGGCGGGCAGCCCCACGCCGTAGGCCAGGAGGGCCCGGGAGGTGGCCAGGGCGGCCGCATGGGTGAAGGCTCCCCGGCCGAAGAGCACGGCGACCATGGGCGTGGCCAAACCGATCAGCCCGGCGGCGGCGGGCAGGCAAATAAAGGCCGTCAGGCGTATCGAGGAGTTGAGCGACTCGGTGAATTCCTTGATTTGACCAGCGGCGGCGAGCTTGGCCAGGCTGGGCAGGGCCACGGTGCCCACGGCCGCGCCGAACAGGCCCAGCGGAAACTGGACCAGCCGGTCGGCGTAATACAGGTATGAGATGCTGCCCTGGGGCAGAAACGAGGCCAGAAGCGTGCTGAGCATGATGTTGAGCTGATAGATGGCCGCGCCGAAGGTGGTGGGCAGCATGAGCCTGGCCATGCGAGAGACGCCCTTGTCGCGCCAGGACCAGGGGCCGATCCAGCGCAGATTGCGGCGGCGGATGTAAGGCTGCTGCATGAACCATTGCCCCAGGCCGCCGGCCAGCACCGACCAGGCCAGCCCGATCGAGGGCTCGACCTTGAGGACGAGCGAGGCCAGGGCGCCGAGAATGAGCACGGTGTTGAGTTCGCTGGTGGCCATGGCCGGGGCGAAGAAATGCCCGAGTGAGTTGAGCACGCCCATGCACAGGGCCACGGCCGAGATCTCAATGATGTAGGGGAAGATGATGCGCACCAGGGTCACGGTATGGTCGAAGAGGACCGGGTCTTTGGTGAAGCCCGGGGCGATGGCCAGGGTCAGCGGCCGGGCGAACACGATGGCCAAGACCGTGACCACGCCGAGAATGGACAACAGCCACATCAGCACCGAACGGGCCATGGCAAAGGCCGCTTCTTCGCCCTCCTCCTCGCGCAGGCGCGAAAAGATGGGCACAAAGGCCATGGTCATGGAGCCCTCGGCGAACAGCCGCCGCATCATGTTGGGCAGCTTGAAGGCGACGTAGAAAGCGTCCGCCGCCGGCCCGGCGCCAAGCACATAGGCCACGACCAAGTCGCGGAAAAAACCGAATACGCGCGACAGCAGCGTGGCTGCGCCGACAATGGAGACGTTTTTGGCGATATCGCGGACCGAGGAAGTCATGACCTGGGGGACGTACACTAGCCGCGCCCGGTTGTGAAGCGCCCGGGGGAAGGGGCCTTGTCCCTTCCCCCGGACCCCCTTCCCCACTGGGGGGACAATTGTCCCCCCCAGCCCCCCGTGTAAGGGACCTCGGTCAACACCCTGACCGGGGGGGGCCGGGGGGCATCATGCCCCCCGGCGGGGGTGCAGGGGGCGGAGCCTCCTGCGAACGCCGGTCCGTCGGGCCTTATGGACTGACGCACGGCACAATGGTAGGCCTGTGCGCACGCCCCGGCGTCGGGGCGGCCTATCGTTACCGGGAGTCACATCATGGGACTTACGAGCTTCAAGCTGCTTAAGGAAGCCTTCACCTTCGCCTGGGACAACCGTCGCGCCATCCTGGGCGTGGCGCTCTTTCCCTTCTGCGCGATCTTGTTCCACAGTCTCGCGTTCACCCTCGCGCCGTGGTTTTTGGCGCTCAATTTGGTGGTTCTGCTTGTGCTGGTGCCCTTCAAGATCGATCTGTTCCGGCTGCTTCTGCTCGGGGAGAAACCGGAGGGACATTACGGGCCAAGGCTTTTTCGGCGCCGGGAACTCAAATTTTTTCTCTACGAAACCGGGCTCACGTTTTTTGTCTGCGCCTTGCTTCTCCTGGCCTGGCTTATCTCCTCGCGCGCCGGGGAAACCTGGGAGACCCTCGGCGCGTCGCTGCGCCTGGGCTCAGTCGTCTCCATCGGCCTGTTGCTGTTCCTGGCTTTTTATTACGGCATACCGCCCATGCTTTTTTTCCCGAGCTTAAGCCTCGGCCGGGAGTTGCCGCTGAAGGTCCTGTTCGCCGAAGCGCGTCCTTTTCGCGCGCGCATTTTTTTCACCATTTTCTGGACGTTCGTGATTTTTTTCCTGGTCGCGGCCGTCTTGCCGCAATTTCCGCCGGGAACGCCCGGTCTGGGCGGGAATCCGGCGGTCATGATCGCTTTCGCCCTGGCCAACTCCTGCATTGCCTTGGCCGCCAACATCGTGATCACGCTTGCCGTCGCCGTGGTCTTCAAACGCTCGATCATGCCCAGCCTGCCGCCCCGGGGCGAGGGAAAAGACCCGGCCGCGTAAACGCGGCCGGCACGCCGAAGGTCCGGCGCTATCGGTGGGATTGGCTTAGAGTGAAGCTCTTGATTGTCTTTGCGGCCTCAACGTCAATATACTCTTCCGAAACATCTTCCGGCTCATATCCCAAACCGCATTCTCAATCCGTCCGTCCGCGCCAGCGCTCAATGACGCTCGCGATGAACCGGTCCTGTTCGGCTTCGGTGCGCCAAGCGGCGGAGAACGGGGCGGACTGGCTCTTGGGCCGGCTGGCCGCGTCCAGGTCGTTGAAGCGGATGCGCATGGGCACGCTCACACCCTCGCCCACGACCACGGCCTCCTGGGTGCGCAACGCCGGCAGGGCGCCGAGCAGGCCGGCTGCCGTATCGGGCAGGGCGCGGCGCACGAATTCCTGGTCGCACTCGTTGCTCAGGCGCAGGGCGAAGAGCGTGTTGCATTGCGACAGGACGGTTTCGGATATTTCCGAGGGCCGCTGCGTGACCAGGCCCAAAGAAACGCCGTATTTGCGCCCTTCCTTGGCGATGCGGGTGATGGCCTTGCGGGTCGGGCCGAAGGCGGACGCGCCCTCGCGGCCGAATAAGCCGTCTCGCGGAATATAGCGGTGGGCCTCCTCGCAGATGAGCAGCACGGGCATGCTTTGGCCGTGACCGCCCCACAGGGCGAAGTCGAAAATAAGACGACACAGGACCGAAACCACCACGTCCAGGATCTCGGAGGGCACCCCGGCCAGGTTGATGACAGTGACCGGTTTGCCCGCCGCCGGGATGCGCAGGATCTGGGCCAGGACCTCTTCCAGAATATCGTGCAGCACCAGCCCGGAGAACATGAAGGCGAACCTGGCGTCGCGGCGCAGGCCGTCGATGCGCGCAATCAGGCGCAGGTAGGGCGAGGCGTTTTCCGGCTTGTCGAGCTTGCCCATGCCCTCGCGCAGGAGCTCCACAATCCGGGTCAGGCGGTAGGGCGTGGGCGTGTCCACGGTCAGGTGGAAATCGGCGCCCTGCCCGGTCAGATAGTCGTGCTTGGCCGTGGCCACGGCTTCGCGCAGGATGCCCGCCTCGATCTGGCGGCTGACCTCGTCGATGCTGCACAGAACCTCCACGGTTTCCTCGAAATTGAGAAACCAATGGGGCAATTGCAAATCCCCGGCGCTCAGGGCCAGGCCGGCGTCGCCGAAACAATGGGCGTATTCGTCGTGCGGATCGAGCAGGACGATGTGGCCGTGGGGATGGTCCTGAAGCACCGCGCGCAAAATGACGGCCAAGGCGCAGGACTTGCCCGCGCCGGTGCTGCCCAGGATGGCGAAATGTTCACCGAGCAACTCGTCGGTGATCAGGTGGGCGGCGACGGACGGATCCTGGTACAGCGAGCCGACGCGCACGCACGCCTGGCCCGGCTTGGCGTACACCAGGGCGAGATCGGCGCTGTCCGCGGCGTTGATGGCCGCGCCCAGGGCCGGATAGGCCGAAACCCCGCGCAGGAAGCGGATATCGAACTCACCGGATACGGACTCGCCGAGCAGGTCGATCTCCATGAGCGCCGTATCGGCGGGCGCGGGCGGCGAGGACGGATTTTGGACGGCCAGGGAACTGACGAGGCCGTAGACCACGGCGCGCGGAGTTTCGATCCGGACCAGGTCGCCCGGCTTCGGCGGGGCGGTCTCGTCCGCCAGGCGGCGACGGTCCAAAATCCCGGCCAGCCGGGCGCCGGACACTGAGACCACATATCCCAGGCAATCGACGCGTTCGTTCACGGCGTGTCCCCCGGCAGCGTGTTCCCTAGAGCGATGCGGCGGCCCAGCCAAAGGCGAAACCCTATCGCGAACCGTCGTCCGGGAAAAATAGCGAAAAAATCCCGCGGCAACGACCCGGGCTTGAACTCCTCGATTGCTATTGCGGCCATGACCCCACCGTGATTCCCCTGAGTCCCGCGCCGGCCCTTTGAGCCCGCAACTCCTTCTGAAACGCCCGGGGCCGCATGTCAAGGCGGAGCGAGGCAACCCGCCGGCGCCAGGGCAAAATCCGGGGCGGGAAAATAATTCGCCTCGAACCTAAAGTTTATCACCAAGCCACCGATAAGTAGGCTGAAGACGAACCGAACGTTTAGCCGGATTAGAAACCAAACTGCGGCAAGGACGCCGCGGCAATTTCAAGGAGGAAAAAAAAATGGCTCTGGTAATCAATCACAACATGATGGCCATGACGGCCACCCAGAACTTGGACACGGCGTACCAATCCCTCGCGAACGCCACCAACCAGCTGTCGTCCGGCCTGCGCATCAACCAGGCCTCCGACGACGCCGCCGGCTTGGCCGTGCGCGAACTCATGCGCGCCAACATCTCCACGCTCAACCAAGGCGTGCGCAACGCCAACGACGCAATCTCGCTGCTCCAAACCGCCGACGGCGCGCTCGGGGTCACCGACGAAAAGCTCATCCGCATGCAGGAACTGGCCGAACAGGCGGCCACCGGCACCTACACCTCGACCCAGCGCCTGATCATCGATTCGGAATACCAGGCCATGGCCTCGGAAATCACCCGAATCGCCAACGCCACGGACTTCAACGGCATCTATCTGCTCAACGGCAACCTGTCGAGCACGACCTGCAACGACAAGGGCATCCAAGCCACTGGCAAGCTCAAGATACATTTCGGCCCGACCAACTACAGCGCGGCGGACTATTACTACGTCCAGATCGGTTGCTGCACCGCCTCCT
>Ga0326727_10011836_pt1 | contig 20113 bp, 19 predicted proteins | sample MB2enrmetagenome_FD_207643 | JGI IMG/M metagenome (GOLD analysis project Ga0326727, IMG submission 207643) | Lab enriched peat soil microbial communities from McLean, Ithaca, NY, United States - MB29MY | ecosystem: Environmental > Terrestrial > Soil > Wetlands > Peat | place: USA: New York...
TGGCGGTCAAGAATCGCAAGCTCATTGCCAAGTTGCAAGTCGATTTCAACCTGGGCCAAGGAGAAGCGGAAGCTCTCGCCCTGGCCGTGAAGGAAAAGGCTCAGTTGCTGGGAATTGACGATAAGAACGGCATCAACGCGTCCAAGTTGCTCGGCATTCCGTTTACTACTGCAGTGGGCATTCTGGTTCGGAGTTGCGAAAAGGGCCTGCTCGATCGCTGTGATGCCTTGGCTAAGCTCGAGGCGCTTGCCGAGTACGGGCGTTACAAGCCGGCCATCGTCGAAGACGCGAGACGCAGAATGGAGCAGCGAAAATGACCAAGACGATGAGCATCCGCATGGACGCGGAGAACTACGCGTTCCTTACCGAGATCAGTAAACAAGAACGTAGCGATCTGTCTAAGGCGGTGCGCGACATGGTAACCCGCGGCAGGGTCCTGCTAGCGGTGGAGCGCTACAAGAAGGGCGACGACTCGCTCGGCAGAGCCGCGCATCTGGCGGGGCTTTCCGTGGGCCAGATGATGGCCCTGCTGGCGGAATTCGGCGTGGAAAGCAGGATCGAGAAGGACGACTATCTCCAAGGACTAAAGAATCTAACCAACGCATGGTAACGGAAACCCCGTTGTCAGGCCCTCGCCCGCCCGTCAGAGAGGCGCTGGGAACGATCGTGAGGGTCACGGCACCGCCCGGACCCGACACAGCGCCGTCAGGCCCACTGCCCGCCCGCAATCCGTAGCGTAAACCAAAGTTTTCGAGTCGCCAAACCGGGCCGGAGCAATCGAATTACAGTCACCAAGAGTCACGCGGCGCTTTTCTCCCGTCGAGAATCTCATCACCCAGAGTTGCCAACTGCCCATCTCATCCTGACTGTAAGCCAGCCATTGGCCATCGGGAGAAACTGCGGGATAACGGGTTGGCTGCGAGGAGACCGAGAGCGGCGATATACTCCGGGTTTCAGGATCAAGCGCAAAAAGCGCCGTCGAGGGGCCGGTCTCGGCGGCGAAGACGATTCGATCGTCCGGGAAAAAAGCTGCTTCGAGGACGCTCGACTCGTCGCCCCCCGCCTGCCATCCGGCAGCGCCGGCTCTCGTCGAGTTCGCCTTCGGCAGCAACTCCTTGACCCACAGGCCTGCGTGCCCCCGCGCCTCGCGAATAAACGCGAGCCATTTCCCTTCCCGCGATACGGCGGGCTGTTCTGCCTCTTCCGCCTCAACGACGACCCCATCGGGCGTGAATGGCAATTGCCGGAGCGGAAACCGCACGACCCGCGAACTGGCGGAGGCTAACTCCACCCAGCCATCACCTGACTCGGAAGCAGTCAAATGGAAGGCATCTGATCCTAAGGCAAGGTTGGTCATCGAACCCCGGTCCAGCGAGGCGATCGTGTATCCGGACCGTACCATCGTAGTGAAAAAAACTCTTTCCCCGGCAACTGTCGGGTCAGTGGCGATACCCGAACCTTCTCTCACCAGGAGACGCGCTGCATAATTCGCAAACAGGCCATTCAAGTGACGCAGGTTGGCACATACACCGGCAGTCACAAGGGCGAGCATCAGAAGTCCAAAGGCCGCGGCCTGGCGTGACTTCAGTCGAACGCGGAGTGCTTCCGGCTGCCGGCTTGAGAGCACCCAGAGGAGTAAGACCCACAGAGCTGTCAGCGCGCCAAGACGAAGACAAGCTTGGGCGGTCAGCCACACGGTGAGAGGGCCCGACCAGCCGCGGTGCACCGGAAGACAGACCAAAGCATAGAGTGCCAGCAGAATGCACGCTTTTCCCCTCTGCCCGGTCTCCAGGAGGTAATTCGTGGCCAGAACGCCGGCAACGATTAAGGCGCAGAAGTGGTACGGCGCAGGACTGGTGGAGAGAATCAGGAGCAGAACAACATAGGTTCCCCATTCCAGTTTCTCTTTGGCCGGAGCGACGGGTGAAGAAGAGATGAGCCAAAGGGTTGGCACGAACAGCAGGGCTTGACACAACGGCTGAAGGACTGCGTAGGCAACCGGGAGGTGAACCAACGGATGAGGGTTCAGCTCCGGCTCCGAGAGGAACATCCGGTGGAGCAAAGCGGTAAACGAGCTCCAATGAATATCGTAGGGGTTGATGACTTCACCCGCCAAATACCGCGGGAGCAACTCAATCGTGTAATAACGCACGGTTTCGAATCCGAAGAGCGCAAGCGAGAGAAAGCCCAGACCCAGCGAGCACAGCGCCAATCCCGCGACCGCCCGCCACTGCTTCTTGCGCAGAAAATAGAACAGAAAGAGAGCGGGATAAATTTTGAGCGCTGCGCCACATGCCAGAATTGCGCCGGCAGCCGCCTTCGAGCCCCTAAAATAGAAAAACGCCGCAAGCGCGAGCAGAGAAGCTATTAGCAAATGTTCCTGCCCAAACAGGAAATTGGTCTGCAACGCGTCTAGAGCGAGAAAAGCAATAATCGCAACCCGACCGAGGCCGAGCTGAACGATCGAGTTCAGCAGGAGGATAGCTCCACCCAGCAGCACGAGATTAAAAACGAGCCACGCGCGCTTTGCCGCGAGAGGAGGAAGCGACGAAAAAGGCAAGACGGGCAGGATGCAAACAGGGGGGTTTGGGGTGAAGCTTACAAGCGGGTGCTCCACACGCGCGTGGTCCTTCTGCCGCTGAAACCAGACCCAGTCATAAACTCGCTTGAGTGGATAACCTTGGCGATAGAGCCGGGCAGCCAGATAGTAGCTTGGAAAGTCGGTGTTGAGCGTGCGCCAGGCAGGAACAAACGCCTTCCAGGCAAAAACTGCCAGCAATGCTAAAAGCAACACAGACTCAGCCCAGCGACCGCCCAACTCTTCAGCGTAGGTCGTCGGACCGCCCGCGTGAGCCCGAGAAAGTGCAGAATTTTCCACGCCTTTCCCTCCGACGTCAAACTCCTTTCGCAAGGCGCCGTCCGCTGGCTACCCAGCCCACAACAAAGGTCACCACCGTTCCGATGGCAACGTACCATGTCCAGGCAATGGGCGTCCAAGCCACCACAAAAACCATTACGGCGAGGGCGACCAGCGCGCCGGTCAAAGCGCCCCTTGTGTTGGCGCGCTTGGTCAGCACACCCAGCAGGAAGATTCCCAGCATGCTGCCGTACGGAACGCTGGCAACCGTGAGGGCCAATTCCAAAGCGCTGCGGTGAAGAAGTTGGGCCACCAGGGCGATGCTCACCAGCACCGTGCCCCAGGCTAAGATCATGCCACGTGAGACGGCCATGTAATGCTTCTCGTCGGCGTTGGGGCGAATAAACGGCTTGTAGAAATCCATTACCGAACTCGAAGCCAGAGAATTAAAGGCCGCGCTGAGATTGGCCATGCCCGCTGCAATGATGGCCGCGATCAGCAAACCAGCAAAGCCGCGGGGCAATTGTGATACGACGAAGGTGGGAAAGATCTGGTCCGCGCGGGCGAAGGCGTGGGTCGGTGGAAAATGCCGGTAAAACGCAAAAAGCGTTACGCCCACCACCAGGAAAAGGGTGAATTGCAGCAGGATGACCAGACCGCTTGCCAGCAGGGCCGCTTGGCTTTCCCGTTTCTTCCGTGCGGCCAGCAGAAGCTGGACGATCAACTGGTCAGTGCCGTGACTGGCCGTGTTCAGAAACGCTCCGCCCACCAGGCCCGACCAGAACAAGTAAGGCTCATGCCAATTGAAATGGAAGTTGAACACCGCCAGCTTGTTGCCTTCGAGATGCGCGATGCGGCTCACCTCCGCCCAGCCGCCGGGGATGGCGTGCAAGGCCAGCACCAGCGCCACCACCGTTCCGGCGAGATAAATGAGCAACTGGACAACTTCGGTCCAGATCACTGCGGTCAGGCCCCCTTCAAACGTGTAGAAAAGGGTCAAGGCGATGACGATGAGCAATGAGGCGAAGACGCCGCTTTTGAAAATAACCCCGATGACGATCGCGATGGCGAAAACGCGCACGCCTTCGGCCAGGGCGCGCGTGGTGAGGAAAAGTCCGCTCGTAAAGAGCTTCAGAACCCGGCCGAAGCGCTGCTCGATGAGCTGGTAAGCGGTGAACATCTCGCCGGCAAAGTAGCGGGGAATAAGCGCGAAGCTCACCACGACCCGTCCCACCAGATAGCCAAAAACCAGTTGCAGGAAACCGAGGTTGGAATAGTAAGCGATGCCGGGCGTACTGATAATGGTCAGAATGCTGGTTTCGGCGGTGACAATGGCAAAGGAAATCGCCCACCAGGGCAGGCGGCGCCCGCCCAGAAAATACTCGCGCAGGGTCGGCTGGCTCTTGCGGAAACGCGCACCGAAGAGGGTAATGGCCACGAGATAGGCGATCACCACCAGGAGGTCAGGCCAACTGATTGCCACGCAAGCTCCTCAGAAGAAGCCATCAGCTCTCGGCCTTCCGCTTTCAGCAGACAGGCTTCAGGGCATTTAACATATCAGTGACAGGTGAGGGGTGACAAGAGCAGGAGGCAGGGTGATTGACGCTAGGTGAATGGTGCCGGCGGGAATACACAGCAAGGTAATTGGTATTACATTAAGGAGAGGCCAGAACGGGCCGGCGGTCGTATAATAGCGGTTCGGACGTAGCAGGCTGCTGAATAAACGGTTGAAGCTGTCATCCTGAGGAGTCCCGATCTGATCGGGACGACGAAGGATCTCCGCAGTTGGTTGAAACTGAAACTGTCGAGATTCTCCGCTTCGCTCAGAATGACAGCGCGCGGGTGTCTTTCATCGGCCTGTCAGGCTGAAAGCCTCGCGAGGGTGGAGATTGACTTGTTCTTTCGTCCCAAGGTCCGCGTGGAGGACTTCGAAGCGGCGGCGATGGTGCATTTCCCTGCCCTTTACCGGACAGCGCGACTGCTGGCACAGGAGACCGCGGAGGCGGAGGACCTGGTGCAGGAGGTTTATCTGGAGGCGTGGAAATCGTTTCACCGCTTCGAGACGGGAACGAACTGCCGCGCCTGGCTCTTCAAAATCCTCTTTCATCGCCTGCACCATTTTCGGCGGCGTTGGGCAAAGGCGGCCAAGGTGGAGGCGTTTGAAAAGCCCGAGGATCAGGAGAGCGTCGCGGCGGAGCCTCCGGTGCCGCATGAAATCCATGACGAAGACGTGCTGGGGGCGCTCGAGAAAGTGCCGGCCGATTTCCGGGAAGTCGTGCTGCTTGCGGACGTGCAGGAGTTCTCCTATAAGGAGATCGCCGATGCGCTGAAGCTGCCCCTGGGCACGGTGATGTCGCGCCTGAGCCGGGGCAGAAAGCTCTTGCGGGGAGAGTTGGCCGAAGTAGCCAGCACCTACGGGATCAAGCCGGCGAAAGACCAGGCGAGCACGGGTGAATCCGCATGAACGTCCTCACATTCGACTCGAGACAGTGCGAACGGATACGCCGTCACCTCGACGCATATCTGAGCAACGAACTCCTGGTGGAAACGACCAGCGAGATTCTGCGGCACTTGGAGACGTGTGAGGCCTGCACGCGGGAGTTGGAAACCCGCGCGCGGGTGCGCGGCTTCGTACGCCGCGCGGCCGCAAACCTGATGCCGCCCGAAGAACTTCGCCTGTCAATTCAGCGGCGGCTGCGGGAAACCCAACCAGGCTTGTGGGGAGGATCACGACAGTTGAACTGGGCTGTGGCGCTTGCGGGGATAGTCGTGATTGTGCTGGGAGGCATCGTGACGCGTGAATGGGTGCGCGTGTTGCGGGGCAGGAGAATCGTGGCCGGCGCGCTGGCCCTCGGCGTCTCGGACCATGTCCAGTGCGCGATCAAGGGGCACAACTACCCCGAGGTCGCCAACCCCCCGGACGTGCTGCGCAAGAAACTCGGGCCCCAATACGCCGCACTGCTCGAAGTCGTACACCAGAATCTCCCCGGATTCGAAATCCTCGAAGCCCATATCTGCTCGATTCCCGGAAGCTCGCGGAAGTACGTGCATTTCATTACGCGCGGCCGCGGCACGATTCTCTCCGTTATATTGACCAAAAACGACGGCGCGCAACTGCCCAGCGGAGGCGCGTTCCGATCCGCGGCGGCAGGCCATGTCAATCTGTATCAGGCTCATCAGCAGGGCATGAACGTGGCGGGGTTCGAGTCCCGAGGATACCTGGGGTTTGTGGTCTCTGACCTCGACACGAACACGACCTTGCAGATTGCCGATCAGCTGGTCCCCCCCTTGAATGCCGCGCTCCAGGCAACCACTTAGTGTCTCGCAATCCCGCTAATGGTTGCCGTCACGACATCGCCGCGAAGATTTTCTTGTTCCCGGGAATAACCCACCCCAGTACTGGTATTATCAAGATGAAGGGCCAAGGGATCATAAGAAGTTCCCTCGACAGAGATTTCGAGCGAAGCGGACGGAGATGCGATCCATTCGCGGCTGACCAGTACACTGCTGCCACTGATTTGTTCGTTGCGCCGACCCCCAGGGTTAGCCACCGACTATTCCGGCAAGCCCCAGAGGAAACTGAGATGCTCGCAAGCGAGTTGTCAAAGCTGCTCGAAGGAACGGCGAATGCGGCGTTTGCCGTCAATGACCAGGGGCTGATCTGCGCCTGGAATCGTGCTGCGGAGAAGCTATCTGGCTATCATACCTCCGAGGTCCTGGGCAAGCCGTGCGCCCCACTCTTTCAGGGCCGCAGCAGCCTGGGCACAGAGATTTGTGGCGAGCCCTGTGGCCTGATCGACTGTGCTGTGCTCAACAAAGAAATCCCCAACTACGACATGGAAGTAAAAATCCGATCTGGACGCAGGCTTTGGGTGAACGTTTCCATCCTGGTATTGCGAGACGACCGCACAGGTCGCCATTTGGTGGCCCACATAATGCATGACGTAAGCCAAAGGAAGAAGAGGGAAGAACTAACCCAAAAGCTCATGCGGATCGCCCACCAAATCTTAGCTCTGCCGAAGGAAAGCTTGCCGCTGACTCCTGCTCTTTCCCTGACAGAGCGCGAACGCCAGTTGTTGGAGCTTTTGGCCCAAGGCATGACCTCCTCGTCGGTAGCCCGTAAGCTTGGGATCAAGATGGCAACTTTGCGCAACCACTTGCTTCACACCAACAAGAAGCTTCACACCCACAATCGGCTGGAGGCTGTAATCGAGGCTACGAAGCGAGGCATGATCTGAGCCATGGCAACTCAAGACCTCAGCCCCAGGGGTTTTCGTTGATTACTAATGAGGCGACGACACCTATCACACGGCGGATGACGGATGTACGATTGACCGGTTTCACCTGATTCCGGATACTCATGAGGGGGAAGTCCCTGTAGAAAAAGAGGGAATAACATGGCAGGAGATACGTCTGCACGCAAGGGCGGCGTGCCTTATCGGGCAACCCAGGCCGCTGCTGGCGTTAACTCTTGCTTCGATCGCTGAGTTACAAATTTCAATCAAAGGAGAAGACTACCTTGAAAACTAATCTATGTCGTGCCGGCGGTATGCTGGCGGTCGTATTTCTCGCAACCGCATTGGCGGTTGCAGGCGAGCATGGACGCAGCGCGTTCGTGCTCACGAGCACGAATAACGTAAGCGGCAACGTTGTCGTCGTGTTCGAGCTGAATACAGAGGGAACGCCTTCGCTATCCGTCGTGGACATGCTGCCGACGGGAGGCAATGGCGGCGCGAGCGGCAACGCCGGAATTCTACAGTTCAGCGGCGGCCTCGGAGCTGTAGCCAACTACGGATCAAATACCGTCAGCCAATTGCTGCGGGAAGGGGACAACATCAGCATTGGGCAAACAATAAATCTGGCTTCTGGCTGCGTGAAGCCCGATTCGGTGGCGCTTGCCAAGCAACATCTCTATGTGGTGGGCGCGACTTGCGCCGAGAGTCATGCATGGCCCTGGGGCAAGGTTGATGGAACCGTCAGTCTGAGCGACGCCTCGGCTGCGCAGATCGCGGTCGGACAGAGTTGGGCGGCTGTCACTCAGACGGATGGATACCTCCTCCAACTGCAACTTACCTCCTTTGGAGCACTCAGCGGGACATACACCAACATAACGCTCCAGGCGGATGCGGACTCAGTCCCGCTCGGGGAGGCGTTCTGGGGAGACGTTCTGGGCTTCACCCCCGCCCACAGCGTGGAAAACTTTGCCATCGTGAGCAACGGGACCGAGTACCCGATCCCCGGCACGTCGTTTTTCAGCGTGCCCACCCAGGCCCCTTGTTGGGTAGCTAAAGGGGCGGGGAACATTTGGTATACAGGGAATTCTCCCGGGCAATCCATCTCGATATTTTTTAGCGATAGCCAAGGCGGGGCGTTCTACAAATCGGTACCCTTAGAGGTGGCGGGCACGCCGACGGATATCACGGTATCCCCCGATGGCAAATGGCTCGCTGTCATCTACACTTTCATGGGCGAGGGCTATATCGCCGTCTACTCGATCGACGCCTACGGCGACCTCACCTACGTGGCGACCTCACCTGCCGTGAGCGTCCCCGCCTTTAGCGGAGTGGCATTCAGCGAATAGGCTCTACTGGTTCGGTCAATCTGCTCGCAGCCTCAGAGCGGCCCTTTTGGCCGCCCTGAGGCTTCCACCCCGCGAAAGCGGGACACCGCCTGTGGCCCGCCTGATCCAAGTCTCTCCCGCCAAACATCTATGATTCCGGCCAAGAGCGGCGGCAAGTTGCCAAGTGCTTTGGAAAATGACTCCCCTCCTCCCTGAGGAGGGGCTCAAGGGGGGTGAAAAGCAGACTTATCATTGACCGGCCACCCCTGCCCCTCCTTATCCAGGAGGGGAGGTCCCATGGACTTAAGGCCCACCCGGGTGAATGATAATCCGCACGTCATGCCCGCGTACGGGCACGCCATGGCGTGCCCCTACAGTGGCCTCCGGGAGTGATTTCCAGGGGAGCCCCGAACGTCTTGTTCACCGCGTAGCGCGGGAGGCGTGAGCCGCTGCAAAGAAAATACCGTTGGGCGTCGCAATCCATCCGAAAAATGTTATGATAGGGACGTCAGGGGGGAGGTTACTTCTCTCCTGTCCCAGCATCCAAGTGAATAGACGACGAAGGTCCAGGAGCGGGTGAGGGGCAGGTAAGATTTTGCTTGAATTGTTCCTCAATCCTTGATATTGAAATGCGACATCTCTTAGGCTTTGATTCGTGCATCAAACATCCAGGGTGTGCGCGCTCCCTAGAGTTTGACGAAGGAAACGAGATGCAGCGCGCCCGGACTCTCAAGGGAGTCACAACCCAAACACTGAGGTAGCTTCCCCATGAGGAAAACAATTGCATTTTGGAGCTTCATCCTGCTCGCCAGCCTTCTGGTGTCGGCATCTTTGGCGCAAGCAGCGGTCCGAGTGCAGAACGTCGAGGGGCGAACATTTGCTCGGCAATTGAACGCACCTCCGCAAGCAGCAAAGGCCCCGAGTTGGAAGAGCAGGGACGAATACGACGCGTTCATGGCCATACCGAACGAGAAGGATCCCAATAAGAAGATCCAACTGGTCGACGCGTTCGTCACGAAGTACGCCAACTCGGATTTCAAGGACAGCGTCTACGTCATCGAGATGCAGATTTACCAGCAGCAGAACCAGCCGGACAAGGCAGTCGACGCGGCCCACAAGGCTTTGCAGGCCAACCCTGATAATCCCGACGCCTTAAGGTTCTTGAGCTTCGTATTTCCGTTTATGTACAAGGCCGATGCGCCTGACCATGACGCAAAGCTGAGTGAGGCAGAGACCGAGGCCAAGCACGGACTCGAGGTAGTGCAGAAGCTCCAAAAACCCGCCAACCTTCCCGAAGACCAATTCAACCAGATTGTGAAAGGCTTACGGGACGTGTTCAACGGGACAATAGGGTTTGTGGACCTGCAACGTAAAGACTACACGGGCGCAATCACCGCCGATAAAGCCGCCGCCGAAGATAACCCCAGCGATTGGTACGTTTTCTACCGCATGGGCTTGGCTTACCTGTATGGGAATCCTCACGATTACGATAATGGGATCTGGTATATCGCGCGCGCTTACGCCTTGGCGAAGGCAGCCGGTGACGCGAATGCCGCAGAGTTCGAGAAGTACCTCAAACAGACCTATGTTGGTTACCACGGCAACGAAGATGGATTGCCGGACATCGAGAAAGAAGCCGCTTCTTCCCCGAACCCTCAAAGCGGGTTCAAAGTGGCCGCGATGGAAGCCCCGAAAGCTACCGGGAACCCTCTGGTTGATGCCTTTAATACCATGACCTATCCTCTCAAATTCGGGGGGGAGACTGCACAAAAGCAGTGGGATGGTCTGAAGGGTCAACCGATCGGGCTGGGAGGGGTTATCGCCAGTGTCGACAAGGGCACTGACCCCGGAACTTATCTGGTCCGCATCGACATCCTGGACTCGTCCAAGGCTACCCCAGGCGTCTACGACATTGAGTTGAAGGACTCGAACCAACCGAATGTCAAAAACCTTGTGCGCGGCGATGCCGTCACTTTCAAGGGCACGGCGGACTCTTACACTGCCACGCCTAATGTGTCAATCACGGTAGTGGGCGAGGTCACCCAACCGGACCCGCTGCCGGATAAACCTCCGGCCAAAGAGAAGCCCGCGCCTAAGAGCCGCAAAACTACAAAGAAGACTACGAACTAGGGCACAATTCTCCTGCTGAAGGAGCCAGCGCCAAGCCTGGAAGCTTGGCGCTGCGCTCCTGAATCTTCCCTTCGCGATCGCCCCACCCTAGCCAGCGATCACCCTATCTCCGATTCCCTGAGCCAGAAATCCCCCGTCCACCGCAAGGATTTCGCCGGTGACGAAGCTGGCGCTGTCGGAAGCCAGGAAAATAGCGGCGCCCTGGATTTCGTCGAGATTCCCGAATCGCCTCATGGGCGTGCGGGTGAGAATGGCAGACTTGCGGCCCGGCTCATTGACGATGTTCACATTGAGCGGCGTCTCGAATACTCCCGGCGCTATCGCATTCACCGTAATGTTGTAGCGTGCCCATTCCGCAGCCAGGCAGCGCGTCAACAACACCACGCCGCCTTTGCTGGCGCAGTACGCCGTGGCTTCGTAGTTGCCCACCAATCCGCCGAGGGAAGAGATGTTGACGATGCGTCCCTTCCCCTGGTCCTTCATCACGCGGCCCACCATTTGACAAGCTAGCCAGGTGCCTTTCAAGTTGGTGTTCAGGATGCGGTCCCAATCCTCGTCGGCCATTTCCAGTGAGGGAACTCGCTTGGTGGTACCGGCGGAATTCACCAGGATGTCAATTCCCCCCAGTTGCGCAATCATCAAGTCAATAACACCCTGGATGTCACTGCGGCTCGTCACATCGGCGGCAGCCTCCACGGTCCGGCGGCCCAGGGCGCGGATTTCCGCGGCCGTCTTCGCCACTTCCCCGCCCCGCCGACTGACCGCCGCCACATCGGCCCCTGCCTGCGCAAAACCCAAGGCGATCGACCGGCCCAACCCACTCGTGCCGCCAAACACCAGTGCCCGCTTGCCTTCCAAACTCAGCCCTTGGTAGTCGCTCACAATTGTTGCCCTCACGTTTTAGGATGCCAGCCACCAGCGTACCACATTCACTTGCGCCGGAAACGTGTTAGGATTATCGCGACGAATGTGGGGAACTCTACGCGAGGTCAGCTTTGAATGGACTCCTCGGAACTAACTCGACTGTATGATTTCAGCGGGCAAACGATGGTGATCACCGGCGGGACGGGAACCCTGGGAGGCGAAATTGCCTGCGCGCTGGTAGGATGCGGAGCCAATGTGGCTATCCTGGACCGCAATCTGGACCCCGCCCAGCACATCCTGGAGCTTATGGAACCAAGGGCGAATCGCGCCGTAGCGGTTCGCGCGGACGTGCTGAACGTGGACAGCTTGCGGGAGGCCTCGAAGATTATTCTGGACAAGTTCGGCGTCGTTCACAGCCTGGTCAACGCCGCAGGGGGCAACAATCCTCGGGCAACCACGACTCCCAACCTTTCCTTCTTCGACCTGCCCTCAGAGGCTTTGCGCTGGGTGTTCGATTTGAACATCCTGGGAACCATGCTTCCCTGCCAAGTGTTCGGCAAAGCCATGGCGGAGAAAGGCGAGGGCATCATCCTCAATGTCTCCTCCATGAACGCCTTCCGGCCCTTGACTCGAATCCCCGCCTATTCGGCCGCTAAAGCCGGCGTCAGCAACTTCACCCAGTGGCTCGCCGTCCACATGGCCCAGGTTTATTCGCCGCGCATTCGCGTCAATGCCATTGCGCCGGGTTTCTTCCTGACCAACCAGAACAGGTTTCTCTTAACCGACGAGAAGACGGGCGAACTGACCGCGCGCGGCAAGTCGATCATCGACCACACGCCCATGGCGCGCTTCGGCCAAGCGGAGGATCTGTTTGGGACAATCCTCTGGCTCCTGTCGCCGGCTTCGGCATTTGTTACTGGAATCGTCGTGCCCATAGATGGCGGCTTCTCAGCGTTTGGCGGCGTCTAGGTCCAAAGGCAGTAGGCAGTAGGCAGTAGGCAGTAGGCAGTAGGCAGTAGGCAGTAGGAAGTAGGCAGTGGGCAGTAGGCAGTCGGCAGTAGGCACCAAGCCGCCGCCAGGATCCAAGCCCTCTCCCCCTTGGGGGAGAGGGTGGCCCGCAGCCGGCGTTTTCATCAGCCGGGGCGGGCCGGGTGAGGGGGTTCGCGCTTCAAGAAAGGAAGAGCAGCAATGGTCATCGGAAAAGGATTCGCAGACCATTATCTAACCCGCGAGGAAATCAGCGCCGTCACGCAGCAGGCCCTGAGTTCTCTCGCCGTGGACGGCAAACGCGTGTTGACCATCATCCCGGACGGCACGCGCACCATGCCCATGCCCCTGATGTTCGAGCTATTCGAGGCTCAACTGGCTCCGCGCGTCGCCGCTTTGGACTTCCTGGTGGCGCTCGGCACACACCCGCCCATGAGCGACGAGCAATTGAGCAAGCTGGTGGGGCGGCCGGTAACCAACGGACGAGCGGGCCAGAGTCGCGTCTTCAATCACCACTGGGAAGACCCCACGAACTTCTTAAACCTGGGTGTCATCCCGGCTCAGGAAATTGGCGAGATGACCGGCGGACTGTTGGCGCAGGAGGTGCCCGTCCGCCTCAACAGGCTGATTCTGGATTACGACCAGCTTATTATCTGCGGCCCCGTATTCCCCCATGAAGTTGTCGGCTTCTCCGGCGGCAACAAGTATTTCTTCCCCGGCATTGCCGGCCCCGAAATCATCAACCTCACCCACTGGTTTGGGGCGTTGATGACCAATTACAAACTCATCGGCGCCGGTTATACGCCCGTGCGCGCCATCATCGATCGAGCCGCCACGCTCATCGATCGGCCCACCGCCTGCTTTGCCCTGGTCGTCACGCACGAAGGCCTGGCGGGGCTTTTCTTCGGATCGCCGCAAGAAGCATGGAAGGAAGCTTCCGCCCTCTCCGCGCAGAAGCACATCGTTTACGTAAGGAAACCTTTCCGGCGCGTGCTCTCTGTCATGCCGCGCCTCTACGACGATCTTTGGACGGGCGGCAAAGGCATGTACAAAATGGAACCGGCCGTTGCCAACGGCGGCGAGGTGGTGATTTTCGCGCCGCACATCGACGAGGTCAGCTACACGCACGGCAAGCTGATTGACGAACTCGGATATCACTGCCGCGACTATTTTCTTGCCCACTGGGACAAATTCAAAGGCTATCCGGGCGGCGTGCTGGCGCACTCGACGCACGTCAAAGGGCTGGGCCAGTATGACAAAGCCAGTGGCAAGGAGACCCCGCGCATTCAAGTGACCCTGGCCACGAGCATTCCGCCGGAACGCTGCCGCCGCATCAACCTCGGTTACCTCGACCCCGCCAGCGTGAATCCCAGGGAGTGGGAGGGCCGCGAAGACGATGGCGTCCTCGTCGTCCCGCGCGCCGGGGAAATGCTGTATCGCGTCCAGGGCGAACAGCCCAATTCCATGTGAGACAGATGGGAATCAGGTCTCGCCCCTCTTCCCTGGGGAGAGGGTGTCCCGCTGTCCCGATGCACTTCATCGGGAAGCGAGACGGGCGAGGGGTCACTCGCTCAGTTCAACAACATGTAATTAGAATGACGTGCGGACAATTGGCGAATTGATTCGTTGTTTCAGCGAGCCGGTGCGGCCTGCGTCTGCGCGTGAAGCTAGGAGCTAAATCCAGTCCAACGCCCCGCGGTTCCAAAGCCAGATGTAACCGACGATCAGAATACCCAGGAACACCAGCATCTCGATCAGTCCGTAGAGCCCCAGAACCTGAAACTGCACGGCCCAGGGATAGAGGAAGATCGTCTCAACGTCGAAGACGACGAAGAGAATCGCGACCACGTAGAATCGCACGGTGTAGCGCCCGCGGGAATCCGATTCCGGCGTCATGCCGCACTCGTAAGGCATGACTTTCTCCGGCGTGGGATTGAAGGTGGGCCGGAAGAACTTGGCAATCCAGAGCAAGGCAGGCGCCATGATGGCTGCAATCGCAAAGAAAATCAGAATGGGCCCGTATTGGTCGAGCATGTTTCCTGCACCTCCTCCGGAGCAAAATCCATGATAACACAGGAGCCGCAGCGGGCGGCGTCAACATCATCAAGCGAGAATTAGCGAATCCAGGCCAGCGATCTTCCTGAATCCTTTGTCGAAAGAGACCACCTGGAAGTTGTGGAGGAAGGCTAGAGCCGCAATGTAGGCGTCCGTCCAAAGTCCTGCCGCTGCGGAGGTGCTTTGCGTAAGCTTCTTCCACAGGGGCTCAATTTCAGGCGGCTCTAAGGCAAACAGAATGCGAGGGTCCCGCGCGAAATGCTCGTACACTACCCAGGCCTGCTGTTGGTTTAGAACATCGTCGCCCATGACATACGCATTGGTCAACAGACGCATGAAACCCATTTGTGTCACCCGGCAGAATGCAACGCCCGAGGCAGATTCCGCAGTAAACCACTCACGGGACAGCGAGTGGTGCACGTGGCGGTCAGACGCCAGTGCGATCCAGACGTTAATGTCAGGCAAGGTAATTTTCGATGTCGGCATTGGTGAGGCGTAATGCGCCGGGATGCTTGGAGCGGATTAAAGGAAGTCTGACCTTGCGACCGTGTTGCGCTGGATCAGCGCTGACCGCCTGCTGCAACGCGTCCTTGATGAACTCCTTCAGAGTCGACCCCCTCAACGCCGCCACAGACTTGACTTGGCGAAACAGAGGATCGGGTAAATCAACCGTAGTCCGCATAGAACCATATTTACATAAATATGCTTAATGTGCAAGTCTCTGTGGCCTTCCGACCAGTTGATTCGAGACCATTGAAGTGGTATTTTGAGATCATTATGAGCGACCAGTCACTGACCGCGTCGAAGGGAGTTCCAAGCTTTCACGTCGTAGCGGAGGCTGCCGATCGGTTGACCGATGAAGAGCAAGAGACGCTTATTGAGCTCCTAAACCACCGCTTGGCGGAGCGTCGACGCGCCGAACTGATAAAGGACACTCAGGAGTCTCAGCGGGAGTTTGACAGTGGCTCTCTGCGTGCGAAAACACCAAACGAAATCATGAACGAGATCCTTTCGTGAAGCGGCTCCTGCTACCCTCGAAAACCTTCACCAGCAGAGCGAAAACCGTCCTCAAAAAACACCGGCAGCGGGCTACGGACCTCCGGGAAACCTTGGACTTGCTCGCCACGGACTGCTTTCATCCTCAGACTTAAGACGCACAAACTCAAGGCTGAACTTGAAGGGTATTGGGCGTGCAGTCCGGACTACGACCTCAGAATCATCTTCAAGTTCATTGAACATGCGGGAAGCGAGGCGATCCTCCTGTTAACCATTGGGACGCACGAAGAAGTCTACTGACCTGCATGGCCTCGGCACGGAGCACTTTCATGCAACCGTTCAGGCCGCCGGCGGTGCGATTCGCGGTTGGCCCGCTCCAGTTGGACGGACATTTCTTGAAAAGCGGCTTCCCCCGGTCGTAGCCTCGTGGTATGGAAGCCGCCATCGAGACACCCTCTGCTCCGTCAATTGGCGCTCCTTTGTGTTCGTGCGCAAGTGAAACTGCCCAAATGTCTTCCGCTGCCCTCGATTAAGCCAAATCCATGCAAGGTCCGCGACACCCAACCCGACCTCCAGAAACCTTGAGGCGTCAACAGGTAGCGTTGACTCAGCAGCGGCGCCATGCCGATCTGAAGGTCGGCGCTACGAAACTCCAAGAAAACAAAGCGAGAATGTCGATGAAAACAAAGGAACAGGTCAAGAAAGTCGAGAAGTTAAGTAGTCGAGGAGTTGAAGAGTTGAGAGGAAGGAGGCACGAGGCGACACAAAGTCCCACTCTCAGTCCGAGAAACGCTGCTTGGCTTCTCAACTCCTCAACTTCTCGACTCTTCGACTCCCCTCTGCTACTTATGCCACTCCCCCCCAAGGTAGACGGAGAGTGCGATCCACAGTTTCTCATGGGTGGGCACGCGCACGCGTTCACCAAACACGTTATAGCGGCGCTGTTGAATCCTTCCCAAGAGACGCCAGTAGATCGCCGCCATAATCTCAGCGGAAACCAACCTGCGGCGGTCCGGCGGCGGAAGGAAACGGCGCGCTTCGGCGAAGAAGCGGCGGGCCCGGTCAGACTCGAACCCCATGAGCCGAATGAAAGCGTCGTGATAAGTGCCCGAGAGCAGTTCATCGGGACGCACGCCGAATTGCTCGAGGTCCGCGCTGGGGAGGTAGGTGCGCCCGCGGCGCGCGTCGCTTTGGATATCCCGCAGGATGTTGACGAGTTGCAGGGCCTTGCCGAGATTCACGGCGTAGTCGCGCGCGCGGAGGTCCGTATAGCCGAAGATCTCGATCGCAATCAACCCGATGGTGGAGGCCACGCGATAGCAGTAAACCGAGAGGTCATCAAAGGTCTCATAACGCGTCCCTGCCAAATCCATCTCGAAACCGAGGATGAGGTCCTCGAAGGGCTGGCGGGGAATCTGGAATTTCCGAATGCTCGCGGCGAGCGCGGCCAGTGCAGGATCGTCGAAGGCCGCGCCCCGCTCCGCGTAACAGGCGTCCAGCGCCTGCCGGTAAAGGGCCATCTGGCGAGTGGCTTCGTGCGGCGGGAGGCCGCTGTCCACAACATCATCGCCGCGGCGGGCAAAAGCGTAAACGGCCTCGATGGCGCGCCGCTTCTCGCCAGGAAGAAATACGAATGAGTAGTAGAAATTGGTGCGGCGAAACGCCGCCGCGCGGGACCCTTTCATTGCGGCGCTCCAGGCGGTGTCATGACGACGGAAGCGTGTCCGCGCTCCGCCACCGGAAGAGCGTGCCGGGCGCGGAAATACAGGCGCACGAAGTCGAGCTTCGAGAGGGACGGCCTGCGGCGGAAAACGTCATAACCCGCAGCCTCGATTTTACGCAGCACCGTCGTGCCGCCCAGCCACGTCAGGCGAAGCTGGCGGCGCAATTCCGGCACGACCCTCTCCGGCAGAGCTTGGCCTTGCTCGAACAACGTCCGCGTGCGAGCGATTTCGAACTCCAGCAACTCGCGCCAACGCCGATCCGCACGTTCAGCGCGCAGGTCGTCCAGAGTGTACTCGAAACGTTCGAGGTCTCCCAGGGGCAAATAGATCCGGCCGCGCTCCAGGTCCACGGCAACGTCCTGCCAGAAGTTGGTAAGTTGAAGCGCCGTACAGATACAATCCGAAAGAGCGAAGAGCTCCGGGTCGCGGTGTCCGAACAGCTCGAGCACCAGCCGCCCGACGGGATTGGCAGAGCACGAGCAATAGGCGAGCAGGGAAGCAAAATCCTGATGGCGATTCACTTTCACGTCAGATTCGAACGCTTGCAGCAGGTCTTCGAAATTCTTCAGAGAAAGGTGGAATCGCTGTGCCGAATCTTCGAGCGCCACGAAAACCGGATGTTGTGCCCGCCCGCAGAAGCCTTCGCGCAACAGTTCGCGCCAAGCGGCGAGTTTTTCGAGCCTTCCCTCTACTCCCGGTTCATCCGCAACGTCGTCAGCGTAGCGCGCAAAGGCGTAGATGGCGGCCAGAGCGTCGCGCTTGTCGCGAGGCACCAGGCGCGAAGCAACCGGAAAGTTCTCGTAATGACGGCGCGCCAGCCGCCGGCACTCAGCGTAGGCGGCGCGGACTCTTTGGGATTGAGTCATTGGGCCATTGAGTCATTGACTCATTTCCTCATTGATCTATTAAGACCCCAATTGGTGATTCAGTGAACCAGTGGGCGTGGGCAATGACTCAATGGCCCAATGGCTCAATGACTCAATTAATTCTACTGTTTCGCTTCAGGTTTGCGCCGCCGCAGAAAGGCAGGCACGTCAAAGTCATCTTTGGGTATTTCCGTGGTCATCTCCGGCGGTTCCTGTTCCACGGGGAGCTTATCCTTCTTCGCCAGGGCCGACTTGACGCTCTGCTGTGCGCTGCGCATCGCCATCGAGGAACCGCTGAGAGGCTTAATGCCATATCTCTCGGATTTTATCCCGGTCGCGATGACCGTGACCTTGACCGCATCGCCCATGGCCTCATTGAGAACGGCGCCAAAGATGATGTTGGCGTTCTCCGCTGCGGCTTTCTGCACAATGCTGGAGGCCTCGTGGACTTCGTACAGGGTCAGTTTGCTGGACCCGGTGATATTCAGCAGGATGCCCTGGGCGCCGTTGATGCTGCCGTCTTCCAGCAGGGGGCTGGAAATGGCTCGATTGGTGGCTTCCACCGCGCGGTTCTCTCCCACGGCCTCGGCGGTTCCCATGACCGCGTAACCCATGCCTTCCATAATTGTTTTGATATCAGCAAAGTCACGGTTAATCATTCCAGTAATAGTAATGATATCGGAAATGCCCTGCACCGCCTGGCGCAGAACGTCGTCGGCCTTTCTAAATGATTCGAAGAAGCTCGTGTCCTTATCCACGAATTGCATCAAGCGCTCGTTGGGTATGCAGATGACCGTGTCCACGCTCTGGCCTAATTCCGCCAATCCGGTTTCGGCCTGCATCATTCGGCGCTTGCCTTCGAAGGCGAAGGGCTTGGTGACCACGGCGACCGTCAGGGCATGGAGTTCGCGCGCCAGGCTGGCGACAATGGGCGCGCCTCCGCTGCCGGTGCCCCCGCCCAGCCCGGCAGTGACGAACACCATGTCGGCGCCCTCCAGCGCGTCGATGACCTTGTCGGTGTCCTCGAGCGCCGCGCGCCGGCCGATTTCAGGATTCGCTCCCGCTCCCAGGCCTTTAGTCAGCTTGGCGCCCAGTTGGATTTTCACCGGCGCTTTCGACATGCGGAGCGCTTGCGCATCGGTGTTGGCCACCAGGAAGTCCACGCCCGTCACCCCGGCTTCAATCATGTGGTTCACAGCGTTTCCGCCGCCCCCGCCCACGCCGATCACCTTGAGCTTGGCGCCCACGCGAAGCTCATCGGAAAAGTCCACGCGAAGGTTATTGTCGGTTTCTTCGATCTCCATTTTGCCTCTCCCAAGGTTATTGTCGGTTTCTTCGAACTCCATTTTGCCTCCCCCTCGGATATTCGCCGTTCCAGCGCGCCTTCTCGTCCTAGGCCAGCCCCCGCCGGGTTGGTGAAAGAAGCCAACCCATTGTCATTCTGAGCGAAGCGAAGAATCTCAGCAGTTGCAGTTTCATCGAACCACAGAGATCCTTCCTTCGTTGCACTCAGGACCGCCTGCGGCTCCTCAGGATGACAACCTCAGGCGTTTCTCAGCATCCTGCCGGTGGCCACCTTCGGATCGCCCATGGCACACCGGTCGGCCACAAGGGCCGCCCCTACGGCGCAAGTGTCTGTGCTATGCCGCGCTCTTCCCAAACAAGGCCCGCCACAATTTGGTCATAAAGCCGGTTTCCTTGGCGTCCCGAAGCAAGCGGCGACGATTCGCGTACACCACGAGGCCGACCAGGGTTGCGTACTCCGCCTCGGGGAGCACCTCCCCCATGTTTTCGAGTCCTGTACAACGACCCAGGCGAACGGGGGCGCCGAGGTTTTGCTCGGCCAAATGCAGCAAGCCCCCTTGCTTTGCTCCCCCGCCGACCAGAATCACCCCTGCGCCCAGTTGCCGAATATGGCCGCAACGCTCGAGTTCTTCATGGATCAACTCCAGCAATTCCAGGGTGCGCGGCTGAATGATCTCGTCAAGCACGTCGTAGCTGACCACCCGGGCGGGGCGCTCCGCCACACCGGGGACTTCCAAGACTCCGCCCGGCATATTGGCGAGCTCGCGTT
>Ga0326727_10011837_pt1 | contig 20108 bp, 15 predicted proteins | sample MB2enrmetagenome_FD_207643 | JGI IMG/M metagenome (GOLD analysis project Ga0326727, IMG submission 207643) | Lab enriched peat soil microbial communities from McLean, Ithaca, NY, United States - MB29MY | ecosystem: Environmental > Terrestrial > Soil > Wetlands > Peat | place: USA: New York...
TCCTCAGCCCGTGGGAAATCCCTCCCCGAAAATGCAGCCCTGAGACCCCAAGTCTTCAAATACCTCGATCGCTCAGCTACGCAGGGTGTGGATTACCTTCCACCGCGGGAATATCCGAAACCGCTGCTGCGCGAGCTTTGTTGTTGACATGCGACAGCAAAAGAGGCATCATGTCTAACGCCAGCCAGCGCGATCAGTGCAATGTTTCGAGATACTCGCCGGTGGACGCGTCGATGAGTATGGACAGACCGGAAGTCCCCAGGGACTCGCCCCAGATCATCCGCCAGGCGGGGTTAGGGAACTTGCTGTTCTTCTCGAGCAGCATGGAGATGGTCAGGTGCGGGTTCTTCCTGTCGTAGTCGCGCGCCTTGCCGAGCGCCGTTTTATAGGCGGCATCGGTGTCCACCTTGACGGCGGCGACTAGAAAAGGCTGGGCCCGGGCGTTCAGGTCCTCCTCCGGCCCCTCGAAAACGCCCTTGTGCAAGTTGCCCGGCGACTCGACAACGGAATAGGTGCACGACCGCGCGCGTCCCTTGCTGGCGGAAGCGAACGTGGCTTCCCAAGCGCCCGCCAGTCCCGGGACCGAGGGGACTTCGAGGAGGTGGATGCTGTTCATCTTCAGCACTTGAGCGTCGGGCGCCCAGGACCGGACGAACTGGTACATCCTGTAAAGCGCGACCTGTCCCGAGATCGGCTCGGCGGGCTTCGGCGGTTCCTTGTTTTCAGCCGGCTCGGGCTCTTCCGAACAGCCCGTGAGAATCAACAGGAAAGCACACCCCAATATCAATGAAAGCTTTCTCATAAATATTCGTACGCCATTTTAGCAGGCGTCGACGTGTTATTATGAATACCAGCACTGGGAGGGTGTATGTCCCTAAGAACCTATGCGAGGGCTGTCACTACTCTTGTGGCAGCGGTTTTCCTGCTGCCGCCGGCTTTCAGTCAATATAGCGGCGGCGCGACAACCGCGCCTTCGGGAGGGGGAATCGGCAACGCCGGCAATCCCGGATCGAACACGCCGCCCATCCCCACCAATCCGCAACCGACCATCCCAAACACACCCCAAGGCATGCGAGTGCCTGTTCCCATCAGCGGCCGCGTCATGGTCGATGACGGCGCCCCGCCGCCCGAGACCGTGGTGATCGAACGCGTTTGCAACGGGAACGCCCGCGCGGAAGGCTATACCGACCGCAAGGGCTACTTCTCGATCGATATGGGCGCGGACCGGGGAGTGTTGCAGGACGCCAGCACCAGCAGCGACCGCTACAACGACATCGAAACGCACGATCCCGGGCAGTCACGGATGTCATCTGGCCTCGGCGAAGCGGAGCTGTCCGATCAGCGGTACAGGAACTGCGATCTGCGCGCCAGCCTCCCCGGCTACCGCTCGCAAGTGGTGAGCCTCGCCAACCACGGTGTGTTGGACAATCCCGATATCGGCACCATTTTTCTTCATCGTCTGGGCAACGTGGAAGGGCGCATCATCAGCGCTATTTCGCTGGCGGCTCCCAAAGACGCCCGCAAAGCGTTCGAGAAGGGCTCGGATCAGGCCAAGAAGAACAAACTGGACGACGCCATGAAAAACTACCGGAAGGCGGTGGACGTCTATCCCCAATATGCCGCCGCCTGGCTCGAATTGGGGAAATTGCAGGCTGCCAAGGGCCAGGCGGATGCCGCGCATCAATCGTTTGACGCAGCCGTGCAGGCGGACTCCAAGTACTTGAATCCCTATCTGGAACTTTCCCGGCTGGACCTGGGGGCCAAGAACTGGCGGGAACTGGCCGATGTTACCGGGCGCGTGGTGACACTCGACCCGTTCGACTATCCGCAGCAATTCTTTTTCAACTCGGTGGCCAATTATAACCTGCATGACATGGATGCGGCGGAAAAGAGCGCGCGCGAGGCCGAGAAGCTGGATACGCAGCATCACTATCCGCAAGCCTCGCACCTGTTGGGCGTCATTCTGGCGCAACGCCAGGACTACACCGGCGCCGCTAGCGAGATGCGCACCTACCTGAAGTTCGCATCGGGCGCCGCGGATGCAGCCACCGTGCGCGCGCAACTGGACCAGTTGGAAAAGCTCTCCGCGCAGACCGCCCCGCCCAAGCAGTAGGTGCCGGGCACGCCCGGCCCGCCGAGTCTCCACCTGATTCACGCACTACGGCTTGTCGTTCTTGACCGTATCGCCGAACTTGATGTTGGATTCGCCGGTGTACTTGTGGTAGTTGCGGAAATCGATGATGTTCTTGGCGCACAGGTTCGAGCCACGCTGGCAGCTCAGCGTCTCGGCATGCACCGGCAAGAGGTACTGCTGCGCGTCACCCAGGCGGATGTACTCGTAATCGGTGGCCGATTCCACGTGATCCAGCGGAAATTCCCCTGGCATGGCTTTGGCCGCCATTTCGATGCGCAGCACGCGCGAAGTCTTGGGATCGATCCACACGGCGCCGCTGTAAGCGGGCACGTACATCTGCGAACCGGCATGGATGTTCCAGTGGGAATTCTGGCGGGCCACGTCGAATTCGTACATCTTCGCCAGGATCCCGCCGGCTCGTGAGTCCCTCTGGAAGTGGAAATCGGCGGCCGTGGCGGGTGAAAAGAGGTCGATCAGCACGGTGCCGAATTCGCCGGTAGACCATGAGCCGCCGGTTTCCTCCAGGCTCTTCTTGGAAGCCTTGCCGTTGACCATGATGTTGCGGTAGTCCTCTTTGCCGTTCTCGTAGACCACTTCGGTGCTGACCACGTCGATGGCCTGGAAACTGGCGGGTTGCGTCTCACTCTGGTAGCGCGCCATCATCTCCTGGCAGACGTAGTTCGGCAGAGTTTCGGTGAAATCCAGCGCCGCATTGGCGGCCTTGCGGATCACCGGGTCGTCGGAACGGATGAACGAAGGGACCGTGTCTTCATCACCGCGGACAATAGAGGGTTCCGAGGACGCCGCGGTTTCGGACGGCGGCGGCGCCGGGCGGTCGGCGGCCGTTGGCGGCAGGTTCGCGGCCACCGGGTTGGCGGCCGGCGTGGCGGCTGGGGCGTCGGCCGGAGGCGCCGGGGCATGTTCGCGAGCGGAATCGGCCGGCTTGCCGCGCTGCAGCTTGGGCGGACCGGGGTCGTCCGGAGACGGTTTGGCGGGCGGCGGCGTCATTTCCGTGGCCTTTTCCGCGGCCACCGGCCCGGATTCCCCTGGCGCATCCTTCCACGTGTCCACCGCGCCATCCTTTTCATCGCCGGATTGCGCCGCGGCGGCCGCGGATTTCTCCCAGTAGACATTCACCGCCACCATGTAGCCGTGGGAGTCCTCAGGGCCTTCGATGGAAACCTGGTCGCCCGGCTTGAACTCCGGCGATTTCAACTCATCCCCATTCTTGTAAAACTTGGTCTTGTCCGTGCGCTTGAATTCGAGCACGCGGTTATCGCCCAGTTCCAGGGTGATGGTCTTGGCGTCCATCTGCTTCAGCTTGCCGCGGAAATTGGGCAGGGGATCGGAAGCGTTCTTGGTTGGCTGCGTAGTGCCTCTCTGCGGAATGGGGATGCCAGGGCCCGCCGGCCCGCGGTTGCCCGGATACGGATACTGCCCCGGATAGCCTCCGCCCGGATACCCACCTGGCGGATAGATTTGCGCCTGCGCGGCCGCCATCGCAACGAGGAAGAGAAGTCCAGCTTTCAATTCACTCATAAAGATGCCTCTCCTTGATTCTAGGTTACGCCAGTTCCGGTCGATGAGGGGTAAGAAGGGCGGTGGCTGCGGCGCCATGCTATCCTGAACCTCGGCTACACTAAAAGTGGAGATGCTGTGAGTTCTTCGCGCTGTTTGCTTGTGGTGGACGCGGACCCCGCCGTTCACCGCCTCCTCACCGGCCTCCTGAAGCGCCAGGACCGCAGCATTCAGGATGTCTACGAAGGGCGGGACGCCCTGGACCGCGTTCGTAGTGTGCCCTACGACCTGGTGGTGGCGGGCCAGGGCGGCAACGGATTCGACGGTATCAAACTGTTGCGGCGCATGCGCGAAATCCGCCCGGATACCAAGGTGATTCTCACCGGGGAGCAGGACCCGGCGCGGGTCATCGGCGCCATTCGGGAGCGCGCCTACAGCTACTTCCACAAGCCGCTTCCGGAAGGACCGCTGGCCGACATGGTGCAGCAGGCCCTCGAGACGTCTTCCTGGCGGGACGATATCAAGCTGCTCTCGGCGCGCCCGGATTGGATCGCGCTGGATGTGCGCTGCAAGCTGGAAGCCGTCGAGCGCATGACGCATTTTCTGCGCGAAGTGGCGGCCGGCTTCACGGCCAAGGGGCGCGAGGACATAGCGGCTGCCTTCCGCGAGTTGCTCTTGAATGCCGTGGAGCACGGCGGCGGCTCCGACCCCAGGAAGCGCGTGCGCATTTCGCTGGTGCGCACAGCGCGCTCCCTGATTGTGCGCATTCAGGACCCCGGCAAAGGCTTCTCAATGGGCCTGCTGCCGCACGCCGCCATTTCCAATCCGGACGATGCGCCCATCCGGCACCTCGAGGTTCGTACCCAGCAGGGACAACGCCCCGGCGGTTTTGGCATCCTCATGACCCGCAACCTGGTGGATGAGCTGGTCTACAACCAGCGAGGCAACGAAGTCCTGTTCGTCAAGTACCTGCCCCGAACGCTCACTGTACGGTGAAGTCCGCCGCCACGCTGGCGGCCGAGCCGACTGTGACCACCACGGGTTGCACGCCCAAGGGAGCGTTTTCCGGCACCGTGAAGTTGATCTGAAGGGTTCCCACCGACCAAATGGGAATGCCCACGTAGTCCGTTTGCGCCGCAACGCCGCCGATGGTCATGGAGACGGCAAGAAGGGGCACGGGCACCTGATTCCCAGTTGGCCCCGCCCCGGTGGCGATGGGCGGCGACACCTCGCCCGCTCCAGTCACGAAGAGCGTGTACTCCTGTCCCCGACTGCCGCTGGTGTTGGGGGTGATGGCGCTGCTCGGCCCCAGGTAGATTCCGGGCGCCGACGCCGTCACCGGGAACGAGTAGGTGGCCACCTGCCCGTTGTTACTCACCGCCAGGAGAGCCGTGCCGGTCGCGGTCTCATAGGGGATCTGGATATTCAGTTGCAACGGCGAAACGTAGTAGAGAGGGGCGGCAATCCCATTCACCGCAGCCGAAACTCCCGCCATGGTCAGCGGCAGCGGGAGAGCGCCTGCCAGTTGCGTGGAAGGCGCCAGGTTCGCGCCGAAGACGCTCAAAACCATGCCCGGAGCGTACACGTGCGCGAACGACGCCCCGTTGGCAACGCCGGTGATAATGGTCGTGGTGGAAGCGCCGATGGTAAACGCGACCGGAACGTTCACGAACTGCGGAGTTGTGCCCGCGGATTGAAAGACCAGCGTCGTGGCGTAGACGCCATTCGCCAGCCCCGGGGCCGCGGCCACCAGGTTTACTTGCGCCGGCCCGGTCCCCGAGAGTGGAAACACCACCAGCCAACCCGACTTCTGGCTGGCCGGAAACTCCGAGACCGTCCATGGCTGCCCGGATGGCACATTCACGTTCACCGTGGTGGCCGCGGATTGCGAGAGGCTGGCGCTCATGGCGATGGAGCTTTTCGAAACCGTGAGCGCGCCGGGACTGGCAGCCGGGTTTTGAAAGGGAACCGACAGCGTGGCGACGATCTTGTTACCGGCAGTATCCGTGCCATCGACCTCATAGGAGAGAGTCTCGGGCGGGTTTGAGATATTCCAGCAGATGCCGGCTTGGAGAGAACCAAACGGCGCCAAGCGCCAGGACCCGAACCACGTCCCGATCATGCTGCTATCGTCGTTGCCGCCCGACAGGAAGCGGGTCAACTGCACTTCATAGCCGTTCTGCTCTTCAAGATTCAACTGCTGGTAATACGGGGCCTGCGACCCGCAACCGTGAGTGGTGTCCGGAACCACGGTGGCGGGCACGCTGGCGAGCGTCATCGAAGCCGAGGTTGGCTGGGCGAGGAAGGGAACGGTAATTTGCCTGGTCCACGTGGCCCCGCTGGCATCCATGCCGCTGAATCCGAATACCCGGTTGACCGGAACGCTGCTGAGCTGGACCTTCACCGGAGCCGAAATGGTCCCGTTCGCCGGTATGCTGCCGCTGCCGAACCAGCTCGGAATGTCAGAGGAGTCGTCGGCACCGGCGATCGTGAAACCAGTGAGGGTGGTGCCGGTTCCGGCGATCTCACTCAGCCGCAACGTGTAAAAGAAGTTGTTCCCGCTCTCATCGGGTGCTTGCTGGAACACCGGATTCGGCACCACGGAGGGAACCACGACGGAAGGCCCGGTAGGGACGGTGAGGTTTACCGTCACAGTTCCGGAAGAGGCGCTAAAGCCGGTGCTCCCGCCGTAGGAAGCGGTGATGGTATTGTTTCCCGCGGTCAACTGGCTGGCGCTGACAGTCAGCGACGCGGAGGCCATGGTAAGTGAGCCCGAGAGGTTGATGACGCCCAGCGGCGTGCCGCCCAGCGTGAAGGCAACCGAGCCCGTGGGCGTAGCGCTGCCGCTCGCGGCCTTCACCGTGGCTGTCAGCGCGGTCCTGCCGCCGGCCGTAATGCTGGTGGGATTGGCCGTCACGGTAGTTGTGGTGGTGATGGGGGCCGGTGGGACGGACAAGCTCACCGTCACATATCCGAACGAGGCGATAAAGCCGGTGGCGCCGCCGTAAGAAGCCGTAATGCTGTTGTTCCCAGCCGCCAGTTGGGTACCAGAAACCTCCACCGCCGCCGTGGCCGTGCCGCCGGAGCCGCTGAGGCTGGCGGTGCCCAGCGACGTGACGCCGAGCGTGAAGGCAACCGAGCCGGTGGGCGTGGCGCTGCCGGTGCTGGCACTCACCGTAGCCGTCAATGTCGTGGCGCCAGTCGACAATATGCTGGTGGGATTAGCCGTCACCGTGGTGGTGGTACCGATGGCTGGGCTGGTGGGCCACTGCGTCACCAGGTTGTACGCATCCACCGAACCCAGTCCTGTTGTCAGGTCATATCCCGGAGTAGCGCTGTTGCTGTAGCCAAGCTCCAGGGAGGCGCCGCAATCCGGCGTTCCCGGCGCGCATGGAACCAAATTGTTTCCGACGGTAATATCGTGAAAAGGACTGGAAGGGCTCTGCGCGAGGCGATACAGCGTCGGATTGATATTGCCCACGCCCGGGTTGGACTGCACTTTGTTCGCGACCAGGTATTGATTGAGCAGCACGACGATACCGGCGAACACCGGTGTGGAAATCGAGGTGCCACCAAAAAGTTCCCAGACACCTCCTGTGAAGACGTTATAGGGATCGTGATCGTTAGACCCGTCCATAGAGATGTCCGGCACATCGCGGGCGCCATCGTTGGGCACGCCCGGACCGGTCTGCCAGGCGGGCTTGGCGTACACAGAGCTGGCGCCGCCGCCGGTGGCCAAAAGCTCCCGTCCCGCGACTGTGTCGTTCCATGCCTTTTCCGGAATGTAGGATACGGCCGACCCTCCGTTGGGACCGTTGGTGGCGTTCCAATAACTCCCGCCTTCGTCGGTGAACTCGGTAGCGCCCACGGCGGTGACTTCCGGCATGCTGGCGGGAAAGTTCACGGTCAAACCCTGGGTAGCGATGCTGCCGCCATAGTCGCAGGCGGCCGGCCCGGTATCACCCGACGCAGCCAGCCAGGTAATGCCCTCCACATTCGCTTGCTGGGCCATCGATCGATACGACAGCAGTACAGATGCAACTTTCGCCTCGCAGTTTCCAAAACTCTCACTGATGACCGGTGCCAGGGCAGAGCCCTGGTCAATAGCGTAAAGCGCTGCGCCATCCGCGCTGGTCCCATAGACGTAGATGAGGGTCGCATTCTGCGCCACGGCGCTGGCCCACTCCAGATCGATATCGGCTTCCACCAGAGAACTGGTGGGTCCAGGATCAACGGGATAAGGGATGGTTTGGAAGTTTTGCGAGTTGAGGCTCGGCAGGTTGTACTGGCTGCGAAACCCCTGAATGTCCGAGGTGTTGACGGCGCTCTGGCCCACCACGACGATACTTTGCCCTGTACCGTCGATGCTCGTACCGTTGATGTTCGTCTGGTACAGCTTGCCGATGTCGTAAATGGTGGCAAGATCGCCCGGAGCCATGGTGGTGGCTCCTTTGCCGGACGTATTGGTCGGCAACAGGCGCCTGGGTGGTTTCGGATAGAAGTCGTCAAGCCCCAAAAATCCCGCCACAACCGGCTCCAGCGATTCGGGAATGGAGGGCTCCGCCGCTGCCGCGAAATGCATTTCGCCGTCTACGCGATAGCGATGGATTTCGGTATGGAAGGTTGCCCGCACTTGCCCGGCCGTGCCGCTGAAGGCCAGCCAGTTACGTCCTCGCGCCACGTATTCCACGGTGAAACCTTCCGACTGCAACCAAGCGGAGATTTGGTCCAGATCATGCTGGCTCAGACCGAAGCGATCCGCATATTGCTCGGGCGTGAGCCAGTCGCGGTGGTTCGGCGATGCCGGATCCTGCTGCTGTTGAAGCAACCGTTCCAGCGCCGCCTGCTGGGCGTCCGTTTTCTTCAGCAGCAAAGTGATGTAGCCGATTCGGAAACTGGGTTCCACCGGTCCCTGGTCGAACCGCGGCTGTGCCATCGGATGGACGTTGCCTTTGAGGACTACCGTCCGGCGGGCGTCAATCGGCGTCGTGATGCGGTCTGACTGCGCCAGGAGAGCGCACGGCAGCAAAAAAAGGAGGCGAATGATACCCGGTGAACGCATCCTTCTGCATCCTAACGCCATTCCGCGGGCGCTCCGCCCCTACCGCATGGCGTACGAGTTCAGCACCTTCATGTAGTTGGCGCGTTCGAAAGCGCCGGGCTGCGGCACCGCGTTGCGGCTCATGCTGCCCTGCATCTGTTTGATCGAGTCGTACTCGTGCTCGCCCATCCAGATCAGCAATTCGGTGGAGATGGTGTCCAGGAAGCTGATGCCGCGCTTGAGCAGCGCCGAGGTCATCATGGCCACCTTGGCGCCAGCCATCATGGATTTCACCACGTCGGTGGCGCTGTGAACGCCGCCGGTCAACGCCAGGTCCGCTTTCACGCTGCCGTATAAGACCGCGATCCAGTGCAGGCGCAGCAGCAGCTCGTGTGAGTTGCTCAGAATCAGGTTGGGCACCACCTCCAGCGATTCCAGGTCGTAATCCGGCTGGTAGAAGCGGTTGAACAGCACCAGGGCGTCGGCGCCCGCGGCGTCTAGTTTCTGGGCGACATTGGCCATCGAGCTGAAATACGGCCCCAGCTTCACAGCCACCGGGATCCTGACTTCGGCCTTGATGGCCTTCACCAGCTCGATGTACTTCTGCTCCACCTGCTCGCCGGTGACCTTGGGATCCACGGGGATGTAGTAGATGTTCAGCTCGAGCGCGTCCGCACCGGCTTCCTGCATCTGTTTGGCGTAGCGCAGCCAGCCCCCATTGGTGCTGCCGTTGAGGCTGGCGATAACGGGGATCTTGACCGCCTCCTTACACTTCTGGATGTGCTTGAGGTAGTTCTCCGGCCCCATCACCCGCTGGATCAGTTCGGGGAATTGCGTCACGGACTCGGCGGAGATCTCCGATCCCCTGGTGAGGAAGCGGTCCAGGTCGTCGCTTTCGAGCTCGATCTTCTCCTCGAACAGCGAATGCAGCACCACCGCGGCGGCGCCGGCGTCTTCCATGCGGCGAATGTTACCCACGTCTTCGCACATCGGCGAGGCTGAAGCGACCAGCGGATTCTTCAGCTTCAGTCTCAGGTACGTCGTGGAAAGGTCAATGGTCTTGGTAAGGTCGATCATTTCTTATCACCTCCGTTCACGGGCTCGTGGGACATGTAATCGTAGAGCCGCCAGCGGTCGGCCACATCCTCTTCCGCCAGCCCCAACAGTCTCTTGGCTTCCTCGGGATTGCTCTTGACCAGCATGGTGTACCGCGTTTCTTTATAGGCGTAATCTTTGAACGCCGTGCTGGGCGGACGCGAATCGAGCTGGAAGGGGTTCTTGCCCTGCGCCACCAGCTCGGGGTTATAGCGCATCAGCGGCCAGTAGCCGGAACTCACCGCGACCTTCTGCTGTTCCATGCCGAACGAGAGGTCGTAGCCGTGTGCGATGCAATGGCTGTAAGCGATGATCAGCGACGGCCCGTCGTAGGCTTCGGCTTCCAGAAATGCCTTGACGGTGTGCATGTCGCCCGCGCCCATGGCCACCTTGGCCACGTAGACGTTGCCATAGGTCATGGCCATCAGGCCCAGATCTTTCTTGCCCAGAGGCTTGCCGCCGGCGGCAAACTTGGCCACCGCGCCGCGCGGCGTGGCTTTGGACGCCTGGCCGCCGGTGTTGGAGTAGACTTCCGTGTCGAGCACCAGGAGGTTGACGTTGCGTCCCGAGGAGAGCACATGGTCCAGGCCGCCGTAGCCAATGTCGTAGGCCCAACCGTCGCCGCCCACCCCCCAGATACTCTTCCTCACCAGGCTATCGGCCACCGCCAGCAGGTCGCGCGCTTCCGCCGTTTTCACCCCGGCGAGTTTCTCTTTGAGAAGTTTGACGCGCTCGCGCTGCTCGAAGATGCCGGGTTCGCTCTTCTGATCTGCTTTCAGAATGGCGTCGGCCAAGTTGTCGCCAATCACCGGGTTCAGCCGCGCCACCAGCTCGCGGGCATACTCGTTTTGCTTGTCGACGGCCAGCCGCAAGCCTAACGTAAACTCCGCACAATCTTCGAACAGCGAGTTATTCCACGTCGGCCCGAGGCCCTCCGCGTTCGCGCAGTAGGGCGTGGTGGGAAGGTTGCCGCCGTATATCGAGGAGCAGCCGGTGGCATTGCCGATCAGCATCCGGTCGCCGAAGAGCTGCGTCATCAACTTCACATAGGGAGTTTCGCCGCAACCCGAGCAGGCCCCGGAGAACTCGAACAGCGGCCGCAGCAACTGCACGTCCTTCACCTGGCTCATGGAGAGAATCTTGCGGTCGGTCTCGGGAATGTCCAGGAAGAACTCCCAGTTGGCCGCTTCGGACTCGCGTATGGGCGGCTGCGGCACCATGTTGATGGCGCGGCGCTTCACTTGTTTCTTGTCCTTCACCGGGCAGAACTCCACACACAGGGTGCAGCCGGTGCAATCCTCGGGCGCCACTTGCAAGGTGTACTTGCGGTCTTTCATGTCCTTCCAGCGCGCGGGCACGGCCTTGAAGGTGGGCGGCGCGCCCGCCAGGTACTTCTCGTCGTACACCTTGGCGCGGATCACGGCATGCGGGCACACCAGCACGCACTTGCCGCACTGGATGCAAAGCTCTTCGTCCCACTCGGGGATTTCGAGCGCGATGTTGCGCCTTTCCCATTGCGCGGTGGCGGTGGGGAAGGTGCCGTCGATGGGCATGGCGCTCACCGGCAGGTCGTCGCCGTTGCCTTCGATGATCCTGGCGGTGAACTTCTGCACGAACTCAGGCGCCGCGGCGGGGACCGCCGGGCGGATGTCGAACGAGGAGGTGACCTGGCCGGGAACCTCGACCTGGTGGAGATGGCTGAGGGCCGCGTCCACCGCGGCGAAGTTCTTCTGCACCACGCTTTCACCGCGCTTGCCGTATGTTTTCTCTATGGTGTGCTTGATGGCGGCAATGGCGTCCTCGCGCGGCAGCACTCCGCTGATGGCGAAGAAGCAGGTCTGCATGATGGTGTTGATGCGGCCGCCCATGCCGGTCTGCGCGGCCACCGCGTAACCGTCGATGACGTAGAACTTCAGCTTCTTCTCGATGATCTGCTTCTGCACCAGGCGGGGCAGGTGGTCCCAAACCTCGTCGGGGCCGTAGATGCTGTTCAGCAGGAAGGTGGCGCCGTCCTCCGCGGCTCTCAACATGTCGATGCGCTCGAGGAAGGAGAACTGGTGGCAGGCCACGAAACTGGCCTTGGTGATCAGGTAGCTGGAGTGCAGCGGCCGGGGCCCGAAGCGCAGGTGGGAGGTGGTGATGGCGCCGGACTTCTTGGAATCGTACACGAAGTAGCCCTGCGCGAAGTTGTCGGTCTCTTCCCCGATGATCTTGATGGAGTTCTTGTTGGCCCCCACCGTGCCGTCGGCGCCCAGGCCGAAGAACAGCGCGCGCACCGTGCCCGGAACTTCGGTCGAGAACTGGGGATCGTAATCCAGGCTGGTGTGGGTGACGTCGTCGTTGATCCCGATGGTGAAGTGATTCTTGGGCGAGGTCTTCTTGAGCTCATCAAACACGCCCTTCACCATGGCGGGCGTGAATTCCTTGGAAGAGAGGCCGTAACGGCCGCCGATCACCTTCCGGCTCACGCCCAATTCGGCCAGGGCGGTGACCACGTCGCAGTACAGCGGCTCGCCCAAAGCGCCCGGTTCCTTGGTGCGGTCCAGAACCGCGATCGCCTGGGCGGTGGCGGGCAGCGCGGCAATCAGGGCCTCCTTCGAGAATGGCCGGTACAAACGGACCTTGAGCACCCCGACTTTCTCGCCCGCCGCCGTCATGGCCTCCACGGTCTCGTGGGCCACTTCGGCGCCCGAACCCATCATGACGATGACGCGCTCCGCATCCGGCGCGCCGACGTAGTCGAACAGATGATACTGCCGTCCCACCAGCCCGGCGAACTTGTCCATGACGTTCTGCACGATGGTGGGTGTGGCCAGGTAAAACGAGTTGACCGCTTCGCGCGCCTGGAAGTAGACGTCGGGATTCTGCGCGGAGCCGCGCAGAACGGGGTGATCGGGGGACATGGCGCGGGCGCGATGCGCGTGCACCAGGTCGTCGTCGATCATGGCGCCGAGGTCGTCCACCGTCAGTTGTTCCACCTTGGCGACTTCGTGGGACGTGCGAAAGCCGTCGAAGAAGTGCAGAAATGGCACGCGCGATTCCATGCTGGCGGCCTGCGCGATGAGCGCCAGGTCCATGACTTCCTGCACCGAGTTGGAGGACATCATGGCGAACCCGGTGGCGCGTGTGGACATGACGTCGCTGTGGTCCCCGAAAATCGAGAGCGCATGGATGGCCAGCGAGCGCGCGGCGATGTGAAACACCGTGGGAGTCAGCTCGCCGGCGATCTTGTACATGTTGGGGATCATCAGCAGCAGACCCTGCGCCGCCGTGAACGTGGTGGAAAGCGCGCCGGCTTGCAACGCGCCGTGGATGGCGCCCGCCGCGCCTCCTTCGCTCTGCATCTCGATCACCGTAGGCACGGTGCCCCAGATGTTGGTCTTCTTCTCGGCGGACCACTGGTCCGCCCACTCCCCCATGTTGGACGATGGCGTAATGGGATAAATGGCAATGACTTCGTTAATCTGATGCGCTACGTATGCGGCTGCCTCGTTGCCGTCGATGGTCACCTTCGGACGAGTGGCGGTGGATGAGCTTGTCAACTCTCCCCTCCTTACCAGTATGGGATTGAATTCCTTAAAGCCTATTATAAGACCCCGATGTCGTGAAAATCCACAGGGATTCCGGGCCGCAGATTCTGGAACACCAGGGCCACCGGCAGGCCCACCACATTGAAGTAGCAGCCCTCGATTCTTTCGATAAACTTCGACGCCAGGCCCTGAATGGCGTAGGCGCCGGCTTTGTCGATGGGCTCGCCGCTCGCTACGTATTCCTCGATTTCACGCGCGCTCATGGGCGCAAACCACACCTTCGTGGCGGCACAGTCTCGAACCACTTCGACGCCGCGTTTCAGGCAGATTCCGGTGACGACTTCGTGCTGCCTCCCGGAAAGCCGTTCGAGCATGCGCCGCGCGTCGGCGGCATCGGCGGGTTTGCTCAGCATTTCGCCGTCGATCACCACCGTGGTGTCGGCGCCCAGCACGGTCTCGTCCGGACCCGCGGGCACGGCCAGCGCCTTCAACTCCGCTAGCCGCACGACGTAATCTTCGGGCTTCTCGCCTTCAAGCGGCGTTTCATCCACCGCGACCGCCCGGACGGTGAACGGGATCCCCGCCTGGCGAAGAATCTCGCTGCGCCGGGGAGACTGGGAAGCCAGCACCAGCATTCTTCCATCCTAATGGAAGCCGCGTGGCAGACGTGGGGCAGACGATCGTTTTTCGTCGTCTGCCAACTCTTACCCCGCTTCAGACGCCCTAAACCCAGCACTCGACCACGGCCACTGTTCCTTAGCTTCAACCAGCCCCGCCTTTACGGGATTGCCTTCGACGTAGTCGATCAACTCCTGGAGTTCCTCCGCCGAGCGCACCCAATGATCGAACGATTCATCCTGCCAGAACGGCATTCCGGTGCGTCCCAGAATGCGGTTGGCCATGCGGCTGGTTCTGCCCTTGAGCCACCGCATGATGGTGGGCATTGGAACCCGAGGTTCCAAGGCCACGTGAACGTGGTTGGGCATGATGACCCATGCGAGCAGACGGTAGAATTGGCGGGCCGTTTCACCATACTGGAGAGCGTTCGCCAGCATGCTCGCCACACGGGAATCTCGTAACCAGACCGGACCGAAATCGGAACCGGTCGAGTTGTGCGTCGTGCTGAAGAAAAGGAGCGAGTGGGGCCGGCGTTGGCAGACCACGAACTGCGATGGTCTGCCCCACTTCGGCCACCTTGACTGCTCTGGCCACACCAGGAGGAATGGATTCCACTAGGCGCCACGCCACAAAGACCATGGCGTCGTCGGGAAACCAGTGAGGGAGTCTCCTGCGGTAAACGAGCATGCCTGTTCCAGCAGTGGTCTCGCGCTCGAGAACCTCTCGACGGAAATGGTGGCCATGATAAAATGGTCCAGCCGAATCACATGGAACACGCCAGCAAGCTCATCCGGGAATTGAAACTGTCCGGCGATGTGCTCAGCGCTGGGGAACTGGCTTGCGCCGCCTGGCCCCAGGCCGTCGGCAAGAGGATCGCCGCCCATACGCGCGCGTCCCGCATGGTGCGCACGCGCCTCATCGTCGAGGTGGAAGATCACATCTGGCAGCGCCAGTTGTTCGCCCTGACGCCTTACATCCTGGACAACCTGGAAAAGAGTTTCGGCCCCGGCCTGGTGGAGGATCTGGAGTTCCGCATCGTGCCCCGGCGGCGCGATCCGCAGCGCGCCGCGCAGGCCGTTCCCGCCCTCTTCCCCGACGAGGCCGACGGCATCGCCGACCCGGTCCTGCGCGGTATCTACAAGGCGTCCCGAAGAAAGGCGCAGGCGTGAAGATCACCGAACAAGAGGTCCGGTACGTGGCCGCTCTGGCCAATCTGAAGTTGACCGACACCGAGGTGGCCCGGTTTCAGGCGGACCTGGACGGCATCCTCGAGCACATCGGCAAGCTCAACGAGATCGACACCAGCAACGCCGAGCCGATGGCGCAGGTGTTATTCGACGCCGAAGAGACGGCCACCTTGCGCGCCGACGTACCGGCGGCGACGCTGGGCGACCGGGCAGCCTTGGCCAACGCTCCCCAATCCGGCGCCGGCTATTTCAAGGTGCCCAAAGTCATCGAACGCTAACCCATGGATATCCCCTTTCTGACCATCGGCCGCGTGAGAGAAGGACTGCTCTCGCGCCGCTTCAGCGCCGCCGACCTGGCCGCCGAAGCCCTGCGCTACGCCCAAGCCGAGAACCCCAAGACCGATGCGTATCTCCACTTTTCGCCCGAGCGGGCGCTGGCCGCGGCGAAACGCGTGGATCAGCAAATCGCGCGCGGCGAAGATCCGGGGCCGCTGGCCGGCGTCCCCGTGGCGGTCAAGGACGTCATCCTCACCAAGGGTGTCCGCACCACTTGCGGCTCGAAGCTCCTGGCCAACTACGTTCCGCCGTACGACGCTACGGCGGTCGAGCGGCTGGAGCAGGCCGGTGGCGTCATCATCGGTAAAACCAACTGCGATGAGTTCGCCATGGGATCCTCCACTGAGAATTCGGCCTTCGGCCCGGTGCGCAATCCGGTGGCGCCCGACCGTGTCCCCGGCGGTTCGAGCGGCGGCTCGGCGGCGGTGGTCGCGCAGGGCACCGCCGTGGTGGCGCTCGGCTCCGATACCGGCGGCTCCATCCGCCAGCCCGCTTCGTTCTGCGGGGTGGTTGGTGTTACCCCCACTTACGGCCGTGTCTCGCGCTACGGCCTCACGGCGTTCGCCAGCTCGCTCGACCACATCGGCCCGTTCGCCCGCTCGGTGAAGGATTCCGCGACACTTCTGGGCGTAATCGCCGGCCGCGACCCTCGCGACTCCACCTCGGCCGACGCTCCCGTCCCGGACTACACGGCCCTGCTCGACGGAAACGTAAAAGGGTTGAAGCTTGGACTGCCCCGCGAGTATCTAAAAGAACTGATGAGCGAAACTGGCGACCTGATTGCACGCGGCGTGGGCGTTCTTCAAAGCCTGGGCTGCCAGGTCCGCGAAATCAGTTTGCCGTCGACCGATTACGCCATCGCGTGCTATTACATTATCTGTACGGCCGAGGCCAGTTCCAACCTGGCCCGCTACGACGGAGTCAGGTACACCTTCCGCTCGGAGAGTTCGGACACGCTTTCGGATATGTATCGCAATACCCGCGGCGAGGGGTTTGGCGCCGAGTGCAAGCGCCGCATCATGCTGGGAACTTACGTGCTCAGCGCGGGGTATTACGACGCGTACTATTTGAAGGCGCAGAAAGTGCGCGCCGTCGTCGCGCGCGATTTTGACAATGCGTTTCAGGAGGTGGATGCCATCGTGGCGCCGGTCTCGCCGTTCCCGGCATTCAAGCTGGGCGAGAAAGTGGACGACCCGCTGGCCATGTACCTCTCTGACATTTACACCATCACCGGCAGTTTGGCGGGTATTCCGTGCATGAGCGTCCCGTGCGGAAATACCGCCGGGGGGTTGCCGGTAGGGATGCAGATTTTGACCAGGCATTTCGACGAGACCAGCATGTTCCGGCTCGCCGATGCCTTTGAACACGCTCAGAGGAGATAAAGGAGATCGCTATGCCATTCACACTTCCACAGTTGGGGTATGCCTTCGATGCGCTGGAGCCTCACATCGACAAGATGACCATGGAGATCCACCACGGCAAGCACCATAACGCGTATGTCACCAACCTGAACAAGGCGCTGGAATCGGCCCCCGCCCTGGCGGGCAAGACCCTCGAGGAGCTGCTGGCCGGCAACTGCGCCATCGTTCCCGAGAACATCCGCACGGCGGTGCGCAACAACGGCGGCGGCCACATCAACCATTCAATGTTCTGGAAGATCATGGGGCCCGGGTCCGGGGGTGGGCCGGTGGGCAACGTGGCCCAGGCCATCATCGGGACCTTCGGCAGTTTCGAGAGTTTCAAGGAGAAGTTCAACCAGGCTGCGGCCACCCGCTTCGGCTCCGGCTGGGCGTGGCTGGTGAGATCCGGCGGCAAGCTGGACATATACTCCACCGCCAACCAGGACAGCCCCGTGATGGAGGGCAAGTGCGCCGTGATGGGCCTGGACGTGTGGGAGCACGCCTACTACCTGAAGTATCAGAACCGCCGCCCGGAATACATTTCCGCCTGGTGGAACGTGGTGAACTGGAACGAAATCGAACACCGATTCAACGCGGGCAAGTAACCGGAGTAGCCCCTACTGCGACGACGGCCACCGGGGGATCGACCGCAGGGCGATTTGTGCCTGCGGTGTGATTACCCCTGACGGGGATCGCGCGATCCCTCCCCTGCCGCGTCGGAGCGATCGCCGCGGTCGAACATGCCCTGGCAGAATTGTTCGCGTTCCTCAGGAGTCATCTGCTGCCAACGGTCCTTCATCCGGCGTCTCCAGTGTCCGCCGTAGCCTGGCCTGCCGCGAAATCCTCCGAACAGGATCTTGCTCAAGATCAGGACGCCGAGCGCCTGCCAAAAGGTGATCGAGCGTAGTCCGAGGACCGCCGGCGCAAGCCAGTTCCACAGACTCATCACCACGAATCCGAAAACCACCACGGCCACTACCCCAATGACTCCGACTTTCAGCCCTCTTTTCACCCATCGTGCTTTCATGTTCCAGTCCTCATAAACTCATAAACTCTTCGTAGATGGCCTGCAAGCGGCGTCGCAGGTGAAGAATCGCATAACGCTTGCGCGAGAGAAGTGTGTTGATGCTTAGCCCGGTCTCTTCGGCAAGCTGCTTGAAGCTCCGGCCGCTTATTTCATGCGCAATGAACACCTCGCGCTGTTCTTCAGGAAGCTCTTCTAAGGCCGCGTCGAGTTCCTCAAGAAGCACACTCCGCGCGTACATGGCCTCCGGGCCGGCATCCGGCGATGGCAGCAGATCCTCGAGGCGGAGCGCGTCCTCTGCACTTGCGTTCAGGGAAATCTCGCCGCTGCCCTCGGGCCTTCTTTTGCGGAAACGATCAATGATGCGATTCCGCGCCACACGGTAAAGCCAGGCGCCAACCTGCTCGACCGGCTTCATCAACCGGTACGCTTCTGTCAATTCGTAGAAAACATCTTGCAGGATGTCTTCAGCATCCGCAGCGTCGTCCACGCGCTTCCGAATGAAACGGAACAGACGCCGACGCTCGCGCTGGATGACCTCCGAAATGCGCCGGTTCTGCGCGGTGCGCTGCCCGCCGGGTTCGATTGTGACGCTCAGCACGTCCTCCATCTACCTTTGTAGACGAACGGGTTGGCCCGATATTCTATCGGAGTCCCAGGATTCTTTTGTTGGCTGGCGCGTCCGTTACTGTACCAATAAAAAAAGCCCGATCTCGAGATCGGGCATTTATAATAATCCGGGCAACTTCCTACTCTCCCACACACTTGCGCATGCAGTACCATCGGGGCTGAGAGGCTTAACTTCCGTGTTCGGGATGGGAACGGGTGGGTCCCTCTCGCTATGGTCACCCAGAAACTGGCGACATGAGCCAAGCCGGCTCTTTGACTGAATATTGACGGGCGCGTTCGGAAAGCAGTGCAATGTTGTGTGCGCAGTAAATTTTATGGTCAAGCCGAACGGGCGATTAGTAACGGTAAGCTCAACCGGTCACCCGGCTTCCACATCCGTCCTATCAAACTGGTCGTCTTCCAGTGCCCTTCAGAGCTTACGCTTGGGAGATCTCATCTTGGGGAAGGTTTCACGCTTATATGCCTTCAGCGTTTATCCTGACCGAACTTCGCTACCCAGCGATGCGGCTGGCGCCACAACTGGATCACAAGAGGTTCGTCCACCCCGGTCCTCTCGTACTAAGGGCAGGCCCCCTCAAATCTCCTACGCCCACCACAGATAGGGACCGAACTGTCTCGCGACGTTCTGAACCCAGCTCACGTACCGCTTTAATAGGCGAACAGCCTAACCCTTGGGAGCTTCTGCACCCCCAGGATGCGATGAGCCGACATCGAGGTGCCAAACCGGAGCGTCGATATGAACTCTTGACTCCGATCAGCCTGTTATCCCCGGCGTACCTTTTATCCGTTGAGCGATGGCCCTTCCATGCAGAACCACCGGATCACTAAGGCCTGCTTTCGCATCTGCTCGACTTGTTGGTCTCGCAGTTAACCTGGCTTATGCCTTTGCACTCGTCGGCGGATTTCCAAGCCGCCTGAGCCAAGCTTCGCGCGCCTCCGTTACTGTTTAGGAGGCGACCGCCCCAGTCAAACTACCCGCCTTCCACTGTCCCTCGCCCGGTTTACGGGCGGAGGTTAGAACCACAGAACGATCAGGGTGGTATCTCACCGTTGGCTCCTCCGAGTCCGAGAACCCGAAATCAAAGCCTCCCACCTATCCTGCGCAGACCGCCCCATAGTTCCATGAAAGGGTATAGTAAAGGTGCACGGGGTCTTTCCGTCTAGTGGCGGGCACCCGGCGTCTTCACCGGGACCACAAGTTCGCCGGGCGGCAGGTTAAGACAGTTCTCAGATCGTTACGCCATTCGTGCAGGTCGGAACTTACCCGACAAGGAATTTCGCTACCTTAGGACCGTTATAGTTACGGCCGCCGTTCACCGGGGCTTCAGTTCAAAGCTTCGCCTTGCGGCTAACCTCTCCCTTTAACCTTCCGGCACCGGGCAGGCGTCAGCCCCTATACGTCGTTTTCGACTTTGCAGAGACCTGTGTTTTTGTTAAACAGTCGCCTGAGACTATTCACTGCGGCTCTTGTTGCCAAGAGCACTCCTTCTCCCGAAGTTACGGAGCTAATGTGCCTAGTTCCTGAACCTACCATCACCCGAGCGCCTTAGAATATTCTTCTCGTCCACCTGTGTCGGTTTGTGGTACGGATACCT
>Ga0326727_10011838_pt1 | contig 20107 bp, 19 predicted proteins | sample MB2enrmetagenome_FD_207643 | JGI IMG/M metagenome (GOLD analysis project Ga0326727, IMG submission 207643) | Lab enriched peat soil microbial communities from McLean, Ithaca, NY, United States - MB29MY | ecosystem: Environmental > Terrestrial > Soil > Wetlands > Peat | place: USA: New York...
GGAGATACAGATAGGCAAGCATAAAAATGCCCAAAACGCAAAAACCCGGCCCTGCTATGTCTCCTTGAAGAAATCAGCCCCGTTTACGCGGCTTTAGGAGCCCCTCCCCCACTGTCTGAATCGCAGAACAAGCCAATTACCAGATGATGGGGCCGAGAATATTCCTGCGCGGGACCGGGCCGTAGGTGCGGCTGTCAATAGAATTCAGTCGATTGTCACCCAGGACGAAGAACTGGTCCTTTCCGCACCGGACCAACTGGTCGCGGTATGTTAAATCGGTAAACGTCGGAGTGCCGGGAGCGAGATACGGTTCATCCAGCTTGCAGCCGTTCACGTAAACCTTGCCACCCTTCAAGCAAACGGAATCCCCCGGGGTCGCAATGACTCGCTTGACGGAAAAGCCGTCGTCGCTGGGGTCGCGGAGCACGACGATGTCCGAATACCGCGGTGGGTGGACATGATAGATCCAGCGATTGAGGAGGTAGTGTTGGGAATCGTGAAGGGTGGGCACCATGCTCCGGCCGACTACTTTCACTGATTGCAGGAAGAAGTGGCTGATGAGGAAGTAGCTGGCGGTCGCGAAGATCACCATGACCAGGCATTGGAAAGCCTGGTGGAGAATCGAGGCAGCGGGTCTCCAGGCTTTGCGGGCCAGAGGGAAAAGGTCCGGGTTGGCTGAGATTGACTCAGGTTCCGTTGTTGGCATGGCGGCATTCATTAAAGCTCCCTCAAGTTAACCAGTCTGGCTAATTCGACAAGCTGTGGAAAATACGCATCCTTTAGTCGTTGCGAGTACGGGTACCGCGCCGAACCTGCAGGCCCGCAGAGCGATCTAGTTGGGCTCCGCCACCGGGGGCGTCACTTTGGCGATCGCCGCGCGCAAATTCTCCAAAAGAAAGGGCTTGCTCATGATGAAATCAATGCCCGTCAGAGGATTGCCGGCGGCCTGTAACATCTCGGCATAGGCGGTGATCATGATGATCGGCTGCTTTGGATCCCGCACCTTGATGACAGCGGCCAGCTCGTCTCCCTTCATGACAGGCATTTCGAAATCAGTAATAACCAGATCGAACCTGCCCTTCTCCAGCCTGGCCAACGCGTCCTTGGCGCTGCCGGCCGTCTCGACGACATGACCATCGAAGTCCAGCATCATCTTCACCGCGTCGCAGACGAGCGGCTCGTCATCCACAACCAGGATGCGTCTTTGCGGGAAAGGCGATGTTGTCATTGGCCCAATAAACGACTCGATTCTACTGCCTGCCGGCCGTATTGCCAGCTTTTCTTACCAGAGACTCCGGCGCTGCGGATTAAACGGCAACCGGCACGGTGCGCTCGACCCAGCCTTTGGCAATGGCGTAGCGGGTCAGCCCGGCGACGTCGTGGATGTTCAGCTTGTTCATGGCCTGCTGACGATGCTTCTCGACGGTCTTGATACTGATGGAGAGTTCGGTGGCAATCTGCTTGTTGGCGAAGCCCTCGGCCACTAGCTGCAGCACCTCGGCCTCGCGTGAGGTCAATCTGGCCATCCGGGTGACCGGCTGCTTGCCAAGGAAGGCTTCGCGGTCACGCTGCCGCAGCCGCTTGGCAATGGCCGGACTGAAGAAGGTATTGCCTTCGTGCACCTCCCGAATGGCCCGCAACAAATCAGCGGCGGCTGTCTGTTTGACCACATACCCCGTGGCTCCCGCTTCCAACAACTGCGCCACGTAGTCATCATCCCCGTACGACGTCAGCACAAGCACCCGCGTCGAGGGAACATTCCTGACGATCTGGCGCGTCGCCTCCAGGCCGTTCATCCCCGGCATAGCCACGTCCATGACCACCACGTCGGGCAGGCCTTTCTTGGTCTGCGCCACCGCCCGACGACCGTCCTCGGCTTCCCCGAGCACAACCATGTCCCCCTCGGCCTCGAGCAAGGCACGTAGTCCCTGGCGCACCACCGCGTGATCGTCCACCAAAAGAACACCTATCTTTTTCATACGAAATCCGACATCGCCCAGACACTTCCCAGGCACCTGTGTTGGCGCAACGTTAACGGACCCCAGCCCGGTTTTCAAGGCAGATCTCCCGGCAGGCGCCCAAGCCTGCTGCGCCCGGGGCTTCGCAGGCCATAGCCCTGGCTCTATGCCTGCGGTGTGCCCCGTTCGTGCCCGACAACCCGGCCTGTCAGGGATGTGTGGTGATGTGGTTCCATGAGCATAACCACCGCGTGGACTATGAGCAACTCAGCCCGGAGCAGCGCCAAGGCGCGCATCGGGAGCGCTGTTACAAGTGGGTGACTTTGCGGCACTTGCGCCGGGACGCGTATGCATATGCCGGGTTGGCCTTGCTGCCGGGCAATGCCCACGAGGTGGAGCCGTTTTAAGCTGGTGGAGGGCTTTGTGCAGACCGTCGGCAAAGGAGTGACGCGGATATCGAAACTTCGAAGATTGACTCTAAAGCGCCTGGGGATTACTTGTTCTCATAGCAAATGAAGCCATCCAAAAAGCGACTGCCCCTCCTCCTCGATTGTTGTGCCTGTTTAGTCGCGACAACGCTTTTGTCGGCGCCCGCAGTTTCATTCGCGTCGGCATCCGTGACCGCGCAGCCGCAAGTCCTCAGTGGCCATGTGCCCAGGATCACTAAGGGGCTTTCCCCGCTGGGCAGGCTCGATGCCAGTTACCACATGGAGGTGGCGATCGGTTTGCCGTTGCGCAATCGCGAGCAACTCACCAACCTGCTCGAAGACATTTATAATCCGTCCAGTCCGAACTTTCGCCATTTTCTAAAGGCCGATGAGTTCGCCGCGTCGTTCGGCCCGAGCACGGAGAATTATCAATCAGTGATCGATTTCGCGAAGGCCTATCACCTAACGGTTACCCATACGCATTCCAACCGCACGCTGGTGGATGTCAGCGGTTCGGTGGCAGACATCGAAAAAGCGTTTCACATCCACATGCAAACGTTCAAGCACCCTAAAGAGAATCGCAATTTCTTCGCGCCGGATGTCGAGCCCTCCTTGGATCTGAAGACGCCGGTGCTGGCGATCAGCGGCCTGGATAATTATGTGAAGCCGCGTCCGCGGATACACGTGTCGGGCACGTTTTCCCGGCCAAGCGTCCGGCCATGGGGTGGGGGCGGCGGGGGTGGCAACACCGGCCCCTTCGAGGGCTATGATTTCCGCAACGCTTACGCCGCCGACGTTTCGCAGGACGGCACTGGACAGTCGGTCGGGCTGTTTGAACTGTTCGCTTTCTCCGCCCAGGACATCCAGGACTACGAAGACGAGGCCGGCATCTCTCCCTACGTCAACGTGCAACCTGTTTTGATTGACGGTGCTAGCGGCGATGACTCGAACGCTGATTGGGTTGATAACCCCGGTTACCTGGATTATGCCTTCGAGGTCACGGGGGACATTGAAATGGCGATTTCCATGGCGCCGGGGTTGAGCAGCGTGCTGGTCTATGAAGGTCCTACGCCGCTGGATGTGCCGCCGCTGGGCACAAATTATATCCAGGACGCGACCACGACTGCCCAGATCAACGATGTGCTCAATCGCATGGCCACGGATGACTTGGCCAACCAACTGAGTTGCTCTTATGGGTTCGATATTAATCTTTCGACCGTCCAGATATTCCAACAGTACGCCGCGCAAGGTCAGAGCTTTTTCCTGGCCAGTGGCGATGCCGGAGCGTTTTCGGCGGCCGTCGACGAACCGGCTGACGATCCCTATATCACGGTTGTCGGCGGAACAACGTTGACGACCACCTCGGCAGGAGCATGGTCGTCGGAAACCGCTTGGCTCACGCCAGCCTCGAACGATCCCCTATTTGGTTACACACCCGAAGAGGCATCCGGTGGAGGAATCAGCCTTGCCTATGGCATCCCGACCTGGCAACAGGGCATCAGCATGACGGCCAACCAAGGCTCCACCACCATGCGCAACGTGCCGGACGTCGCCATGGTGGCCAACAACATAAATATCGTGTGGGGCAACGATTTTATTGGAGAATCATCTGACTTCCCGGAGGCGGGCACCAGCCTGGCAGCACCCCTCTGGGCGGGTTTGATGGCGCTGGCCAACGAACAGGCCGCCGCCAACGGCCAGCCCCCAGTCGGCTTTGCCAATCCAGCTCTTTACGCCATTGGAAAAAGCGCCAGCTACCAGTCCTGCTTTCACGACATCACCACGGGCTGCAACACCAACAGCTCCAGTCCAACCAAATATCAGGCGGTTGCCGGCTATGATCTCTGCACGGGCTGGGGCACGCCTAACGGCGATAATCTCATCCCGGCGCTCTTGTCGCCACCTTTGGACCATCTGCGCATCGCGCCTCCGCTCGGCTTCACTTCGCAGGGCCGCAGTGGCGGGCCATTCAGCGCCACCACCCAGACCTACACCCTCATGAACACCGGTTCGAAGCCTTTGACCTGGAGCCTGGTCAATACTTCGAGCTGGCTGACGGTTTCGGCGGCCGGCGGCACGTTGAATCGTGGCGGTGCCAGCACCACCGTGACGGTGAGCCTCAACCCGAATGCAAATAGCCTTTTGATCACTCATGCCAGTGGCAACGTCACCTTCAACAATCTCACCGCTGGCACGACGCAAAACCGCCAGTTTGACCTCTACGTGGGCAACGGCGGTTTTGAAACAGGCGACCTCACTTACTGGACTTATGTGGGCGACCCGACCCTCAGCTTTGCGCTTGCAGGCGATGACCTGGATGTCGCGGGACAAGATGCGCTCCCTGGCGAACCGGATGGGTTGTTTGTGCATTCCGGTATTTACGGCGGTTACCTTGGCCAATGGCCAACCAGCGGGACGTTGTCCCAAACCGTTCCAACAATTGCGGGCCAACAATTGCTGGTTTCGTTCTGGTTGACGAGCGTTCCCGACGACCAGGGCGACACAGCCCCTAACGGTTTCGCCGCCAAATGGAATGGTTCGACGCTTTTTGTGGGCACGAACCTGCCTGTGTTTGGCTGGACTAACATGCAATACATTGTTTCCTCGGCGGGCACGAGCGGGACACTGGAATTCGATTTCAATAACACGCCCGGCGCGTTTGGTCTCGATGACGTGACGGTGCAGACCCTTCCCGCACCGATTCTAAACTCCGCAATGGTCTCCGGCAGCAATATCGCCCTCAGTTGGAGCGCATTCATGAATGCCTCCTATCAAATCCAATCAAGGACCGATCTCGCCCAGTCCGGCTGGACTAACGTCGGCAACCCGTTCCTGGCCACCAGCAATCTCGTGCAGGTCTCCCTGCCGATTGGGAACATTCCGAAACAATTTTATCGAGTTGTTATGTCACCGTAGTGACGCCAAACGATATAGCCCCTCGAATCTCAGCTTGTCCCGAGGGCCGTGGTGGACCTGGGCTCGGTAGCGATTGCCGGATGGAGTCATAAGCTTGGCGTGGCGGCCTCAGACCCTGAGACCGAATGGCCAATGGCCGATAGTCTTTAGCAAACAGGAAATAGCTCGGGAAGATGGCGACACAGGTTTCCAAGGACTCCCGTAGCGGATTCCGGCTCTGGCTTGTGCTGGCGCTTGGTGCGACGGTTCTCGGCGGATTGCTGTGCTACGCTTGGCGGTCATCTGCTCCGTGCTATCAGGGCAAGACTTCGGCAGGCTGGTTTCGCGCGTTTCAAAAGGCGGCGACGCGCCACTGGACAATACCGGCGGTCAGCCCGTCCGGCTCAGGCCGGGCGCTCGATCTCCCAGCGCTGCTGCGCGAGCCGTCCGCGGCTGGACTCCGAGCATTGGGAACGAACGCGGCCGTTTACCTGGGGCACCAGTTTGCGCGGAAAGACGGAATACTCGCTCGCAACTATCGGAAGCTGTACTTTGGGCTGCCAACCCCGGCGAAGGCCCTCCTGCCCAAACCTCCCGTTCCGCCAAGCTATTCTCAGATGGAGATCGGTTGGGCGTTACAGGCCCTGGGGGCAAATGCAGCGGCGGCGGCTCCCTCACTCATCGCTGCCCTGGGAGCCGGTGACCGATTTACTTTCCAGAACGCCCTGTCCGTGTTGCCGAGATTGGAGTTCGACCGGCATGAGGTTGACCCCCTGCTTGAGCGCTGGAGCACAGCAGGGCAGCACACAAATGTCGTGCGGGTTGTGGCTGAGCTGCGGGTCCATACTGCGGTGGCCGCACGCTGTCTGGCCGCGGCTCTAAGCATGGGGGACGCGGCGCTTCGCCGCTCCTGCGTTGACGAACTAGCGCGGTTCCAAGCGGGTGGCGGCCCTGCGTCGTTGACATTGGCGACGGCACTCAAGGACCTAGACGAGCAGGTCCGCTATGGTGCGGCCCGCGCGCTCGAGGCCATCGGAAAGAACGCTGCCGCAGCGGTCCCGGCCTTGATGCAGGCTACAAACGACCCGAGCATTATGGTTCAACGAGCCTCGGCACGTGCCTTGCGAGTCATCCAAGGTCAGCAAGGGGTTTCCCAATAGAGCGGCAATTTGGTGGTTGGTTTGGCGGCGCCCAAGTGATAAGGCTGGAGGCGGGTATGGAATTGAAACGACGCGAATTCCTCAAGAGCAGCGCGGGCGCAGCCGCCGCCTGGCTGGCACTGCCCGCTTTATCGGGCGCAGCCCCAGCGAGCGAGAAACCCCAGAAGACCACCCGCGAGGGTGCCTACCGAACCAGTTGGTATCCCTTCACGGGACATCCGGATGCGGACACCTGCTGGTCGCTTTCGGTGGGACCTGATGGGCGCATTTATGCCGCCGCCTGCGCGGAGAGTGTCCCTGGCGGCGTGGTCAAGGTGGTGCGCTACAATGAACAGAAGGATGGCTTGGATTATCTCTTCTCGCTGGACGAGGTGGTGGATGACCCGGGCGACTCGGGCCGGGCGACCCAGTGCAAGATCCATTACAGTTTCGCCCCCTCGATGGCGGATGGCATTCTTTACATGGCGACGCATTTGTCGGGGCCGCCGATAGATCAACCGGCCTATTCGCCCTGGCTATCGTGGCATGACCCGAAACGCTGCTTCCGCGGCAGCGCACTGGTGGCGTTCGACACGAAGAGAGATAAGGTGCTCTGGTGGGATACGATGATTCCCAAGGAGGGCTGCCGCTGCCTGCTGCACGACGAGGAGCGGCACCTGCTCTATGCGCTGAGCTACCCCCGGGACCACTTCATCATCTACGACACCAGAAAGCGCACCCGCCGCGATGTGGGGCGCATTGGGTCCATCAACGCCCAGACGCTGTTTCTCGACCGGAAGCACCGGGTATGGACGACGGACGACTACGGGCATTTGGTCCGCTACGACCCGAAGACGGATCGGCTGGAGCGCTCGCCCTTCGCGCTGCCGCACAACCCCGAGTTCCAGACCGGCTGGCACAGCGTCTTCTACGATGTCGCCGCCGCCCCGAACATTGAGTGCGTCTATGCCGTGACGTGGATTGCCGCCTCGCGGCTGATGCGGCTCTGGCCCAATGACGGGGACTGGCCCAGAGTGGAGGACCTGGGCCCCGCCACGCAGCAGCGCGATCCGACACTGTCCAAGGACACCTTTGTGGACCATTGCGGGGGGCTAGTGTTTGCCGGAGACGGCCAGTTGTACTACGTCGCCTCGCGCTGGCGTGACCCGGTCTATAATCCTATGCGGGCGGACGGCCCGGAACGGGAGGGCGTGGTTTGGCGGCTGAACCCGGCCACGTTACAGCGGGAGGAGGTAGCCGTGCTGCATCATCCAACGCAGCCGGCACAGTACGTCTCCCGCGGCGCGGTGGATCACAACGGGGACTTGTTCTTCGGCAACGTCGGGACCAAGCCGGTGGGCATCTTCAAAGTGCATCTGCCGGCGTCGCGGAGGAAAAAGAATGCCCACCTGCCCATTCGGATGTGGGGATGAGGCACGCCATGAGTGATAAGAAGAAGGCCAAGTACGACATGAACCGGCCGGAGGCGAAGGCACTCATTGACGAGATCGTGCATGGGACCTTTATTAAGGAGGGCACCATGGTCGCCTTCCCCACTTGCTTTCCGGGCGCGAGCATCCCGATCCCGGCGGATGAGAGTCACATCACGGCATTGGACGTCTCCGGCGACGGAATGGTCTATGGCGGCACTTCGGGGCGGGCGACACATTTGTTCGTGGGGATATTTCACGGCGTCACCGGTGTGGTCTTCGACCGCGGAACCGTCAAAGGCGCGAACCAGTGCGCGGCCGTTTGCTGCGGCAAATCGAAGTTCTTTGCTTGCGTCAACGGCCCCGGCGGCGGACGGGTCGTGGCCGGGAAATTCGAGCGCATGCCGTTCGACCTGATCCAGGAGTGGGGCTTTGGGCGTTCGCCTTACCAGGAGGTGGGCACGGTGAGCGACGAGCCAATCGTCCATGCGGTAACCGATGCTTCCAAGAGCTTGCTGGTCGGCACTACCAGCGGGCATCTGTTCACGGTTGACATGGAGGGAGGGAAGATCAGCACTGTGAGCGATGTACCCGGCAGCGGGCGGATTGCCGTGGGTTCAAAGGGCGGCATTTTCGGCCAGGACGGCTCGGCGCAGCTTTGGCGGTATGATGTGCCCTCAAGCAAGCTCGAGCGCAGAGCGGTGGGACTGCCGCAAGGCGCTTGGGGCAAAGTCCCGCTCACTTGGGCCAAGGATCGCCGCAGCGGACTCCTCTACACAGCGGATACCGACGGCACGCTCTTTTCGTTGGATGAAGAGCGCGGGTTCAGTGCGCCCCTGGGCCGGACCCTGCTCGCGCCAGTGGGCCCGATGGCGGTTACCCATGATGGGCGTGTCTTTGGCTTCTGCGGCCTGGAGATGGCCAAAATGTTCTGCTACAACCCGGCGACCCGTGCGGTGAGCAATCTCGGCGTGGCTGTGTCAGTTCTGGAGCGCCGTCGTTACGGTTACGCCTTCGGCGACGCGGTCACGGGCCGCGACGGGCAGATCATCTTCGGCGAGGACGATGACCTCGGGCATCTGTGGCTCTATTTCCCGAGTATCCAGACCCTCTCGTAGGAGCAAACATCGGTGGGCTCTGAGTTCCATGAAAGCTCTTGTCATTCTCCTCCTGGCGGGCGTGATTGCAGGGCTGCCACTCCAAGCGGCTGAAACGTCCGCCGTCTCCCCGCCCCCGGCCCAGCAAGGGCTGACACTCTATGTCTCGAAGCTGGGGGACAACTCGGATGGCCGCACTTGGCGGACTGCCTATCGAACCATCCAAGCCGCCCTCGATGCCATCCCCGACGACCGCGGCGGGCACCGCGTGATCATCCGGCCCGACACCTACGCGGAGGCCAACCTCGACTCGAAACACAAGGGCGCCCCCGGCGCTTACAACACCATCGAAGGCGATTGGGATGGCAGCCTCAGCTCGGGCGCGCGCGGGTGGGTGGTGATTGACTCGGGCGCGCCGCGCGTGGTGGTGCGGACCAATCCCAAGGCGCCAACGGGGAACCCGACTTTCATGGTGCTGCCGGAGGGCGACCCGGACAAGGAGACCGGGCTTAAGAGTGTGGATTGGTGGGGGCCGTGGCGGTGCGACCCCTCTTACTCGGCAGCGGGCTGGGACCGCTGGATTTTCCGCCGCCTCTATTGCACAGGCTCGGAAGGTGGCGTGGGCTGGGACATGACTTGCAAGGCGGGGACGGAGTTCTCCGCCATGGTGGAGGATTGCGTTGGCCTGGGCCGCTTTGCAGGCGCTTGTGTCATGGGGCACGTGGGGCGCCCCGGCGAGCCGGTCCTGTTCCGGCGCTCGTATTTCATGTGCCTGGATGTGTGGGGCGATGCCGGGGCCGTGTATGTCCGGGCGCATAACAAGACCATGCCCGCCACGCCGGACGCCGTATTTGAAGACTGCACCATCGTCGGGACGGATAACGCCTTGCAGGTGGGTTATCCCGGATTCGAGGGCTACACGCGGGTCCTGTTCAAGAACAGCCGCCTCATCGTGCTGAACTTCTCGCAGCCGCAGGGCACGCCATCCACCGGGGCGGTCTATAGCGACCTGGCGGGCAAGTTCCTGCATGTGGATTTCGAGGACTGCACGGTGATGGGTTACAAGGTGCTCGGGGCACGGAATGATGATCTGTTCTCTTACAGCACCAAGGGCACCAACTGCGCCTACGTCCAATATCGCCAGCCGGTGCCCAAAGGCTTCGAGCGCCTCCGGTTCTGGCCGGTCGAGGTGTTCAACGAGCTATTGCCCCCACGGTTTCAATCACCTAGCGGCGCAACCCCAGCCGCCAGGCCCCGCTTGATCAAAATCCCCATGTCATTCGGCCCGCAGGCCATGGAGAACACGCCTGTGATCTTCAACTCCCGCCCGCTGCTGGTGCTCAATTACCGGGACGATACCAAGAACAAGACCGACGCCTACAAGCGCAGCATGTACCTTTACATTCTGGACCTCGCCACCGGGCGCGAGGTCGCCCGCTTCGGCGAGGGGCATTCGTTTGCCAACGCCTTCGTCAACGGACCGGAGCTGAGTGTATTTGCCAGCGAGGGCACCGACCGCGACTGGTTCCAGAGCCTTTATCGCTTTTCAACGACCGACCTGAAGAACTGGAAGCGAGAGCTGGCAATTCCGCAAGCGCCGGGTGAGCATCTCTTCAACGCCTCGGTTTGCCGCGATGACCAGGGATATCTCATGGCTTATGAATCAGACAAGCCGGTGCAGTTCTGCTTCAAGTTCGCCCGTTCGACGGAACTGGCCGCCTGGAAGAAGCTCGACGGTCTCGTGTTTGCCGGCCTGGGCGGGGAATACAGCGCCTGCCCGGTGATCCGCTACGTGGCGCCGTATTATTATGTCATCTACCTGCACGCGGCCGTGCCGGGGCACAAAGGCTGGGTTTCCTTCCTGGCCCGCTCCAGAGACCTCGCGGCCTGGGAACTCAGCCCCTTTAATCCAATCCTGGAAGCCGGCCCCGGTGAAGGCGTCAACAACTCAGACGTGGACCTCTTTGAGTACGAGGGCAACACCTACATTTTCTACGCGACGGGCGACCAGCAAACCTGGGGCACGGTCCGCATGGCGATGTATGCCGGCTCCATGAAGGAGTACTTCACCAGTTGTTTCCCGGACGGCGCCCCCACCATAAAGGTCAGCGCGCGGTAATCCCCTGAGTTGCGATAAGTTGCCTGAATGCAACACCGCCCCAAAGGGCCTCCCGGGGCACTCTGGGGGCGGTCTGGTACCACCCTGGACATACCCTGGACCCATAGGACCCCCGTAAAGGGCCGTTTTCGATCAGCGCAGCTTATACAACTGCGATTCCAGTGCCCTCGGCGCCCCAGGCTCGCACCTACTGGACGTTGCATACGGGCCCCTGATCCCTGCCGCAACAACCGGTCAGGCCGCGACGCTTCGCGCCGCATTCAGATGCCTGGATGCCGTGCTGGGACCGCGAAGCAAGCCATCCACGCATGAGACCAGCTCCTGTGTCTGGAACGGTTTGTTGACATAGGCATTCACGCCCGCCTCCACCCCCACCAGCCGGGGAAACTGTCCGGGCAATACTGTGATCATGATGATGGGAACGGAAGCCGTCGCCGGATTCCGGCGCAGGTTTTCGCACACGTTGAAGCCATTCATCTCCGGTAGTAGCAAGTCCAAAACCACCAGATCGGGCGAGGACCGTTGGGCCTCCGCCAAGGCTTCCGTCCCGGTCGCTGCGGTGCAAGCGGAGTACCCAGCCTCGGTCAGGGCAAACCGAAGCAATTCCACCATGTCGGGATCGTCGTCCACGATGAGGATTTTGGCCGGCATAAGCTCGAGTTTACCACTGAATCAGGCGCACGCAAGATGAAAGGCGGGCCTTCTCCTCAATCTTCCCCATTGAATCTGCTCCTGTCGTCATGGCACTGTGACCGCAAATCAGTTCAGGCACGATATGACTTTGGGCATCCAACTGGTCGAGCAAATGCTCGCGCTTCACCGGCGCCTGTCCGCCGCCGCCAGGACGCCGCAGGAAAAGACTGTCCTGGAGCGCCAGATTGTCGCCGCCGACGCCCAACTCGACCGCCTCGTCTATGACCTCTATGGTCTGACGCAGGAGGAGATCAAGATCGTGGAAGTAGGGGCATAAAGTGGCGCTCTTTTCCTTTTGCCCAATTGAACGAAATCAGCAACTCTCTTAAGCACTTATGATCAAGAGGATCAAAATACGCGACTTCAAGAGTATCCGCGAGGTCGAGTTGGAGCTTGGCCCGGTGACCGTCCTGGTCGGCCGCAGCGGTACGGGAAAGTCCAACCTCGTCCAGGCAATACGCTTCCTGCGCAACCTCCTGCTGGATCAGAACGAAGCAATTGGGTACGAATTCGGCTGGGAGCGCATCGTACCTGTGGGGGAATCGAGGCCACAGCCAACGATTGAGGTGTTCTTCTCTATTCCCGGCGAGGAGCGCGAGTATCGTTACAGCATTGGGTTTGGGATGCCCGGCCAGCAGAAGTGGCCAGGTCCTGTGGTGCTAAGAGTGGAACGCTTAAGCCTCGGAAATGAGGTGCTTTTCTCCCGGCGCGTGGGGGATAACAATCAGTGGGAGTGGGAAAAGGTTCCCAGCGTGTCGCCCACACCGCATCCCAATAATGGAAGCCCAATGCTCGGCCTCTTCCCCTCGCTCCAACAGGTAGTTTTCGCCAACGCAGCCCTTTCCACGGGCATTGGTTACTATCATTTTCCCGCGACGACGCTCTCCGTGCCAACGGGCGCGCCGCATGGCCAGAGCCTCCTGCAGAAGATTCCCGGCCTTTCGGATGCGGCCACCAACTACCTCACGGTCATGCGCCGTATCACCCAGGATTTTCACCATCCGGACATCCGAAAGAGCCTCCTGGCCTCTTTGCAGGCGCTCAACCCAGCCATTGAGTCGGTCGAGCTTGACTCGTTGATAAACCCACAGCGGGCAATCATTGGGCACAAGACCGCTGACCATGTGTTTGCGCTCTCTTTGGACCAGGAGTCAGACGGCTTGCGCCGCTTCTACGCACACTTGCTGGCCCTATACCAGACGCCCTCCAAGCTGGCGCTTGTGTTCGAGGAACCGGAAAACGCGATTTTCCCCGGCGCGTTGTCTTTACTGGCGGACGAGTTCAAGGCGGCCCCGCGCGAAAACCGCGGCCAGGTGATTCTCACCTCCCATAATCCTATTCTCCTTGACGCCTTCGATGTGGATGACGTCAGAGCGGTGGAGATGCGAGAGGGAAGAACCGTCGTAGGCCGCGTCTCCAGGGAACAACGGCTATCGGTGAAAGATCATCTCCTTAGCACTGGCGACTTGCTAATGGTAGACCGAGCAAGACTCGACGACCAGCCGAAGGCGCAGCAGGCGGCATGAAACGCCTGGTGCTCGTCGGAGAAGGCCAGGGCGATGTCGCCGCGCTTCCCGTGCTTGTGCGCAGGCTGCTCAGGGAAAAACAGAGCGGCGGCGAGGTCTTCGTTGATCAAGACGTTATAAGGGAGTCGAGTCCCGTAAAGTGGGATAAGCAGGCGGCACACCCCGACTACACCAAATGGATTTCGCGTGTTGCTGTCGCTTCGCGTCGACGTGACTTGGCAGGCGTGCTCGCGGTCTATGACGGCGACGCGCCCACCTTCCCCGCCGGGTCGGCGTCGCCATTCTGTGCGGGCAACGCCGCCAAGCTCATGGCGCGCGCCGCTGCTGAAGCTGGCGCCGGAAAGACGTTCTCCCTGGCGGTCGTATTTGCATGCGTCGAATACGAGAGCTGGATCATTGCCGGAGTCGAGTCCCTGGCGGGCAAACGCTACAAGGATGGGCGGCTCGCGCTGCCGTCGGGCATCAAGTTCCCTACCGGCGATCCCGAATCACATGGCAAGCGATGGCTGGAGCAAAACGGCCGTTCGTACCGGCCATCCCGGGATCAGAGCGCGCTGACAGAACTCCTGGATCTCGGCGTTGTGCGGGCCAAGGGCCTCCGTTCATTCAGGCGCCTGGAACACGCCATTGACCAGTTGTTGGACGCGGCTGCCAGGGGTGCTCACATTTCAACCCCAACCTGATGCCACTCACAATGAATCCTCGCAAGATTGTGGAACGCTATGACCTGCAACTGATGGACAAAGCATGAAAGACTACCACATCAACGTCTTTTGCAGCGAAGCGGATGGGGGTTACATCGCCGATATTCCTGACCTTGTGGCCTGATCTACCTTCGGCAGCACACCGGACGAAGCCTTGCAGGAAGTCGAGGCGGCCAACCGAGCGTGGTTGGTAGCAGCCAAGAAGGAACGCAAACCGATTCCTCCCCCGGCCTACCTGCCCGCTATCTCGGTGTCTATCAGCCAGTATTGCGGGCACTTGCACACTGAGCTTGTTACCCGCCGTTCCCGATGCCATGATCGCTGGCGGAAACCTTGTGGCTAAACATCGCACGATGCCGGGCGGGGACGCTGCGGACTCGGAACAATCCGCGCCGCAAGTCCTGGAGCGGCTCGTGGAGCAGGCCGAGCGCGCCGGGGCCAGTGATATTCATCTCCACATGCGCGAAGGGTCGGCTGCGGTGGCTTTCCGGCTCGACGGTGTGATGACGCCCACGGCGGATTTGCCAGCGGCCATCGCGGAACGCGTCTTTGGCCGCATCAAGTTCCTGGCCCGGCTCAAGACCTACCAGGAGTCGCTGCCGCAGGATGGTCGGATTGACAAGGCCGCCCTCAAGGCGCGCACGGACATCCGCGTCGCGACCTACCCTACGGTGACGGGCGAGAAGATCGTCTTGCGCCTCTTTGACACCACTGGTATTCGGCCCCTGGCTGAACTGGGTTTTCCCCCGGAGGTCCGAACAGAACTGGAGCGCTTCCTGCGTCAAACCGCCGGCCTGCTGCTACTGACCGGGCCGGCCGGCAGCGGCAAGACGACCACCATTTATGCCTGCCTCCGCAACCTCGCCGAGCAAGGTGGCCGTCACATCATTACGGTCGAGGACCCTGCGGAGCAGATTGTCCCTGGCGTGATGCAGACTGAGGTCAACGAGGCGCGCGGCTTGGACTTTGCCAAGGCGGCCCGTCACCTGCTCCGCCAGGACCCGCAGGTCCTCGTCATTGGGGAGATTCGGGATGAGGAGACGGCGAACATTGCTGTCCGCGCCGCGCTAACGGGGCACCTGGTCATCTCGACCCTCCACGCGGGCTCCTGTCAGGGCGTTTTCGAGCGGCTGCTTGTGCTGTGCGCGGATCACTCGGCTGTTGCTTCCTCGCTGGAGTTGGTCCTGAACCAGCGATTGCTCCGCCGCCGCTGCGCCGAGTGCTCCGGCAAGGGCTGTCCGGCCTGCCTGGGCACGGGGTATCGCGGCCGACTGCCGCTGGTCGAATGGCTGCTCCTCAGCGACGCCCTCCGCCGTCGAATTGCCGCGCGGGACCTTGACGGCCTCAGTGCCCACCCTGCGTTGGCTGAGAGCGCCGGGTTGCTCGTAAAGGCCGGGCTGACTACCGAGGCGGAGGTGGGAAGGGTGTTGGGGTTCTCGGGTACTGGGGCCTGAGCCGCTCTGGGTTCTCGACTGCACCAGTGCGCCAGGGGGTGAGGGCGGAAGGCCGAAACCCGAAGGCCGAAGGCCGAAAGAAGGCCGAAATCCGAAGGCCGAAGGCGGCAGTTAACGCAAAGACGCAAAGAAGCAAAGCCGCAAGGAATAGAGAGAGGGCGAGAAGAAGACCTGGTGTGTGACATCACCGAGCGGGTGGAGCAACCTAACGGCCGGGATTCTTGCGTCTCCGCACCTTTGCGTCTTCGCGTTGGTCCAATTGGGCTATCCCGGTTGAGAAGGCGGCGCGTCGGGTTTCGGCCTTCGGGTTTCGGGTTCCTCCGTCCGCGCGCTAACTGCCTTAAGCCCCAGCCCACCAGAAATTCTCATGCTTCCCCGCGTGACGCTCGCCCGCCTGCCCTGTCAAACCTTGCAGACGATGTGCTCATAACGCTGATGTCATGAATTACGACGAATTTGCCTTCTTCAACCAGCAACTGGCGGCGATGCTCCGCGAGGGCATCCCGCTGGAAGGGGCGCTCAAGCAGTTGTGCGCCGGGATGCGCTCGGGTGCTTTGCGGGCGGAGATCAAGCTGCTGGAAGCTGACCTTTCCCGCGGGACCTCGCTTAAGGACGCCCTGGCCCGGCGCGACCTGCCGGACCTTTACCGTCATATGATCGAGATCGGCGCCCGCAGCAACGATCTGCCCGGTGTGCTCACGTTGCTGGCGGACCATTACCACCGCGCCAACGCCCTCTGGACCCGCCTCAAAGGGCTGATGGTCTATCCGCTAATTGTCATCCTGGTTTCCCTGGGGCTGACTCTGTTTGTGTCCCTGACCTTCAGCCGCTTTTTGACGCGGTTCTACGAGCAGATCGCGGCGCAGCCGCTCATCTCGATTCCGAGCATTTGGATGCCGCCCGTCGTCCTGGGCCTAGCCGCGGTGCTCGGGGTGGCGGCGGTATGCATCCCGAGCTGGCGGGCGCGGCTGCGCTGGCGTCTGCCCGCTTTTCGCGAGGCCAGCCTGGCGCAACTTGCCTCGGCCATGACTCTCATGCTCAAGAATGGGACGACGCTGCCCGAGGCCCTTGCGCTGGCTGAGGCGCTCGAAAGCGGCACCCCAGCCGCCCCGGCGCTGGCGCACTGGCGGAAACTGGTAGAGGCCGGTCAGGGCAAACCTGCGGCGTGGACCGGAGACAGCCGTCCGTTCCCGCCGCTGTTCCTGTGGCTGGTGCAAAAGGGCGGCGAGGACGTTGCCGCCGGTTTCCAAAAGGCCGCGGAGATTTACCAGGCGCGCGCCTCCTACCGCATCGAAATGGCACTGTACGGCGCGCTGCCGGTCTCGATCCTGTTGCTGGGCCAGATGGTGCTCTGGCAGGCCATCCCGTTGGTACGCTCGATGACCTGGATGATGAACATGCTCGGAGGCGACGTCGGCAGCATGTGACCGGCTATGAGCGATAGCTACATCCACCTCCTTCATTCGGACCCGCTCTACGCCAGCGCCGTGGCCGCCCTGGCTTTCGTTTTCTATCTACTTCTCGGGGTGCTGCCCATTTGCGCAGTGAGCTACCTCGCCTACTGGCTGCTCACTTTGCCCCTGCGCCGGAATGAGCGGGCCAGGATCTTTCTGGACTTGCTGGAACTCGGCATGAGGGAAGGCCGAACGCCGGAAGCGGCGGTTACCGACGCCGCGGCGACGCGCGACCGCTCGCTGGGGGTGCGATTCCATCTGCTGGCGGCCCACATCGAAGGGGGGTTGCGGCTCAGCCAGGCGCTCGAACATGTGCTACGCCTGGTCCCGCCCCAAGTTGGAGCGATGCTGAGCACGGGGGAGCGCATTGGCGACATCCGGAAGGTGCTGCCGGCCTGCCGCTTGTTGCTGCGGGACAGCGTCTCCCAGGTGCGCAGCGCGCTCAACTACGTCATTCTGCTGGCGTTTGCCATCTCGCCGGCTGTGGTGGCGGTGCCGGTGATCCTCAGGCTGTGCATCTTCCCTAAATTCGAGGACGTGTTTGCGGGCATGCTCGAAGGGCGGAGCCTGCCGGCGTTCACCCGTTTGGTGTTCGGGGGAAGCACGCTGATCATGGTGATTCAGCTCTGCATCATCGGTTTTATTTGGTTGCTCACGATCGGTTACCTCGGCGGGCCGCGCCTGCATGACTGGATCCGCCGCCTCCTACCCGGCCTCCAGGATTGGTTGCTTACCCGCCTGCCCTGGCGCCGCCACCGCCTTCAGCGAGACTTCTCGGCCATGCTCGCCGTGCTGCTGGATGCCGAGGTACCGGAAAGCGAAGCCGTCAGCCTCGCCGCTCAATCCACTGCCAACCTCGCCATCATCCGCCGTGCGCAGAGAGTTCGCGCCCTGCTGCAAGAGGGAGTCAAACTGCCCGAAGCCCTGCGCGCCCTGGACAACTCGAAGGAGCTGCAGTGGCGGCTCTCAAACGCCCTGCGCCGCGGCGCCGGTTTTGTGCGCGCCCTGACCGGCTGGCACGAGGCGCTTGATGCCAGGGCCTTTCAACTGGAGCAGACCGCCGCCCAGATCACTACCGCCGTGCTCGTGCTAATAAACGGGCTCATCGTGGCCAGTGTCATGATTGCCGTGTTCCTGGTCATCATCCAACTGATAAATCAATCCAGCATATGGTGACGTTCCAACCGCACGCCCTCAACCACCGCGGCTGCCGCCTCCCGGCTCAAGCTGGTTTCCTGATGGTCGAGTTTCTCGTGGCCCTGGCCCTGGTGGGTGCCGTCCTGTTGCCTTTCGCTTATTCCTTCGCTGCCGAGCGGCGCATTGCCCTGGCCTCCTACCAGCGCGCCGTGGCGATGGAGATCGTGGATGGAGAAATGGAGACGCTGGCAGCGGGCGAATGGCGGGCCTTCCCGAGCGGCACCCGCGACTATCAGGTCAATGCCTTGGCGGCCACCAACCTTCCGCCGGGCCGCTTCATTCTCACCGTCCAACCGGGCCTGGTCCGCCTTCGCTGGCAACCCGCCGTCAAGGACCACGGCGGCTCCGTCACACGAGAGGCCACCCTCAAATGAAGACGCAACCCTTACACCTCGCGCCGAGACGCCGCCTCGGCCAACAGGGCTACCTTCTGATCGAGGCGCTGGTGTATATCGCCGTCGTGGTGGTGGTGCTCGGCGTTGCTTACGCTGCCATGTACCGCTGCATTGACCGCTCGTTCGCCCTGCGCCGCAATGTTGACGACATCACCAGCGCCCTCCACGCCGGCGAACGGTGGCGGGCCGACGTGCGGGCGGCCACCGCCGGGGTCCGCCTGGAAAACACAGATGCCGGCCAGCTTCTCTACCTCGACGGCGCGGGGAGCGCCATTACTTATCTCTTTGCCACTAATGCCGTCTCCCGCCGTGTCGGCACGGGTCCATGGACGCGTGTCCTGCCCAGTGTGAAGTCTTCCTCCATGACAGCCGACCCGCTAGAGTACGTAACCGCCTGGCGTTGGGAGCTCGAAATCCAGCCCCGCACGATCGGAGCTGTCAAACCAGGCCGCATTCGCCCCCTCTTCACCTTCCTGGCCGTCCCCGAACGCCACACACCCAAATGAAACTGCCCTCTTTTCACGTTTCACGTTTCACGTTTCACGCTTCGCGCCCCCCGCGCCGCCAGTCCGGCTCCGCCGTCATCGTCATCATAGCGATCCTGGCAATCCTGCTCATCTACGTGGCAGGCAATCTGCGGACCCTTGCGAACCTCGGCCGCGAATTGCGACTGGTCGAACGTCAGCAAACCCGCCGCCTCCGGGCCACCGCCCTGAAGACCAATTCGCCGCCCGTCATCATTATCAACACGAACGCCGTGTCTCCGTCCCGCACGAATTGAAGAATTTCCAGTACTTGCCCCCCGCTCCTCAGCCGACTATCAACTATTGCCTATCAACCATCGACCTCCGGCAGTGGCTCGCATCCTCGTCACCCAACTCTCGCTAAGGGCCTTCGTCTGTGGGCTCCTGGGGCTTGTGCCGGTCATCGGGCTCGTGCCCGCGGTTCACGCGCTGTTCTGCTGGGCGCGCATTCGCTGGCGGTACGCCGAGCAATGGAATCCGGCTTCCAACTACCTGAGTTGGGGCTCTGCCCTGGCGGTCCTGGGCCTGGGCATTAACGCGGTGGGAATACCTGCCGTCATTCTCAGCCTCCAACTGTATCGCTTGCAGTCCGGCCAGTGATGTCACCTGGGAGGGCGAGGACCACTCCCGTTGAATTAGGCTCATAATCTTAGAATACCGCTTTCTTGACACGTCTTTGAAAATGATAAGACCGGTGAAACGAAGCTCTGCGACGTCTGGGCACTTTGCGATTCGGACGCACTGCTACCGGACTGCCCTTAAAGAGTTTCATCAACTTGCTCATGACTATCGGAACTGGAATGTCCCGGTACAACAAGTCCAGCACCTGGTCCTTCAAGGCATGATAGGAGTTGGAGCGGTTGACTTGCCGGGGCTGGGTTTCGGGCGTGCTTTCTTCTCTGAGGGCGGCCTGAGTGGGCTCGCTGAGCACACTCTCCAAATTGGCCAGCAGCACCGCTGCCTGAATATCCTGGCGGATGGCCTCTACGGTTCGTCCGCTGAAGTTCTCCAGTTCCAGCCGGCCCTTGAGCATCAGATGAAAGGTCTCGTGTCCCCAGCGCCAATGATACACCGTCAAGAATTCCTCGGTGGGA
>Ga0326727_10011839_pt1 | contig 20106 bp, 19 predicted proteins | sample MB2enrmetagenome_FD_207643 | JGI IMG/M metagenome (GOLD analysis project Ga0326727, IMG submission 207643) | Lab enriched peat soil microbial communities from McLean, Ithaca, NY, United States - MB29MY | ecosystem: Environmental > Terrestrial > Soil > Wetlands > Peat | place: USA: New York...
TTCAGCGATGAAATCTTTCGAAAACATTGCACCTGAGGGATTATTCGGACTGTTAATGATAATCGCCTTGGTATAAGAACCTACGGTATCGGCGATTTCTCGCACGGTGGGATGGAAGCTGCCATCCTCGGGCGTGACGACCACCGGGCAGCCGCCCGCCAGTTTCACCATTTCCGGGTAGCTCACCCAATAGGGGGCTGGAAAAATGACTTCATCTTTCGGATCCAGGATAGCGTGGAGCAGGACCATGATCGCCTGCTTGGCTCCGCCCGAGACGATCACATTATCTGCCGTGATGATTTTCTTGTAGCGCTCCTCGGTGTATCGAATGATGGCCTTCTTCAGCGCCGGTATGCCGTCCGGCGGCGTGTAGCGAATCTCACCGGTGTGAAGGATAGAGGTGCAGTTGATTACGGCGTCGATAGGGGCCTTGCTTTTGGGCTCGCCGCCTCCCAGGTGAATCACCGGTTCGCCCTTCTCGCGGAGCAGCGCGGCGGTCTCATTCAGTTTCAAAGTCACTGACTCTTTAATGGATCGAGCGAGTTGGCTGAGGCTCATAGATTTGGATTCCTTTTCTTAGCATGGAGGAGACCGAACAATATACAAAGTTGTTCGAAAACGCGCTAACAATTGATTTTATGCGGCTTATAAGCAAACCCCGCGAGGACACAATGTCCTTGCTGCAATCATAACTCAGGCGTGGTATCTTGCTCTATTTGGCGCCGAACAGCGTATGATAAACCGACTACCGGTAGGAAAAGCAATTACTTTTTGGATGCCGGTTGTCGCCAAGATGTAGCGCGGGCGTCTGACTGTCGGAAAAGATGGCGCTGTAGCGGCGGTCTACGACCGCTGGTCTTTTGCTCTCGGATACACCGGCGGTCATAGAGCGCCGCTACAACTGTGGGGGCCGTTGAGGTTGCCCAGGGCGGCCACAAGGGGCGCCCCTACAGCGCGGTTTGCGAGTAAATTATATGCGGCTGAAGCTGATCACTTGTGAAATCTTTTACCGGGAATTCTGCTCGGTCATGGCGCGTTCGCCAAACACCGTAGACGTCGAGTTTCTTCCCAAGGGCCTGCACGACATCGGTACTGAGGGCATGCGTGAGCGCCTGCAAGCCGCGCTCGATCGTGTAGACGACCCGCGCTACGAGGCCGTATTGATGGGCTACGGCCTCTGCAACAACGGAGTGGTGGGGTTGACTGCCGGTAAATACCCATTGGTAATTCCTCGCGCCCACGATTGCATCACACTTTTTCTGGGCAGCGCAGAGCGTTATCTGGAGTACTTCAACAGCCATCCCGGGGTCTACTTTCAGACCACGGGATGGATGGAGCGCGGGAAAGCAGACGGCGAGCTCAGCCAGCTTTCAGTAGGAAAGGTACTGGGCGTTGGTCAAAATTACGAAGACCTTGTCGCACGCTACGGAGAAGACAATGCCAAGTATCTCTGGAGTGAGTTGGGCGACCTCACCAAGAATTACCACCAGTTCACCTACATTGAAATGGGTGTAGGGCCGGACGAGAACTTCGAGCGTCAGGCTCGAGAAGAAGCTGCCCAACGCGGATGGGAATTCGAGAAACTCCCGGGTGACCTCGGCATGTTGCAGCGGCTGGTGGATGGAGTTTGGGATGAAACGGAGTTCCTCGTGGTGCCACGAGGAAAACAAGTGGCGGCGGATTATGGTGGAGGGTTGATCACAATCAAAGGCTCGGAGGAATGAACTAAAATCGATGTCATTCCGAGCGGAGCGAGGAATCTGGCTCTGAGTTAAGGCGATTGGGAAGGAAAGACTCAGAGCAAGATTCCTCGCTCCGCTCGGAATGACACACCGAATTTTGGGTTGCGGAAATGCGTATGAATGGGCGCGAGCGCGTGCTTGCTATGCTGGAAGGCCGGCCGGTGGATACTCTTCCCGCCATGCCCATAACTATGATGTTTGCTGCCGACCAGATTGGGGCGAAATACTTCGACTACGCCACGCGCTACCATGTCCAGGCCGAGGCACAGGTGACGGTGGCGGAGCGATTCGATATTGATTACGTCAGCGTGATCTCGGATCCTGGTTGTGAGGCGTCAGCTTTGGGCGCCGTGCTGAAATTCTTCCCCGACCAGCCTCCCGCGGTCGATGAAGACAACGCCCTACTGAAAGACAAGACTCGACTTTCCACTCTCGCAGTCCCTGAGCCCGACCGGGCGGAAAGGATGCTGAACCGGGCACAAGCTGTAAGGCTGATGAAGGAACGCGTGGGGAATGATAAAGTGGTGGAGGGTTGGATCGAGGGTCCCTGCGCGGAGGGTGCTGACCTGCGAGGCATCAACACTCTAATGCTGGACTTCTATGACGATCCGGCATTCGTGAGCGGCCTGTTCGAATTCATTGTCGAGATGGAATTGCGCTTCGCGAGATTTCAGGTCGAGTCGGGAGCGGATCTCATAGGGGTAGGAGACGCCGCTGCTTCGCTGGTGGGGCCGAAGCTTTACGACGAGTTTGTTTGGCCTTTCGAGCAGAAGTTGGTTGGTGCGCTGCATGCCGACGGGATAAAGACCCGGCTGCACATCTGCGGAAACACTCGGCGAATCCTGGAAGGGATGGGCCGGCTGCACTGCTCCATGGTTGACTTAGATTCGCTTTCACCAGTATCCGAGGGACGTGAAAAAATGGGACCTGGACAAGTCCTGCTGGGCAACCTCGATCCCGTGCGAGTCCTGAGGGATGGGACTCCCGATTCTGTTTACGAAGCGGTAAGGGAGTGTCATCGGCAGGCCGGGGACCGCTTCATAGTGGGGCCGGGTTGCGAGGTGCCGCGGGACACACCCCCTGACAATCTGCGGGCCATGATCCGCTACGCGCGTGAGCACTCCGCGACGAAGCGATCCGCCGACGGGGGAATGGTTGCCCCCCGGGAGGCCGCAACGGCCGCCCCTACAAAGTGGAAGGCTATAGAAACCTCTTGACTGCAAACCCATCCCATCGGATTATTCTTTGGCCCACACGGGTCGAGCTGAGGGCGCAGGCGGGAACCCCGTTGCGCGACCTGTTGTTCGAGCAGGGAGTCGAATTCCCTTGTGGCGGCCAGGGCAGGTGCCGTGGCTGCCGCATCCGGGTATTGAAAGGCCAAGCGGAAGTCAACCGCGCGCAACAGGAGCGGCTTTCGCCGGAGGAGATTTCGGAAGGGTGGCGTCTTGCTTGCCAGTGCGCTGTCGAGGGTGAACTGGAGATTGAACTGCGGCAGTGGGACGCTGCCATATTGGTTGATGAAACACCCTTCGCGTTCCAGCCTCGCCAAGGATTGGGCGTAGCGGTGGACTTGGGCACGACGACGCTGGTGGCCCAGCTTCTGGACTTGGCGGAGGGAAAGGTTCTGGCGGTCAGCACGGCTTTGAACGCCCAGGCGCGTTACGGGGCAGACGTGATGAGCCGGCTGCACTTCGCCGTACTAGGGGGTGGACAAAGGCAACTCGAGACTTTGATCCGCCAGCAAATTGGCGCGCTAATTGAGCAGTTGCTTTTTTCGGCGGGAAGGCTCGGAAGCGAAATCGCCGATATCGTGGTGGTCGGAAACACGGTGATGCACCACTTCTTTTGCGGGATTGCTGCCGAGCCACTCGCACATTATCCGTTCGAGCCTGCGGAGGCGGGGTTGCAAACTTTCCCCTCCAGCGCGCTGGGCTGGAAGCTAACTGGGGATCCTCTGGTCCGTTTTCTCCCCTGCCTGGGCGGGTTTGTGGGGAGCGATGTGCTGGCCGGCATTCTGGCCGCAAAACTCCTTGAGCACGACGACTTGGTTGGACTGGTTGATTTGGGAACGAATGGTGAGATTGTGATTGGGAACAAGGAGGGACTGCTTTGCGCGTCCACGGCAGCGGGTCCGGCCTTTGAGGGCGCCAAGATTTCTATGGGTATGCGCGCTTCCACCGGAGCCATCTCCCAAGTGAGGTTGTCACAACCGCTTGATCCCCTCCTCACTGGGGGGGAAAGCAGGGTGCTAAACTGCCGTGTTATTGGTGATGGCGCCCCGTGCGGCTTGTGCGGGAGCGGATTGGTGGACGCGGTGGCGGCGGGACTGGAACTGGGGGTGATTACAACTTCCGGGCGGTTCTCGAACGGCGAAACCAGTTGGATGCTGGCCCCGCCGGTCGCCCTCACTCAGAATGACATTCGTGAACTTCAGCTTGCTAAGGCGGCCATCGCTGCGGGAATAAAGCTGCTGATGCAGAAGAAGGGCGCGAAAGAGCTGAGCCGTCTTTACTTAGCGGGAGCATTTGGCAATTACATTGATCGGGCCAGCGCGCAGCGCATCGGTCTGATCGATTTCCCGCCCGACAGGGTCGAAGCCGCAGGGAACACAGCTCTCCTGGGCGCAAAGCTTGCCCTGTTCAGCCTCCCTTCCGAGGGCGGTTCATACGCCGGCGTTCGTCGTCACATCGAGCACGTGGCGCTCAACGCCGATCCCAGTTTCCAGGATGTTTTTGTGGAGGAATTGGCATTTCCATGCAAGGGAAGTGCCGCAGCTTGACGTAGCGGCGGCTTTACGCCGCCACTTGGCGAGGTAAACTCGCCGCTACAACGCACGACAGACACTGACAAACTAAGGAGATAGCAATGAGCATCTTTGAGGAGCTACAGCAAGCGATAATCGACGGAAAGGCGCCCGTCGCGAAGGAATTGACGGACCGAGGACTGAAGGAGGGAATCAAGCCCCATGAGTTTTTCCCCAAAGCAATCATTCCCGCCATGGATGAAGTTGGGCGTCGCATGAGGGATTGTGAATTCTTCATCCCGGAAGTGCTGATCGCCGCTCGGGCAGCGCGAGGTTCCACGGACATCCTCCGGCCGCTCTTGCAGGGCGATGAAGCTATCAAGCCGGCGGGCACGGTGGTCATTGGAACGGTCAAGGGTGACCTGCACGACATCGGCAAAAACATTGTGGCGATGATGCTGGAGAGCGCGGGGTTCAAGATTGTGGACCTGGGAGTGGACGTTCCACCGGACAAGATCGTGGACGCCGTGAAGCAGCACCAGGCGAACTTCGTGGCCATGTCGGCCCTCCTGACCACGACGATGGTGAACATGAAAGCGGTTATTGAAGCCCTTGCGGCGGCCGGCCTTCGGGACAAGGTGAAGGTCCTGGTGGGTGGAGCTCCTCTGACGGATGCCTGGGCGCATTCGATCGGGGCCGATGGTTATGGCAAAGACGCACCTGGGGCCGTCGAACTGGCCCGCAAGTTAGTCCCGGCATCAGCCTGACGCATCGCCGTTCGCAATCATCCTGAGCCCGTCCGCTGTCATGCTGAGTTTCTTGGCTGTCGTTCTGAACGGAGCCTTGGACCGAATGGTTTCGGGGCGGAGCGGAGAATCTCCGTTGTTCGTCCGCTCAGGGTGATATTACCAGTTGGGGGGGGGACTATTATGACTTCTCGAGAACGAGTAAATCTTGCTCTTCAGCACAAGGAGGCTGACCGAGTTCCACTCGACCTGGGCGCGAGCACGGTGACAGGGATGCAGGTGGACACGGTGTACGGACTGCGGCAGGCGCTGGGCTTAGATAGTCCGGGCACACCTGTCAAGGTCGTCGAGCCTTACCAGATGTTGGGAGAGATCGCGCCCGACCTGAGAGAGGCGCTGGGAGTGGACGTGGTGGGCTTGGGCAAGCCTGCCAATATCTTCGGATTCAAGAACGAGGGCTGGAAAGCGTGGACCACCTTTGGGGGCACGCCTATCCTGGTTCCCGAGGGTTTCAATACCGAACCGGACCCTAACGGCGACATCCTGATGTACCCGGAAGGGGATAAGTCTGTCCCGCCCAGTGGGCGGCTGCCCAAGGGCGGTTTCTACTTCGACAGCATACCTCGACAGGCGCCCATCGACGAGGCCAACCTGAACGTGAAAGATAACCTGGAGGAGTTCGGGCCCATCTCAGATGCGGATCTGCAATACCTCCAGGCTGAGGCAGATCGGCTTTACACCCAGTCGGATAAAGCCATTCTGGCGAACTTTGGCGGCACGGCATTCGGGGATATTGCCCTGGTCCCAGGTCCCTGGATGAAACACCCCAAGGGAATCCGCGACGTCGAGGAGTGGTACGTTAGCACGGCGATGCGTCGCGATTACGTGTATAAGATTTTCGAACGCCAGTGCGAGATCGGCATCGAGAACCTGGAGAGGATTCACCAGGTTGTCGGCAACAAGGTCTCCGCGGCGTTCGTCACCGGTACCGACTTCGGCTCCCAGCACGGTTCCTTCATTTCCCCCAAGGCTTACCGTGACCTTTACAAACCCTTCCACCTCCAGGTCAACAACTGGATTCACCAGCACACCGCGTGGAAGACCTTCATCCACTCGTGCGGGTCGGTCAGGGCGCTGCTCCCGGACTTCGTCGAGGCCGGTTTCGACATCCTGAACCCGGTGCAATGCTCCGCGGCGGGTATGGTCCCCTGCGAACTCAAGCAGGAGTTCGGGGCGCGCGTCACCTTTTGGGGCGGCGGCGTGGACACCCAACGAACTTTGCCTTTTGGCACTGCGGACGAGGTTCGAAAGGAAGTTCGTGAGCGCTTGAAAACGTTTGGCCCCGGCGGAGGGTTCGTGTTCAATACCATTCACAACGTACAGGCGCGCGTGCCTATCGAAAATGTGCTGGCGATGTATGAGACCGTGCGCGAGTGCGGACGGTATCCGTTGCGCTGAGGTTTTGGAGTGCGGCAACTTGCTGCCGCTTTCCTACAGGCCAGCTTGCTGGCCGGAATTGCGCCCCGGACCAAGACCGCCGCGAGCAAGCTCGCGGCGGGTAAAGCGGCAGCAAGCTGCCGCACTCCAAAGCGCTTCGCGCCGACAAAATTCTGCGTGCAAAGTCCCGGACAGTGCCTCTTGAATAATTCCAACTAGCCGTGTCGCCGACTGTACCCGGTCTGCGCAAAACTCGGGTACAGCCTGAACCAAGAATCAACAACTTACAGGAAGGTCGGTTTACATGAAACCGGCCCCCTGGTTGGGGATGGTATAATAAACGCCAGGTGTAGAAACTGGCTACGTTCGATTTGAACGCCACACGCAGGTTCAGGCGAGAGTGTGTGCTTAGTTCGCGGCGCAGATGAAAACACTCGAGGAATATATCGTCCTGGCGGGTCAGAGCCACGGTCACATCTGCCCCGGCCAGATTTTAGGCATCCGCATGGCGATGGCGGGGCTGCGGTCGATCGGAATAGACGATCCGGCTAAGGCTCGCAAGCGCTTACTAACTCTCGTTGAAATTGACCGTTGCGCCACGGACGCCGTGAGCCTCGTTACCGGATGCCGCCTGGGCAAACGTTCACTCAAGTTCCTGGACTTCGGCAAGGTGGCGGCGACCTTCGTGGACCTCGAGACGGGCCGGGCAGTGCGGGTGGCGGCTCGTGACGATGCGCGCGACAAAGCCAAGGCGATGTTCCCCGCCATATCCGATGCGTCCCAGGCACAGCTCGAAGCGTATAAGGTAATGGAAACCGCTGACCTTTTCGACCTCCAGGCGGTGCGCGTGAAACTGAAACAGGAGGACCTGCCCGGACGCCCCCACTCCCGCATTGCCTGCGCGCAGTGCGGCGAAGGCATTAACGACGGCCGGGAGCGCCGGCTGGGGGAGCGCATCCTGTGCCGAAGTTGCGCGGGAGAAAGATACTATGAATTGGTGACGGGCGGCGAGGAGGAGTCAGGATTCAGGATTCAGGATTCAGGTAAGACGGAGCGACAGGAGAGCGGCGGTTAGACGCTTGTTTTGCCCTAGCCCCCAGTCCCCAGCACCCAGTCCCTAAAACCTGGCACCTGATACCTGACATCTGCTCCTCTGCTCATCACTTGTCACTTGTCACTCGTCACTGCTCTTTTATGTCTGGAAGCTCCATACCGATTCCGGATGACCGGCCACCCTGGCTGCGTGTCCAGCAGCGATATTGGCCCGTGGTCACCCTCGCGATCCTAGGGATCAACATTGTTGTTTTTCTGATAATGACATACGCAGGGGGCTCCACGAACACCGACGTACTCTTGGATTTCGGGGCATCGTTCAGCCCCTACTTCCGACGTGGAGAATATTGGCGGCTGGTGATGCCGATGTTTCTTCACGTGGGTTGGCTGCATCTGCTTGGCAACAGTTACGCGCTCTTCATCCTCGGCCCCATCCTGGAGCGAGTCTACGGCTATGGGCGTTATACGCTGCTGTACGTTGCCGCCGGCATGGGCAGCTCTGCCCTCTCGATGAGCCTTTCAAGGAACGTGGCGGCAGGCGCCTCCGGAGCCATTTTTGGAATCGCCGGCGCCATGCTGGTGGCCGGGTACTTACACCGCGACGTCATTCCGCCTCGATGGGGCCGCGCCTTTGGCAAAGGTATTATTCCCTTCATTGTGGTCATCTTGGTCCTCGGGTTTTCGGAACGGGGGATCGACAATTGGGGACACGTGGGTGGGTTGCTGAGCGGCATGGTGCTGGCGGCCTTTATCCCTCCGCACGCGCACGGGCTGGCTTTTCAGTTTGGCGACGCGCAGCCTTCACAGGCAATCGTAGCTCTTCCGGTTATTGTGGTGGCCTTGGCGATGGCCTCCACCGCACAGCATTACATTAGATCTCGTGACGTTACCCGGTTGCTCCAGGAAGGGGTGCGGCTCCGTTTCGCCCACCAGGATGCCAAGGCGCTGGTGCGCTTTCAAGCTGCCGCCCGGCGGTCGCCACGTGATGAGCGTCCCCATCTGATGTTGGGCGCGCTTTACTTGCGCGAGCAACAGTTCGACAAAGCCATCCAGGAATACAGCGAGGCGGTGAGGTTAAGTCCGGGCGCGCCGGAAGCGCAACTGGCACTGGGCGTGGCCTATCGCATGAAGGGTGACCTGGGGAAAGCGCAGCAGGCCTTCGAATCCGCCCTCGGCCAAAACCCCACCACGGCGGACGGTCAGCGCTTGCTCGCTGACCTCTATGCCGACCAGAAGCTTTTTGCGGAAGCCGTCCAGCACTACAAACAAGCCTTGCAGATCGAGCCCCAAAGCGCCGAGTCGCATAACAACCTCGCATGGCTTTATGCCACCTGCGAGGACCCCAAGTGGCGCGACCCGCACGCCGCGCTCCAGCACGCCCGACAGGCCGTCGAGTTGACGCAATGGAAAGAGGCTGGCTTCATCGATACGCTCGCTGAGGCCAATTACGCCAGCGGAAGTTACCAGGAGGCTGTCCGTATCCAGTTGCTGGCCCTGCAACTCGACCCCCAAGACCCTGAGCTGCAAGAGCACATGCTCCGCTACCGCAAGGCGGCGGGTGGGTAGAAGTCAAAAAAACTCCCCTCCCAGCTCAGGAGCGATTCACGTGCAAGCGCGAGCTTGCAAAGGTTCCAAGGGCATGCTAGGCTTTTCCTAGGAGAACGCTATGGCAACGCTATACGTCGAAAACGTCCCAGACGACCTCTACCAAGCCCTTCGAGACCGGGCACGGCAGCATCGAAGGTCGATAGCTGCGGAAGTCCTGTCACTCCTCGGCGATAATATTCCTACGGCGCAGGAACTGAGAGCCCGCCAGGAGTTCTTCCATCAAGTGCAGCGCTTCCAATCCCGGCGACCCCGTTCGACCGGGCCTTTTCCTTCGAGCGAGGAGATGCAGCGCGAGGACCGGTCACGATGAGTCTGTTCGTGCTCGATGCCAGCGTGGCGGCAAAGTGGTTCCTTCCGGCGGAAGGAGAAACCCTGACGGAGGAAGCCCTCGAGTTGCTATACCGCTACACCACGGGCCAAATCCGGCTGATCGTCCCCGATATTTTTTGGGCCGAGTTTGCTAACACCCTGTGGAAGGCCGTGCGCCTGGCCAGGTGGACGAAACAGGCGGCGGATACAGCAATCGCGGCTATGAAAGATCGGAACCTGCCAACCGTCCCGTCGTTGTCGTTGTTGGAGGCGGCGTTCGCCATCGCTAACGCGTTTCAGCGAAGCGTTTACGACAGCCTCTATGTCGCTCTGGCGGTCAACTCGAAGGCGCAATTGCTGACTGCCGATGAGCGATTGGCCCGGGCGCTCGCGGCGACCCTACCCGTAAAGTGGCTGGGGTCACTGTCAACCCAGCCGGAAGACTGGACTTTCGACCTTTGACTCCGGACTTCTTCGTGCTCAAACTCCCTCGCGTGGTGATACTCGGCCGGCCCAACGTGGGCAAATCCACGTTGTTCAACCGCATTTGCGGGCACCGGCGGGCGCTGGTGGGTGACGAGCCAGGCATGACGCGCGACCGGCTCTACGCGCCTGCCGAGTGGCTCGGGAAGCGGTTTGAGGTGGTCGATACAGGGGGAATGATTCCCTTCGAAAAAGATCAAATCCCTACGGAGATCGTGCGCCAGGCGCAGGTGGCGATCGAGGAGGCCGCTCAGCTCGTTCTGGTGGTGGACGCCCGGGAAGGAATTGTGCCGCTGGACGAAGAACTTGTGCAACTGCTGCGCCGCACGGGGAAGCCGCTTTCCCTGGCCGTGAACAAAGTTGACGCCGCGCAGCATTCAGCGCTTGCGGCGGAGTTTCACCGCCTTGGGGTTCCCGACATTTTCCCCCTTTCCGCCGAGCATGCGTTGGGCGTCGACGACCTGCTCGAACACGTCACACGGGATTTTGCAGCCTCCGTCGAAGCGTCCGCCGAATCTGCGGGTGGGCCGGCGGCGGTTACGCCATCGCCGGGAAGCGATGAGCCGATCAAAGTAGGCATCATCGGACGGCCCAACGTCGGCAAGTCGACGCTGCTGAACAGCCTTCTCGAGGAGGAGCGCTCGATAGTTTCACCCCTGCCTGGCACCACGCGTGACGCGGTGGACGCGGAGTTCGAGCGCGACGGCCTTCGCTTCCGGCTGATCGACACGGCGGGGATACGGCGCAAAGGCAAGACCAGGTTGCTGGCGGAGAAGCTCAGCGTGATTCAAGCGCGAAAGCACCTGGAGCGCTCCGATGTGGCATTGCTCATGCTCGACGCGCCCGAGGGCCTCACGGCCCTCGACACCCACATCGGGGGCTACGCACATGAAAGCCGGCGCTCGGTCATCATCGTGGTCAACAAATGGGACGCGGTGAGGAAAGGGGCGACCGCTACGCGCGATTACGTCCAGATGATCCGACGCCGGATGAAATTCCTCGATTACGCACCCATTGTCTTCATCTCCGCCTTACATGGACAAAAGCTGGGCAATTTGCTGAAGACCATCGCCCAGGTCGCGGAGGCCCGCAGGCTGCGTGTTTCGACCTCAGAAATGAACCAATTCCTCGCCGAGGTGGATTTCGAGCGCGCTCCTACGCCGGCCGGGAAGCCCGCGCGCATTTATTATCTCACCCAGGGCGGCGTTGCTCCGCCCGTCTTTGTGGCCTTTACCAACCGCCCCGGCAAACTTCACTTCTCTTTTGAGAGGTTTCTGGAGAACCGCATTCGGGAGCGGTTCGGCTTCCTGGGGACGCCCATTACCATTAAGTCCCAGCAGAGCCGCTGAAGAGCCAAAGGTGAAACCGGACAAAAGGGTTTTGGCCAGAATGATATGCAATGATATACTAAGCGCGATTGAGTGAATATATGGGAGCCAACGCTTTAATCTATACGGACCTTATTGGATCCCGAAGGGGAGTCTTAGGCAATGACCTGGGAAATGGCAGGAGTTCGCATAATCTTCGTATTCATCATAATTGCTGCGTCTTTCCAACTGCATCCATTTGGCCTTTCCAAATCCTTCGCGGCCCTTTTGGGTGCTTCCCTGGGAGTGTTTTTCATTTTCTTTGAGATGCGGCTGGAAAAAGCCAGCCTGAAACGCCTGATCGGGGCTGCCGCAGGATCGATTTTTGGGATCCTTGGGGCGCTTATGATCAGCCACATGCTTAGCCTGACGTCCCTGGACAAAATCAACCTTTCATTTCTTCAGGTGACGTTGCTCCTTCTCATGGCCTACGTGGGACTGGTGCTGGGCGCCAACAAAGGCGATTTACTGAATCTCTCCGCCTTGGGAGGTTTGTTCACCGCCGAGGCGAAGCCAAGAAGGAACTTTAAGGTACTGGACACCAGCGTCATCATCGACGGCCGCGTGGCCGACGTCTGCGAGACCGGCTTCATTGACGGGACACTGATCGTTCCACAATTCGTCCTACGCGAACTGCAATTAGTGGCTGACTCTTCCGACCCGCTCAAGCGCAATCGTGGCCGAAGAGGTCTGGATATCCTTCAGCGCATGCAGAAGATGGGCACCGTCCAAGTCCAGATTGTTGAGGAGGACTACCCGCAGATGCGGGAAGTCGACATGAAACTCATCGAGCTGGCCAAACACTACGAGGGTAAAATCGTCACCAACGATTTCAACCTCAACAAGGTGGCCCAGCTTCAGGGTGTGCCGGTGTTGAATATCAACGAACTGGCCAACGCCTTGAAGCCGGTAGTGCTCCCCGGTGAGGCCATGCGCGTCTTTATTCTCAAGGAGGGTAAAGAATACAACCAGGGTGTCGCCTACCTTGACGACGGTACGATGGTGGTGGTGGATAACGCCAAGCGCATGATTTCCAAGACCATCGACATCGCCGTAACCAGCGTGCTGCAAACCACCGCCGGCAAGATGATTTTTGGGAAGTTTGAGGACCGTAAACCCGTGGTCGCGGAGCCCGTGCATCAGTAGCACTCGGAGGTAATTCCCCTCCTTGCTCAGCAGGGGTGAGGGGTGGTCGACAGGCACTGCGGCGTGGCACAGGCACAATCGCCTGAATGCGGGGTGGGTGGGCTGCACTGACGAGCACCAAGAGTGCCTTTGCCACCACCCGACCTAGCACCTGAAACCTGACACCTGGGACCTGCCTTTATGAGCGTAATCACCATCATCCCCGCGGCAGGATGGGGCGTGCGCATGGGAAGCGCAACGCCCAAGCAATTCCTGTCCCTCGAGGGAGTTCCGATTTTCGTTCACACGCTGCGGAAATTCGTCGCCTGCCAGGCGATTGACGAGATTTTTCTTGGCTTGCGCACAGAAGATACAGAACGCGCTGAAAGAGAGATCGAGCGCGAGCATCTCGCAAGGCCCGTGCGCCTGGTGGAAGGGGGGCCTTCGCGCCAGGAGACCGTGGCCCGGTGCCTGGAGCAAGCTGGCGCAGACACGGAGGTCGTCCTGGTTCACGACGCCGTGCGGCCGTTTATCGAGCTGGAAATGATCCCACGCGTAATCGCCGCAGCGCGCAAGGAGGGCGCCGCTATTCTCGGTATCCCCAGCGTGGATACCGTGAAGCAGGTGCAGCGCCACATGATCCTCGGATCCATCCCGCGGGAGCGGATCGTGCTGGCGCAAACGCCTCAGGCCTTTCGCTATGAGATTATCCGGGAGGCTTATGCCCGGGCGGCAGAAGACGGCTTTCACGGGACTGATGACTCAAGCCTTGCAGAACGGCTTGGTTACAACGTGACCGTGATTATGGGCTCGGACCGGAACATCAAAATCACCAAGCCCTCGGATTTACCTCTTGCCCGCCTTTACCTCGCGCAGGAACGCGAACGGCAGGAAGCAGTGCAAGGATGAGGAGCTCGGGGCACGCGGCGACGCGCAGAGGGGTGGCGCAGTCCTCCGCCCCGCGGCCGATCGCCGTGGGGCAACATGCCGGTTTTGAGGTTGGCTGCGGTGCGGTGCGGTCGCGCCGCGACAAGCCCTCTCAACCGGCGCCGCAGCCTGCGCTGTCCGAGCTTGTGGCTTCGCTGCGCACGGGCTTCGGGAACGACTTGCACCGCCTCACCGCAGGCCGCAAACTCGTCCTGGGCGGAGTGCATGTCCCCTTTGCGAAAGGTCCGGCAGGCCATTCGGACGGCGATGCGCTGGCGCATGCGATCTGCGATGCGCTGCTGGGGGCTGCCGCGCTGGGCGACATCGGCCGCCATTTTCCTAATACTTCTCCCAAATGGCGAGGCGTTTCCAGCCTCGTCTTCCTTCAACACGTCCGGGATCTGTTGCAGGACGCCGGGTATGAGATTGTGAACGTTGACGCGACAGTCGGCCTTGAACGGCCCAAACTCTCCCCCTATATTCCTCGCATGCAAAAAAGACTGGCTCAGGCACTCGGCTTGAACACCGGCCAAGTCAGCGTGAAGGCTAAGACCGGCGAGGGAGTGGACGCACTCGGCCGCGGTGAAGCCGTGCGGGCTGACGCGGTCGCACTGGTCAGCAAGTCGAGAGTCGAGAGTCGAGTATCATCAAGGGACGCCTGCCGATGTGAGTAATATTCTTGGCGTCGGCGTAACTATGCAAAGAGACCGGCACGAGCTCACAAGTGAGAACTGGGATGGGGATGAAGCCGGTGGGCGCTTGGTCTGGCCGCCCCTGAACATCGCTCACCGTGGGGCTAGCGGAGAAGCTCCCGAGAATACGCTGGCAGCTTTCGACTTGGCCTTGCGGCAGGGCGCAGCAGGAATTGAGCTGGACGTCCACCTTTCTTCCGACGGGATTCCCATGGTCATTCACGACCCCCGCCTGAGCCGCACCACCTCGGGCAGCGGGTGGGTGAGCGAGCATCGCGCCCACGCTCTTCGCAAATTGGACGCCGGCTCATGGTTCAACCGCCGTTTTCCCGAAAAGGCGCGGCAACGTTATGCGGGCGCCAAGATTCCACTGCTCTCCGAGGTTCTCGCGTGGGTTCGCCAGCACAAGGTACTTGCCTTTGTGGAGATCAAGGCGGGCAGGAAACCCTATCCGGACATCGAGGCCAAGGTGTTGGAGGAGATTGAACGCGCGGGGGTCCGCCGCCTCACGACCATAGTTTCGTTTGACCTCCCGAGCCTCCGACGTGTCCGGCAGCTCAATGCACGCATCTCGCTGGGCCTGGATGTTTCCCGGTCTCTACTTGCTATCCGCAGGGTAAGGTCTCTTCTGGCAGGCAGTGCGGTCCTTCCACATTGGGCGATCGCATCGCGGGGATTTGTCCGCCGCGCGCACAAGCATTCGATTCTCGTTTTTTGCTGGACGGTGGATTCGCCTGCACGGATGGAGCGGAGAATCGCCGATGGCGTGGACGGAATCATTACCAACTACCCGGCCAGGCTCGCGGAGGTCATTCGCCGGGTGGGATCCTTGAGAAGACAGGAGTCAGAAGTCAGGAGTCAGGAGGGCCGTGTGTAAGCACTATCGCCAGAGGGCGTCATTCCGAGCGCAGCGAGGAATCTCGCTCTGCGTTGCCGCCGAGCTCAAGGTCGCCTGGGATGCGTGGAAGAAGGACCAGAGCGAGATTCCTCGCTCCGTTCGGAATGACAAGGTTGTTTCTTGGTTTCTGGGTGCCGCTGGCGGCATGAGCGACTGCCATGAAAATGCATGTGCCGAAGGCACCTTGGAGTACGGTAGCAGCAGCTACCGCCTTGCATACGTGCCGCATGAACCGAAGGCGGTAGCTGCTGCTACCGCACTCCAAGGCGCTTCGCGCATTTTCATGCAACGTGGTGAGCCGAAGGATCATGGGCATCTGCGCTCGGAATGACACGCGCGGCTTGCCACTAACTGCCATGAACAAAGCAGCGAAAAGAATCGCCAAGAAATTTGTGATCTCCGGACGAGTTCAAGGAGTTGGCTATCGGTTCTTTGCCGAGCGATGGGCAGAGCAGCTTGGCATCCCCGGTTACGTCAAGAACCTCTGGGACGGCACTGTGGAGGTTTACGCCATCGGAGATGCCGTGTCACTGGAGAATTTCAAGCTTCGTCTGGCGGAGGGGCCCGGCGCCGCGCGCGTGACCGGCGTCAGCGAATCCGACGAAGCGGTGGACAAGCGGTACATCCGCTTTATGATCGAGGGCGGATGGTAGAGAACAAGTAGGCAGGAGGCAGGAGGCAGTTGGTAGTTGGGAGTGGGCAGTAGTCGGAAGGCAGTCGAGTTGAAATTGCAGAGCGTCGATTGCCGATTGAAAACGGGCTGCGTCAAATTCCTCGATTCCAATCGGCAATCGGCAATCATCAATCGACAATGAAGCAGGGGAGGAAGCATGGTCGATCTTAAGAGCCTGATTCGTGAAGTCCCGGACTTCCCTAAGCCCGGCATTCTCTTCTACGACATCACCACCTTGCTTAAAGACCCCGTTGGGCTTCATTCCGCCGTCGATGCGCTGGCCAACTGCTATGTAGGGCGCAAGGTCGACTGCGTGGTGGGGATTGAGGCTCGCGGCTTCATCTTTGCGCCCATGGTGGCCTACCGCCTCAACGCGGGATTTGTTCCGGTGCGGAAACCCAACAAGCTCCCAGCCCTCACCGCGCGTGCCACCTACAATCTCGAGTACGGCTGCGACGCGCTCGAAATACATCGCGACGCCGTAAGCCAAGGACAGGACGTATTGATTATTGATGACCTGCTGGCCACAGGCGGGACGGCGGCGGCTGTGGCTCGGCTCATCGAATCACTCGGCGGAACGGTTGTGGGGATGGGATTTCTGATTGAGCTCGGTTTCCTCAAAGGTCGCGCCAAACTCAGCAAGTACGACCTCCACGCAGTTCTGGAATATTGAATTCCTGCTTCGGAACTGCGGATCGAGAGCGGCCGCAAGCTCACGAAGATGGTTCGTTGCGGGTCGTGGGGCGAATAGAGTAGCCTAATTTCTTACCTCTCGGGCATCGTCAGAGGTCCTAATGCCGCCAGGGCAGGAGACTCCTCGTACCTGCCTCGATAACAGGGGAACTCAATGGGTGTGTCACGAAACGACTTGAGGACTTGACCGAGTCGCAAAGTGCCAGCCCGTCTTACTTCTCGAACGTGATTGAGATCGACGGTGAAGGGAACCCGTTCTCCCGCTTCACCCGCCTGATGAAGGATCTCACCTTCTGGGCCGACAACTATGGATCGTCCATTGCCGAGCTGACCTGCGCCGTTTACATCCACGAAATAGCACTGGTTCACTATGGCATTTGCCTGAGCGATGATGAGTTCCTGTGAGCGATCAATCGTATCAGTCATGGTGGGGTGGATAACGACCTCGGCGCCTTTCCACACCAGGGCGCGGGTCGTTTCCGGGATCCACTGGTCATAGCAGATGGAGACCCCAAAACGGCCAACCCCCGGCACATCGAAGGTGACAAACTCCGTTCCGGGCTTCACTCCTTTTTCGTAGGGCAGGAAGGGATACATTTTGCGGTATCGCGCGACGACCTCGCCTTCAGGATTGATAACCGGCGCGGTGTTGAAAACATCTTCTCCAACCCTTTCGTACATTGATCCTGGGATTAGCCATATTGCATGTTTGTTGGCGAGGGCTTGGTAGCGACCTTCGGTTGGTCCTGGCATCGTCTCGGCAAAACCCACGCCAGCCCCGAATGAGCAGAGCTCGGGAAAGACCACCATTCGTATCCACGGAAATCGGGCCAGAAGACGCGCGGTCTCTTTTTCAAGACGCTCGCGATTGTCACCATACGGCAACTCCACCTGCAGTGCGGCAATCGAAAACAATGACATGTTCGCCTCCCAAAGTTGAATCGCGGACCGATCCTTCGAGTTCAGCAGGCGTACTGGATTACACTGGCGCAGTCGTACTCTACTCGATCGTGCTCGCGACGGAAGAATTTGAAGCCTGCGCCCGTAAATCGGCGGCAGCCTCGCGATCCAGCATCCATGCCGGCATCCCCGACGAGAGCATTGCGGAAGTCAGCAAGGCGAGAGCCATCGCGATCAACACTGAGTAGTTGCCACCTCCCACAAGGAACGAGGCCAGCATCGGACCGGACGCCAACCCCATCTTGGACGCAAAGCCACTCCATACGGCCGTCTGGCCAGTCCGGTCAAATCTGGCGCACATGCCAAGCAGATGGGAAATCACGAAGTTCCAAGTGATGCCCGTCCCGATATTGGCAGCAATCCAGATCCACTTCATATCACTGTAGTTCAACGCCCAGGTGCCGACCAGCGACAACGCCATGCCGCCCAGGATCGGTTTGAATATCCCATAGCGGGTGGAGAGTGTGATCACCAATACCGCGCCAAATACGCTGAGCCAATTGGCGATGCCCAGTGTTTCACTCACAAAGCCCACTCCCAGGCCATGGTGTTTCCCGAGCCCGATGATAAAGGCAAACAGCCCCATGTTAGCAGCCTGAAAAAGGAATACGGAGAACAGCGCCAGCAACAAAGGCTTCAACTTCAAGGTATCCGCAGCGGCGCCCTGAGTGCGGGGTGTCGGCGCCCGGAGGGGATAGTCTGGGAGGAACTGCAGCATTCCTAATGTCGCTAAGCTGAATAAAATCAACGACGCAAACAAAACATCCGTGCCAAACCTCGGCACGAGCAACGGCAAGCTCATTACACCGAGACCACCCGCGAGAACTTGTACCAGAAGCAACATGCCAAAGGTGCGATCCGGTGCCCTCGTGCGCGCAATGATCGAAAAGGCCAGCCCTACTAGCATCCCTCCGATAAAGCCGTGCAAGAACCGAACACCCATGAGCGCGAATGGGTGGTGGACCAGCATGGAGAGCAGGTCCATGCCTACCAATCCCAGCAAGAACAGGTGGGCGGCCGATCTCCAATTGATGCGCCGAACCAGAAATGCAATCAGGAATGCGCCGCAGGCTGCGCCGTAAACATTGCACGAGCCGACCAACCCTGCCTGCTTGTTGGTGAAGCCGAGTCCTTGCTTTAGCCCGTCCACCAAGGCAGGCATGATGTTAACGTAGAGCAGTCCGGCGCTGGCGAGGAATGCGAGCAAGACGCGTGCTAACATGCTGTGGGGAGAAGCTTTTGGCAGGCGGTTGAAGGGTTTCGTAGTCATCCTCCAGTGCTTAACCTGGAAATTAAGGCTTAGTTAGCTGCGGATGCCGCCGAAGCACAGGTACTTGATTTCCAGGTACTCCTCGATGCCGTATTTCGAGCCCTCGCGGCCCAATCCTGACTCTTTGACTCCGCCGAAAGGCGCGACCTCGGTCGAAATAAGGCCCGTATTGATGCCGACGATGCCATACTCGAGCGCTTCCGCAACGCGCCACACACGGGCTACATCGCGTCCGAAGAAGTACGCGGCCAGGCCGAATTGAGTATCATTCGCGAGGGCGATGGCATCCGCTTCCGTCTTGAACCGAAACAGGGGCGCCACCGGTCCAAAGGTCTCCTCGTGTGCAATCGCCATCGCCGGCGTGACGCCGCTCAGGACGGTGGGCTCGAAGAAGCGGCCACCCAAGGCGTGACGGCGCCCGCCAACCAGAACCACTGCGCCTTTCGAAGTCGCATCATGGATGTGCTCTTCGACTTTCCTCACAGCACTGTCGTCGATCAACGGCCCTTGGGTAGCGCCCGGCTCGAAACCGGGGGCGGGTTTGAGCGACTTGACGGCAGCCGCGAGCTTGGCGGCAAATGCATCGTAAACGCCGTCCTGAACCAGAACGCGGTTCGTACATACACAGGTTTGGCCCGTGTTTCTGTACTTCGAGGCCACCGCACCCCCGACAGCGGCATCGAGATCGGCGTCCTCAAAGACGATGAAAGGAGCGTTGCCGCCAAGTTCGAGTGAGAGTTTCTTCACGGTGCTCGAACATTGTGCCATCAAAAGCTTGCCAGTTTCCGTCGACCCCGTGAAGGAAAGCTTCCTCACCGTGGGGTTGGAAGCGAGTTCGGCCCCGATTTCACTTCCTTTCCCTGTAACCACATTGAACACGCCCTTCGGCACGCCAGCGCGTCCGGCAAGCTCCGCCAATGCCAGCGCCGAGAACGGGGTCTGGGATGCCGGCTTCAGCACTACCGTGCAACCGGCGGCGAGGGCCGGACCCGCTTTCCGCGTGATCATCGCCAGGGGAAAATTCCACGGCGTGATGCAGGCCACGACACCGACGGGCTCTTTCACCACGACAATTCTCTTATCGGCTTGATGCGGGGGGATCGTATCGCCGTAGATGCGCTTGGCTTCCTCGCCGAACCATTCCAGAAACGACGCCGCATACGCGACCTCGCCTCGCGACTCGGTCAGCGGCTTTCCCTGTTCGAACGTCATCAAACGAGCCAGATCTTCCTGGTTCGACATCATCAGATCGAACCAGCGCCGGAGCGCGGCGGCGCGTTCTTTGGCAGTCCGCTTTCGCCAGGCGGGAAACGCTCGGGCAGCAGCATCAATCGCCTGACGCGCCTCTGTGGCCCCCATTCTCGGGACCGTCCCTATAAC
>Ga0326727_10011840_pt1 | contig 20102 bp, 12 predicted proteins | sample MB2enrmetagenome_FD_207643 | JGI IMG/M metagenome (GOLD analysis project Ga0326727, IMG submission 207643) | Lab enriched peat soil microbial communities from McLean, Ithaca, NY, United States - MB29MY | ecosystem: Environmental > Terrestrial > Soil > Wetlands > Peat | place: USA: New York...
AAACTGCGGGACGAAATCTTTGCGCGGGCGGACCAAATGGTGACGAACGCAACTGCCCTGGGTTTGAACGTAATGATTGACTTCCATAATTTCAGCCAGTTCGTCGCCGCTCCGGCCTCCAACACGCCCTGGTTCGAGGCCATCTGGGGGCAGGTGGCGGCGCACTATGCCGCGGCCCCGGCCGGCGTCGCCTTCGAACTGCTCAATGAGCCGAACGGCGCGGCCACCACGGCGCTTTTAAACCCGATTTTCGCCGAAACCATCCGTCAGATTCGCCGGACCAATCCCCATCGGACTATATTCGTTGGCCCCAGCCAGTGGAATTCTCCCGATGAACTGGCCAACCTTCGCCTGCCCGATGACGATGACAATCTGATCGTGACCTTGCATTGCTACGATCCGATGTATTTCACCCATCAAGGCGCAAGCTGGGCCGGACCGGACAACAAAGTGACCGGCGTGGTATTTCCCGGTCCGCCAAAAACTCCCCTGCAACCGGATCCCGGCCTGGGCCTGCACTCCTGGGTGCTGGATTGGTTCCGCCAGTACAACACGCTGCCGGCCGACCGCAATCCCGCCAGCCCGCTGGCCTTCACGCCCAAAATCAAGAAGGCCAAGGCGTGGTCGGCAGAATTTGGCCGGCCCGTCCAGTTCGGCGAATTTGGGGCCTACACCAAGGCGGACCAGGAATCGCGCGCCCATTTTTACGCGGCTTTCCGGCAGGCGCTGGAGGCGGAAGGCATCGGCTGGACGATTTGGGACTGGAAATCAGGCTTCAATTATTGGGACCCGAAAACGCAACAGCCGCTGCCGGGAATGCGCGAAGCGCTGTTTCCCGGGTCCGCATCGCAAAAGAAAAAATAGTCAAGACGATCAAGCAGCCTTCCGCAGCGCGGCGCTCTTGGACTGGATGACCGCCAGCAGGTCGTTCCAGGATTTCGCGAATGACTTTGCGCCCTCCTCCTGGAGTTGGGCGGCCAGCGCGCCGGCGTTGATGCCGGCCCGGGCGAACTGCGCCAAAACGCTTTCGCAATCTCCGCCGTCCGGCTCCAGGATCGCTCCGACCTTGCCGTGGTCGGCGAAGGCCTTCAAGGTCGCCTCGGGCATCGTGTTGACGGTGAACGGCGCCGCGAGGGATTCGATGTAGAGTGTGTCGGACGCCTTCGGATCCTTGGTTCCGGTGCTGGCCCAGAGCAACCGCTGCGGGATGGCGCCTTCGTTGCCGGCCCGTTGCCAGCGCGGCGAGGCGAGCAGGCCGCAGCCGGCCTTGTATGTTTGACGCGCCACGGCAATGCCCAGTTGATTGTCCAATCCTGCCGGAGCCTTCCCCGCCACCGCCGTATCCCACCGGCTGACAAACAGCGACGCAACGGAACCCACTTTCGGATTGAGTCCCGCGGCAATGCGCCGTTCGATCCCCCGCAAGTACGCCTGGGCCGCGCTCAAATACTGCTCGCGCGAAAACAAAAGCGTCACATTCACGGGGATGTTGGAAAAGATCGCCTCCTCGATCGCGGGCAGCCCTTCCTTGGTCCCTGGTATCTTGATGAACATATTGGGCCGTCTCGCGCGGGAAAAGAGTTCCCTGGCCGCAGCAAGGGTGCTGGCCGTGTCATGCGCCAGGAGCGGTGAGACTTCCAACGACACCCAGCCATCCACCCCGTTCGTCCGGTCATGGATCGGCCTAAACAAGTCGGCGGCATGGGTGATGTCGTCCAAGGCCAGATCAAAAAAGAGGTCCTCGCCCGATTTCCCCGCCGCCAATCCCTCGACAATCGCGCGGTCGTACGCACTGCTGTTTTTGATGGCTTGATCGAAAATGGTCGGATTCGAGGTCAGGCCGGTCACGGACAATTCATCAATGTATCGCCTGAGCGTGCCGTTGTTCAGCAGGTCGCGGGTGATGTTGTCAAGCCAGAGGCTCTGGCCCAGGTCGTGTAATAGTTGTGTTGCTTTCATACGTAATGGAAGAATGCTGGTTCATCAGCGGGGGCCGGCTCTTGGGCCGCCAAGAATCAATAGCACCGTCTGACGCATTGTCAAACTGAAGCAGACGCGAGCCTTGACGGAACGTTATGGCTGGCGCATGATTCCTAATACCACATACCAATTGAGATGCCGAGCGATAAGAGAATTATTGGAAGCCCCAAGTACATGACAATAAAAATGAAACTGATTCAAGCCTCGTCCGCCGCGTTGGCGGTGGCGTTCTTTACCGGGCTTTGCCAGGCCCAGACCAACGCGCCGGCCTCCGGGGCCAACGCCGGCGGATTCCGGCGCGGCGGGTTTTCCCAGCCCGCGGACCAACCCGCTCCACGACAGGACGCCAATTCGCAGCTTGCCCACCAGCAATTGGTGGAAAAAGCCAGGAAGGGCGGCATTGACATCTACTTTGAGGGGGATTCCATCGCCCGCCGATGGGGGACCAGCGACGCCAACTGGGCGGCCAATCTGGCCAATTGGAACTCCAACTTCTTCGGCTGGAACGCGGCCGACTTCGGCTGGGGGGCCGATCTGACGCAGAACATCCTCTGGCGCCTGGAAAACGGCGAGTTGGATGGCGTCAATCCCAAAATCATCGTCATCCTGGCCGGTATCAACAACGTCGGCAACCGCCCGCCGGACGACGCCAAAATTGCGGACATCACCCGCGGCCTCAAAGCCATCCTCGATGTCTGCCGGCAAAAAGCCCCCGGCGCCACGATTATTATGACCGCGATTTTTCCCCGCAACGACAACATGGCGGTCATCCCCGCCATCAACCAGATCAACGAGAACATCGCCAAGTTCGCCGACGGCAAAAAGGTCCGCTACCTCAATGTCAACGATAAATTGGCCGACAAGGACGGCAAACTCTTCGACGGCATGATGAACCCCGCGGACAAATTGCATCCCACGGTCAAGGGCTACCAGGTGTGGGCCGACGGTTTGAAGCCGATCTTCACCGAGATTCTGGGGCCGCCCGCCAAGACCGACCACGCGCCGCCCCCCTCCGGCGACCCCAGCGTATCAAAATGAGCACGCCCCTTCGACTGCTTGTGGCCGCGCTGTTGATTTGCGGCTGTTCCACCAGGACGGTCAATACTTCGGGATCTCTGGCGGCGGGAACCGCCAAAACCCCGGGCAGTTTCACCATCGCCGAGAACGGCCGCGCCGCGGCGATCTGGGTGGACGCCAATGATTTCCCCGGCGTGGCGCGCGCCGCCGCCGATTTGCAAAAGGACATCCACCGCGTGACCGGCCTGACCCCGGCCCTGAGCCGCGCAATCACCGGCGCCGGGCCGAACGTCATCATCGCCGGCTCCCTGGGCCAGAGCGCAATGCTTGACAACTTGATCCGCAACCACAAGATTGACGTCCGCGCTGTGCAAGGCAAGTGGGAGTCCTATCTGATTCGCGTCGTGGCCGATCCGGTCCCCGGCGTCGGCCGCGCGCTGGTCATCGCGGGCAGCGACAAGCGCGGGGCCATTTACGGCATCTATGACGTGTCGCAGCGCATCGGCGTTTCGCCTTGGTATTTTTGGAGCGACACCCCCGTGCCTCACAAGGACGCGCTTTACCTTTCCGGCGAAGTCACCCAGGGGCCGCCGTCGGTGAAATACCGCGGTTTGTTTCTCAACGACGAGGACCCCGATCTTAGCCGGTGGGTGCGCAAGCAATACGGCACCGTGCCCGGCCTGAACGACGTGGCCAATTACGGCGCCGGCTTTTACACCAATCTCTTTGAATTGATCCTCCGCCTCAAGGGCAACTACCTCTGGCCCGCCATGTGGAACAATGCCTTCAACGAGGACGACACCAACAACCCCGTCCTGGCCAATGAATACGGCGTGGTCATGGGCACATCCCACCAGGAACCGATGCTGCGCGCGCAGAAGGAATGGGACCGCAAATATGCCGCGCAGTACGGAAGCTGGAACTACGCCCGCTATCCCGACGCGCTGGAAAATTTCTGGCGCGAAGGGATCCGGCGCAACAAGAACTACGAGAGCATCCTGACCATCGGTTTGCGCGGGGCCAACGACACCCCCATGGCCCCGGGCGGGCCGGAAGCCAACCGGACGCTGCTGGAAAAGATCGTGGAGGTTCAGCGCAAGATGATCGCCGAGGAACTGGATCCCGACGTCACCAAAGTCCCGCAACTGTGGTGCCTCTACAAGGAAGTCCAGGATTTCTACGAGGCCGGCATGAGGGCGCCCGATGACGTCACGCTTTTGTGGGCCGAGGACAACGCCGGCGACGTCCGCCGCCTGCCCACCGCCGCCGAACGCAAACGCTCCGGCGGCGCGGGCATCTATTATCATTTCGATTACCACGGTGGGCCGCGTGATTTCCGATGGATAAACTCCACGCCCATTGAAAAAATCTGGGACCAGATGTCCCTGGCCAAGAAGTACGGGGCCGACCGGATTTGGATTGTCAATGCCGGCCACCTCAAGGGCTACGAATTTGTGCTGGAATACTGGTTCGATTTGGGCTGGGACACCACTCGCTGGAACAATTCCAATTTTGGCGAATTCACCCGCCTTTGGTGCGAGCGCGAATTCGGCCCGGCCCACGCCGGGGAAATCGCCGCCATCATGGACAAGGCCAATCGCTACAACAGCATGAGAAGGCCGGAATTGGTGGATGCTTCCACCTACAGCCTGGAGAATTACAACGAAGCCGGCCGGGTGGTGGCGAATTTCGACGAGATCGCCGCAAAAGCCGCGGCGATTTATGATCTACTTCCCGCCGAAACCAGGGACACTTACTACCAAACCGTTCTATTCCCGGTCAAAGCCAGCGCCCAGCTCAACGAGATGTATCTGGCCGCCAACGAAAATCAGGTCTATGCCAAACAAGGCCGGGCCTCCGCCAACGACAAGGCCGACGAGTGCCGCGCGCTCTTCGTGGCGGAAACAAACCTTATGTTCTACTACAACCACGACTTTGCCCGCGGCAAATGGGAGCATTTCATGGACGAACCGGTCATCGGCTACACCAGTTGGCAGCCGCCTCGCGCCAACACCTTGAGCGCCACCCGCCTGGCCAGCGTGACCGTTCCCGATACCGCCGAGATGGGTGTGGACGCGGAGGGAACCAACGCCTTTCTTCCCCAGTTCGACATCTTCAATCGCCAGCGCCATTACGTGGATGTCTTCAGAAAAGGCTCTCGCACTTTTGCCTTCACCGCCTCGGCCAGCGATCCCTGGATCACTCTGAGCACGGCCGGCGGCACTGTGGACAAGGACCAGCGCGTCTGGGTCAGCGTGGATTGGAACAAGGCCCCCAAGGGCAAGGTGTCCGGCTCCGTCCAATTCTCCGGCGCCAATACCAATTTCACCGTCCAAGTGACCGCGTTGTATCCAACGGAGGTGACGCCGGCGACCCTGCAAGGTTTCGTCGAGGGCGAAGGCCTTGTTTCCATCGAACCGGAGCATTTCACCAAGAACACCCCGGGCGCGGCAGGAAGCTGGATCAAAATTGACAACTACGGCCGCACACTCTCCGGCATGAGGGCCGAGGCGCCCGTGGACGGGCCGGAAGCCACGCCTGGCAAGGATTCGCCATGCCTGGAATACAAAATGTTTCTGTTCAGCACCGGAGACGCGCAGGTGATGACCATCACCTCGCCGACCTTGAACTTCCTGCCCGAACACGGCTTGAGCTTCGCCCTTGCGCTGGATGACACGCCCCCGCAAACCGTTACTCTTGTTCCCGCCAAATACGTTGCGGGGAACGGCAACCGGGATTGGGAGAACTCGGTCAAGGACAACGCGCGCATTGTCAGGACGAAGCTTGCCGTGGACATGCCGGGCTATCACACCTTGAAAATCTGGATGGTGGACCCCGGCGTCGTGGTGCAGAAGTTGGTGGTGGACATGGGCGGCTTGAAACCCAGCTACCTGGGGCCGCCGGAAAGCTTCGTCGGCGGCAGGTAGCATTTCACATTTTTTGTTCCATCTTAGGATCCATGCAAAAATAACTTCCGCTTTGCCGCTGACCTTTGAAACAAGGGCGCTGCCGAAGATTGAGCATTAGTCATTGAAAATTTGTCATTGGCAATTGAAAATCCCTTCCCCAATAGCCAATGACAAATTCTCAATTTTCAATTCTCAATTGCCTTCAAAGTGGCGCTTTCTGGGTGCCATTTCGAGGCGGTTTGAATTGCGCCTGATTATCGGGACTTGTTTTTGCACGGCCTCTCAATCCCCCACTACGGCGCCACCACCACGCGATAGAATCGTTGCGGTCCCAAGGTCGTGACATCGGAAGTGGAAATGGAGCCGCCAGTGGCGCTGATGGGGGAGCCGAGGTTGATCCAGTTGATCGTGCTCAGATTGGTGGTGTACTGGACTTGATAGGTCACGCCGGTCATGGCCGACCAGGTCAGCGAGATGGTGCCGCCGGCCGCGGCCGTGGATTGAAAGGCCGGGGCGGAAATCGGTGTCACGGAAACATCATCCAGGCCGAAATAATCCGGTTGATTTGTGGCGCCAAACGCCAGCGTCGTGCTCGCGCCGGTGGCCAAAACAACAAATTGCATGTTGGTAAAGCTGATGATTCCCAGGTTGGTTTGACTGTAGATGTTGGTTCCATTCCACGAAACCTGGAATTGGTTGGGAATTGGCGGGCTGTAGACCTTTCCCGGATTGGCCAGCCAAAAGGAGAGCAAATAATCCTGGCCGGGAACGGTCGCAAGCACCTGGCTCAAGTGAACCATGTTCGTACCCGGTTCTCCCAGGAATGCGGCATAGTTTCCGGAATGAATGTAATAAGAGCCAACGTAGCTGGTTGTACGGTTGGCCCCATAACCGGTGATGACAGCCACAGATGTTGCGCTGCCCACCAAATTGTACTGATCGTCAGGCGTCACGGTCCAATCGGCAAAACTGCCCAGCTCGAAACCGCCATTCAGGACCAATTGCGCCCCGACCAAATTCAGTGTGAACAGACGGTCTTGTGTCACCCCGTCGCTGGTATTCTGAAATACCACGTTCGTGGTATAGACGCCCGCGGCCATGCCGGCGGCAATGGAAGTATTCAGGCTGACAGTGACATTGGTGGAGGCGTTGCCGGCGAGGGCGCCGCTGACGGCGGAATTGCTCAGCCACGCCGCCTGGCCGGTGAGCGACCAGGTGAGCGCCGACGCCCCTGTATTAGTCAACAGGAAAACCTGCGACGCCGGCTTGACCGGGCCGCCTGCGGAGGCGGTGGTGGTAAAACCGCTGTCGGGCGTGATTTGGAGGACGTCGGCCGGAGGGGTCAGGGCATTGATGAGGTTGCTGCCGGTGGGCGACCCCCAGCCGGTACACAGGTCATAACCCGGATAGGCATAAAACAAATTAGGGCTGTCGAAGTTGGTATTGTTGCCCGTGGTGATGTCGTGGAAGCAGGCGCCATAATTGGCGCCCTGGCAAATCGGATAGATGGCCGGGTTGAGGAAGCCGATGTTCGTCAGGCCCGCCGCCGCGCGCTGCTGGTTGACCAACGCCGTGAATCCCGCCCACAACGGGGCGGCCGCGCTCGTGCCGCCGACCTCAAGACCCACGCTGACTCCGCTCTGATGCCCGATCACATAGATTTGGTCCGCGGTCATGGCCACATCGGGAATGTTCCGGTAAGTGCTTGAACCGCCGTTGGATAACATGCTCACGCCTTGTTGCCAGCTTGGGATGGCATAAGTGGTGATGCCGCCGCTGCTGGCGTTGGTGTGGGTCACCGCCCCGCTGACGAACCAGCTCCAGGTGGTTTCAGACGACCACGGCCCACGGGCGCTCGCCGTGCTCAATGTGGTGCCACCGACGGAGGTTACATATAGACTGTCGGCGGGTGGAGAAGGCGGGTTGTACGGGCTGGTGTAAGCTCCGCTGTCCCCCGATGCGATGAAGAAGGATACACCCTGGGTCGCGTATTCCTGAAGGTCTTGCTCGATTGTCGAATCGTCAATCCCGCTCCAGGAACAACTGACCTGGCCGGCCAGATTATCCGTGGCGATGCGATTGAACAGGGCGTCGGCGCCCGCCTGCGAGTTCGGCGCTTCATACACCAGGACACTCGACAATCCCGGAGCCATGCAGATGGCCATGTCAATGTCCAACGCCACTTCAACATTTCCGTTGGCGTCGGGAGTGGTATTAATGGATTCGTCAACCCCCACCGGTGTTATGGTGACGCTGGTGTTGGCCAATCCGCCCGACGAAAGGGCCAGATACTGGGAAACATCGGCGGCATAATAAGTCGAGAATTCCACCAGCCCGACCGACTGGCCGGCGCCGGTCAACGTCACCCCTGGCACATAAGCCGCCCGGAAATCCAGGCCGACATACAGACCGCCAGGTTCCGAACCGGCGTTGGGTTTGGCGTCGCGCGGTCCGGTGATGGGACGCGCATGAAGCGAGGCCGGGTGCGGCCTGGCAAAATCATTCAAGCCGGCGATGTGTAACACTGGAACATCCAAATCCAGCGTGGGTTCCACATCCGGGGCATAAAACGTCCTCGGCTCAGTAGGGTGGGGATAAGCGTGGAGCGTAACGTGAAAAGCCTTTTCCACATCGGCTGCCGCCCCGCTCACTTCCAGCACCATGCGGTTCGGATGGGTGCCGGTGACGGTCAACCCGTGGGCCGTGGCGAAATCGCGAACGGCCTGATAATCCTTGTCCAGCGGCCCGAAGCGGGCGGTGAACTGGTCCGGTTGGAGGAACTTGTGAAACAGCGGGCTGGAGGGGTCGTAAAGCTGCTGCATAAGATTGGTCAAGGCCGGGCGATTGCGCAGAGGCAGGCCAATGGCCAGCCGCAACTGCTGCTCGGCCGGCAACCGCCCTGTTGCCGCCAGGCCCTTGGCCACCGCCTCGGGAACATGCCCCTTGACCTGCTGCAATTCCGCCGGCCAGGCGGAAGCTGCCAATAAAGCCCCGGACAAAATCAACCATGCCCGGCTTGGACGCCGAATTAAGAAAAACATAGGGTTGGCAATTATTTTCATATCCTCTTCATCATGCAAGCCCGCTCTCCATGAACGGGTTGGCGCACGTTCAACCTCCCGCGTTAATATGACACTATTCGTGGTATATTGCCAGCGCAATGTTTTTGTCGCGGTATTGCGTCAGTCCCGAATCGTTAGCGACTTTCCGGGGAGCGCGACCGTCTCGGTCGCATGCGTCGGCGTCTCGCCGACGCAACGTTACGCCGCCGACAAGTTCACCCGTTCGATGGCAATTCGTGCTTGTCGCTAATGATCAGGGCGTCAGTCACGGAGGGTAGATGGCTCGCCGAGCCGTCCGCGGGTTCTCGCCGGAGCAGTCGCCTTGGCGAGGCGACCCTGCCCTTGCGCGGCCCTCCGTGACGGACGCATTATGTCATCTCAAAACCATAGCGCGCCTGTCCGCCGGTGACTTCAATCCCGTTATCGTCCACAACCTGGCAGAACTTAAACCCAAAGTGGTAATGTGTTGCAACCAGTTCTTGAAGAACCTCCCCTCGGAGGGAGGCTATTTTCCCTCACGGTTGGTGGTTAATCCTCCCCCTACTATGATGCCGCCTTTTCGCGAAATTGGCTGCGCCGTGGCCGGCGCTCCGGCGTCAGACTGAGGCGTCCCATGCGACCATAGGACTTCCGTACCGTCGCTCAACACGAGCTTGGTGCTTGTAAAGTGGAACACGGTGCCGTTGACCTCTTCATCGTAGCCGCCCACCGGCTGACCCTTGCTCAAAAGCCCGCCCAACTCCTTCAAATCGTCAGCGCCTAATTCGCTCTTCCCGCCTTCAGGGTCCCCTTCCGACTGAGTCACCGTAGTTCCGTCGGAGAGTTTGTATTGGTACCTCTTGAAGTTGAAATTGCGCCCGCCGACCTGGGCCTGGGCCGTGCCCGCAAACTCGCCCTCTTTGAGGCGTACCAGTCGCCAGAATTCACTTAGTTGGTTCGTTGTCAGCATGACGGATGGAGCGGGCAGATTCGTATCCTGTTCCCCGATGCTGACTACCCTGCCATTGCTCAGGACGTAGTAGCAAAGGAGGGTGCGAAATATGGTCTGGCCCTGGTACTCCATATCAATGGCTTTGCGAATGTCACCCTTCCCTTCTGCCCGAAGCTGGTCAATCTCCGCATATTGCTGTTCCAGTTGAGCCTGCGACAGATTGTTCTCGCCTTCACCGCACGTTTCCGTACGCCCGTCCGAGAGGACATACTTATATTCGAATGTTCTGTCGACGGGTTTGCCATTCACCACGATCTCAAAGACACCCACAAGTTCCCTGGCCTGCTGTTGGCGCAGCACGTCCTCTTCCTCCAAGTCCTTGCGCGCCCGCTCAATGCCTGCCGCGTCCAGTTCGCGCCCGGCGGAAATGCTGCTGCCGCCGCCGCCCACGTTCATGTGGTGGGGTTTGCCGTCTGCGCCGATGTAAGTTACATCGTGGGGCTCAGACCGATCGGACTGAAAGTGGTATGCGCCGTCCGTGCCTCTTCCCTCGAAGTAGTAATGATGCGTTTGAATCGTCAATTCTGTCGCCGCAGCTCCGGCGCACAGCAGTCCCAGCGCCAGCGCGGCCGTCTTCCACCGCGCGCCCAGGCGCTTGCCGCCGCGCCCGCTTTCGATCCCGCGCAGGATCTGCCCGCGCAATTGCCGGCGATGCTCGTCGGACTCGTATTCCGGCGGCACAATGCCTTTGAGAAACTTTTCGATTCGTTCGTTATCAGTGTTCATAATTCATTTTGGGTTATCGCAATGTCAGGCCCGCCTGCGCCAGTGTCTCTTTTAGCTGCGCCAGCGCCCGATGCAACCGGCACTTGATGGTGCCTTCCCGTTTATTGGTAATGTCGCAGATTTCAGTTAGTGTTTTGCCCTCGAAATAGCGCAGCACAATGACGGTGCGATACTTCTGCCCCATCTTGAGCAACGCCCGATGCAGCAACCGGCAATCATCCAGCGCCGCCGCTGTCATCTCCCCCGACGGCGCTCCCTCCGGGTACTCCGCGTCAACCAGCCCGGCGTTGGCAGCGATCATCCGTTTCTGTCTCCGGTGATGCATGCGCAGTTCGTTCGTGGCGATGCGGTAGAGCCACGCCCGAAAGGGAATGCTCCGCCAGCGGAAAAACCGCAGCCGCCGGAAAGCGCAAAAAAACACATTCGAGGTCAGGTCCTCCGTGACCGCATAATTGAGGGTGCTGTGATAAATATATCGGAAAATCTCCGCATAGTATTTGTCGAACAGCCGCCCCGCCGCCGCCGTATCCGTCTGCGCGGCGGAAACCAGCGCCTTATCCTCTTCTGCGCGCTCAGTCAGAGCATCGAGGCTCATGATGCAGGTGTCATTGGCCATGGTTGGTTCCAGTTCATCTTTCTGTAAGTATAATGCTCGAGGCGGCAAAAAGGTTGCATTTTCCCTCGGCCTAATATCCCGGCTCGACAGAAACGGAACTGAGGTGGGGGCTGCAATCTAAATTCTGCTTCTTCTTCAACTATCCCTTGACAAAAATAAGAAACTATGGTTCACTCTTCATGTATGAGAGACGTAGGCACAGTCAATTTTCCCTCCGGCAACTCGTCTCGCCAAAGCCGCAGGCGACGGCGGAAGCCCCAGCCGGCTTCAACCGGCCCAGGCCGACCGGGCGGGACGGCGAAAAACCCCTCCAAACCCCCTGTCGGAACCTTCACCAATGAAGGCAAATGAAGGCAAATGAAGGCTGCTGAAGGCAAATGAAGGTAAAAAAAAAATAAAAAAAATGGCTGATGATCGAGTTGGCTGGCCAAATAAGTCAGGGGACAGGACGAGCATTTGAGGCTATATTTGGCCAAGTTTAGCGCGGAAAGAATATGGCTGTTTTCAAATCTGCCAGGAGATTGAGCTGGCCCTGCGGGCTGGCGATCGCGTTGTTTTGTTCGGCGGCGGCCGTGAAGGCGGCCGGTAACGGCGCGGCAACCATCACCAAGCCGTTGGCGGAAGCGCTTTCTTCCCAGGACAGGCGGTTGATGGAAAACTCGGTGGACCGCGCGCTGGCGTGGCTCGCCAGTCAGCAGGCGGCCAACGGTTCGTTCCCCACTTTGCCGCAGGCGCAACCGGCCATTACCAGTCTGTGTGTGCTGGCCTTTCTTTCCCGTGGCCACCAACCGGGCCTGGGGCCTTATGGCGCGCTGATTGATAAGGGAATTGATTTCGTCATTTCCTGCCAGAGGCCCGACGGGCTTTTTTCCTATCAACTTCCCGAGGCGACCCATGTGGATGACGGAGCATCGCACGCGGCGGTCTATAATCACGCCATCGCCGGGCTGATGCTGGGAGAAGTATATGGGCACGTCACCGGGCCGAGGGCGGCGGAGGTGAAGCTGGCCATGGAAAAGGCGCTGCAATTCACGCGTGGCCTGCAAACGCGCCCCAAGGCCTACGCCGGGGACAAGGGAGGCTGGCGCTATCTGCGGCTGAGGTGGAACTCAATGACCGCGGATTCGGATTTGTCGGTCACGGCGTGGCAGTTGATGTTTTTGCGCTCGGCGCGCAACGCGGAGTTCAACGTGCCGCAGCAGTACATTGACGAGGCGCTGGAGTTTGTCCGCCGCTGTTGGAAGGAGAAGGAGGGGGTTTTTTATTACGCGATTGACGGCACCGGCCCCGGCGACATCCGGACCGGACGCGGCATGGTGGCGGCGGGCATTGTGTCGCTGGCCCTGGCCGGTCAGCACGAAAGCCCGATCGAACTGGCGGCGGGAGACTGGCTGTTGCAGCATCCGTGCCGGCAATTCGGCGACCGGATCGGGGTTGCCGACCGATTCTTTTACAGCGCGTATTACATGAGCCAGGCCGCGGCGCAACTGGGCGGGCGTTATTGGGAGGGGATATTCCCGCCGCTGGCGGCGGCGCTGTTGAGCGCGCAATCCCCCGACGGCTCGTGGCCGCCGGAGGTGGGTCATCGGGACATGATGTTCGGCAATGTCTATACCAGCGCGCTGGCGGTCCTGACATTGACGCCGGCCTTTCAACTTTTGCCGGTTTATCAGCGTTAAAATGAAAGCAATCTCCATGACAGTCTTTCGATTCGTCTTGACCGGGGCTGTGGCGTGGGCCGGGCTGGCGGCGGCGCGCGGCGGCGGCCTGCCGGACACCGCTCCGGCCATGCCGGCGCAGTCCTTCGCCGCCGCGCTTTCCCCGGCGCAATGGAAGCAGGTGGAGAACTGCGTGGACCGCGCCCTGGCCTGGCTGGCCACGCAGCAGGCGCCGGACGGGTCGTTTCGGACTTCGCCGCAGGGGCAGCCGGCCATCACCGCGCTTTGCGTCCTGGCCTTTCTCTCTCGCGGGCATCAGCCGGGCTTTGGCCCTTATGGCGCGCAAATGAACCGGGCGATAGATTTTGTAATTTCCTGCCAGAAGCCGGATGGACTTTTCTCGTTTGAGGCGCCTGACGACACGACCGGGTTCAACGGGCGCATGGGCCGGGGCATGCAGGTCCGGGGCGGGCAGTCGGGGACGTACAATCACGCCATCGCGGGTTTGATGCTGGGCGAGGTTTTTGGACACACCAGCGCGCAGCGGACCAAAGTGATCAAGAAGGCGATGGATAAGGCCCTGCTCTTCACGCGGCAACTCCAAACGCGCCCAAAGGACGCGCCGGAGGACCAGGGCGGATGGCGTTATCTGCAAGTCCAATTCAGCGGGGCGGCCGATTCGGATCTTTCGGTGACGGGATGGCACTTGATGTTTTTGCGCTCGGCGCGGAACGCGGAGTTCAACGTGCCGCAAAGATACATTGACGACGCCATGGGCTTTGTTCATCGGTGCTGGGTGGACGAGGAGGGTCTTTTCCACTATACCGCCCAGGGCTATCAGAGTTCTCAATACACGCGCGGGCTGATGGGGTCGGCGATTGTTTCCCTGTCCCTGGCGGGCCAGCATCAGAGCCGGCAGGCGCTGGCGGCCGGGGACTGGCTGCTGGCGCATCCCTTTCAATATTACGGGGAAACGGTCGGAAACAGAGGCGACCGTTTTATTTACAGCACCTATTATTGCAGCCAGGCGGCGGCGCAATTGGGCGGCCGTTACTGGACGGGGATCTATCCGCCGATTGCCGCTGTCCTGGTGAAGGGGCAGGAGGCGGACGGCTCCTTCCCCGTGGATGTGGGCTTGGGCGGCGGAAGAGGCAGGGGCTTGGCCGGGGAAGCGGCCTTCGGCCAGGTGTACAGCACGGCGATGGCCGTGCTTTCGCTGACGCCGGCCTACCAGCTTCTGCCGGTGTATCAGCGCTAAAAAGATGAGACGATATCCGGCAAACGGCGCGGGGGCCTGGCTGTTGAGCTTGATGCTGGCGGCTCCGGGCGCGCCGGCGGCGGGCGCCAACGGCCCCGGCGCCCCGTATCCCGTTTCCAGTGTCCAAGCCACCAACACCTTGACAGAGGTGCTGACTCCCGGCCGATGGGCGGCGGTGGAGAATTCGGTGGACCGCGCGCTGGGGTGGATCGCCGGCCAGCAGGCGGAGGACGGCTCGTTTCCGGCCATGCCGGCGGCGCAGCCGGCGGTGACGAGCTTGTGCGTGCTGGCGTTTTTGGCGCGGGGACACCAGCCCGGCCTCGGCCCCTACGGCGCGCGGATGGAACGGGCGATTGATTTTGTGCTCTCGTGCCAGAGGGAGGACGGGCTGTTTTCGTTTCAGCCGCCGACCAACAAGGAGCACGTGGACATGACGGCCATTCACACGGCGGTCTATAACCATGCGATTTCGGGGTTGATGCTGGGAGAAGTATTTGGACATGTCACGGGGCCAAGGACGGAGGCGGTGAAAGCGGGGATGACCAAGGCGCTGCAATTCACGCACCAACTGCAAACGCGCCCCAAGGCGCACGCGGCGGACGCGGGCGGCTGGCGGTATCTGCGCCTGCGCTACGATTCCTCGGCGGCGGACTCGGATCTCTCGGTGACGGCGTGGCAGATTCTGTTCTTGCGCTCGGCGCGGAACGCGGAGTTCAACGTGCCGCAGTCCTACGTTGACGGGGCGACGGAATTTGTCCACCGCTGCTGGGACGAGAAGAAAGGGGTGTTCAATTACGCACTGGAAGGGGCCGCGGATGTGCGGTCGAGCCGGGGCATGGTCGGGGCGGGAATTGTATGCTTGTCGCTGGCGGGGCAGCACCAAACGCCGCAGGCGCTGCGGGCCGGGGACTGGCTGCTGGCCCATCCTTGCCGGAAGTTCGGGGAACTGGTTGGCACGGACGACAATTTCTTTTACAGCACCTATTATTGCAGCCAGGCGGCGGCGCAACTGGGCGGGAGCTATTGGAAGGGCATTTATGAGCCGCTGGCGGAGGCGTTGCTGGCCGGGCAGCGCGGCGACGGCTCGTGGCCGCCGGAACCGCAGGGCACCATCTCGCGGGTGGGCAACGTCTATACGACGGCGATGGCGGTGCTGTCGCTGACGCCGCCGTATCAGCTTCTCCCGGTGTATCAGAGGTAGGGGGCAGGAGTTACGAATTTTGAATTGTGAATGTTGAAACGTCGGCAGTTGGCGGTGGTCGAACCGGATCAGGGATTCTTATCCTTGGAATCAGATGGGCTGGCCGGGACGGTTTCGGAGATGCTGTTGAAGTACTGCTCGATGGCCTGGCGGTATTGCTCAGGCGGAATGGTGTCGCGGCCCTGTCGCAATTCATCGCCCAGTTTGGAGGCGAGAGTGTTCCAGGCGTTGGAGGGAGACTTGGGGCCGGCTTCGTTGCCGGCGCCGGAGGCGACGCTGTTGGTGGTCATGGCCTCGGCGCGCATCCGGGCGTTTCTGATGGCTTGATCGCTGGCGCGGTCGGCGCGCCGGGAGGCTTCGCGGGCCTGTTGCTCGGTGGCGCGGGCCTGGGCGCGGCTCTGCCGCTGACCCTGGGAGCCGGAGGCCTGTTGGGAACTGGAACCGGGGCTGAGCCAGTCGCGCATTATCTCGACATTGATGGGGCGGTTGGGAATGCCAAGCGATTCGGCGGCTTTTTTCTCGTCCTTGAGCATGGCCAGGATTTCGTCGAGAGTCGGGTTGCGGCCGGGATCATTGGGAGCGGGGGCCGTGTCGAGTTTGGCGACAATGAGGCGGAGCAGTTCGTCAAACTGGGTTTCGGCGTCGGCAAAGGCGGTGTTGGCGCCCTCCTGGCGGCTGACGGCATCCTTGAGGGAATTGCGGGCCAGAGCGTCCACGGCGCGAGTTTCTTCTGGAAGCACTTGTTTTCCGACGGTATGGAGCAATTGGTCCGATTTTGCCTGGATTTCCGGCGACAGGGCGGCGAGGGCGGGGACGGCGGCGTTGAGTTTGTCATCCAAGGTGGCGGTGTCGAGGGCGAGGCGATGTTGGTCAACCTCGGCGGACTGGGAGAAATCACCGCCGCGGAGGGCTTCGATCTTTTTGATCCAACCGGATTCGCGGGTGACCATATCGGAATCTTCATTCAAGCGGTTGGCGGCGAAGACGCCCAGGTTCCGGGTGTCCGCATCGCCGGCCATGTCAGGCAAATAGTCGTGCAGGAGGCGGAATTGATCCAGGGCCTGGCGCGCGGTGGCGAGGCTGTTGGTGATGGCGCCGGAAGGCGCCGGGGAATTGGTGGCGGCATCAGGGGCGGCCGGAATGTTGGCCGTGGTGCCGGAGGCGGCCTGGGTGGCGGCGAGCGCCGCCAGGCGGGCGCCTTCGGCGGCAAGGGACAAGGCGGTGGCCACCGGCTCCTTGTCCTGTTCCACGCCGTCCGGGAGCCAGGTGATCATGTTCTCATGCATCTTGGCGGCGGCGGCGGCGACTTCGGCCTGCTCGCCGGATTGGGCGGCAAGGTCGTGCCCGGCCAGGGCGGAGCGGGAAGCCGGATCGGCGACGGTCCATTCGGCGGTTTGTTTGGTCAGGGATTGCTGGCGCTGGGCGAGGAGAGTCAATTGATCGCGCAGCGTGGCGCCATCCAATTCCTGCAAGGCGAGAAAACGGCGCAACATGCGCGGGTCGTCCGCCAGGATTTTGGCCAGATCGGCCATGATTTTTTTCTGCTCTTCGAGAAGCGCGTTGAGCTTGGCGACGTAATCGTCGTCCACTTCGGCGACCTGGCGCGGGACGGAGTTGATGGGCGGTTTTCTGGAGCCGAGCATGGCCTGGGTGTCTTCCAGGAAAATCTGGTGCATTTTTTTCAACTGCTGCAGGGCGTCGGCGAGCTGGTTGTCGCGCTTGACCGATTCGTAGTTCTTGGTCAAATCGGCCAGCATCTTGAGGGCTTGATCGAGATGGAAGGAGGCCTGGGACAGATTGTCCTTGTCCTCCCTGGCCTTGGCGGATTCGAGCGTGACTTCGCCCAGGTGCTCGCGGGCCGGGGCGACGTGAGTGTCGTCTATGTCGGAGATTTGAAGACCGATGAAGGCGTAAGGAGTGCCGGCGGAGTTCTTCTTCAAGTCCTGGACGGCGCGGTTGGCCTGGAGGAGCTGATCTTTGCTTTCGTCCAGCGCCCAGGTCTGCCGGGGGCCGAGGCCATCCTTGGACTGGGCGGCGACGAGGTTGGACTCGGTGAGATCATGGGCGGAGTGAAGGAGATGTTCCAGGAGCTTCAAGGTGGGTTCAATGGCCATTTCCTGTTTTTCGCGCATCTGTCCGTCGAAGGAGCGCGCCCATTGGTCAACTACAATGCGCATCGGTTGGGCGCTGGAGGATTGGCCGGAGGGGACATCCAAGGCCCGTTGGGACATGGGGTTGGGCGGACGCTGGCTGGAGCCGGACGGCGAGGCGGAGTTGGTCCCGGCCTCCGGACTTGTCATGGCGATATGATTCTGGTTCTGCTGAGGAGGAGAAGACTGGTTCTGATCGTTGGATGGATTGTTGCTGGGACGAGGAGTTTTGGGCGGCGTTTTGCTGCGATTGATTCTGCGCGGAATTCTGAGGGGACTGGTTCTGCGCCGTGTTCTGCCGGGACGAGTTTTGCCCGTTGTCTGGCGGGGATTGGTTTCCAGAGTTGTTCTGCTGGACTTGGTTCTGCGCGGTGTCTTGCGAGGATTGGATGCGCGCGGTGTTTGGCTGCGAAGGGTTTGCGGCGCTGTTTTGTGGCGGTTGGTTCTGTGCAGTGTTTGACTGTGCTTGATTCTGCCCGCCATTTTGCCGCGGCTGATTTTGGGCAGTATTGGCCTGGGCCTGGTTCTGTGCGGCGTTTGGCCGGGAGGGATTCGCGGCGTTGTCTTGAGCGGGTTGGTTCGGCGGGTTATTTTGGTCGGCCTGAGCCGGGCCGGAGTTTTCGCGGGCCAGATTTTGGGAGCCGCCGGGCGGCGAATTCGTATTCGCCGCCGAGGAAGAAGCGGAGTCTTGCGCCTGACTCGGCGCGCCGGCGTCCGGTCTTGGCGTGGAGAAGCTGGTACCGTTCTTGGTGTCGGTGACGCGGACGCTGTAATTGATTTGCTGGTCCTGCTTGAGATTGAATTGGGCGAGGTCCAACTCAACTTGCTTTTGGATGAGTTTTGCTCCGACTTCGTTCGTGTCAAATGGAATTGGGATGGTAATGGGCGGGGAATTGGAGCCGTTTTCGGTGGTGATGCTGACGACCAGATCGGCCCTGCTCAGGCCGAAGTCATCGCGGGCCTCGAATTGGATCTGGATTTTGTCATCGGGCCGGGCGGTGATGTCGTCGGCCGGGGAAATGATATTGACGGTGGGCGGCTGGTCCTGATAGACGGTGATTTCGCAGTTGGGACGGGACTGATTGTCAAGATGACGCACGTTGGTGAGGACGGGTTCAAAGGCCAGGCTGTTGCTCAGGACGGTATTGAAGTGATAATGCCGGTCCGGCCCTTTTTCCAGGTGTTGCACCGCGCCGTCGGAGAATTTCAAATCGAGCGAGGCCAGTTCCTGATCGGGGAGGAAACTGATTTCCATTTTGCTGCCTTCCAGGGCGCGCAGGTGGCGCGGGAGGCTTGGCTCGTTGACCAGCGGCAGCTTGCTGTAAGCGGGGGCTTCGACGCGGAATTGGACTTCGGCCAGGGTCGGGCGTTCGAGAACGGCGACATGGGACACGGCGGACTGGCCGTCGCCGGAACGGGCGCTGTAATCAAAGGAGGCGGTTACGGCGTTGGCCGTGTAGCTGAACTTGGAAGCGGCGGCGGTAGATTGCTTGGGGTCCTTGTTCAGGACCACAACCTCGTCGGGGCCGTTGGTGGAATGGAGGTAAAGTTTGGCGGAGCCGGTCGCTTTTCCGGTGGCGGTGAATTCCAAGGTGACGTTTTCGCCCTTGCCGGCCACCAAGTCGCCGGTGGTGGATTGCAAGCGGGTGAGGGTGATGTCCGTACCGGGCTGAAGGAATCGCTGAGAAAGGACCTTGGCGCGGGGAAAGTCAACCAGGAAGAAAAGGGCCAGCACCGCGGCGGAGGCGGCGAAGAACTTGCCGGCGCGAATCAAACCGTGATTGGAAACGACCGCGGCTGGTTGTACGGAGGCGCTCATGGCGGCGGTTTGTTGGGCGACTTTGCGGATCATCCCTTCCGAGCCGCGAATTTCCGGGGCATCCTTGGACAGGGCGAATTCAGTGACGGTCTGGCAACGCTCCTGGAGCGACGGGTGGGCGCGATCCACTTGCCGGGCAATGGAGTCGAGGGAACGGCGGCGGAGCAGGGGAATCATGCAGCCAAGGACCAGGGCGGCGGCGGCGCAGGACAGGGCGGAGATGGTCATGATCCAGCGCCATGGTCCCTGGCGGGGAGTGACCAGCCAGTCAAGGGCCATCATGACGAGCATGGCGGTGAGGAGAACGGCGCTGGCGCGGGCCAGTCCGGCTTGGAGGCGGATGCGGCGTTCGCGGCGGCGAACGGCGTGAAGTTTGTCGAGCATCTCGACCGGGATGGGGGAGGCATCGGGCGGGGCATTCATAGAGTTAAGTTTGATGTATCATGGGCGTGCCCTTTTCGCCAACCTGGCTCACCGGTCTGATTAAACTTCCGCACACCCATTACTGATAGCACCGCGGATGCCTTATGCCAAGCGGTTTTATGGGCGAAGCGTGTCCGAATCATGGCGATTTTTTTATTTTTTTTTTTACCTTTATTTCTTACATTCCGCACTTGGAAGATGTAAATCTGGTTACTGTAAGTAGCGTAGACAGAAGCGATTGCGTTGGTCACGAGCTCATTTCTGGTTTCCTTTCCAAGGGGCATTGTCCAGG
>Ga0326727_10011841_pt1 | contig 20102 bp, 21 predicted proteins | sample MB2enrmetagenome_FD_207643 | JGI IMG/M metagenome (GOLD analysis project Ga0326727, IMG submission 207643) | Lab enriched peat soil microbial communities from McLean, Ithaca, NY, United States - MB29MY | ecosystem: Environmental > Terrestrial > Soil > Wetlands > Peat | place: USA: New York...
CGACGATTTTCGAAGAATTTTTTCAGATGTTGTATCAAGCAGAAAACGCTGATGTTTTCCGGCAATGAACGATTTCATAGCTTCCTCTTTATACTCCCGGATCGTAATGAGGGATTGGCGCCAGTTTAGCTTTTCGAAACAGTGTGAATCACAGGAATCCCTATGAAAAAAGCGGCCGAATTCGCTTCGGCCGCTCCGGCATTACAGATAATCAATCACCTCAGAAATTTCCTTTGGGGTAGCTCCCGAGGATCTTCACGAAAACGGCGTCTTCCTTTACTTTATCCAGCGCCATTCTCATATTGGAAGCGTCCACACCCCCCTCGAGATCCATAAAAAAGAGGTAGTCCCATGAGCGGCGCTTGGAGGGACGGCTCTCGATCTTGGTCAGGTTGATGTTGTACACCTGGAAGGGCGACAGCAGTCGGAGCAGAGCGCCCGGCTTGTCCTTGATCGAAACGAGAACGGTGGTTTTCTCGCCCTTGACGTTCAGGCCTTTGTCGTTCGAGATCACCCAGAAGCGGGTGGTGTTCTCTGGATTGTCCTCGATGTTTTCGGCGACCACGTTGAGACCGAACTTCTCGGCGGCGGCGGAGCCGGCGACCGCGGCGGAGAACTTGTCCCAGGGAACCATGCTCGCGGCCTTGGAATTGCTTGAAACCTCGATCTTCTCGACTCCCGGCATATTGGATTCCAGCCAGATCCGGCACTGTCCGAGCGTCTGCGGATGGATGTACAGCCGCTTGATTTCGGCGATCGAACCGACGTTGGCCAGCAGGTTGTGATGGATGGGAAGGAAAAGCTCCCCGATCACCTTCAGGGGCGAGTCCACGAATTCGTCGAGAATGGCGGGAACGGTTCCCTCCTGGGAATTCTCGATGGGTACGACGCCGTAATCCACCTTGCCGTTTTCCACTTCACGGAAAATATCGGAGAAACCCGAAAGAGGCTCCATCACCACCGAACTGCCGAAGTGCTTGCGCACGGCCATCTCGGAAAAGGAGGTTTCCGGCCCGAGGTAGCCCACTTTGACGGGGGCTTCCAGGGAACGCGCGGCGGAGACGATTTCCGTGAATATCTGCATGAGACCGTTCACGGGAAAAATCTTCCTGGAGTTGTTCAGCACCATTTCCCTGACTTCGCGCTCCCGGTCGGGCTGATAAACGGGAATGTTATTCGTTTTCTTGAATTCCCCCACTTCCTTGACGATCTCGGCGCGGTCGTCCAGGAGCTCCACGAGGTGTTTGTCGATGCCGTCAATCTTCGTGCGAAGTTCCTCCAGGAACTTCCGGTCGATATTTTTCTCGGCCATGGTTCATTCTCCTTGTGATTCGTTCTGGAACATATCGGCTGGGCCGGACGGAATATCTTCTTTCCCGCCGGCTTCATTCCCGCCTTTCGGATCTTCTCCCGTGTCGTCGTCGGACGCGGAATCGTCCTCGTCCCTGTAGCGGGAGAGATCGATGGAAGACAGGGGCGGTAGGTCCTCGAGGCTGCGGATGCGGAAGAACTCCAGGAAACGGTCGGTGGTGGAGTACAGCGGGCTTTTGATCATATCGTCGGTGGCGCCGGAAATCGTGGCGAGTTTCAGCGCGAGCAGCATGTTGATGCTGCGGGAACTCGACACGCCGCGGATCTTGTCCACCTCCTCCTTGGAAACCGGCTGCTTGTAAGCGATCACCGCGAGGGTTTCCAGCACGCTTTTCGGCAGTTTATTGTCGTTTCGGCGGCCGAAGACCTCGTTGAGCTCGTCCTTATAGTGCGGGTTGGTCACCATCTGCCAGCCGCCCGCCATGGGAAGAATGTGGAAACCGCTGGTATTCTGCTTGTAGAAGGCGTTCGCCTCTTCGATGAGCGCCATCATCTCCGGTTCGTCCATCTCGAACATCTTCTTCAGCTCTTCGATGGGGATGGCCTTCCCGTTGACAAAGAGAATGGCCTCGAGCAGACCTCGCAGTTCGCTTCGCGAGTATGTCTTGTTGAGAAAAAGGGATCCGATCATTTCCGATTGCCTCCCTGTTTCATGCGAGCGCCGCCTGTCCGCGGGTGATTACGTCGAAATCCGTGAAGAGACGGAGCTGCCGGATGAGCACCTTCTGCCGGAAGGAGAGTTCCAGCGACCCCAGGAAAGAGGCCACCGATTCCACCTTGTTCTTGTCGGCGGCGATGATTTCGCTGAACTTCATCTGTTTGCGGTGCTCCAGCATTTGCAGTATGTACTCCATCTTGGCTTCCACGCTGATTTCACGCCGCTTGATGGGGATGGCCTTTTTGATGAAGTAGCCCCGGTAGCGGTTGAGCGCCTGGAGAAGATCACCCAGGAGAAGGGATTCCACCTTGACCTGCCTGCCCGTACCCATCGGATTGGGATGGTATCCGCGCGTGAAGTAGACATCGCCCTCTTCCTTCTTTTCCCAGAGCATGCGGGACAGCCACTTGAACTTGCGGTATTCCTTCAGCCGCTCGACAAGTTCATGCTCGTCCAGAATTTCGTCGTCCTCGCCGCCCTTCATGCTGGGGAGGAGGCGCCTCGTCTTGAGGAACACGAGCGTCGCCGCCACCACGAAGAATTCGCTCGCGACGTCAATGTTAAAGAGCTGGATGGTGCGGATATACATCAGGTACTGGTCGGTCAGGCCGGAAAGCGAGATTTCCGTGATGTCGACCTTCGCGTCCTGGATGAGTTCGAGCAGGAGCTCCATCGGCCCCTCGAAGTTCTTGACTTTCAGCGTGTAGCCGTGGCGGATGACTCCGATCATGCTGACTTCCCCTTCGTGACGATATCAAGCTTCGTAGCGGCGAGAACTGGACATGCCGATCGCTTCGCGCACTTCTTCCATCGTCGCTTTCGCGATCACCCGAGCCTTCTTCGCGCCCTCGCGCAGAATGTCGTTCACGAAGTCCGGTTTCTTCGCGAGTTCTTCCCGCTTCGCGCGAAAATCGGCGAAATAGGCGTCCAGAACGGTCACCAACTGCTTCTTGTCGTCCACGCAGCCGAGTGTCGCCGCTTCGCAGTCATGGCGCACCTTTCCGATGAATTCCTGATCCTTGCAGAAAGCGAGGTAATATGGAAAGAGGTTGCACTCGTCGGGATGTCCCGGGTCTTTCCGGAACGCCCGTTTGACATCGGTAATCATCGTCATCACCTTTTTCCGCACGTCCTCGGAGGAGTCGTTGAGGAAAACGGCGTTGTCGTAGCTCTTGCTCATCTTGCGGCCGTCGAGCCCGTTCAGCTTGGCCACCGGGGCCAGAAGCGGCTGAGGTTCTATCAGCACTTCCTTCCCGTAAATGTAATTGAAACGCCGGACGATCTCCCGGCCGATTTCGAGATGGGGAATCTGATCCTTGCCGACGGGAACGTGCGTGGCTTTGTAAAGCACGATATCGGCCGTCATCAGAACGGGATAGGACAGGAATCCCAGGTTGTCGAGGTCTTTCCCCTTGATTTCGTCCATTTTTTCCTTGTAGGTGGGATTGCGCTCGAGCCAAGATACCGGCGTCACCATCGACAGGAGGGTGTGGAGTTCGGCGTGCTCCGGAACGTCCGACTGGAGAAAGAGCGTGGCGCGGGAAAGGTCGATCCCCGCCGCTAGCATATCGATCACCATATTGTCGGTATATTTGTTGGTTTGCTCGCGATAGCCCGCCTGGTTGCTCGTCAGCGAGTGGAGATCGGCGACGAAGTAATACAGCTCGTTTTTCGGGTCCTCCTGGAGACGCACCCAGTTCTGGATGGCACCGATGTAGTTGCCGAGGTGCATGAAGCCCGTCGGCTGGATTCCGGAAAGGATGCGCATGCGTTTGACTCCCTATCGTTCTTCTGTGGATTCTAATCCTATTTCGGTCCCTGAGCCTGTCGAAGAGCGGTCCCTGATGGTTCGATGCTTCGACAGGCCCGGCACGGACAAGCTCGCCGCACCGGCTTGCCGAAGGGTTAAAAGTGGGTGAAACCCGCGGGCCAGTCTTCGGGCGAACTTTCGGCATCGTTCCAGTTGAGGATGGAGGCCCCTTCCCTGACATAGCCGATGGAAGTGACGGGAACGCCCGTCTTTTCCAGCGCTTTATCGCAGTCGATGCGCTCCGGCGAGGTGAAGAAAATCTCGTAGTCCTCGCCTCCGTTGAGCGCGAGACCGAGAAAGTAGCGTTCGTCCTTCAGCACGGAACTTCCGATGCGGTCGCGCGAGAGGGGAATATCCTCGAGGTCGATGAAGAAACCGACGCCGCTCGCTTCCGCTACATGCGCCGCGTCGGCCAGCAGACCGTCGCTCAAGTCGATGGCGCTGCGAATCTCGTAGGAGGAGTCGAGGTAGCTCATCAGCGCGACCCGCGGCGCGGGGCGGTAATGCCGCTGGAGAAAGTAAGCGCGGTCCAGCACTTCATGCCGGAGCGAACCCTTCACGAGTTCGAGCCCGATCCTGCTGTCTCCGATGCGTCCCGTGACATAAACATAATCGCCCTTCTTCGCACCGCTCCGCAACAGAGGCTTTCCGAAAACCTTCCCCTCGAAGGTCATCGAAACGAAGAACACGGGCGATTTGACCGTGTCGCCCCCGACGAGGTCGAACGGGAAGTCCCGTCGCGCTTCTTCAAGGCCGCGGAGGAACTGGTCGATCTTCTCGTCCGGAAGCGTGTCCGGAATTCCGAGCGTAAGCCAGGCGTACAGCGGATATCCACCCCCCGCGGCGAGGTCGCTGATATTGACGGCGGCAGCCTTGTAGCCGATGTCGTTGAAATCCGCCTTCGCGGAGAGGAAATGCACCCCGTCCACGAGAGCATCGGTAGTCACGAGCCGCTGCCCGTCCAGAACGGCGCAGTCGTCGCCGATTCCGACAGTCTTCGTGTGCATCATGGGAAATCGCTTCTGGATCTCCCGAATCAGGCCGAACTCATTGAGATGGCGCATATCGAATCCCCGGTGTCGGATTTGAAGTTCAACATTATACACCCGCTTGGAGGAAAAATAAAGCCTTCGAGACGAACGCGACAATGCCCTGATTTTCGGTCATCGGACAGACAGCCGGAATTGACAGTTTCGCCCGCTCCCTGTAAAATGTGGGCGATAGGATTACACTGGGAGGCCATCATGCTCGCCAGGCGCATTATCCCCTGTCTCGATATCGACAAGGGCCGTGTCGTCAAAGGGGTCAATTTCGTCAACATCCGCGATGCGGGCGACCCGGTGGAAGCCGCCGTCTTCTACAACAACGAGGGCGCGGACGAACTCGTGTTCCTCGATATCACCGCGAGCCATGAAAACCGCGGCACGATGGTGGAAGTGGCACGACAGGTGGCCAGGCAGGTATTCATCCCTTTCACCATAGGCGGCGGCATCCGCACTCTCGAGGACATCCGCAACATGCTCAACGCGGGTGCCGACAAGATCTCCGTCAACTCGGCCGCCGTGAAGAATCCCGAGTTCGTCCGCGAGGCCGCGCGCGCGTTCGGCAGTTCAACGATCGTCGCGGCGATCGACGTCAAAAAAGTGGCGGAAGGGTCCTGGCACGTCTTCATCAACGGGGGACGTCTCGATACCGGGCTGGATACGCTCGAATGGGCGAAGCGCCTGGAGGAGCTCGGCGCGGGAGAAATCCTGCTCACGAGCATGGACCGCGACGGCACGAAGGACGGCTATGACAACGAAGTGCTGCGCCTCGTCACCGACTGCGTCCACATTCCCGTGATCGCGTCCGGCGGCGCGGGAGCTCTCCCGCACTTCTACGACGCTTTCGCCGAAGGCCACGCATCGGCGGTGCTTGCCGCGTCTCTCTTCCACTTCCGCGAGCTTTCCATCCGTCAGGTGAAGGAATACCTCTCGAGCAAGCAGATTCCGGTGAGGATGGATTTCTGACCCGTGTTTGGTTCTTTTCCAACAATCTAACCGCTTAACATGAATTTACATCATCGTTTTTTGTTCGTGTTCTTGCAATTTTGTCAACCACTTGTATAATATCTATTGGGTTGCGGTCAATTAGTTGATACCGAGTTTGTATCAATTATTCGAGCATGGAGGTTTCTTATGGAAAACAAACGCTCGGAAACAAAGAAAGAATTGATGGAATACCTGGATAGCCCCGAAGAAGACCGATTGCGGCATATCCTTTCCCATAACGGAGAGTTGATGGAAGACCTGATCGGCATAGCGGAAAACGGAAGCGAAATCCGCTCCGGCTGGTTTTACCGCTTCATTATCCACGTCCTGACCAATCTGGAAATGAACGAGGAGGAAGCCAGACAGCATTATTTCCGCATCCTGGAGCACAAGTTCGCCCTTTCCGAAAGCCTCAATCGCGACATCGGGTTGCGCGTTGCGACTCTCGATTATTTCCACAATATCTGCAAGCTTTTCGAAAACCCGAAAATGGTCGAGTTGTCATTTTTCGAAGAGATCATCCGCATGTCCCGCGAAGATACCAAAACCGGGTGTTTCAATGCGAATTTCATGGCCGAATTCGCCTCCAAGGAAATACGGAAATCGGAAAGAAATCACCAGAACCTTTCCGTCATCATCATCGATATCGACAATTTCAAGACGATCAACGATAAATACGGACATTTGTTCGCGGACCAGATCCTGAAGAAATTCAGCGAACTGCTCCATGAATCCGTCCGGACGGAAGACCTCATTTCCCGTTTCGGCGGCGACGAATTCGTGATTCTCCTGCCCCAGACCGGCAGAATCGGCGCACGTTGTCTCGGAGAAAGAGTGAAACAGCACATGGCCGATTATTTTCATGAGAAAAAACATCTGGACGAAAAGCTCTCGATCACTTTCTCCGCGGGAATCGCATCCTATCCGTATGACGCATCGGACTACGAAGGTCTGGTCAAAAAGGCCGACCAGGCGCTTTACCGCTCCAAGCAACTCGGCAAGAACCGGATTTACGATTCCCTGGAAAACGAACCTGCCGCCGTCGAAAACAGCAATTTTTCCGACAAGCGAAAGTTTATGCGCTATAAGGTCGAATCATCCAATGATGTGGAAATCGGGGATAAAGACAACCTCTTCAGCGTCAGCGGAAAAATAGTCAACATCAGCACGGGCGGTCTTCTGCTGGAATGCAGTTGTAAAATATCGGACGAACTGCTGATGAACAACGTCGGGTTGTGTCTGAAAAAACTGGGGCAACATTCACTGTCCAACATCCCGTTGAGCGGCAACATCGTCCGGATAGCGAAGGAAACGGACAGGATGAAATTCTTTCTGGCGCTGAAGTTCGAACAGCAGATAGAGCCGTCGCTCTGGTCGGTGATGGAGAACAGCAGCGAACTGGTGCCCTGCTGACACCGGTTTTCTGGAAAATAACCGGCCTGTTTGGAAGGACAAATCGCGACATGCAGAAAAGCCGTGAACTTCCGCCATTGTTCTGCCGGTTTTTTCTGTTCAGCCGAAAATAGCGCTTTTCACGGCAGCAAAGAGGTGTCACAGGAAAGCTTGAATCCGTCCCCTTACGGAAAAACGGACTATTTCTTATTCGGGTCTTTCTTCACCGCCTGATTTTCCAGCTTCTTTTTTTCGTCCAGCTTGGCTTTTTCTTCATGCTGCTTCTGGATCTTTTCCTTGTTCTTCTTTCCGCCTTTGTCTCCCATAGTGGGCCTCCCTGGTTTATGTTCCGCTTCGATCGCATTGAGTATAGGCGGACGAAAGGAAAGTTACAAGAAATCGGCGATTACATAACTTCGAATTTGACCGGAAAGCTCGTATAATCTGGCATCCAGCCTTCGATGTTCCAGATAAAATTGCGGGCATCTGTCGGGCATTACTGCAGGTGCCTCCGGAACCAGGCGGTCTGCGCCTGGACAACCCCATCGAAGAACGGCGGTTCGTAGATCGCGTAGTGGTCCGCTCCCTTCATTTCCAGCAGATCCTTCGGAGAGGCCGTCTTTTCGTACAGCGAACGCGTCTCGAAGGGAGGGTTGACGAGGTCGTTTTCCGCGAGGGTGTAGTGCACCGGAACGCGGAGGTGCGGCACGAGGTATTCCGGCCGGTGCGTAAGCGTCTCCTTCACCGTGAGGAAAGACAGTTTCACGTCGAGCGCCGGGAAGCGTTCATGATTCTTCTCGTAAAATTCCTTCGACTGCGGGTCCGACAACAGCTTCGGGAGCGGCATCACCATTTCCTTTCCGGTCGTCACCGCCCGCGCCCAGATCTTGTCGAGGCTTTCCATGAACTTCGCCTTTCCCGCCTCGTCCATCCCGCCGGTCACCATGCGCTCCCCGTCGCCGAAGGCGATCTGCACGCAAGCGCACTTCACGCGCGCGTCGAACGCCGCCACCGTCAGCGCGTTCGCGCCGCCGTAGGAGGTCCCCCAGAGCCCGACGCGGGAGGGATCCACTTCGGGCAGCGAGCGGAGATACGTAAGCGCGTTGCGGATGTCGGCGCACTGCTCTCCGGGGACGATACGCGGAGCGGCGCCCTCGCTCTCCCCGAAGCCACGGTAATCGAAGGTCAGCGCGGCAAACCCGGCCCGGGCGAAATATTCCGCGAAAGGCGGTATGAGCATTTCCTTCACGGCGGCGAACCCGTGACACAGCAGAACGGCGGGAAGACGTTTCCCTTCCGAGCCTCCGGAAAGGTAAAGATGGCCCTGAATTTTCGCGCCTTCGGACAGGAATTCGACGTTCTTGTACATATCCGGCTCCCGGTGTGATTTCCGATTTCAGATGAAAGTTTCCCGTGGAAGCTGAACCTCCGGCCTTTTTCCCCTCGACAGGAAGGACAGCCGCGAGTAAACCTCCGCGTCCAGTCCCGCCCGCTCGCCCGCGAGGAAATCGTGGTAGCCACGCCCCGCGACCATCGCGGCGTTATCGCCGCAGTACGCCACGGGAGCCGTGTGCACTTCCACCCCTTCGTGCCTCATCTCGTCGAAGCGGCGGCGGAGGTAGCCGTTGGCCGCCACGCCGCCGGAAACCACGAGGCGCTGGATGCCGTTGTCCCGGAGAGCGTTCCTCGTCTTGCGGACGAGGAGTTCCACGGCGGCGCGCTGGAAGGACGCGGCAACGTCGTTCACGGTCTTTTTGTCCAACTCCAGACCCCGCAACCGGTACGCCACAGCCGTCTTGAGGCCGCTGTAGCTGAAGTTGCAGCGGTCGCCCTCCTTGTCCGACAATCCGAGCGGTAAATCGAAGGCCTTCGGATCGCCATTCTTCGCGGCGCGGTCGATCAGCGGACCGCCGGGATAGCCCAGCCCGAGGAGCTTGGCCACCTTGTCGAAGGCCTCGCCCGCCGCATCGTCGATGGTGGAGCCGAGCAGGCGCATATCGGTGAAGGAATTCACGAGGAAAAGGAGCGTGTGCCCGCCGGAAACGACGAGGCCCACGTAGGGAAAGGCGATATCTTCGAAAAGGTGCGGCGCGTACATGTGCCCGCGTATGTGGTCCACCGGCACGAGCGGCTTCCCCGCCGCCCATGCGGCCGCCTTCGCGAAGGAGAAGCCCACGAGGAGCGCCCCCACCAGTCCGGGTCCGCGCGTCACGGCCACGGCGTCCACGTCCCGCACCGAGAGTCCCCCCAAGGCTTCCCGGGTCACTCCGGCAATCTTGGAGAGGTGGTTGCGGCTCGCGATTTCGGGCACGACGCCCTGCCATTTCGCGTGAATATCGGCCTGGGAAAATATGACGTTGGAGCGGATGACCTTTCCGTCCTCCACCAGAGCGGCTGAGGTTTCGTCGCAGGAGCTTTCGATTCCGAGGAGGAGCATCACTTTTCCGACGAGAGGGCCGCGCGCATGCGCTCGACCATCGCGTCCACCTTGTCCAGACTGCGGTAGTAGGCCGCCCGGTTCAGCACGAGGCGCGCCGTGGAATCGAAGATGTCTTCCACCACGTGCAGGCCGTTCTCGCGCAGAGTCCCTCCCGTCGACACGAGATCCACGATGCAGTCGCTCATTCCGGTGACGGCGGCTAGTTCCACCGAGCCGTAGAGTTTGACGATCTCTGCCTGGATCGACACCGCTCCGAAGTAGCGGCGCGCGATGTTCGGGTATTTGGTCGCCACGCGCAGGTACTGACGGGAAAGCAGTTCGTCGCGGGAGATCTCGTTTTTCGCGGCGACGGTCATCCGGCAGAAGCCGAAACCGAGGTCGAGAAGTTCCAGCACGTCCGCGCCATGCTCCAGCAGATCGTCCTTGCCGCAGATGCCGATATCGGCGGTCCCCGATTCCACGTAAGTCGGAACGTCCCAGGCCCGCACGAGAATGATCTCGAAGCCGCCTCCGACCTCGAAAATCAGCTTCCGGGAATCCCGCGGAACGGGGGTGGTGATGATCCCGGCCGAAAGCATCAGCTTCTCGGTGTCTTCCCCGAGGCGGCCTTTGGGAAGGGCGATCGTGAGCGCCATCGTGCTCTCCTTCGACGTGTTGAAGATGATTATAAGGCAAAGGACGTTTTTTTTCAATAATCCGTTCCGGCGAGGATGAACCCCGTTCGACGGGCAATCGATACTTGATTTTCCGGAGGATTTCCGTTATCATCATTTCTCTGAGGAGGCAAGGATGGCGGAGCTCCGGTACAACCCGCTTCTCGGAACCTGGACCATGGTGGCGGGCCACCGTCAGGGTCGTCCGAACATGCCGAAGGACAATTGTCCCTTCTGCTCCGGCTCCGGCAAGGTCCCGGACAACTTCGACGTCCTCAGTTACGACAACGACTTTCCCGCCCTGTCGCCCGAACCTCCCGAGCCCGATCCCGTCTCGACGGAATTCTACCGCACCGCGCCCGCCGCGGGCAAGTGCGAGGTGATTCTCTACGGCCCCGACCACCACGTCAAGCTGCACGAACTCCCGCTCCCGCACGTCCGCAAACTCGTGGACCTCTGGGCTGCCCGTTCCGTCGAACTTTCCCGCGACCCGCGCGTGAAGAGCGTCTTTCCCTTCGAGAACCGGGGAGAGGAAGTGGGCGTCACGATGCCCCACCCGCACGGTCAGATTTACGCCTACCCCTTCGTACCGCAGAAGCTCGCCGTGGAGCTGGAAAATTCCCGCAAACACCGTCAGCAGGCTGGCGAATGCCTCGTGTGCCGGATGAACTCCGAGGAAACGGCCTTCCGGAAGCGCATCATCCACGAAAACCCGCATTTCCTGGCATACCTGCCCTTCTTCACCGACTATCCCTACGGTGTTTTTCTCGTCCCGAAGCGTCACCGCTCGCGCGTGGAGGATTTTCCGCCCGAAGAGCGCGATTCCCTCGCCGAAGCGCTCAAGACGGTCACCGCCGCGTTCGACGCCCTCTTCGACCGTCCGTTTCCCTTTATGATGTGCGTCCATCAGGCGCCCGTCAACAGCCCGGAATATGAAGGCTCGGAGGAATTCTTCCACTTCCACGTCGAGTTCTACCCGCCGCTTCGCGACCGCGACCGGATCAAATACTACGCCTCCAGCGAGACGGGTATGTGGGCGGCGGCGAACGTCGTCCCGGTGGAAAAAAGCGCCGCCGTCCTCCGCAACGCGAAATACCGGGTCCTCTCGAAGTCCGACCAATCCGTCCTGCTCGCGGCCCTCCGCGGCGAGTTCGCCGAACGTTATGGCGATGACCCCGGCGTCCGTATATTCCAGGCGCCGGGAAGGGTCAATCTCATCGGCGAGCACATCGATTATAACGGCGGAATGGTGCTCCCCGCCGCGATCGACCTCCGGACATGGGTGCTCGTGCGGCCGAGAAGGGACAAACTCTGCACGGTCGCATCTCTCGACGTTCCCGGAATCCACCGGTTCGAAGCGCTCCCGCCCTACCGCCAGGCTCCGCCGGAAATCCGCTGGGCCGACTATCCGCTGGGGATTCTCCACGCGCTTGCCGCCGAAGGAAATGGAATTCCGTCCGGCTTCGACGCCCTTTTCTTCGGCACGGTGCCCGCGGGAGCCGGACTTTCCTCGTCCGCTGCGCTCGAAGTGGCCTTCGCCTCCGCAATGAACGGCCTCTTCGGTTTCGGCCTTTCGCCGAGAGAACTCGCGTTTATCGGCAAGCGCTCGGAAAACGAATTCGCGGGGGTTCCCTGCGGCATCATGGACCAGTACGCCTCCGCCTGCGGGAAAGCCGGCCACGCGCTGCTGCTCGACTGCGCAGACGCGACGCACACCGACGCGCCGTTTTCCCTTCCCGGAACGTCTCTCGTAATCGTCAACACCAACAAGCGCCGTGAGTTATCGGATTCCAGGTACTCCGAACGCCTCTCGGAATGCCGCCGGGCGCTTTCTGACATCCGCCGCGTCCGTCCGGTGAACGCCCTCTGCGAAATTTCGCCCGGAGAATTCGCAACGCTCCGCGGCGCGATATCCGATCCCGTCCTTCAACGACGCGCCATGCATGCGATAACGGAAAACGCGCGGGTGAAGGAAGCCGCGGAGGCCCTCGCGGAGGGAGACGCGGTCCGCTTCGGCGCTCTCCTCAACGCCTCTCATGACTCGCTGCGCGACGACTACGAGGTGACCGGACGGGAACTCGACGCCCTGGTCGACGCCGCGCGCGGGATGCCCTTCGTCTACGGGGCCCGGATGACGGGAGCGGGTTTCGGCGGCTGCGCGATCGCCCTCGTGCGGGAAGGCCATACCGGGGAGTTCCGCGGCCGCCTGACCGACGAGTATCGGACGAAAACCGGGCTTTATCCCTCGTTTTACTTCTGCAGCGCCGTGAACGGCGCCGGGGAGGTTTTATGACCCGCGTGTCCGAAGCGGAACATTGCGGACTTCGGGCCTTCGTGCTGGAAAGCGCTACGTCGAAGGCGGTGCTTCTTCCCTCGCACGGCTTCAACCTCGCGGGCTTCTCGCACCTTCCCTCGGGAAGGGAGGCCTTCGATCCGCCGCACGGCGGGACTTACGCGGAAATACCCGCAAACGCGCCCTTCTCGAAGTTCCACACGAGCGGGTGCGACGATATGCTTCCCACCATCGACGCCTGCGCCATCGACGGGGCGGCTCTTCCCGACCACGGCGAGGTCTGGTCCCGCGAATGGAACGCCGCCGCAGAGGGCGAAGCGGTCGCCGGAAACGTGGAACTCCGCTGCTTGCCGCTCCGTCTGGAAAAACGCGTCCGCCTCGACGGAAACGAACTCTCCATGGAATACCGCCTCTCGAACCTCTCCGACAAGCCTCGGACTTACCTCTGGGCGCTGCATCCGCTCTTCCGCCTGGAGGATGACACGCTTCTCCGCCTGCCGCACGGCACAGGACGGATCGTGAACGTCCATCCCTCGGATTTCCTGGGAGAGCCGGGAGACATCCATCCCTGGCCCCTCGCCGCCCCCGTTTACGACCAGGAATTCGATCTTTCCCAGGCCGGTAAGTATCCCGCCGGCAAGGACTTCAAATTCTACGTGAAGGGCGGGCTTTTCCGCGGATCGGCGGCGCTGGAATTCCCGCGCGATCATCTTTTTCTGGAAGTCGCCTTCGATCCCGGGAAGCTTCCCTGGCTCGGCGTCTGGATTTCCACGGGCGGATTCCGGAACTCGCGCCTCATCGCGATCGAACCCGCGAGCGCCTTCTGCGACTCTCCCGCCGACGCGAGGAGCCGCAACACGGAAGCCGTCCTCGGCCCCCGCGAAACGCGCGAGTGGACCGTCGCTCTCCGTTGGACGCAACGTGAAAAACTCGTGAAGAACGACTATGCCTGGTGAGGCGCTTGTGGAAAAAGCCCGCAGGCGATCGACGCGGCCGGTGTAAAATTTTGACATGCCGCCCTGGTTCGGGTAAAATCATCACTCGTGCAGGAAGTGAACCGAAATCGGTCCGGACTCCGGCTCAACCTAAAAAATTCCGTACGGGGAGGATTGCAATGAAGTTTCTTTGGATTTTAGTGTTCTCAACCGTGATCACAGCAAACGTCTGCGCGGTGAATGTGAAAGATCTGTTCAATATGCTGCCGAACAGCGCATTCGGGTATTACCGGCTCAACGGTTCTCTGGGAAGCGAATACGACTTGACCACCCTTCTGGATCCAGAAACAACGATGATTCAAAACGTGAAAATACTGAAAACGGTGGATGTCACCAACGGGTACATCAGCTTGGATTTTCGTGAAATAGGTATGGATTACGAGGTAAAAACATACTATGTGGAAGTCGCGCAATTCATCGGTGGCAGCGGGAAATCCTACCTGGCTTTCAAGGAAAACACCGGAATTTATAACAACTTCCGCGTATATCGGGAAACGAACGGCGCTCTCGCGGATGTCACGGATCAGGTTCTTAACCCCGGATATCGCCTGGCGATGACGGCGATGCTGACCAATTTTGGTTCTTCGGATAAAATCAAGGCTTTCGCCGATGCAAAAAGAAAAGACAACGGCATTGTCCTGGATTTTCAAATTCCCAGGTACGGCACCACCATAGCCGTTCATATCGCCGGATTGACTTTCGCCGGCACGGATCCGGATGTCGAGGAATTCACCGACAGCTTTGTCGACCTCAAATGGGACAGGGCAAAGGAGCATTTTGTCTTAGGCAATCTTCACGGAAATTAGACAGTTGCCGTCTCCAAAGTTTTCGACGGAACGGTTTTCTGGGTTCTTCCGGCATAAACCAACCAAGGAGTATCGCTTGAAAATGAATCGTAACTTATTGCAGATCGGAGCTCTCGTAACCGGCATTCTTTTCGCTGCGGGGGGAACATGGGCCGCCTGGCAGGGTTTTCGCGAGGTTTCCGTGGCGATGGGCAAAAAATCGATCGCCATCTCGACCCAGTACCGTCGGATTATGAAGCGCGGTTTCCTCAGCCGCAAGCTCAATACCGTAACCTTCACGGTGGATTACCAGTTTCTGGACGAACATGGCGCTACCAATTCCGTCCGGAGCGATCCGTCCCGCGAGGATCCCATGAAAGCGGGTCCGACGGTCCGCTATTCCGTCTTTCCTTCCTTCATCCCGATGCTGGAATCCGAATTCCGGCGGACGCTCCGAATGCTGGGAATCGTCGGCGGCGTTTCTCTCGCCCTGCTCGGCGGTTTTCTCTGGTTCGTATCGCGGCTCTCGGATCCGCACCGGACCTGATCGTCCGATCCCGGTCGGCATGCTGTTTTCATGAAAATGAAATCAAGGAGGCAACCCAATGTCCGCGAAGAAAATTACGCGCCTGATATTTTTCGTTTTCCTGTCGATATTTCCTTTCAGCGTTTCCTTCGCCGATGACACCGCAACGAACGCTAAGATGCCGACATTCCGCCTGCTTCGTTTCGAGTCGCCCATCCCCTCCCACGATTTCGAATACCTGAAAGGCATGCCCGAAAAAACGATCCGCTTCTCCAACTACGCCACGCTCTCCATTCCCGTCCGGGACGGTTTGTCGCTGGACGCATGGCTCGTCACCAACCCGAACCCGCATGGAACGGTCATCGCTCTCCACGGCTGGTCTTCGGACATGGCGCAGTCGATGTCTCAGACGCGTTTTCTGGCCACAAACGGCTGGAACGTCCTGACTTACAACGCGCGCTTCTGGAAATTCTCGAAGCACCCCGACGATTATCGCGGCAATATGGAGAACGACGTGAGGGATGTCGGCGACATTCTCTCGAACCTGTCGGCGCGTCCCGACACGAAGGGGAAACCCATCGGCATCATCGGTTTCTCCTACGGTGCGACCAAGGCGCTCCTCGCCGGCGCCCGCTATCCGGGACTTTCCTTCGTCATCTGCGATGCAGGTCCGATCAGTCCGGACAGCTACATCCGGGATTATCCGACCAACGTGTCGCGGAAGGCCATCCAGGAGGATATCCGCAAACAGGCCGGAATCGACATCTTCGCTCCGGAGCTTTCCTCCACCTGGGCCGTTTCCAACCTGGGCAGCCGTCCCATCCTCTTCCTGCACGGAGAACTGGACGGATCGGTCCCTCCCGCCTTCTCCTCCAATCTCTATCAACTGACTCCCGGGCCGAAGGAGTTCGCCACCTTCCCCAAGTCGCGGCATGCCAACGGGATGAACGGCCCGGACAAGAAGGAATATATGGCCGCGGTTCTGGGATTCCTGAACCGTTATTTCCCCGCGGCGAAATAACGGTTCAAGGAGCGAGCGGCGCCGTTTCCACATACGCGCTCCGGAGCCTGTCTTCGACGACAGCGCACATGATCATCGAGGAGTTGTCCGGCGACGGTCCTGTCCGGACCTCCGACATCATCGCCGCGCAGGAAAAGGTGCTGCAGAAGAAAAATGAGCTTCTCCATCCGAAAAAGGCGGCCGGGGCAAAACCCCGTTCCGGGAACTGACGGCTGTCGGCGGATATTTTTTTACAAAATCCGCCCTTTGCTCTATAATAATGGCCTCGAAGCATTCCACAAGGAGTAACCCATGAAGAAAATCGTCCTCGCCTATTCCGGCGGCCTCGACACATCGGTCATCCTCGCCTGGCTCAAGGAGAAATTCAACGCGGAAATCATCGCCTACGTCGGCAACCTGGGCCAGGACGAAGACATGGAAGCGATCCGGGAGAAGGCCATCAAAACGGGCGCTTCCAAGGTTTACGTGGAAGACCTCAAGGAAGAGTTCGTTCGGGAAGCCGTCTGGCGCGCCGTCAAGGCTAACTCGGTATACGAATACAAGTACATGCTCGGAACCTCCCTCGCCCGGCCCATCATCGCCAAGCGCCATGTGGAAATCGCGCTGAAGGAAGGCGCTGATGCCGTCGCGCACGGCGCCACCGGAAAGGGCAACGACCAGGTGCGCTTCGAGCTCACCTTCCGCGCCCTCGCCCCCCACCTGGAAATTATCGCCCCCTGGAAGCGCGACGACTTCTTCAAGAGCCGCAACGAGCTCTTCGACTTCGCCGAAAAGCACCATATTCCCCTGCCCGTGTCCAAGGACAAACCCTACTCGATGGACGCCAACATCCTGCATATTTCCTACGAAGGCGGCATCCTGGAAGACCCGGCCAACGAATACAAGAAGGAAATGTTCCTCATGGGCAAGGATCCGACGGACGCGCCCGACCAGCCCGAATATGTGGAAATCGGCTTCGAGAAGGGCGAACCCGTCTCCGTCAACGGCAAGAAACTCGGCCCGGTCGAGCTTCTCAAGGAAGCCAACAAGATCGGCGGACGCAACGGAATCGGCCTCGTGGATCTCGTCGAGAACCGACTCGTGGGCGTCAAGAGTCGCGGCGTTTACGAAACTCCCGGCGGTTTCCTCCTTATCGAGGCGCACAAGGCGCTGGAAACCCTCTGCCTGGAGCGCGACACGATGCACTACAAGCAGGGCCTGGAGCTCAAGTACACCGAGATGATTTACAACGGCCAGTGGTTCCACCCCCTGCGCGTGGCTCTGGACCGCTTTATCGACAGCACCCAGGAAAACGTCAACGGCACGGTGAAGATGAAGCTCTACAAGGGCAACTGCATGCCCGCGTCGCGCGTTTCGCCTGACTCCCTGTACGACATCAACCTCTCCACCTTCGAGGAAGGAGCCAATTACGACCAGAAGGACGCCAAGGGCTTCATCAAGCTCTACGGCCTTCCGATGGAAGTTTACGGCCGCAAGCACAAGTGGTATAAATAGAGAACCGATAGAAAGGGCTGTCCCAAAAGGGCGCCCTTTCTTTTTGCGAGTTTCACTCAATAGAGAAAAAGTAGCGAAATTTTTTGTCTCCATCTAGAATGAACGTAACAAGGAGGCGGAAATGGACACAAATGGATTGAAACAGGCGATCGAAACGCTTCAGACCGGCGACCTTTACGCGAAAATTCAGGCCGCACGCGATCTCGGCAACGCGAGCGGGGACGATAAATTCGACATCTCGGATGCGGCCGACGCCCTCATCGACTGCTTGACAGGCGGGGAAGACGAGGCCCTGCGCGCCAGTTCCGTCATGGCGCTCTACAATTCCACGGATTCCGGAACCGACTTCTCCGGAAAGGTGAATGCCCTGAAACCGGCTCTCTCCGATCCCTTCTTCGGCGTGCGTTTTTATTCCATTCCCCTTTTCGCGGTGCTGGCGGACAAGGGAGCGGATCTGACCCCGGCGTTGCCGGAAATGACTAACCAGATGGCCGCCGAGAACGACTCCCAATGCAGGACCAACCTCGCGCTGGCCTTCTTCAACATGGCCGACCACGGCGCGGATATCGGCGATGCGGTTCCGGTTCTCGTCACCGCGCTCGCCATTCCGGACCTGAGCTCTATCTTTTATCTGAACGCTTCCGACGCGGTGATCGCCTTCGCCCGGAACCACCCGGAGCAAAAAGAGATCGTCCGCGTCATCCTGGAAAACTCCCCACTCTCACCCGATGACGAGAACCGGAAAAAAATCGAAGCGGCTGTATCCGGTCCCGCTTGAACATCCTCCTCTGTTGTTTCTTTGACCTTGTCCGGAAAAACCCGGCACGCGTTGCTTTCCTAAAACCCTTTTCCGTTTGCGCCAAATTCCCTCCCGTGTTACCATGTTGCTTCCCCAAAGAGGCCGAGTCATGAAACTGTCGATGATCCGACACCGGATGGAGAAACTCCTCAAGCCAGAGCGCTTCAAGCACACGCTCGGCGTGGAACGCATGGCCGCGAAGCTCGCCCAATCGTCCGGTCTGGGCGACGACGGCGTCCGGAAAGCACGCGTGGCCGCGCTCCTGCACGACGCAGGTAAATCGATGACCGTGGAAAAACAGGTGGACTTCTGCTACCGCCGCGGCCTCGAACTTCCCGAGGACGATCTCGCCGCCCGGGGTGTTGTACATTCGCGCGTGAGCGTTTCACTCGCGGTGGAACAATTCGAGGTAAGAGACCCGGAAATTCTTTCCGCCATCCGGTGGCACACCACCGGACACGGGAAAATGGGACTCCTCGACAAGATCCTCTTCGCGGCCGATTATCTCGACCCGGGAAGAAAGCTGCGCGGCTCCCGCCGACTTCGGAAGTTAACCTCAATGGATCTCGAAGCGGGAGTGCTGGAAGTGATTCGGGAGAAGATGGAATGGATCATCCGGAACGGGGAACACCTGCACCCGGACACTCTCGGTTTCTACAACTCGCAGGCGGCGCTTCTCCGGAACCGGAAAACCGCCGGAAAACAGGAATGACGGGAGGCCCCGTTAATAAAATCATCCATGTTGATATGGACGCATTCTACGCGTCCGTGGAACAGCGCGACAACCCCGAACTGCGGGGAAAACCCGTGATCGTCGGCGGCAGACCCGAGGAGCGCGGTGTGGTAGCAACCTGCTCCTACGAGGCGCGCAAGTACGGCGTGCATTCCGCGATGGCCGCTTCCCGCGCGCTGCAGCTCTGTCCGCAGGCCGTCCTCGTCCATCCCCGCTTTGACGCCTATATGGCCGTGTCGGAACAGATCCATGAGATCTTCCATCAATTCACCGATCTCGTGGAAGGATTGTCGCTGGACGAGGCCTATCTCGATGTCACGGAAAACAAGCTGTCGGAGCCTTCCGCCACGAAAATCGCGCTCGAAATCAAGCGCCGCATCGTGGAAACCACCTGCCTGACCGCTTCGGCGGGCGTGTCATACAACAAATTTATCGCCAAGGCCGCGTCCGGCTTCAAAAAGCCGGACGGTCTGACCGTGGTGACGCCGGACAAGGCTGCGGGCTTCCTCGCCAAACTTCCCATCAGCGCCTTCTGGGGCGTGGGAAAGGTCACCGGGCAGCGGATGATTTCTCTCGGTATTACGAACGGCGCGGACCTTCTGCGGGCTTCCCTCCAAACGTTGACGTCCGAGTTCGGAAAGTCCGGAGCGTGGTTCTGGCAGCTCGCGCGCGGCATCGATGACACGCCGGTCTATCCGTTCCATGAGCGTCAATCCGTCGGGCGGGAAATCACTCTTCCGCGGGATACTTCCGACCTCGCACTCATCCGGGAACTCCTCGCCGAACTTTCCCGCGAGGTGGACAAAATACTTCGCGAATCCGGAAAGCACGGTCGCACGGTCACTCTCAAGCTCAAGTTCTTCGATTTCCGGCTCGTCACGCGTCGCATCACTCTCAAGTTGCCCGTACCGGATGCCACTTCCATCCTGCGGGAAGCACTCCGCCTCCTGCCGAAAACCGATGCGGGACACATCCCCGTCCGCCTGGTGGGTATCCAGGTTTCTGGATTCCAATCCCTGCCCGAAGAGGAAGGTGCCCCGAACCTGCCCTTCCCTCCTTTTTAACCGGCGCTCACAATATGCCGATTATTACTTGATATTTG
>Ga0326727_10011842_pt1 | contig 20097 bp, 15 predicted proteins | sample MB2enrmetagenome_FD_207643 | JGI IMG/M metagenome (GOLD analysis project Ga0326727, IMG submission 207643) | Lab enriched peat soil microbial communities from McLean, Ithaca, NY, United States - MB29MY | ecosystem: Environmental > Terrestrial > Soil > Wetlands > Peat | place: USA: New York...
GACGTGGCGAGCCTGCACCGGCGGCAATCGCAGGTGCTGACGCAAGCGGGCTTGTCCTTTCCGTCATAATCCCATAAAATCTGAAAGGTTTTTCCGGGGCACCCGCGAGGGGCTCGGTCAAGTGTCGTCCCCAAGCCCGATGCCGTGGAGGGTCGTGAGCGGTCGCCTTTTCGCACGGGTTGATATACAGCCAGGGGGCGACATGGCCTTAAAGTTCGTGTACCTTTTAGGGAGACACGTCGGTCGCTTGCCTGCCCGTCACGACGCGGGGGTGGCTCCGACGGGATTGCAGGTTTTTCGGTAGAAGTTTACCATCTGATAACTAAGGGGCGCTATGGTCGCTCTCCCAGAGGGGAGCGGTTCCGGCCCGGCGAGGACTGTGGTCCGCCGGGGGCGATTGGGGTCCCAGGACGCGCGACAGGTGGTCAATTCAGGCCGCCGAATTCAGGTATTGGCGTCAGACGAGAGAGATCCGCCAATACCGTTCCCGAGGGCAGGCGTCGCCTATTCGTCATCGGGAGAGCCGCATTTTGCTTCGATTTTTAAAGTCATAATTTTTTTGTGGATTTATCCAGATCAATCTGGTACGCCACACAAGTCAGTAGCGGGGAAAGTGTCCCCCGCAAGCTTGCCTCCCAAAGAGGCACGACCGGTTCCGTCCACCGGGACGGGACAGATCTTTGCTCACCGGAGACGTTCATGCCCAGCCCTGCCGTCACCATTCAACCTGCCAAAAGCACTCGGAAATTGTCTGCGTACCTTGACTGGCTGCAGATGCTGTCCGGAGCGGCGCTCATCCTTTTCATGTGGTCGCACCTTTGCCTGGTGTCGTCCGTCATCATCGGTCCCGCGGTGATGAACTTCATCGCCTGGTTCTTCGAGGTCACCGGACTGGTTTACGTGATCGGCCCGGGGATTTTCCTGGTGTTCCTGCTGCACTTCGTGCTGGCGGCCCGCAAGATTCCCTTCGTGACCCGGCAGCAGACCGCCATGTGGGACAATGCCAAGCGCATGCAGCACCAGGATACCTGGTTGTGGCTCGTCCAGGCGGGAACCGCGATGGTCATCCTCATCATGGGCGCCGCCCACATGTGGGTGGTGCTGACCGACCTGCCGATCACCGCCGCCAAGAGCGCGGCGCGCATCCAGGGGGGGGCCTGGCTGGTCTTCTATCTGATCCTGTTGCCGATGGTCGAGATGCATGTCGGTATCGGCTTCTACCGCATCGCAGTGAAGTGGGGTTTCCTGACCCGGTCCAACCGCAAGGGATTCCATGCCAAGGAGAACATGCTGACGATCATCCTGATCTCGATCGGCGTCGTGACCCTGTTGCGCTTCCTGTTCCTCACCATCCACTAAGGAAACGATCATGCAGATCTTCCAAACCGACCTCCTGTGCATTGGGGCGGGTCTGGCTGGCGAGCGTGTCGCCATCGAAGCGGCGGGGGCCGGATTCTCGGTCGTCTGTCTGTCGTTGGTGCCGGCCCGGCGGTCCCACTCCTCGGCGGCGCAAGGCGGCATGCAAGCAGCACTGGGCAATTCGGCCATGGGTGAGGGCGACAGCCCGGACGTTCACTTCGCCGATACGGTGAAGGGCTCGGACTGGGGCGCCGACCAGGAAGTTGCCCGTATTTTCGTCGACAACGCGCCGATCGCCATGCGTCAGATGGCCTATTGGGGCGTGCCGTGGAACCGCGTCGTTCCCGGCGAGCAGACCTACTACAAGGGCGGCAAGCCCTTTACCGCCGTCGAAAAGAAGGAAAACGAGGGTCTGATCCACTCGCGCTCCTTCGGCGGTACCGCCAAGTGGCGTACCTGCTACACCTCGGATGGTACCGGCCACGCGGTCCTGTTCGCCCTGGACAATGTCGCCGCCCAGCGCGGTGTCGAGGTGCATGACAAGACCGAAGTGATCTCGCTGATCCACGACGGCGACACCTGCATGGGCGCCATCGTGCGCTGCCTGAAGACCGGCGAACTGCGGGCTTACCTGGCGCGGGCGACGCTGATCGCCAGCGGCGGCTTCGGACGCCTGTACCGTGCCTCGACCAATGCCGTGATCAACGACGGCGGCGCCCACATCGCCGCGCTCGACACCGGCGTGGTGCCGCTGGGCAACCCGGAAGCCATCCAGTTCCATCCGACCGGCATCGTTCCCACCGACATCCTGGTGACCGAAGGTTGCCGCGGCGACGGCGGCACCCTGCTCGACGTCAACCAGTACCGCTTCATGCCGGACTATGAACCGGAAAAGGCTGAGCTGGCGTCGCGCGACGTGGTGAGCCGGCGGATGACCGAGCACATGCGCAAGGGCCTGGGCGTCAAGAGCGCCTATGGCGATCATCTGTGGCTGGACATCCGCCATCTGGGCGCCCACCACATCAATACCAACCTGCGCGAAGTCAAGGAAATCTGCGAAAACTTCCTGGGCGTCGACCCGATCACCCAGCTGATCCCCGTGCGTCCGACCCAGCACTATTGCATGGCCGGCGTCCGGACCAACAAGGACGGTGCGGTCTACGGGCTGAAGGGCCTGTTCTCGGCCGGTGAAGCGGCATGCTGGGATATGCATGGCTTCAACCGCCTGGGCGGCAACTCGCTGTCCGAGACGGTGGTGGCCGGCATGTATGTCGGTGCCAAGGTGGTCGAGTTCCTGAAAGGGGCCGAGACGGTCATCAAGACCAACATCGTCGCCGACGCCCATGCCCGGCAGCAGCAGCGGATCAAGGACCTGATCAACGGGACCCATGGCCGCGAGAACGCCTTCTCGGTGCGCGAAGAGATGCACGATGCCCTGATCAAGGGCGCCGGCATCTTCCGTAACGGCAAGGACCTGACCGAAGCCGTCGAGGCGCTGAAGGGCACCCTGGCGCGGGCGCGTCGCGTCGGCCTGGCCTCCAACGGCCTGGGCGCCAATCCGGAACTGGCCCTGGCCTTGAAGATCGAAGGCATGGTCAAGCTGGCCTTGTGCGTCACTCAGGGCGCCTTGATGCGCACCGAATCCCGCGGCGCCCATACCCGCGAGGACTATCCGGACCGCAACGACCGCGACTGGCTGAACCGTACGCTGGCCTACTGGACCAACGAGAAGGACGAACTGCCGACCCTGAAGTACGAGGCGGCGACCCAGACCTTCGAATTGCCCCCGGGCGAACGCGGTTACGGCGGCGGCAAGATCATCCCCATGGAAACCCCGCCCAAGACGGGCAAGCCAAAGGCCTAGTGGAGCGAGGACCCGATCATGTCAAGAACGCTTACGCTGAACATCTTCCGCTTCAACCCCCAGGATCCGGACTCCAAGCCGCACACGGAGGCTTTCACCCTGGACGAAACCGAGTCGATGACCCTGTTCATCGCGCTCAACCGGATCCGTGCCGAGCAGGATCCGTCGCTGCAGTTCGACTTCTGCTGCCGCGCCGGCATCTGCGGCGCCTGCGCCATGGTGATCAACGGCCGCCCGGGCCTGGCCTGTCGCACCAAGACACGGGACCTGCCGGCCGAGATCACCCTTCTGCCGTTGCCGGCGTTCAAGCTGGTGGCCGATCTGTCGGTGGATACGGGAACCTGGTTCCGCCAGATGTATCAGAAGGTGGAGTCCTGGATTCATACCGACAAGGTGTTCGATCCGCACGCTCAGGAAGAGCGGATGGATAACCACCTGGCGGAAGAGATCTACGAATTGGATCGCTGCATCGAGTGTGGTTGCTGCGTCGCCGCCTGCGGCACGGCCATCATGCGCGAAGACTTCCTGGGTGCCGTGGCCCTGAACCGCATCGCCCGCTTCATGCTGGACCCCCGTGACGAACGGACCGTCGAGGAATATTTCGACGTGGTCGGCACCGACGAGGGCATCTTCGGCTGCATGGGTCTTTTGGGTTGCGAAGACGTCTGCCCGAAGCAGATCCCCCTGCAGGAGCAGCTGGGCAAGATGCGTCGCAAGATGGCCGTGGCGGCCATCAACGACCGCCTTCCGAAGTTCCTGCGCTCTCCGAAGTAACCTTCGGGACCAAGATCGGACAGAAGGGCCCGCGATCCGTTGCGGGCCCTTTTCCTTGGGCAAAGCGGGACAGGCCTCCGTGCCGGTCACAAGCGGGGACAGGCCTGACGCGCCGGTCATTCGGCGAAGCCGAAATGGCTCAACTCTGCCGCTTTTCGGGGAAGACAGACAGGGACGCCTGTCCTACTGGCCAAAGTTCTCACAGGCGGAGACGCCTGTCCGACTGGTTTGCCCCTCACGCCTGGCGGTCGGCCAGGCAGCGCTGCAGCACGGGGAAGATTCGGGCGGGGTCGAACGGCTTGGTGATGTGGCCGTCCATGCCGGCGGCCCGACACTGGTCCTGGTCCTGGTCGGCCTCGCCCGCCGTCATGGCGATGATCGGCAGTTTTCCCTTCTTGCCCCCCAGGCCGCGGATGGCGCGCGTCGCCTCCAACCCGTCCATGTCGGGCATCTGAATGTCCATCAGAACCGCGTCAAAGCTGCCTTCCGCCACTGCGGCGACGGCAGCGCGGCCGTCGCCGACCACCGTGACCTGATGCCCATGGCGTGCCAGCAAGGCCATCGCCACTTTTTGGCTGATGGGATTGTCCTCGGCCACCAGGATGTGCAGCGGCGGCAGGCTGGGGGGCGATGATTCGGTCATCGGGGCGTCTTGTCCTGAGTTGGCGGGAAAGCCATTGCTCAACTCTACCCGATCGCCGGGCAGAACGCTCACCTTATCAGGGTGGCCAAAAGGCGAGGCTGCCGGACAAGTAAAAGTATCGACAAAAAGTGATATAAAATCATTGACCGGCTTTGTCTTTGTGGCAACGTCGCAAGAAATCGCAAGTCAGGTAGGATGCGCTATGGCTGATGACAAGCAGACCGCGGTTCTCTCCAATGACACTATCCTTACCCCACTCTCCGCTCCCGTTCTCTCCGATGCTCCAGAGCCGTCCGCCGGCGGCGTCGACCGGGAGTGGCCGCGCGGGGGGGAGCGTGGTGGCGAGCTGGAAGGCAGCTGGCGGGCCCGTGTCACTTACGGTTCGGCCTGTCTTGCCAGCCTGGCCTGGGGGGCGGTTTGCTTCGCCTATATCGACAAGGCGTTGGGGTGGAGCAATCTGTTCGACCTGCAGCCGCCGGAGTTCGGAGGGGCCGTCGGTGCCGCGGTGATGCCGCTGGCCATCCTGTGGCTGGTCATCGCCTTCCTCGATCGCGGCGCCATCATGAAGCGCGAGGCGGCGGAGCTGCGGCGCTATCTGGACCGCCTGACCTATCCGACCGAAGGGGCGGGCGAGCGCATTGCCGCCGTCACCAACGCTCTGCGCGATCAGGCGACCCTGCTGACCGAGGCCTCGGACCAAGCCGTCGCCAAGGCCGAGGCGGTGCGTCTGGGGCTTGCCCGGCAAACCGAGGCTTTGGGCAGCCTGAGCACGCGTCTGGGCAGCGAGACCGGCAAGGTCGTCGATGCCCTCAAGAGTGAAATCGAGACCCTGGGACGCTGCAGCGATGGGGCTCTGCAACGGCTGGCCGACATCCGCTCGGCCACCGAGGATCTGATCCAGGCCACCGACCAGGTGGTGGCGCGGGCCAAGGAATTCGGCACCGGCATGGACGAGCAGGTGCAACGCCTGGAGACCGCGGCGACCCGGACGGCCGAACAGGCCGATCGCGCCAACGTCGATGTCACCCGGGCGGTGGAGGTGATGGGCAAGGCGGTGGATTCCGCCGCGATCCGGGTCGGCGATATCGGGCGCACCATCGAGACCCAATCCGAGATGGTGACGGCGTCCGTCGACCGGGCGGGAACCCGTGCCCAGGATGTCAGCGACGATCTGCGCCGGCGGGTCGAGGCCCTGGATCAGCTGTTCGCCCGTCAGAATGCCGATCTGGTGGCGGCCTCCGGGCGCCTCAACGAGCAGGCCGGACGTATCGGCGCGGTACTGGAACAGCACGCCCTGGGCCTTGACCAGGTGACCGAGCGGGTTCTGGCCCGGGTCCGGATCGTCGAGGAGGGGCTGGGGGTCCAAACCCGGGAACTGTCCTCGGCGTCGGACCAGGCGATGGTGCGCTTCCGCGAACTGTCGGAACAGATGGCGCGTCATGCCGAGGCCTTGCGTTCGGTCTCGGACGATGCGACCCAGCAGATGGGCGGCGTGGGCGAAGTATTCCTGCAGCGCCGGGACGAGGTCGAGGCGGCCGCCGACAAGGCGGCCGGGCGGATCCGCGAGGCGGGCGAGGCGTTCTCGGGACAAAGCCGGGCCCTGGCGGTGTCCTCCGACCAGATGGCGGTACGCGCCCGCGAACTGAACGATGCGGTGCACGCCCATGTCGAGGAACTGGGGCGGGCCGCCGAGAAGGCCGCAGCCCAGGCCGAGGCCATCCGCCTCAGCCTGCGGGGCCAGGCCACCGAACTGTCCGACATCGCCAATCTGGTGGCGACTCAGACCAAGCTGAGCGAGGCCTCGCTGGGCCAGCAGTCGCGCCACCTGCACTCCACTTCGGAACAGATCATGGCGCGGGTCAAGAACGTCGCCGATGTCCTGCGTCAGAATGTCAACGATCTGGTCTCGATTTCGAGCCGGGTCGGCGCCGAGCTGCAGTCCGCCGGGGAGGTGCTGCGGCTGCGCAGCGAGGATGTCTCGCAGGCGTCGCAGCGGGCGGTGGAGGATGTCCAGAACGTCGCCAACCTGTTCGATGATCGCAGCGGTCATCTGGTCCAGTCGGCCGAGCAGGCCAGCGTGCGGCTGCGCACCGTGGGTGAGGACCTGCGCCGCCAGGCCGATGTCATCGGTCTGGCGGCCGGGCAGGCCCAGGAAGGCATCGGCGGGGTCAGCCAGGGATTGCGTGGCCAGACCGCCGAACTGTCGCGGATTGCCGAAGACTCCTCCGAACTGCTGAAGGCCTTCGGCCAGCAACTGCGCCAGAACGCCGTCGAACTGGGCGATACCGTCCAGCAGGCCCAATTGCAGGCCCGTGCCTCGGGGGACGCGCTGCGCCAACTGGCCCGCGATTTCGAGGAGACGGCGGGCAAGACCACCGCCCAGGTGGTCACCACCGCCGATCAGCTGAAGGGCGGCATTCGCGATCTGGCGGCTTCGTCGGACCGCATCACCGCCCAGGTGCGCGGTGCCGGGGAAAGCCTGCGCCGGCAGTCGCAGGAGCTGTCCGAGGCCACCGAGCACACCGCCACTCAACTGGAAAGCGTCTTCGAGATGCTGCGTCAGAAATCGGGCGATTTGGGCATGACCGGCGAGCGTCTGTCCCATCAGACCGACTCGCTGGTGCAGACATTCGTGCGCCAGGCCCAGGAACTTGTCGCCGCGTCGCGTGAGGCCGAGGACCAATGCGAGCGGCTGGAGCAGAACCGCAGCAACGTCGGGGTCGAGAACTTCCTGCAGACAGCGGCTTTCGTGGTCGAGAAACTGCAATCCCTGTCGGTCGACATCAGCCGCATCTTCCAGTCGGGGATCGACGACAAGACCTGGCGGGAATTCCATTCCGGCGACCAGTCGGTCTTCCTGCGCAAGATCTTGAAGAACCTGGACCGCCAGCAGGTGTCGGCGATTCGCACCCGCTACGAGGAGGACGGACAGTTCCGCGACTATGTCAATCGCTACCTGGCCGAGTTCGAAGCCCTGCTCAACCAGGCCCGCAACTCGGACCGGGCCGATGTGCTGACCGGGACCTTCACCAGCGCCGAGGTTGGCAAACTGTATCTGGTGCTGGCGCGGGCATTGGGTCGTCTGGAGTAGCCGGAAGGCCCTCCCTGACGCGGTCGAAGGCGATCATGGCGCGCTTGCGGGCGGCCTCATGATCGACGATGGGGTTGGGATAGGTCTGCCCCGGGACAACCCCGGCCTGATCCAGCACCGCCGCCGGGGCTTGCCATGGACGGTGGATCAGTTGGTCGGGCAGGCCGGCCAGCTCGGGGACCCAGCGGCGCACATAAAGGCCGCGCGGATCGAACTTCTCGCCCTGCAGCGTCGGATTGAAGATGCGGAAATAAGGCGAGGAGTCGAAGCCGCAGCCGGCCACCCATTGCCAGCCGAAGGCGTTGATGGCCAGGTCGGCATCCACCAGGGTATCCCAGAACCAGGATTCGCCCTTCTGCCAGGGAATCAACAGGTCCTTGACCAGGAACGAGGCAACGATCATGCGCAGGCGATTGTGCAGCCATCCGGTTTCCCACAGGGCGCGCATGCCGGCGTCGATAATCGGGTAGCCGGTCTGCCCGTGTATGAAGGCCTGCCAGGCCTGCTCGTCGTCCCGCCAGGAAAAGGCTTCGAATTCGGGGCGCAAGGGCCGGGTGGTCATATGGGGGTAGTGGAACAGCGTGTGGTGGCTGAATTCCCGCCAGCCCAGCTGGCGCAGGAAGCCTGCGGCGGGATCGGCGCCGCGGGCCCGGGCGGCATGCCAGATCTGGCGCGGGCTGATCTCGCCGAAGGCCAGGTGGGGCGACAGGCGTGAGGTGGCGTCCTGGCCGGGGTGGTCGCGCCGCTGGCCATAGCAGGACAGATGATCTTCCAGGAAATCGGCCAGCCGAGCCTGCCCCGAATCGGCGCCCGGGGTCCAGACCGCGGAAATGCCACCGGCCCAATCGGGGGAGGTGGGCAACATGGCCCAGTCGCACAGCTGGTCGGACCGGACCGGCGGCGGCGGCGGCAGGGCGGTCGGCCGCGGCCTGGGGCGCGGCGGCTCCGGTTGGGTCAACAGGCAGCTGCGCCAGAACGAGGTGAAGACCTGAAAGGGTTCGCCGGCACGGTTGCGAACGAGGGCCGGCGAGAACAGCAGCGATCCCTCGAAGGCCTCCACCCGCAGGCCTCGGGCCACCAGGGCCGAGGTGATGGCACAGTCCTTTCCGGTCTCCTGACGTTCGTAGCGGCGATTCCACAGCACCATGCGCGCCCCGGTCTCGTCGGCCAGGGCCAGCAGCACGTCGGTGGCATTGCCTTTGCGCAGGATCAGACGGCTTCCCAGTTGCGCCAGGTCCCGGCACAGTGCCTTCAGGCTGTGATGCAGCCACCAACGGGCGGCGCCGCTGACGACACGCGGGGCGTCCTCTTCCAGAATGTAGAGGGGAATGATCGGCGAGCCGCTCTGCAAGGCTTCGCTCAGTGCCGGGTTGTCGGCCGTGCGCAGGTCCCGGCGGAACCAGACGATCACGGGCGTGGGGGCAGTGGGAATCCGGTCGGCGGACGGAGCAGGCAAGGCGATGTCCCCTATGACGAAAGTTACTTCCATTTTGGGTGGCACTGACCAGTGTTCAACCGCCCGGCCGATTTAGAGCCCGCGGACCGCCAAATTCTCGGTCTTTTGGAAAAATTGCACCACCAAGACACCAAGAGGGTGGTGATCGTTCTGAATAGTCTGTGCGATTCAGCCTGTCCTGGTGATGAAAATTATTTCGACTCGTGCCGTCGGGAAGCACAGAGGAACGCCACTGGGTGCCTTGGTGTCTTTGCGGCGTCTTGATCGCCACGCCCTTAGGGCGCCGGCCCAGTCAGCCGAGGAGGGCGTCGATTTGGTCGGCGACCACCGACAGGGGGATGGCGTCCATGCTGTCGGACCCGAAGGATTGGGCACGGATGATGACGAGGTGGGGCGTGACAGGGGCGAACTTCTCCGGCGCGGTGGGGCCGAACAGGGAAATCTGCGGGACTTCGGCGGCGGCCAGCATATGACCGGTGCCGCTGTCGTTGGCCACCGCGACGCTTAGGCGCCGAGCCAGGGCGATGGTCAGGATGGGCGTCGCCCCCGCATCAAGGGGCAGCACGGCGCCGGGGACGGCATCGCGGATCTCGTCCTCCCAATGGCGTTCGTCGGGTCCCAGCAGGATGGCCGGGACGCGGCCGGCCTTCACCTGGCGCATGGCCAGGGCGATATAGTTTTCCAGCGGCCAGCATTTGTGCTTGCCGCCGGCGCCCGGTGCCAAACCCACATAGATCGCGCCGCCGGGAAGCCGTCGTTCGGCTTCGGCCTCGACGGCAGGGTCGAGAACCAGGGGGGCTTCCGGCCGGGCCGGATTGCCCGATGCCAGTTCGAGAAGCGCCAGCATCTGCCCGATCATCGCCGGCCGGCGCGGCGTGCCGGCCGGTGGCCGTAGCTCGGACAGGTGCCAGTCGGCGGCCCCGGAAACGAAACAGCCATGGCGGATGCGTTTGACGATCAGGGTGGTCAGCACGCGTCGCTGGGTGTCGAGGACCAGGTCGAACCGTCGGCCCTTGAGCGGCCGCGGTCCGGCAAGTTCCCACCAATGGATGCCGACGTGGGCGTCCTCGATGACCTCGTCGACCAGGCCGGCGACCAGGGGGGCCAGGGTGCCGGCGTAGACGGTGCGGCCCTGGCCGGCCAGCCAGGTGACATGGGCATCGGGGTAGGCGGCACGAAGGGCGCGCAGGAACGGGAGCTTCATCAATCCATCGCCGACCAGATCGAGACCGACATAGACAAGGACGGAAAAGGGCTTGCGGGCCATGGCTCCCAGAGGAGAAAAGGTGAAACGGCGCCTAAAGTACCCATACCGCTTCGCCGCCGCAACATAAGGAGTCGGGACACGCCTGTTCCGGCCGGTATCCCAGGCTGGCCGATGTCCGTTTTCGCGCCGGCGCGGAGCCGGCGCCACTGAAAGGACTTGCTAAGCCCTTACATCCACATGGGCGTTGGCCTTGACCGTCACCGGGGTCGAGGTGTCGGACGCGCGGGTGGCAATGGTTTCGACGCTGGCCATGGCGGTCAGCACCTGCTGGCGCATCTCGTTGATGGCCAGGCGATCGACGACCGGCTGTCGCGGCACCCCGGCGGCGATGTCGACCGTATCCTTGGCCGAGCCCAGTCCGTCGCGGGCGATGTCCAGCGCGCCGGAAACGTCTATTTCGTCGGGCGTCGGGGCGTCCGGCGCAGCCCGCGTCCCGGTGGTGGTGGTGGTGGTGGCGGCGGTCGCGGACTGTCCGGATGGAGCCGGCTCCCAGCGGGTGCTTTCCTGAATGATGCCGACCGTGGCGGGAATGGTCGAGGCGACGTTGGCGGCCTCGGCGGCCAGGTCGCGAGCCAGGGCGGCGTTACCGCTGGCGGCGGCGGCGTCGGCTTCGCGTTTCAGATCCTTGAGACGCAGATAGGCCGTGCGCAGTTTGCTGGCGTATTCGGCCTTCTGGCGGTCGTCCAGCCCCTGGCCGCGGCGATTGCGATCGTCGCCGCTTTGCGGATCGAACTTATCCTGGGTGCCGTCGCTGGCCTGGACCGGCATCTGGGCGGGAGGGGGTGGCGGCGGCGGCTCGATCGGCACGGTCGTCGGCGTGATCTGCTGGCGGATCGGGTCGAGCGGAATCGGCGTCTGTTGAAGGGGCGTGATCATTCTGCTGCTCCGTTTCCAACTCGGTCGTCAGGTTAAAAAACGGGTCTTGGCACCATCACCCTGCTTCCGCCAGTATGCCTTTGGTAGATCGCTGGCGAAACAGCCCAAAGGAGGGGCGATGCTGCGCGAAACCTTTGCCGCCCTGACGACACCGGCAACCGGCCCCGCTCGGCGATTCGGGCATGCCCATGAAGGCATTGCCATCGAAGCGCGCTTTCGTCGTTGTTATACGGATTGGGCCCCACATATCGGGCGGTGTCGGCAGGCGATTCTTGCTGCGACGGTGTCTTCGCCGCGGCGTGACCGCGTGGTGGTGCTGGGCTCGGGCCCGCTTTGCGATATTCCGCTGGCGCGCTTGGCCGAGATGTTCGCCGAGGTTGTCCTGGTCGATGCCTTCCACCCGCCCCGGGCGCGGGCCATGGCGGCACGCCATGCCAATGTCCGCCGCCTGGACGTCGATCTTCTGGGGCTGGCGCGCCACGATGGCCGTTTGGATCTGGTCACCGAGAGTGACCTTCGCTGCTGGCGCGATTCGGCCGGACCTGCCGATCTGGTGATCTCGGCCAACCTGTTGGCCCAATTGCCGCTGTCGGGCGATGCGGCCGGGGCGGCCGGACATGCCGTGATGGCGGCCCATCTGGCCGATCTGGCGGCCGGACCGGGGCGGGTCTGCCTGATCAGCGAATGGCGTCGGCGCTGGTTCGATGCCGCGGGGCGGTTGGTGGCGAGCGACTTGCCCTTGGCCGGGTTGGATCTGCCGCCCTATCGGCAGGGGTGGGTCTGGACGGTTGCCCCGCCGGGCGAGTTGTCCGGCGGGGCGTCCCTGGTGGCCGATGTGGGCTGGTATGACCAGCCCCTCAGGCCTTCGGCCTTATAGCTGGTCGGGCGCCAGCGTCATGACGGTGCGGGCGCCGCGGACGACAGAGGCCAGGAAGGCCGCAGTGCGCGGCAGGATGCTTTCGCCATAGTGCCAGGCGGTGCCGATCTTGGCCGACAGGAAGGCGGTGTCGGCATCGGGCTGGCTGGCCTGGATGGCGGCGATGCGGGCTGCCCGGCCCAGCTGATAGCCGCCCAGGACCGTGCCCAGCAGCATCAGCAGCGGGACCGCGGCGGCGGCGGCATGGCGGGGATCCTTTGCCTGCGCCTCGATCAGCCAGCGGGTTGCCTTGCGGGCGTCGGCAATGCCGGCGGTGAGCGAGGCGCCGATGTCCTTCAGACGGTCGTCGGTTTCCGCGGCCAGGGTCTCGGCAAAGGTCGCCACCTCGTCCAGATGGGCGAACAGGGTGGCGCCGGCGTCGCGAAGAATCTTGCGATTGATCAGGTCGTTGGCCTGGATCGCCGTGGTGCCTTCGTAAATGGTGGTGATGCGGGCGTCGCGCAGGTGCTGGGCGGCGCCGGTCTCTTCGATATAGCCCATGCCGCCATGCACCTGGACGCCCATGGAGGCGACCTCGGTGCCGGTTTCGGTGCACCAGCCCTTGACGATGGGGTTCAGCAGCTCGGCGAACCGTTTGGCCTGTTCGGCGCGGGCGGCGTCGGGCTCGGCTTCGGCACGGTCCAGGGCGGCGGCCGCGACATAGGCCAGGGCGCGCATGGCCTCGACCTGGGCCTTCATTTCCATCAGCAGGCGGCGGATGTCCGGATGGTCGACGATGGTGGTCTTCTGGGCGCAGCCGACCGCCTTGCCCTGGACCCGGTCCAGGGCATAGGAGCGGGCCTGCTGATAGGCCCGCTCGGCGATGGCCAGGCCCTGCAGGCCGACGTTCAGGCGGGCGTGGTTCATCATCACGAACATGTATTCAAGGCCGCGGTTCTCTTCGCCGACCAGATAGCCGACCGAGCCGCCCTTGTCGCCATAGGCCAGCACCGCGGTCGGGCTGCCATGGATGCCCAGCTTGTGTTCGATCGAGACGCAGTCGAGATCGTTGGGTCCCAGAAGCTTGCCGGTCTCGTCAACCTTGATCTTGGGCACGATGAACAGGGAAATGCCTTTCACGCCGGGAGGGGCGTCGGGCGTGCGGGCCAGGGTCAGGTGAATGATGTTTTCGGTCAGGTCCTGGTCACCATAGGTGATGAAGATCTTCTGGCCCGAGATCAGGTAATGGTCGCCTTCCTTGACCGCCTTGGTGCGGATGGCACCCAGGTCCGATCCGGCACCGGCTTCGGTCAGGTCCATGGTGCCCGTCCACTTGCCCGACACCAGATTGGGCAGGAACAATTCCTTCAAGGACTCGCTGGCGCAGGACTCGATGGCGTTGATGGCGCCTTGAGTCAGCATCGGGCACAGCGAGAACGCCATGTTGGCCGCCTGCCACATTTCGCCGACGGCGGCGTTGATCAGTCCGGGCAGGCCCATGCCGCCGTATTCGGCGGGCGAGGCCAGTCCGATCCAGTTCCCGTCGACCAGGGTCTGGTAGGCTTCGCCCCAGCCGTCGGCCGTCTTCACGACACCATTGATCCGCTGGGCGCCCATCTTGTCGCCCGATTGGTTGATCGGCGCCAGGACGTCCGAAGCGATCCGCCCGGCCTCCTCCAGCACGCTGGCGACCAGATCGGCGGAACATTCCTCGAAGCCGGGAAGACCGGTGATTTCGTCCAGGCCGGCAATGTTGCGCAGGACGAAGTCCATGTCTTTGAGGGGCGGGGTATAGGTTGTCATGACGCATTTTCTCCGGTGTGGCTGATGAAGGGGCAAAGACCGACCGGTCCCTTTCCCTCCGACGATCGGGAGTCCCGGCGCTGCCGGGCTCCCGTTGCTTATGGGACCCCGGCACGGCCGGGGTCGGGAAACCCTCTCTTAAAGCGTAGGCAGGTCGCGCGCCTGCCTGCGCAACTCGAATTTCTGGATCTTGCCGGTCGAGGTCTTGGGCAGGGGGCCGAAGACGATCTCGCGCGGTGCCTTGTAGTGGGCCATGTGCTCGCGGCAATAGGCGATCATCTGGTCGCGGCTGACCGTGGCGTTGGGTTTCAAGGTGACGAAGGCGCAGGGCGTTTCACCCCAGGTCGGATCGGGGCGGGCAACCACCGCCACCTCCAGAACGTCGGGGTGGCGATAAAGGACGTCCTCGATCTCCAGGCTCGAGATGTTCTCGCCGCCCGAGATGATGATGTCCTTCGAGCGGTCCTTGATCTCGACATAGCCGTCCTCATGCCAGACCGCCAGGTCGCCGCTGTGGAACCAGCCGCCGCGGAAGCTTTCCTTGGTGGCCGTCGGGTTCTTCAGATAGCCCTTCATGACATTGTTGCCGCGCATGAAGACCTCGCCCATGGTCTTTCCGTCCCTGGGGACCGGATCCAGCGTGGCCGGATCGGCCACCATCAGACCTTCGAGGACCGGGCCGCGGACGCCCTGGCGGGCCTTCAGCCGGGCCCGGTCCTCGATCGGCAGGGCATCCCAGCGATCGTGCCAGACGCATTGGACCGACGGTCCGTAGGTTTCGGTCAGACCATAGACGTGAGTGACCTGGAATCCTTTGGCGTCCATGGCTTCAATGATGGCCGCCGGAGGAGCGGCGCCGGCGGTCATCACCTTGACGCCGCGAGGCAGGTCGGCGGCCTGTTCGGCGGGCGCATTGACGATCATGTTGAGCACGATGGGAGCGCCGCAGAAGTGGGTGACCGCCTGGTCCTTCAGGGCGGCCAGGATCGGCTCCAGCCGGACATGCCGCAGGCAGACGCCGGTTCCGGCCGTGACCGCCAGGGTCCAGGGGAAGCACCAGCCGTTGCAGTGGAACATGGGCAGGGTCCACAGATAGACCGGATGCCCGCTCATGTCCCAGGACAGGGCGTTGGACACCGCGTTGAGATAGGCGCCGCGATGGTGGTAGACCACTCCCTTGGGGTTTCCGGTGGTTCCCGAGGTGTAGTTGAGGGCGATGGCATCCCATTCGTCGGCCGGCCCCCGCCAGGCGAAGGCCGGATCGCCTTGGGCCAGGAATGCCTCATAGTCCGTCTCGCCCAACCTTTCGCCGCCCTCGAACAGGGGATCATCGATGTCGATGACCCGCGGCGGGGCCGCCATGTCGGCCAGGGCGGGCTTGACCACCTTGGAGAATTCGCGGTCGGTGAACAACAGCCGCGCCTCGCCATGCTCAAGGATGAAACGGATCGAGGCGGCGTCCAGCCGGGTGTTGATGGCGTTCAGCACGGCACCGGCCATCGGGATGGCGAAATGGGCCTCGAACAGCTCGGGCGTGTTGGCGCCGACCACGGCGACCGTATCGCCGCGTCCGATTCCGGCGGCGGCCAGGGCGCCGGCCAGGCGGACGCAACGCTCATAGGTCTGGCGCCAGGTCCGACGCAAGGGGCCGTGCACCAGGGCGACGCGGTCGGGATGGATCGCCGCCGACCGTGCAAGGAAGGTCGAAGGCGTCAACGGCACATAGTTGGCGTCGTTACGGTCCAGTCCCCGGTCGTAGGCAGGTGCGGCGCTGCTGTCCATGGTTGAATCCTCCGCTTGTTCTACCCGTTTTCTGGGAGGGTAGCAGAACCACCCTGGGTCTGTCCTAGCCCTTCTTTCGCATCTGCGTAAGCAGGTCCCTGACAGGGCTGTGGAAGCCCGTCACTTCTGGCGACGTGACCTGCCGGCGCAGTAATGGCAGCGGCAATAGGTCTGTCTTTAGTCTGACACTTGAAATGTCATGGAATGATCCCTTATTATGTTGCGGTGCAACAAACTGGCGATACCGTCAATTCGTTCGTGAAAATGGGAAATTATCGTTACAGTAGCGTGTGTCATATGGTCTTCGGATTGTAACTATTTTTCTCAATGTTCATTTCGATCATGGTTCTGATAACGATAAGCATTCAAATTTTTGCCTCCGAAGGGCGCGCAGGAGTTGTGGTGCGATGATTTGGGAAAGTTTATCGACGCGCCGGAGTCCGGCACCGGTCTCCTCGGTCTCCGGCGTGTCGCCGCTGGCTTTGGCGTTGCAGGGCGGAGGCGCCTACGGGGCCTATGCCTGGGGCGTGCTGGACCGGCTATTGCAGGAGCGGGAGCTGTCCCTTGCCGGGTTCAGCGGCGCCAGCGCCGGGGCCATCAATGCGGTGGTGGCGGCGTCCGGCTGGCTGGCCGGCGGTGCACAGGGGGCCCGCGATGCCCTGTCGCGCCTGTGGGCGGGGGTGGGGCAGATGTCCCTTTTCAGCCCGCTGGGCCTGCCCGGCGCCAGCCTGCAGTTCGACCTTATGACCCGCGTCCTGTCGCCCTATCAATTCAATCCCTTGAACATCAACCCGTTGCGCGATCTGCTGGCCAGCCTGGTGGACTTCGAGGCCTTGCGGGGGCGGGGGCGCCTGCCCCTGTTCATCTCGGCCACCAATGTGCGCACCGGCGCCCAGCGGGTCTTTCGCGAGCATGAGATGACCGTCGACGTGCTGATGGCCTCGACCTGCATCCCATATGTCAGCCAGGCGGTGGAGATCGAGGGCGAGGCCTACTGGGACGGAGGCTTCTCGTCCAATCCGCCGATCCTGCCGCCGGTTCTTGAAAGCGGTTGCCGGGCCCTGTTGCTGGTCAAGCTGACCCCCGACGTCGAGCCCGACCTGCCCACCGCCGCCCCCGACATTTTCGCCCGCCTGAAGCGGATCATGTTCAACGCGCCGCTGCTCCGGGATCTGGAGGCGCTGGCGGAAATGCAACGGCTTTTGAAGCGGACCAACCTGCTGCCGTCCGATTTGCGCCGCCTGCGGGACCTGACGCTTTACCAGCTGGCCATCGAGCCGGAGTTCTTCGCGCCGGCCAACGGATCGGCCCTGGATCCCCATCCGGAATTGTTGACCCGCCTGTTCGATGCCGGCGGGGCCAGTGCCGAAGCGATGCTGCGCCGCTGGCGCCTTGAACCGGAGGCCCTGCGGTCCAATCGCGCCGGCGGTCAGCCGAAAAGCTGACGCGCTTCGGACGCCGAGGTCGGCCGGCAGGGCGTTTGACCGGGCCTTTGGCATGGTATAGTGCTGGTCGGGGACAAGTTTGAAAGCAGGGTAGCGGCGATGACGGGCAAGCGTGGATGGATGGTCGTACTGGCGCTGGTCGCCGCGGTGCTGTTGGCACCGGCCTTGGCCGAGGCCAAGGCGGGCAACGGCACCAGCATGGGCAGTCGGGGGGCGCGGACCTTTACGCCGAACGGGGCGGCGCCCATCGAGCGCAGCCTGACGCCGCCGTTGTCGAGCTTGGGCGGCCAGGCGCCGGCCGGAGCTGCGACGCAGCCTCTACCACCACAACGCCCCTTCGCCACCGGTCTGATGGCGGGGTTGCTCGGCGTCGGGGTGGCCGGCCTGCTGTTCGGCCATCATGGGTTCGGGTTGGGCGGCATTCTCACCCTGCTTCTGGTGTTCTTCCTGGGGCGCCAGATGTTGCGCCTGTTCGGGGCGGGCGCCAGGTCACCCGTGGGTGTCGCCGAGCCTTTGCATCCGGCATCCCCGTCCGTGCGCGCCGCAGCCCAGCCGGCTGTCGCCTTTCCCTTGGGAGAGCGCGATCTGGCCGGGTTCGAAGGCTTGCTGGCGGGCGTGCAGGCGGCCTGGAGCCACCGCGACCTTGACGCCTTGCGTCGCCAGATGACTCCGGAAATGGCCGGCTATATGGCGGAACAGCTGTCGGACAACGACCGCCGGGGAGTGATCAACCGTGTCGAGCAGGTTCGCCTCGACAAGGGCGACGTCAACGAGACGTGGCGCGAGGGCAATGTGGAGTATGCCACCGTCACACTGGCCTGGAGCGCCATCGACGTCACGCTGCGCCTCGCCGACAACCAGGTGGTGGCGGGCGATCCCAACCGCCCGACGTCGACCGTGGAAGTCTGGACCATGGTACGCCGTCCCGGTGACGGCTGGCGTCTGTCGGCGATCCAGCAGGCGGCCTGACGGAGCCGGACGGTGATGGCCGATGACCGGTCCAGGATTGCCATCAGTCCTCACCGCATTCGTTCAGCGGGCTACCACGTCGACGTCCCGGTCCAGGAGGATCGAGGCCTTGACTCCGCCGCAGCTCGCCTTGGCGACCAGCGCCACCCGCACGGAAAGGCGATAGTCGCCGGGTTCCGAACAGGTGATCCGGGTGGCGGGGAAACCGGAAAGGCTTTCGACGCGGCCCGTCTGCGGACCGGTCAGGCGTTCGACATTGACGGTCACGAAAAAACCGGGTGGCACGTCGCCAGGCGACAGTTGCACCCGCATGTCGAAGGGAATGCCTGACAGGGCATCGTACCGCGCCCGATCCAGCGACGCACTGTAGGTGGGCGTCGACAGCGGACAGATATCCCCTGGCTGAACTCCCTGGTCGATCGTCGCCGCGGCGGCGGCCGACCACACCAGCAACAGGCCCGACAGGGCGGCTGCGGATATGGGACCGCACACACTCTCTCGCATTGTCCAGCCTCCTCCTGTATCGTCAGAATACTGCCAATACCGGAGGGCGTACAATCGTTGGTCGGGCACCGGCCGGCCGAGAAGAGGCAAAGATGCCTGAATCCATGCTATTGACCCTGGAAGGGCTGGTCGAACCGTTTCTCGCCAAGTGGACCGTCCACATGGGCCGGGCCGGTTACCTTCAAAACACCACTGCCAAGAGGGAAGACTGCATCACCTCCTACGTGGGTTTTCTTTCCCCTTTGTGGACAGAATTGCGGGCCGGACGCCGGCTGGGTGATTTCACCGAATTGTTGCAACGCCGGGACGGCTGGGCCGACGCCGTGCTGATGATGGCGCAGCGCCATCGCTTCCGCGGCGTCACCGCCGAGATGTTCATGGGCTGTTTCAAGACCCTGATCCATTCGGTGGAGGAACTGCTGCGCGACATGAACGCTGCGCCCGAGCGTACCCTGGGGGCGCTCGACATCCTGCGCCGCTATGCCGACGCCGTGGACACGCTGCTGGTCAGTCATTGGGCGACCACCTCCCAGCAGGAGGCGTTGGCCCGCCTGGACGCCAGTAACCGTCAACTGACCCTGCAGAAGAACAAGTTCGAGAACATTTTCGCCACGACCTCGGACTTCGTGTTGGTGGTCGACTCGCTCGGCGGCGTCGAGGAAGCCAACAAGGCGGCGCGCTCGGTGTTCGATCCCTCGGCACTGGAATCCCTGCGCATCTGGACGCTTCTCGATCTGGACGGAGCCAGTATGGCCGAGGTGCTGGGCACTTATCCGCCCGATGCCGCCCACGAGATCGACATCCATGCCGGCAGCACCTTCCTCGAGATGCGCATCGCGCCACTGTCGGCGGTGTCACTGGCGTCGTCGAGCTACCTGTTCCTGTTGACCGACATCACCGGACATGTGCGCCACCGCGTCACCCTGGAACGGCGCGTTCGCGAACGCACGGCCGAACTTGAACAAAAGACCGCGCGGCTGGAAGAGATGAACATCACGCTGCGCAACGTTCTTGCCTCGATCGAAAGCGAACGCAAGGAGTACCGGCATTCCGTCGCCCATGCGGTGGAGGGTGCGCTGCTGCCGACCTTGCGGCAGATACAGAACGCCGACGATCCGATCGTACGTCGGGGGTTCGCCGGTTTGCTCAGCGATCAACTGATAAGACTTTGCGAAGGATCGGACAGCGGCGTGGACGCACGCCTGCTCTCGCTGACGGCGACCGAAATGAAGGTTTGCCAGTTTATCCAATCCGGCAGTCGCACGAAGGATATCGCCGAGACATTGAACCTGTCGGTGGAAACCGTACAGTCGCACCGCAAGAGCATCCGTCGCAAGCTTGCCCTCAGCGGCAAGGAAGTCAACCTGTTCGCCTATCTGAAGGCCCGGGCGTAATACCAAAGCGCGCT
>Ga0326727_10011843_pt1 | contig 20097 bp, 19 predicted proteins | sample MB2enrmetagenome_FD_207643 | JGI IMG/M metagenome (GOLD analysis project Ga0326727, IMG submission 207643) | Lab enriched peat soil microbial communities from McLean, Ithaca, NY, United States - MB29MY | ecosystem: Environmental > Terrestrial > Soil > Wetlands > Peat | place: USA: New York...
GACGGGAGCCTTTTTCGTCCCGCCGGCAGCGCCGAGGAATTCCAGCCCGGCAATGCCGGCTCGTTCATCCATCAGGTCCTCGGCGCTCAGCGTCGCAAGTCGGAAATGCTCCCACCACGCGGCCTTGTTCTCGCGTCGGTGAAAATCCACAAGATAAGCGAGCAGCCAGCGCGCGTGTTGCTCTCCGGTTCGTTCACCGACATCCACCGGCACCTCTGCGGTGAGGCGGGCGATAAGGTCGTTGATCCGCGTTTGCCAAGCGCTCAGGTTCTCGCTGGCCTCACCGCTCTGCGGTGCGGGCCGAGCAATCGTGGCGCCGTTCGCGATCTCCTGCGTGCGCAGCTTTTCGAGCCAGGCGCGCAGCGCCGCGGTCGCCAGGCAATCATCCCGGTTGTAGCCCGCGACCAGCGCCCGCTGCGCGGGCTCGATAAGATCGAGGTAGCCCAGTTCGAGGTAGGCCTGTACGCTGGCGAGTGCGCGGTTCGCCTCGGCGAGCGCGACCGCGCGCGAGAAGCCGAACAGCGGTTCCAGCTTCTTGAGTGAATAACTTTCGACACTCGCCCGCACCGCATGACGGATAACGGCATGAAGATCGACGAAGAGGTGGGAACGAAGGAAGCTGTCGAGCTCGTCTTCACGCGTCACGTAACGTCCCATCAGCCGCTTCAGAGCTGCAGGCTCGTAGGGAGCAAAGTGGTAGATGTGGAGGTCCGGGTATTGGCGGAGCCGCTCGACGACAAAATCCATGAACCGCTCGAACGCGAGCTTCTCGTCGACGCGTGAGACGGCCCAATCGGCAGTATAGGTAAGCGAGCCATCCACGTCGACAAAGGCATAGCCGAACAGGTATTCGAGTCCCCCCTCACCGGCGAATGGATCGCCTTCCAGGTCGAAGAACACGTCGCCCGGGGACGGCTCGGGCAGCAGACACAGGCCGAAGCCCGGCACCGCCGGGAGCAACTCGTGAAGCAGCGCGCCGGCGGCGCGGCCCTCGACTTGGATTCGAGCCTGCTCGCGCAATCGCTCATAGGCGGGAGCCGCGCCGCGTTCTGGCTTCCAGGGCAGCGGCAGCGGCACATGAGCCAACTCCGTTGCCGTCGCGATGCCCTGTTGGCGCAGTTCGACTGTATGAAGCTTCGACATCCCCGCGACGAGGCACAGATGATCATCGGCGCGCCGGCGCGCGGAGCAGCGCTCCTGCCAATGGCAAATTTCGCAATGGTCTTTGGGCTCGGGATAGCTGCCGCCATTCTCACTGGCGGCAATGAACGTCTCCAGGCTGCGGCGGACCTGCCTGTAGTAGGCCGCAAAATCGCCGATACGGAACACCTGTGCTTCATAGTCGGACCAGGGGGCCACGACGTAGCCAAATGTCGGGGCGGTGCCCTGCACGATTTCGACCATGTCGGCATACAGGCAGAGCTGGAGGATTGTGCCGCCGCGCGTCTCGCGCGCCAGCTTGGTGTCGATGACTTCATAAGACCAGGGCCCAAGGGCGCTTGGATCGGCGATGCGACGCAGGACATCGGTCCGGCCGACCCAGGCCCCGGAATGGAACGCTCCCTGGACGATGATCGGGTCGCCGCGGACCATCGCGTTTCTGGTTTTACAAACCGCCGTCGGATCGACGCCGACGCCGTCAATCATTGTGACGTCAAAGCCTTTTGATCGGAGATGATCGACGAATTCCTGTTCGTGCCGGGCACCCCGTTCGAGCAAGGTGATAAACAGCGGATCCCAAATCCGGGGCTTTTCGAGCGCGCCCGCCGCAACTGCCCTATCCAGAAGAGTGAGTTGGCTGCAATTTAGATGGCCAACCAGATCGGTCGCGCTGAGCCGCAGAGATTCGCCGATTTGTTCCATACGCCATTTTACGAGAAACGCTGTGCGCGCACCATCTCATTCGATGCGACTTGCGAGTCTCTCCTCCTCGCCTCTTGCCATTATGTCTCCGGAAACAGCCGCGGGAACAGCAGCTCGGCGGCAGCGAGCGGGAAGCGCAGCCTGACCGGGCCTTTCGGCGTGTCGGAGCCGAGAATGCCGTCGGCGACGAGCTGGGCGAGGAGCTCGCGGGCGCTGCGTTCCTTCAGGCCGGTAATGCGGGCCGCGTCACCGCGTGGCAACTCGCCGCGCTGCAGGGCCTGTTCGAGCAGCGCGAAGGCCTCCGGCTTGAATTCCCGCCGCGCCACGTAGGCCTTGAGCCGCTCGACGAGGGTGTCGAGCGCGAACAGCTCCGTCATGAACGTCACCTGGTCGAGACACACCTTGAGGAACCATGCCGTGAATTCAGCGAGCGCCTTGCGCGAGAGATTGCCACGGCCATCGACTTCGCTCTGACGCGGACTGTCGGCGTAATCCATCATCCGCTTATACTCGCCGCGGCTTTCGAGGCCTCGTGCCAGACCGCGGGAGATCGACCAGAGGCCATGGGCGCCGATACCGGCCTCAAGGGCCATGGCATGGCTCATCAGGCGGCTGACGCGCCCGTTCCCGTCAAGGAATGGGTGGATGTAGTTAAGCCGGTGATGGGCGGCGGCGATCGCCATGATCCGACCGCCTTGCTTGAGCGGCGCGAAGCGGTACCGGGCTTCGAAATGCGCCATGAACGCCGCGACGGCGCCGGCCGAAGGCGGCTGATGGCGGCCAACGGAAACCTCTTCCTCGGGCGTTTGCCGAAATTCGCCTGGTATCATGCGCAATGTGCGCCCTACCCCTTCGATCAGGAGCATGGCTTCAGGTGCGTCGGCGTAAAAGTCCCGGTGCAACTCGCGAATGAAACCAACCGATGCCGGCTCCGGGAGATCCCCCGCCATGTGCCGCCTGTCGATCCCGCGCTGCAGGGTGATATGCGCGCGCGCTTCGAGCTGCAGGTTGCGTTGCTCCACGACCGGCGCCAGATCGCCGCCGAGCGCGCGCTCGATCTCGCGCGGCGTGGTATTGTGGCCCTCGATCAGGTTCGAATAGTAGCAGTTCATAATCCGCACGAGGTCGGCGAGAGCCGCCGCGGATTTTGGATGCAGGCGCCCGCTGAGCGCCTGGGCCGCCGACGAGAGACTGGCGATCAGATCGATGAGCTCCAGGCCAGCTTCGTCCAGAAGGCAGGGTTCGATACGAGACGGACCTTCATTTCGGTGCGGCATGCCGATCTCTCAGGCGGATAGTCCTTTGATATAATAGCTGAAACTCGCGCCCTTGGCGAGAATTCTGCCGATCTTGCCGACGATCGCAAAGACACGGATAACCGGTTGTGCCGCAAAGGATTTTTCTCATTTTCGGCACCATCCTTGCCGATCCGGGGCGGCGGCAACCTTCCCGGAAAGGGCCTCCCCGTTCAACCCGCAGCTCCGAACCTTTGTGGGCACTTGGGCGTCACCCTCACCGGGCAGCCCATGACCCAAGCCGCTGCCTGGCGCATGATCCGCAAGCACGCCGCCGCGGCCGGCATCATGGCGCCGATCGGCAACCACTGCTTCCGCGCGACCGGGATCACAGCCTATCTCGCCAATGGTGGCGCGTTGGAGCACGCGCAGACTATGGCGGCGCATGAGAGCCCGCGCACGACCAAGCTCTACGACCGGACGAAGGAACGGCTGACGCAGGACGAGGTGGAGAGGATCAGGCTGTGATAAGGGACGCTGCAGGTGCGATCGATGTCAAAGAGCGGTCATCATGCGCAGAAGTCGGGATGTCACTTAGAGTCCCCGTTGAAAACACGGTCAAGGAAGGCAGGCAGCAGAGCATCCAATTCGACAGCAGTCTCGGCTTGCAGATTTTTCACCGCGCCCACCTTTGCCTGCAATGCATCTAGCTCAGACACGATGCGGCGTTGCTCGACGAGCGAAGGTGTCGGGATCGGAAACGCGCGAATTTCGCGCAGAACGATGTGCGGAATCATGTCCCCACGCGACTTTTCTGCCATCCGATCTTTAATCCAATTTGAGCTCAAAAGGTGAACCAAGTACCGTCCATCAAGCCTCTCTCGAAGCGGCTTAATCAATGCGACGCTCACAAAGTAGCTAAATTCTCTATCAGTATCTACATAGCACGGGCGCCCACGGGTCGCACCGTCCTTTGAGTAGAGTACGTCGCCTCGCTGAGCTTGGCAGCGGCGACTGAATATCTGATGATCTTCGTTGGAAACGTAGTTCAGGTCAGAAAAATCCAGCTGCCCGGAAACCATATTCTTTACCGTCACAAAGGGGATCCCAGGTACACCCTCCGGGAGGTAAGACGGTGTTATGTGTGGTCCATCCAGGATGTGCGAACTCAAATCTCCCAGCGCATGAGTGGGGTGCGTCTTGGCGAGGTCGTTGAATATCACCCCTAGGTAGGAGCCCAAAAGAGCGTCCGCTTCTTTCTCCGCTTCCAGGCGCAGGGTGCGGGCCTCGTAGATATGGGCAGCCAATTCGTCGATTTTCGCTACCATGCGCCGCTGTTCAGACAACAGCGGGAGTGGAATTTCAAGCGAAAGGATTTGGCTCGGCTTAATTCTGTTTTTGCCGCTTGTGCCTTGGGACTTCTGATCGCACTGTGCCCAGAAGCCCGCTGTCTTCGTTAGCCAATGCAACCAGCGCGGCTCAAGCCGGTCGCGCTTCGGTGCAAACATCGGAAATTCGCCCGAGCCGAAGCAGCCTGCTAAAGATTCTGGGACAACAGCAACGCTGCCATTTCGTGCCCAGATTTTGTTAACGACAAAATCACCTTCTCGAGCACGGAAGAGTTTGGCGTATTTGGTCAGCGAGCCGTCTATTGTCTCGCGTTCATATGCGCCTTCGCCCCAGAGCTTTACCCCGATTTGTCGGTAAGTCTTTCCAGCTTGCGGAATTTCGCTCCGCTCTACAGGGGCGACAACTTCATCGAGTCTTACTGTCAGTGCCTTGCTCATGCGCTGTGCTTTGCAAGTAACCTACGGACGTCACCCATAATCTCGGCTATACGCTGTTCCTTCCGGATGACGCTGGCCGTAATTTCCTCGGGGGCAAGGTGTGTGATGTCTACCGCGCCCTGTGGATTTTTGCGATCGAGATTGCAGCCGTTGGTCAGCAGCTCCCCGGCGGGGACTTTCCACGCACGGTCGCTCTCTCTCCGCTTCTTCCACCAGGCTACGCAGCCCGCGAACTCCTCGAATTGGATGGGAGCCGTCTTCGTGTAGTTCTTTCGCCCCCCGGGAAGCGGCTGCTCGTAATACCACACGTCTTTCGTGGGGCCTGAGCGATCGAAAAATAGGATGTTCGTAGGGATGCCCGTATAGGGGGCGAACACGCCGTTCGGAAGCCGGACGATGGTGTGCAGGTTGAAGGTCTTGAGCAGCTCTTCCTTGATGCGCGCGCAGACGCCATCGCCGAAGAGCGTGCCGTTGGGCACGACGACCGCAGCCCGTGCCGGCCGGCCGGCCCGCGTCGGATTGCGATGCAGCTTGCGCATGATGAGTTGCAGGAAGAGCAGCGCGGTTTCTGCGGTCTGGCGGTCGTTCGGGAAGTTCCCTTGAATCCCCTTCTCTTCCTCGCCCCCGAAGGGCGGGTTCGTAAGGATCACATCAACTCGATCCTTCTCACCAATTTCCGATAGCTTGAAGCGCAGCGAGTTGCCGGGATCGATGTGCGGCGCATCCAGGCCGTGCAGCAAGAGGTTCATCTGACAGAGCAGATACGGCAGGGATTTCGGCTCGCCGCCGAATAGCGACTCCTCCTGCAGCTGCCGTCGATGCGCCACGGTTTTCACCTGCGCACTGAGATAGTTGTAAGCCTCGACCAGAAAGCCCCCCGTGCCAGCCGCCGGGTCCAGCACAGTTTCGCCGAGGCGTGGATCGGTGACCTGGACCATGAAGCGCACGACCGGGCGAGGCGTGTAGAACTCGCCTGAATCGCCCGCAGCGTCGCGCATTTCGCGCAGCATAGACTCGTAGACGGCACCGAGAGTGTGGAGCGCGTCGCTAGACGTGAAATGAATATCGCCGATTTTGTTGATCACATCGCGCAGCAGATAGCCGCTCTTCATCCGGTTATCGACGCCCTTGAACACCGTCGCGATAACATCGCGGCGGTCGTCGCCGTTCGAGCTGGTGAGCTGGCGCAGATAGGCGAACAGGCCCGGCCCGCGTTTCCCGTCGGGGCGCCTGCACTCATCCTGATTGATGAAGGCGAGCAACTCGTCACCGGTCACCCCTTGCGCGTCGGCAGCCCAATCGCGCCAGCGGTAGGGCGGCTCGATTGCCGGCCGGAACTTCTTGCCGGCGAGCGCCGCGTCCTCTTCACGCTGCAGTTCCAGATCATCGAGGAATTTGAGGAACATGATCCAGGTAAGGAGCGGCAGCCGATCAAGATCGCCGTTGAGGCCCTTGTCCTTGCGCATGATGTCGCGCGCGGACTTGATGAGACTTCCAAGTGCTTGCGCGGTGGTGGGAGCCGGAGCGGGCGCCATCTTCGCGCTGTTGGTGGGCTTACGCGGCATAGAGTTCACTCTGCAGTTCGGTTACGGCGTTTCGCAGTTGGGCGGCTCCGCCAAAAAGGTGAATGATCTCACCGACCTGGCCGTGGTTTGAAATAGGCGGGACGCGGAGCACATCGGGGAGCACGAATTGCGCGTCGCCATACTCGGCGTACTTTTCGAGCAGTTCTTCCAGCACCTGTCTGGCTTCAGGCGAGTAGCGAGTGAAGAAATCTGGCTTGGACGTCTTCAGCTGCTGCGCGCGCTCGCGCCGTGTGCGCAGCGGCGCGTTGAAGGCCAGGTGGCAAAGCAGGTCGAATGGGTCAGCTTCCGGCTGCTGTGCTGCGTCGGACAGCGCGTTAAAATCCACACCCCGCTCCTGCAAGCCCTGAATGATCTCGGAGCGCTTGGCGGGATCGGCCCATTGCGCGCGCAGCTCCGGCGCTGTCGGGCACAAGGTGCGGATGGCCTCGGCCGCGTAGTCGGTGTAGCGCACCACCCGCAGCTGCTTGCCGTTCGGGTCGAGCTCGTAAACCAGATGCGCCGCGATCTCGACCTGGCCGCCGTCGAAGTAGAATTTCTGCCTCCTCTCCTCCGGCGGTTCGATGATCTCGGGGCCGGTGTCGGCCGGCGATTCGTCGTCCGGCTCGGCCTTTGTCTCTCGGACGGCAGTGATTTGCCCCTCTTCGTTGACCTCTTCCTCAGTGATCCGAACCGGATCACCGTCAAAGGCCGGATCGGCGAAGAGCCGGGTGGCACAGCCGGTATAGTCAATAATGTTGAACCAGAGCTTCCCGTAATCATCGCGGACGCGCGTGCCGCGCCCGATGATCTGTTTGAACTCGCTCATGGATCCGACCACGCGGGCGAGCACAACGTTCTTGCAGGTGGGCGCATCGACGCCGGTTGTCAGGAGTTGTGAGGTCGTGAGAATGACTGGGCTCTCCTTGTCAACGTCCTGAAAACGCCCCAGGTGGCCCCGCCCGATATCGCCTTCGTCGGCCGTCACGCGGCAGACGTAGTCCGGGTATTGCGCCACGAGATCGCTGCTGAGGTTGTTCAGCGCCGTACGCATCTCACCCGCATGTTCCTGATCGACGCAGAAGACGATGGTCTTCGCGAAGCGGTCCGTCTTTTTGAGGAACTCGGTGAGGTGCTTGGCAATCGTCTCGGTCCGCGCACGCAGCGCGACAACGCGTTCGAAATCTCTGGTGCCGTATTCCTCGTCCGGAATCGGGCGGCCATACCGGTCGATATCGCTCGTGCTTGGCCGCCAGCCTGCGGCATCCCATTCGGTGATGACGCGGTGAACGCGGTAGGGCGCAAGGAAGCCGTCGTCGATTCCTTGGCGCAGACTGTACTCGTAGAGCGGATTGCCGAAGTAGCGGTATGTGTCGCGGTTATCGTCGCGTAGCGGCGTGGCCGTCATACCGAGCTGATAAGCGGGCTCAAAGTACTCAAGGATGGAGCGCCATGAGCTATCATCCCGTGCGCTGCCGCGGTGGCACTCGTCGACTATGACCAGGTCAAAGAAATCCCGAGGGTAGGATCTAAAGAGGCCGACGCGCCGCTCGTCCTCAGCGATGGCCTGGTAGGTCGCGAAATACATCTCCCGGCTTTTAACGGCCTCTCCGCCCTCGATCTTGTGCCTGGCTTCCTCAAAAATCGCAAATATGCCGTCCTTCGGCTGGTCCACGAGGATGTTGCGATCGGCAAGGTAAAGGAGGCGGGGCCGCCGGTACTCGCCTGTCCGGTTCCACCTTGCGTTCCAGAGTTTCCAACAGAGCTGGAAGGCCACAGCTGTTTTGCCGGTGCCCGTTGCCATGGTCAGAAGGATGCGCCTGTCGCCCCTCAGGATGGCCTCAAGCGCCCGGTTGATGGCGATTTGTTGGTAGTAACGCTCGCCCTTCCCGGCGGCATGGTTCGAAGGTGTCAGCAGGCGGTCAGCGCTCGTTTTATCGGTCAGCCCAGTGCCGTTGCGATAGCGCTGCCAGAGCTCGTCAGGCATCGGGTAGCTGGTCACCGCGCTTTCGATGCCGGTGAAGTAGTCAAATTCGAGAATGTCATGACCGTTGGTCGCGTAAGCGAACTTAAGGTCGAGCATCTCGGCGTAGAGCTTTGCCTGCTGCATCCCGTCAGCCGCGTCCTTGTAGCTCGCCTTTGCCTCGACGACGGCGAGCGAGAAATCTCGCGTATACCGGAGCAGGTAGTCCACGCGCTTCGGCGGTTTGCGAATGAAACCCTTGCCAACGGGCACGATGCGGCCATCGGTGATCGAGCGCTGCTCCGCGATAGAATGCGGATCGGTGTCCCAGCCCGCTGACATCAGCTTGGGGACGACGAGCTTCCGGCAGGTATCGGCCTCACTCTTGTTCATTCAACATCTCGTCGCGTGTGCGGCACTGGAACAACAGAAACCGACATTGTCTCTACCTGGCGGACACTCATGGACGGGGTCTGACTCTCAGTCGTTGCTGAATTTCCTCATAAACCGGAATGGCGGTGCCGGCCTCGATCGTGACCGCGATCCCGTAAGGCACCTCCTCGTCGACACCGCCGGCGTCTTCTTTCCGCCAAAGAAGTAAATTCAGATGCCCGTCATCGATGAACGCTACCGCCTTCTGCCCATGAAAATGCTCATGGAAGACCGTGCCGCGCTTGACCGGGTTGTCCATCGGCTGCTCAGGGAGTCTGTCCACACCAAAGGTTCGTGGGGCATCAACCGGAGCAGCCTCAATCCGGACACAGCGGTAGCTCCGATGCCGGGATTTGATCGGTGAAAACCAAGCCACCGTAACTGTGAGGGACCGCGGCTCTGTCATGCCTTCAAGCGAGGGAGGCAACGGCACACGATAGCTCAGCGCCGTGTCAGTTTTGAGGGAGCCGTAGCCGACGAGCGTAGCGCGATGGGCGGCGCATTCCAGTGCTTCCTCGATGTTGGGAAGGCCGAAGCCCAGAAACCGGCAGACATTCTCCGACCGTTCCGCTCCGCGATGGCTCCCTTCCGGGCCGCAAATCTCGCGCAAGAGATCAGCCTTTCCGTTCCAGCGCGCGCGGTGAACGAGCAGTGCCTTGACGACGACGGCATAAAATTTCGGGTCCATCTGACGCAGCTGCGACGGGACATCGGGGTCCATGAGTGCGTCGAAAATGCGGTGCGCAGCACGTGTGCCGAGGGCCGTCGCCGAGCTTGAACCGTCACTCAGCGCGAGCATGTTCGTGCGCGCCTGGCCGGCAAAATCCGGGCTTGCCGCACTCAAACCGAAGAGACGCTGAGGCGCACCAAACCCAGCCTTAACACTGCCACCCGACGCCCGCATCCGCAGATATTCGCGTCCTCCCGGCAAATAGAGTTCTGGCTTGATCGCGCGGCGATAACCAAGGCCGACAGATGAGCTCGCGTTGGGAAGACGAGAGTCGAGGAAAGGATCGACTGCGTTCGCGGCCAGCGGTCGGGTCTTGATCTCATCGTGATGGTGCGCGCCGATGGTCAAGGCGTTTATTGACTCTGCCGGCGAGAGAATGGAGCGCTCATGCTTGGCCGCATTCAAGCTTGCAAGAACCGCTTTCTCCCGTTCCGGGGCGGATGCGGTCGCGAAGTCGGACCAACTTGTGAAGCCCGGGATCGACAGCGGCGCCGTGCTATTGCCGGCACTCACCAGGAATAGCAGTCCGAACCGTGCGGCGAGATAATCGAGCAGGCGCGCGAGCGGGCTGACCAGCAGCGTGAAGGGCCTGCGTGGATCGCCAACCGACAAGTTGACGATGAACACCGAGGCTGCCACCGGTTCCTGGTCGGCGCTTCCCCGCATGCGAAGGACCGCACGATAGAGGGTATCGACCAGCAAACGGTTGGTGTCGCTTTGTTCGTCGCCACCTGGAGATGCCGCCAGGATCGGACGCACATAGACCCGACGCGACAAGGCGGGGCCGTTCGAATTCAGATCGCCATGGACGATGAGCGACGCCATCGCGGTGCCATGCACGCGGCGCTGCACAATCGTGCGGCTCTCCAGGCCGTCCGGATCATCCAGAACGAGACGATCCCGGAGCAGGTCATGTAAGATAAAGGGCACGCCATCGAAGAGCGCCGCGATCGGTGTGGCGCCATCGGCAGGCTGGGCGGGCGAGCGAGGCGAGGCGTCTTCAAAGGGTTCGATTTCCGCCGGGCTGATAAAGACGCTCTGCGGCCGAAGGAACATAACGTCGTCCGCCATCGCGAGCCCTACCGCTTCGCGTCCAATCAGCTTCTCAATCTCGGCAGCCGGAACATCAACAAGAAAACCTTGGTAGGCGATTTCGACGATCTCAGCCTCGTGGACGATTGTGCCGCCGAGTTCCGAGGTCAAGCGCCGAAAATCGCCGGAGGCCCGCTCGCGCCGCGCCGGCATGCCGTGAAACCATAACTCGATCTCGACCCGGACGGGCCGATCAGGGTGACGCGCCGTTTCCTCGCGCCAGAACGCAATCGTCTCTTCGTCAATGCGATCGAGCGGTCCCCATGGGCGCACTGCGTGCAGTTGCTGAAAGAGGTGAGCAAAAGGGGCGAGGCCGTGAGTAACCGTCCCGGAAGTTTCCCACTGCTCCCAGAGGCTCAGCAGCTGTTCAAATGCAGTGGTGTCCGGCATCGTCAGATAGAAACGCCCCGGCACGCGTTTGTCGATCCTGTCCTGTCCTTTCGTTGCTTTCCGCGTATCAACGACCGCGAAGTTCTCATCAGCCGCGAAGTCGGTATCGGACTCGCCGAGAAATTCGAGTCCGTGGATTTTGCTTACAGCCGCCTGAAAATCGCCCAGGTTCCCCGCCACCTCGAAGACGATGACGCGATCGGGCGCCAGGCTTTCGGGATCGGCGTGCAAAGCCATGCCGCCGTCTCCGCGCGCGATCGCTTGTCGCAGGCGGCGGAATTCAGGACCGTAAGTTGAGAGTTGGCGTTGCCGAGCGGGAAACCGGGGACTCGACCCGCCGCGCGGGCCTGGGGGTGCCGCCGCCGCTCTCGGTTCAGGGAGTGCGAGTAGATGGCGATTTGGCATTATCCGCTCTTTCCGCCGAGGGCGTGGTCGCCCGGGCCTGTTCGGCCCAGACGTTGAGTTCTTCGGCGATGATCGACTTTAAGTCCCGCTCTCCGGCGGCCAGGATTTGCGCCCGCAACAGCGCCAAGCAGAATTCTTCGGCCTCGGCGTAACTGATGCGCCCGAGCCGTTTGGCGAGCGTCGCTCCCGTGAAAGGAATCTTCTCGTTGAGACGTTTGAGGAATGCCTCGACGTATTGCGCGAGGTCTTTTGCTGTTGGTCGCGGCAAAGAAAGCCGCAACTGGAAGCGCCGCCACGCTGCACGATCCAACAGCTCAGAGTGGTTGGTCGCAGCCACGACGATCGTGTAGCTCGGAAGCTCATCGATCTGCATTAGCAGCGAACTCACCACCCGCTTGATCTCGCCTGTCTCATGGACATCGCCGCGTTCCTTGGCGATCGCGTCGAACTCATCGAAAAACAACACGCACGGCGTTGTCCGCGCGTAGTCGAAAATGCGTTTCAGTCGGGTTGCCGTCTCGCCGAGATAGCTCCCGATCATAAGCTCGTAACGGACGACGAATAGCGAAACCGAAACGGCCTCGGCGATCGCTTCCGCGAGCGTCGTCTTGCCGGTGCCAGGTGGGCCGACCAGTAGAATGCGGTTGCGCGGCTCGACGCCATGGGCGCGCAAAAGGTCGGCGCGCTGCTGCTCCTGCACCAGTCGGTCAACCGCGCGCCGCGTGACGGCAGGCAGAATCAGGTCATCGAGCTGACGCCGTGGAACGAGTTCAACTACGAAATCGCGGCCGCGGCTGGAACCGTCCGAGGACGGCGTGGCGAGGTGGCCGCCATTTCCATTATTGCCATTCAGGTGCACAACCTTGCTGAGTTTTTCGGCAAGCACCATATGTTGCTTCGCGCGCTCCTCGGCTATAATGGCCTCCGTGACGACGCGGGCCTTTTTTCTGTCCCCCGCATTGCCGGCCTGAGCCAGGGCGAGAACGAGATCACTCCGTGCCATTGGCGTCTCCTGGGGAACTCTTCCGCAGCTTTTCGATCGCTGCTTCGAGAATCCAGTTGTTGCGGGACACAGGCACGGGGCGGCGTTCGAGATCGAGATCGATCTCATGAATGATCTCTTCGGGAATCCGAACGGTCACCGGAATCCGCGTGGTGGACGGTTTACGGCGGGGCATGGGTTCTGAGGCTCCGCGAGTCATCTTGACATCATAGTGATGTCAGGATTCGGCGCAAGCGCGCTGGGAGCTGGTCATGGCCTCCAGACCCCCTGCCCTGCGCCACCGAGATCGACGGTCGGCGTTATCTGTGGCGCGATCTCGTCGTCCTGCGCCGCGCCCAGGCGACGTCCAAGGCTGAGCCCCCTGCCCTGCTTCTTCTGAGGGTCGCGTTTCGCGATGGGACTACCGGGGCTCCGGCATCACGTGAAGTTCGATCCCCGCCTGCTTCTGCAGGTAGCCGATGATGCCGAACAGGTTGCGGGCCTGTGGATTGCCGCGCGGGCCGAACATGCGGATCAGGCTTTTGGGCGGCGCGCCGGTCGCCTCGCCCAGCTTCTCGAAGCCAACCGTCGCCTTGATGTAGTCGCGCAGGATCGCCTTGCCGGTATCCACATCGCCGGCGAGCATGGTGTCGATGCCTTCGCGCAGAAGCGCCGTGGCAAAAGCGGGATCGCTTGCTACCCGTTTCTGTACCAGCTCCTTGAAGCTCTTCGTGAGTGCCATATCCCGCCCCCGCTTATCGTCCCGCCGGCTTGCGCCGCCGCTTGTAGTCCGCCCATAGGGCCTTCCCCACCGTGATGTCCCGTTGCTGGCGCTGCTTGGTGCCGCCGGTCAGCAGGATCACCAGCACCTCGCCATCGCGCTCGGAATACACCCGGTAGCCCGGCCCCCAGTCGATCCGTTATTCGAGCACGCCTTCACCGACCGTCTTCACGCTGGAGAGGTTGTCTTGTTCGAGCCACGCCAGCGCGACCGCCACCTTGGCTCCTGCCGCTACATCCAGGCCGGAGAACCATTCCTCGAACGGGCTATGCCCGTCGCCAGCCAGGTAGTAGCGCAGCTCCATCGGCAATAAGGTAACACATAAGTTACCTTAATTCAAGGTCGCCCTTCTCGGCCAATGGGGCAACTCCCGGCCCGCGCGAGCGTGTCTCGGCCCATGCTGGTCGACCTCTGCGCAAAGGATCGCCATTAGCGGTATTCGTCCGCCGTCTGTTTCCCCAGATGGGAACATTTCAGCACGGGTCGGCCGTCGGGTGGAGGTGCCGCCACCATGCGATTTTACGGCTATTCGGCGTCGATCAGGCCGAGGCGCTTTTCGACCTTGTCGATACGGATTTCCAGCCGCGCGACGCCTTCTTCAATGCGTATGGTATTGGCTTCAAGGGTATTAATCTGCTTGCGCAGCCCAATAATCTGTTGGGCATGATCGGTGACGATCTTTTTAATATCGCTAACATCGCTGCGGATCGCCCGCAGATGTTCAAGTGTTATATTTTCCAGTTCTGCTGCCATACCCTCATTGTAGCATGTGGTAGTTAATAAAAACAACCCGGCGCGGTCTTAACCATCATGCCACGGCCTTCGATCGGTTGATGGTGGATTTACCGCCGCCGTACCTGTGTGCCGGTTCTTCAAGCGTCGCCCGTTCCGCGCACCGGCGCCGGCCTTGCGAGCCTGCGCATAGGCGAGCGCTTCCTTCATGGCCGCGACCAGATCATCGCCGAACTTGCTCATCACCATCTCCTCGGCAATGACCGGGTTCCAGAGCTGGTCGGATCAGCTCAAGCCACAGCTCGAGGCCGACGAGTGCGGCGGCACGCTGCAGGCTTTCGATGGTGACGTTGCCCTTCGCTTTGAGGATGTGATCAACCTGAGCGCGGCTGATGCGCATGCGTTCCGCGAGGGCAGCCTTGGTGATGCCTTGCCGCTGCATCTCCTGCCTGTCAGGCGACCACGCGTGTCAGCGCCTCGGCTTTCGCGGCTTCGCGAATGCCATCCTCGGCGAGAAATTCGTCGAGGGTTGTGCCCCAATGCAGATTCTTTTTGCTGCTCATGCCTGCATCTCCTTGATCCGCCGCCGCCCCTCATCGCTCAAGCCGCAACTCCGCATCCTGATAGCGCAGCCGCCGCGCAAAGCGGCTCTTCACGCGCACCGCCGGGTTAACCGGCACCTGCGTCGAGCGGCCCTCGTTGTAGGCTCGCTGGAATTCGGTGGGCTCCCAGGGCACGCCGAGCTTGTCGAGCGCCTGGCGTGCCGCATCGAGGAAGCCGCCGCGCGCCGCCAGCATCGGCTCGCCGGACAGGCTTGAGCGCTCGGCCCGGCCATAGACGCCATAGCCAAGGCGCACCAGCCTGCCCTCGCGGACAAGGCCTCGCAGCGCGCGCAGCACCTGGTCCTCGCCTCCAAGATCGCGGAACTCGCGCGTCAGGAACACGTCGTCCCGCCGCCGGGCCACGCGTTCCCCGATCTTCTCGCGCAATGTCCGCCGTCTCGGCATGATCTCCCTACCCTGCAAAAACCCGACACTTTTCAACGGAAATCCACGGAAATCCATGTTCTATCAAAAAGCTATATCTTCGGCCTGGTTGGCCGGACCTTAGCCGGGCTGTGGTTGTCGGGCGGGCTGTGTCTTTGCGGCTCTGCCGGAGGGCCAAGCAACCCACGTCGCTCCGCTTGCTCCAGCAGGTTGCTGACGGATGACGGGTGCCAGCGCGTGCCGCCGCGCGGCGTTCGTTCGTGCATGGCCTCGAGCTGAGCCGCCACCTGCTGCAGCGTCATCGCGGGCGCCGCAAGCACGATGCCGGCCACCAGCGCCACCAGGCGGTCATCTGCAGGTTTCCGCGGGGCGGTGCCGAGCAGGCTGGCTTCCACGATGCCCTCGGTGACCAGCCGGTGCACCGAACGGCGCAGGCGTTGCGCGGTCCAGGCCTGGTCGCCGCCGCGGCGGTTGAGCACGCACACAATATCGTCCCAAGGCTGATCCGGGCGCATCCGCCGTACCGTCGGCAGCCAGACGTCGAGTCCGGCAAGCAGCGCGTCGAGGTGCACGGCGTCGCGTGCGGAGCGCAGTTTGCGGATCATGCCCGGATCGTGGGTGCGCAGCCCCGGGTTGCCTCCGACCCGGCCGCGCGACCTCGCCGTTCCCAAGCCGGCCTTGGTGCGCTCAGAAATCAGCGCCCGCTCCAGCTGGGCGACAGCGCCGAGCACCTGCAGCGCGAACATCCCCTGCGGCGTCGTCGTGTCAATCGGGTCTCGCAAGGAGCGGAAATGCGCTCCCTTGGCCTTCAGCTGCTCGATGACGTCCAGAAGATGCGCGACCGAGCGCGCGAGACGATCGAGCCGCACCACCACCAGGGTCTCGCCGGGCTGGATGTCACGCAGCAGCTGGGCGAGCACCGGGCGGCTGCGGTCAGCTCCGGACGCGTGCTCTTCGTGCACCACCGCGCAACCGGCAGCGCGCAATTCGTCCACCTGGGGGTCGGTGTGCTGTTCCCCGGTTGATACCCTGGCGTAGCCGGTCAACCGGGATCCGGCGATGATCTTCGTATTCCGCATGCCCGCCCGACCCCCCTCCCCTGCCCTCCGGCCCTGAACGTCCCATTTTACAATTATGGAGGTTCGCGCAAACCTTCGTTTGCAGACGATCCCATAGTCCAGCACGCTGGCGACAACCCGTGTTTGCTCCCTGGCTTTGCGTGCAAGGAAGCGGCGATGCCCCGTCCGAGAAAGGCTCCGGCGACCAGGCTAACTTGCTTATGCGGCCGGCGGCGGTTCGGATGGCCTCGAGATGGCGTGCGGAGGGCGCAGCGGACCGCCGATCTGGTCGAGTATCTCGTCAACGGCGTGCAACAGCGCCTTGCGGTCATGCTTGCCGGGGGCGGGTATCGAGATGGCGACGGCCCCTCCCCTGCCCGCTCGTTGGCCGCGCGCCAGCACACCACCATCTGCGGCACGGACGATATGCTCGGTGCCGCGGCCCGGCGGGCGCGATCGAAGGTTCAAGTTCGCAGCTGCCAATAGGCGCTGCAGCACGGCCGCGGGCGGTATGCGGGCGGCACCTTTGGCTGCCAGTGCCTGCTGCTGTGCCGACAGGTTGCTGGCTTCGGCAAGAACGGCCTGCCGCTGAAATGGAGTCCGTAGCACGGGTGCCAGGGAGGCGCCGTGGCTGATCCCAATTACCTCGGAAGAGCCGAACGCAGCAATGAGCTCAGAGGGCAGCTTTGCCAGTTCGAGGTAGCGGCTGAGCCAGCTCTTCGAAACCTCCAGACGCTCGGCCATGCGCTGCTGGCTGCCCTCGTAATAGCGCTCAACTGCCCGCGCGTAGTCGCAGGCCCTTTCGTAGTCGGACAGGTCCCGCCGGCTCCGGTTTTCGAGGTCGGCGACCCGAAAAGCTTCCTCGTCCGTCAGTTCGCGCGGCTCAACCAGGAACTTGAAATCGGGGTAATCATGGGCGCGCATCCACGCTACCGCCCAGTGGCGGCGCGCACCGCAGATGACTTCGTAGCTGTGTTCAGGATCGCCCTGGATCCGGCGAACGGTCGCAGGCACTTCCTGCCGGCCCTGTGCTTTGAAGCTTTCAATTAAATCGGCACAATTCTCAGGATTAAGGGCGGCATAGTTGCGGTTGTGACCCTCCCAGATCCGGCAGCGCGCGGGGTCGACAAGCTCCTGGATGCGCGTGACCGCATTTCCGGCCGCGAGTTCAGCAAGGCGGTTGTCACGAGAGCCGAGGATGCCCGTCCTCGGAGGCAGATGGGCGCCTGCCGCCGCGGCTGATTGCGCGCCTTGCGTGAGCCCCTGTGCGAAGCCGCGGTTACCGTGCGTCATTTTGGTCATTTTCCATTAAATTTCAGTGACTTACGGTGGAATTGCAGACCTGCAACCGAAATCACAGCACGCCCTCCGCCCGCAGTCGGGAGACCTGACCGGGCCAGGTAAGCCGAATCTGCGTCTCGACCTCGGCGTTCATGGCGTTGAGGTAGGTCAGGCAGCGCATATAGGTCTCGCGCGACGTCACCGGGTGCTCAAGTTCGTAAACGCTCATCAGCCGAGCCGACGCATTGTCGATTTCCGCGCTGTCCTTCAGGACCGTGCGGAGCAACATGTCGCCAAACAGGTTCCGCATCAGGCCTAACAGCTCCCGCTGCATGGACTTCTGTTCGTCGGCCCGGGTCACGACAAGGCGCAGCCAGCGCAGATCGATCGGTAGCCCCCTCTCCTCCAGGGCCAGCATGGTCTCGTAGAGCATGGCGAAGAACGCCGTCGTGGATGTGAAATCCACAACGGTCGGCGGAATCGGCACGAGCAGCGCGTTGGCTGCTCGCATCACCGAGAGAGAAATCGTCCCGAGGGCCGGTGGCGGATCGAGAATGACGACATCGAAGTGGTCGCCGATCGAGGCAATGCCTTCAGCCAGTCGGTTCAACAGGTTTGGCTCTGCCCGGGCAATCCGCGCAGCAAGCTCGTACTCCGAGGAATAAAGCTTGAGGTTGGATGGAATCAGGTAGAGCCCGTCCCAATGCGTTTCGCGTACCGCGTAGGCGAGGCTGGCCATCTCGGCATTGCGGAAGAACGGGTACAGGGTGTCGTCCTCGCCGATATCCAGGTCCGGCACATAGCCGAACAATGCCGTGCTGGAGCCCTGGCTGTCGCAGTCGATCAGACACACACGGTAGCCCTTAACGGCCAGGTACTGCGCGAGGTGTACGGACACGGTCGACTTCCCTACGCCGCCCTTGAAGTTCTGCACGGCGATGACGGCCAGCGGGTCCTCGGCGGTGCGCCACGGCCGGGTTCCAAACATGGCGCGCATCTGGTTGATCTCGGCCAGCGTATAGCCGACCCTCCGGCCGGAAGCAGTTCGCTCGACCGTCGGGAGCCTGCCGTCCTTCTCGGCCTCGCGGATTGCCGCGCTGGTGCGGCCCACTAGTTCGGCGGCGCGCGTGATGGGGAAGCGGGGCGATTGCCGCATACGCTCCCCGGCCCCGTCGCGCTCGCGCAGCCTGTCGAGAATCCCGAGGGATCTCGTGTAGAGGTCCGTGACAGTCTTTGTTGACAGCGAAAAGTCCATGGCGTTGGCGCTCAGGGAAGGTTAGGGCGACGCCGTCCGCGCCCGCACGGACGGCGCCCCGGGGAGTCCAGCCACGGCGGCGGCCTGGCGCAGCGCCTGGTCGAAGCGCGAGGCCATCCAGTCCGCGATGAAACGGGTTCGGGTCAGCAGGACCCATTCGCCCTCGATTTCCTCCAGCGAAACATCCTTGAGCCACGCGCGCGCCTCGACTTGGCCGAGTGTCTTCGCCAGCGCGGCCATGAAAACGGACGCGCCGGCGCGGTCGACCATAGCCGCCGGGCTTGCCTTCGTACCGTTATCATCGGTGGCCAGCCGGAGATGGCTGCCGCGAACCGGCTTCTGCTGGAGCGGGGAAGGGGAGGCATAGAGCCTGACGATGGTGGTTTCGAATTCCGCCCGCGCTTCCGGATAGACCGCCGAGACGTGGCGTTCCCAGGCGTCGCGAATGGTCTGGCGGAACTTGCGGATATTTTTGCCTTCATTGCCAAAATGCACGGCGAGCTGGGACCAGCTGATCGCCGCCGCGCGCTTCGGATTGACGCGCGGCAAGCGGTACGCGAGCCAGGTGTAGAGGTCCAATGCCGTCGCGGAGTCGCGAATCTGGCGGATCGCCGCCTCGTTGAGCGGCACAGCGTGTTCACGGAGATGGTCGAAGAAACCCTCCGTCATGTGGATTTCGCGCGTGAAGGCGCCACTCTTGCGATCGGTGCCACCGTACTCGTTGGTCAGCTTGATCTCCTTGATGCCGAACTCGCGTTCGCCGTCTCCCTGGCTGCTGTCCCAGCGGATCATCCATTCGCAGGCAAGCAACCGGTCGAGTTGCTCGCGCACCAGCGTGGCGGAGCCGCGGGGACCGTAGCTGATGGTCCGGAACCCCATGCGGCGCATCCAGTCCGTGAAGCTCTCACCAAGGATGATGCGGCGCGACTTGGTGCGGATCGCCTCGGTCATGATGTGGATCAACACCAGCCGAGGCAATGAGCCGTAGGGGACGCCGAGGCTGCGCAGGCGCTGGCTGCCGCCGGCGGTCTCGACCACCGGCTTGGGGTTGATCACGAGGGTATACTGGCCGTCCTGACGGATGATCGGGGCGTGCTCGTCCTTCGGTCGGCGCACCGGCAACGACATTGCGCAGAGGGCGGAATGCAGGAAACTGGGGGTCGGGGGCTCGCCGGCGACACTGGTGACGCGGTCGAACAAGTCGGGCTGCCCGGCTGCGTGGGCAAGGGTCAGCGCTTCCTCGGCCCCGTGCTGGATCAGTGCCAAGTGGATGCGTTGGCCAAGAGCCGGGCGGGATGCCACGTTCAGGTTCCCCAGAGCGACTCGACCGTGTCGCCAGCGGAATCGCTAGCACAACGAGAACCGAAAGGGCAGGCACTTGCGAAAAAAAGGCACACTACGGCCGGCAAGTGCAAAACGACCGATGAAAACGGTGCATCTGCAAGGCTGGTCGGCAATGCTCCTTTCGGATTCAGTCAGGGAGAGAAGCATTAGGAGTCGTACTTTTGGCATCGGTCCGGCCGGGAGTCGCGTACCGGCAGCATCGGTGCGACTCGCCAAGGT
>Ga0326727_10011844_pt1 | contig 20096 bp, 13 predicted proteins | sample MB2enrmetagenome_FD_207643 | JGI IMG/M metagenome (GOLD analysis project Ga0326727, IMG submission 207643) | Lab enriched peat soil microbial communities from McLean, Ithaca, NY, United States - MB29MY | ecosystem: Environmental > Terrestrial > Soil > Wetlands > Peat | place: USA: New York...
GCAACCTTCTTTCCTTTCCATCGGGCCAGATCGGTGTACTGTTTGTAAAGTCGCGCCTGGGAAACAAGCATTGTGACGAGTCCCAGTTTGTCGAACAGTGGATTCAGAAAGCCCGTACCAACAAACTGGCCATCACGACCTCGCTTGTAGGCGATCATTTTCACTCCAAAGAGATTCCAAAGAACCTGTTCGGCCTCGAATGATCCCCCATGTCTGGGCATGTCAATCATGGTACACTACTTGTGCGCCTGCAGGAAGGGCTGATAATGGACATGAGCGCAGGAAGCGCACGCGTCCTGCCAGATCGTCATGGGGGAGGTTGGAAACATGGAGGTGATTGCCTTCAACGGAAGTCCGAGAAAGGATTGGAACACGGCAACTTTGTTGCGGCATGCGCTTCAAGGTGCGGCATCCCAAGGCGCTGATACGAAGCTCATCCACCTCTACGAGTATAACTATAAGGGGTGCGTGAGCTGCTTTTGTTGCAAATTGAAAAATGGAGATAGCTATGGCAGGTGTGCCGCAAATGATGATCTCAGGCCACTTCTCGAAGAGGCTGCAGAATGTGCGGCTATTCTCGTAGGCTCACCTATCTACTTCGGATCGATCACTGGCATGACAAAGTCATTTCTGGAACGGCTGATGTTCCCGTACCTGGTCTACGATTCAGATCATTCCAGCCTCTTCAGACGGAAAATGTCCACCGGCTTCATATACACGATGGGCGCAAACCAGAGCCGGATGCAGAGCAGTGGTTACCAGCAAAGTTTCCAGCTCATGGAAGGAGTCCTGCGCAGGATGTTCGGCGCCTCGGAATCTCTGTTTGTTACAGATACCTATCAGTTTGAAGATTATGCCAAGTACGAGATATCTGCTTTTGATATCGCAGGCAAGAAGAAAAGAAGGCAAGAGGTGTTTCCGAATGATTGCAAACTGGCTTTTGAAATGGGAGCCAGAGTTGTTCGGCAAAATGTTAGCAAATGACATGAACCACTGAAACGTTTCGATGGAGGCACAACATGGAAAGGATTGCTCTGGTAACTGGTTCCACAAATAATGTGGGCAAGGCCATCGCTGAGGCTCTGTCTAGAGATGGTTTCACCGTCATCGTTACCTCCCGACACGAGAAGGACGCCGAAGAGATTGCCGCTCATCTGGCCTGCAAGGGGAGTCATTATTGCGTGGATTTTGCCGACGCTAGGCAGATTGCGAGTCTCTTTGACTGGATCAGAAACACCTATGGACGCCTTGACGTGCTGATAAACAATGTTGCGTGTACCAGCAACGAGTCCATTCTCGAGTGCAGCCTGGAAACCTGGGAAAAGACGATAAACACAAACCTGCGCAGCTACTTCCTATGCACCAGGTACGCCGCAGAGATCATGAAGACCTACCAGGGAGGCAACATAATAAACATTACAATTTCAAGAGCGAGAGGCATTCGGAACAAGTTTTCCTATGCGGTCAGCAAAGGCGGCATCAACTCGTTGACCGGATGCGCGGCGGCCGACCTGGCGCCTTATGGCATTCGCGTGAATTCGATTGGTATTGGCCCTACAGGCACTCCGGTCGGGAGCCAAGAATATCCGGATCGAAAGCGTGGGGAGGCAAACCCGGCAAGCTTGACTGGCCGAATTGGCCATCCTGAAGAAATTGCTGCAGCAGTCTCGTTTCTGTTATCCGACAAGGCGAGCTATATCTGGGGGACGATCATAAATGTAGATGGAGGTAGCGGGCTTTCAGGCTAAGGTGTCATGGACAATTTTATTACGAGCGACTATCCACCTGATTGCCGTGTGTTTACACTTAGTTGAGAGGCTTACCTGCGGATTTGTCTTTTTCTTGGTCGGCAGATATCTTGCGAAAACACTCCGAAGACGAAATAGTACGGTCCTGTTTTGATGGGCGCATCGCATGCCGCGGAGGGCTAGGACGGATGCGCGGCACGTCATACATCTAACGCCCCGTCTGACGTATCCCGCTGCCTGGTTCAGAGGAAGACAAAAAAACTGCCCTTATGGAACCTCAGAAGCGTCTTCACTCAGTGGGTTGACAGTGATCTTCTCAGGTAGCAATTTGGCGTACGGGAAGACGTACGGATGCGCGAATGAGCAGTATCAATATAACCAACGCCAGAAAGAATCTGTACAAGCTTGTAGAGAAGCTCTCCGACACGCACGAGCCCGTCCATATCACAGGAAAAAATAAATCCGCGGTCCTAGTTGCCGAAGAAGACTGACGGTCGATAGAGGAGACCCTCTACCTGCTCTCCATCCCTGGCATGCGCGAGTCAATCAAAAAGGGCATGAAAGAACCTCTTGAGAAAGGCTCGACAAAAATCGAACGGTGAAGCGTAAGAAATCCCTTTCAAGCACACCCCCCGTTCGAAAAACTCCTGGGTAACCTGTCTCGAGCGTTCTCTCGAAGGATCAACATCCACCGCAGACTGGTCTTTGAAAAGGAAAGGGCAATAAGAATCATTCGAATGTGGACGCATTATGGAGAATGAATGAACGAGAGGTCGTCGTCTGGTATTCCCCTTCTTCGCCTTTCAAGGGCTTCATCAAATGCGAGCACTGCCTCTCGGTCTTCAGCATTGAGCGATTGTCGGTCTATGCCCTATGCCAGATAAACGTCGTTCCAGTTCCTCTACCGCGGTTTGCCCTGCAGCGATCGGTCTTCGAATTGGGCGATTTTTCCAACGCATAATAAGATACTCTGCAGCCCGTCACTACGGCGGGCTGCAGTATCTCTCCCGTCTAAAGCAATATCGCCTATCAGGCTGACAAACTATGAAAAACCTTAGTTTCTATACCCTTTTCATGTTCTCTATGAATTGAACCCTGAATCCATTTGGATCCAGCACATAAATAAACTTAATCATCGGATTTGGCTGATGTGGCCCTGATTCAAGCTCAATTCCTTTTTCTTTTAGTACTCCTAGAAACGCGTCCACTGAATCCACCTCAAATCCTATTGATACATCCTTCCCATAGCTCCGGGAACTGTTCACTTCATCATAGATAAGCTCAACTTTTGTTTCTCCTGATCCCAAGAACACTATCTTCATCTTTGGACTTGGATCCATCCTCCTATCTACAGACAATCCAACCACTTTTGTATAAAACTCTAGAGATTTCTCAAAATCTTTCACATTGATTGTGATCCAGCAAAACTTCATGTTCTCCTCCATTCCAAGCCGAGATTTCTCAGATGACTCCAAGGGCATCCGGGATTCCGATCTCAACGATCCCATCGAGTAGGCGTCCGAAGCAGTGGTTGCTCTACGAAAGGCAAGCGAAGGCAACTCATAGCTTGGAGACCAACTCAGTTGGGACGCACTACTTTTGGCCCAGAGATGGCTAGCGGTAGTCAATTATCTCCGGGTCGGCCTTTCGCCGTGAGGCGGAGGACACTGCGTCTGCGTTCTGGGCCACGTTTCCAATCTTTAGGATTGCCACAGCTGCGTATCCGACTGGAATTCCTACTAGATCCTTATAATTCGCGTTGAAACTCGCGACCGGCCCCGTGTAGATGTGCGAACCCAGACCGAGGGATTGCGCAGCCAGATACATGTTTTCAGTAGCCAAAGCACAATCAAAGGCGATCGCCGCGGAGTGATCGTGCTGATCCAAGCCCGAAATGACTACGAGAACATTCCCGTCCATCGCGTCGGGAATAATCTTCTTCATGGTCGTAAGGTCCTTGACGACCGTGAAATGCCAAGGCTGACTGTTTCTCGCGCTAGGAGCCTGCACCCCGCAGTGCAATATCAACTCAAGGTCCTTCGAGTCGACTGGAGCCGTCGTGAAGGTCTTGACGGAGTACGCAGACGAAATGAAGTCCACGATATCCGCTTTTTTGACCTGGCTGAATGCCGCGGTTGAAAGAAGCAACAGCAGAACAAGAACAAACGCCCTTCTTTGAGGCATAGTTCCTCCTTTGCGACCTCAGCCTACGCCCAAGCTCATCAGCGCCCAGGTGCGAAGATAGCTCTGGCGCCCAAAGGACGTTCAAAGCACCCAAATGCCGCGCCTTGATCCGTCCGATATGCTCTTCTTATACTTTATCTATCAATCCTAATGCAAGGATGAAGTGGGAAGCTTCGAGAGCCGAAGCTGAACACCGAAGAGCGCATGGAATAGAGAAGTTCAAGAAAGCCCGATTATCGCTCTCCACAAGGGCTTGGTGGATGGTTTGATAACTGCAACGGATCAGAACTCGCCTGCCCGCTGGGAGACTCGGAAGGAATCAGTGGGTACCTTTTGGCCGGACCGTCGGATATGCGGAAGAAGACCGAACCTGAACGCCAGCCAATAGCGACCCCTGTCTAGTGGATCACTGTCCTTGATGAGGCGAGAACGGAGTCCAGAAGATGTTGGTTGAGCGGAGATCAGGGAGGTAGACGAAATGGCACGCATGCGGGCGATCAAGGTGGAAAAGCCGGGCAGCGACTTTCGCCTCGTGCAGGTTGAAATCCCAGAACCTCGCAAAAACGAAGTTCTCGTAAAGGTGGAAGCATGCGGGGTCTGCCGCGGAGATGCTATCGTCAAGGAGGGGATCTTCCCCGGCTTGACCTATCCGCGCATTCCAGGACACGAGGTTATTGGAACCGTCGCAGCCTTGGGCAGTGGCGTCGAGGGCTGGAGCATTGGGCAGAGGGTTGGCATCGGCTGGCGCGGCGGAAGCTGCCGGAAATGTCCGGCATGCCGGCAGGGCGATTTCCGGGCCTGCGAGCAGCCGTTGACAACAGGCATCTCCGTCGACGGAGGGTATGCCGACTACATGACTGCGCGCGTCGAGGTACTCGCTCCTATTCCAGCCGAGCTGTCATCTGCAGAAGCGGCTCCGCTGTTGTGTGCGGGGCGCACAACTTTCGCTGCACTTCGCAGCAGTAACGCCAGGGCAGGTGACCTGGTGGCTATCCAAGGGTTGGGAGGATTGGGCCATCTCGCGGTTCAGTATGCGGCGAAAATGGGATTCAGGCCTGTGGCACTGTCTCGGGGAAAGGAGAAAGAAGCTGCAGCGCTCAAGCTTGGTGCAGTCAGATACCTGGATGCGGAAACCACCGAAGCGGCGACCGAGTTGAAGCAGATGGGCGGAGCCAAAGTGATTATCTGCACTGCGCCGAATGCGAGGTCAATAGCGGGTGTTCTGGCAGGCCTGAGTCGAAACGGCCAGGCCGTGTTGACTGCCGCGAGCAGGGAGCCGCTGCAGATTCCGCCAGGGCTGCTCATCGGGAGCGGGCGGTCCATCGTCGGGTCCGGAGCGGGCGAGCCTGGGGATGCCATCGGGTTCAGCGTTCAAGCCAAGGTGTTGCCAATCGTGGAGTGCTTCCCGCTGGAAGATGCGGCTAAAGCCTACGAAAAGATGATGGCCGCAAAGGTCCATTTTCGGTCGGTCCTGAAAATGTGAGAACAAGCCGAAAGGAGGATGATATGTCGGAAGAAGCCGTACGTGTGATTCGCTCGCGGGAGTCTTCGAGAGGGCCCTTCGATCTTAAGCGCCCACTGTCCGATCGCGATCTCGAGCAGATCCTTGAGGCCGGCAGTTGGGCCCCGACTGCCCATAACATGCAGAACTTCGAGATCATTGTAGTCGATGATCCAGAAACATTGCAGACTCTGGGCCGGCTGCGGAACCCCATATCCATGGATTTCATTAGGGAAAACTACGCGCAGCTTTCCTTCTCGCAGGATGAACTGCAGAAGAAGAAGACCGGCGTCCTGGCCTCGCGCTTTCCTCCCGCTTGGAGCAATCCCGCCGCCACGGCGGAAGAGCTTTCGGCCGCATATAGACCGTTGCCGCCGAGCCCGATCATGCTGTTCGTCACATACGATCCGAGCCGGCGGGCCCCGGCCTCCGAAGGTGACTTTCTCGGCGTGATAAGCCTTGGGTGCGTGACGGAGAACATGTGGCTAACGGCGACGTCGTTGGGAATTGGCTTTCACATCGTAAGCTCGTTGGCCAGCGGGGCCGTGGAGGCCGAAGTCAAGCGTCTTCTGGCCATCCCTCCGGCGCTGAGAATTGTGTACGCGATCAGGCTAGGTTACCCGGCCGGGCCGGCTGAGCCATCGCAGGGCGGTTACCTCCGCGTGCGACGTACAATCGCCGATTTCGCGCATCGCAATCGCTATGGCCAAAGACACGGAGTGAAGGAAAGATAGTTCAAAAGCCCAAAGGATAGGGGCTCGTTCAGGAAACAACGCCATCGACGGGTGTATTGCCGGCCCGGCTCGACGACGCTGTTCACCCTCCTGGAAGTGGCCGCCTGGGATCAGTTTTCCTCTTCTACTCTGTAAACATGTCATGTGGGCCGGGAGGGTAGGCGAAGCCACTTTCAGGCCTGTTCCGCCACTGCCGCCCGTACCTGCCTGTCGTATCTTTCCTGGCGTCGTTGGTTCGCGGGTCAGCTTCCTGCTCTCCCCGCGCAAGATGATCAGGGAGCCGGGAGTGGCCTTCTGGGACCGCAGAGGCGACGGTGCACAGCGCAAGAAACGGGATCACAGTTCGATGCGTTTCCCGAGGGCAGAGGAACGGAAGCCGCGGTAACTATCATCAAAGACCAGCTCGGCGCTCTTCGAGAGGTCCATTTCATCCGTGCAGGCAACTGACTCTGGGTAGAACGAGATGGCGGCGCCGCTTCGGACAAAAAGCGGCACGCGTGAAAGGGGCTGCTCCACGCGGGCCAGGGCAACCGGACCTCGAATCCGTTCCCCAGTCCAGAAATCGATCCACTCGCCGGCGGGGAGGTACACGCTTCTCACTCCCTCGGCGTTCATGATGGGAGCGACCAGGAATGTCCCACCGCAATAGAACTCGTCCTCGATTGTCCACGCCACGGGATCCTCTTCGTGATGGAAGACCAGCGAGCGAAAGACCGGCAGGCCACTGGAAACCGCCTGCTCGCCCTCCCGAAGGAGGTAGGGAATGAGCGCATAGCGCAGCTTCAGCCATTCTCGCACCAGTCCTGCTACGGCCGGGTATTCCCAGGGCTCGCGGGCGGAGGAACCATGGAATCGGAGGTGGGACGTGAATACACCGACCTGGGTCCAGCGGACGAAGAGCTCGTCGGAGGGACGGTCGTTCATGAAGCTGGGAAGGGAGTGGAAGCCCGGAACGTCGTGGCTCCAGAACGCGAAACCGGACAACCCGATCTGAAGTCCGCCTCGGATGGTGGCGGCCAGCCCGTCCCACGTGCATGCCGCGTCTCCGGCCCAGGGGACCGGGTAGCGCTGAGTTCCCGCCCATCCAGACCGGGCCCAGATGATGCCGTCCGGGTAGACTTCCCGCGTCACTTCGAAGGCGGCCCTGTGATAGAGCAAGCAGTAGATGTTGCGAAGCCGCGCGGCGCTCATCCCATGGTAGGAGGCCTGCATGTCAATACTTTCCCCGAAATCCGTTTTGATCGCTGCGGCCCCCATGCGCAGAAGCTTCCGTAGCAGGCCTTTGTACCAATCCACTGCGTGAGGGTTGGTGAAATCGATGGTGCAGCCTCGGGCATCATCGAATTTCGATTCGAGGGGAGGCATGGTTCCCGGCGCGATGTAACGGTTCTCGCGAGCCAGAGCATAGAGGCTGGTCCCTTCCGTCACCAGCGGCAATTGCCAGAGACTGACCCGAAACCCGAGACTTTTCATTTCACGGAAGAACCCCTCGGGATCCGGAAACCTTTCCGGGCTGAACTCCCACTCGCACCTCCAGTCGGTCCTGAACCACCCGGTGTCGAGATGGATCACATCGCACGGGAAGCCGCCCTTGCGCATTCCTGCCGCCACCTCGAGCGCTTCCTTCGAGGAGAAGTACGTCATGCGCGCCATCCACGCGCCGTAGCTCCACAGCGGGGGCTTGCGCGGAATGCCGGTTAGGCGCCGGTAATTTCGCACGATCGACTGTACCGAACCTCCGCCAATGAAGAACAGGTCCAGCGCGGACGACTCCGAGGCGCCCTGGACGGCGCGGGAGGAAATGTCGGCAAACGACAGCCGCGTCCGGTATGAGGTGTGGAGGAACAGTCCATAGCCGGCACTGGAGACATAGAATGGAACGTTCTTGTACGCCCGCCGTGAAGACACACCCAGGGCATCGGTGTTTTCCAGCACGATCGTTGAGCCGGCCAGTCCCAACCGGGAGAATCGCTCGCCGGTCCCGAGGAAGCGTTCACCCGGGCGGGCGTGCAGGGAGAACAAAGAAAGACGCACGCTGTCGCCGCGCAGCACGCACCCGAGGCCAATGGATTCTCGGTGGGCGGGGAAAAACGTGTCGTGGGCCATCAACGGAACCTCCGCCGCGCCGTCTGGGCAGACGACAGCATCGAAGACGGGATCCGGATCTGGCAGCTGCCGGCTCCAGGGGTGCGACGGAGAACGGGGCGAAAGTGTTCGGAGCACTACCCTGCCGGACGCGTCCTCAATCAAATATTCGCCGGCCTCAGCGCCCTGCAGGAGGACGAGCTGCTCGGTGTGAAGGGTGTCATCGCGTTCGATCATGGGGCTGGAGTCGAGGTCCTTCTGCATCGCAGCCGCCCCTGCAACACCGAAGTCCACGCATGCCCTCACCATGCAGCCGCCGAAGGATTGTACGCGAAGCTCTACGGCCAGCGGTGCGATGGACGGATCGGCTTCGAAAGAAGCTGACTTGCGGGCGATCAGGGGAAGAGTGAACACTGCAGCATCGTTTTCAATTCGTGCAGTAGTTGCCGGGGCGGCGACATAAACGATATCCCCTGACGCGGCCGGTTCCTCCAGGTCCAGCATGTCCTCGCGGAATCGGTTGTATTGAATCATGGAATCACCCCTTGATCGCGCCGGCAGTGGCACCGAGCGTCACGCGGCGTTGGAAAACAAGGAACATCACCAGTGGCACCACCATGGCGATGACGAGGGCCGCGCTCGTTCTCGGCACGCCGAGGCCGTACTCCCCTCTCATCATGGCGATTCCGAGCGTCAGGGTTCTCGACGCCTGGTTCTGGAGGATGAGCAAGGAGAACGGCAGCTCATTCCACATCGACTGGAAGCCGATTATGGCGACGGTGGCGATCATCGGCATGGCCATCGGTGTCATCACGCTCACCAGGATCCGCACCGGGGACGCGCCGTCCATGCGGGCCGCCTCCACCAGCTCATACGGCATGTCGGTGAAGTACGTGGTCATGATGTAGGTTCCAAACGGCGAGAAATAGGCCACCCACGTGAGGATGACGCCCAGAGCGCTGTTCGTGAGGTGCATCAGGGAGATCAGACGGAAGACCTGGGTGGCAAGCAGAAGCTGCGGGAAAATCGTGAGGAAGAGCACCAGGAGGAATAAGGGGCGCTTCAGGCGGAATCGCATCTTGCCGAACGCATAGCCCGCCATGATGCACACCGCCAAGTACAGTACTAGGCCGATCGGGACCAATATGATGCTGTTGATGGCGTAGCTCAGCAGGTGCGAGGCGATGGCAGCGTACACGAAGTTGTCGCTGATGGGCGACTTCGACGGAAGGAAGGGGTTCGCCGAAAACTCGTCCGCGGACTTGAGGCTGGCGACGACGACGTTGTACAGGGGAAGGACCGACGCAACTACCAGCGCAAGCAGGAACATCTGCACGAGCACCCGAGCACCCTTATTGATCGCGGTGGCTTTCTTCAAGAGTTTCTCCTCCGCATCATGCGGATCTGCGCTACTGAAATGGCAGCGCAAAATAGGAACAGGACCGTGGACCAAGTGCTTGAGTAGCCCACTCGGAACTTCTCGAAGCCCTGGGAAAAGATCCCGTATTCCAGTGTGAAGGTGCCGTACCCCGGCCCGCCGCGGGTGAGTGTGTAGATGAAGCTGAACATGCGGGCAAACACCTCGATAAAATTGAACACCACCCAGAACTCGATGGCGAAGCGGATGCTCGGCACCGTGACGCGCCACAGGGTCTGGAAGAAACCCGCGCCATCGATAATTGCGGCCTCGTAGACCCCCTGGTCGATGCCGTTCATTGCGGCAAGGAAGTAGATGAGGCCGAACCCGAGGTGGACCCAGACCACCTGGATAACGCCAATGGAGTTCATGGCAAGCCGGGGAGAGGTCAGGAAGCGCAGGGTCACGCCGGTGGCCCATTTCTGCGAGAAGTTCAGCATCCCGTCGTCACGGAGATAGATGGAGAAGATCACGCCGAGGATGACGGGTCCCAGGAGATTCGGGATGTAGAAGATGGCCCGATAGGCCTTCCAGCCTCGAAGCCCTTCCCGGAGGAGCGCGGCGACGAACACCGTCACGATGGTGCTGACCGGGATGTAGAGGACAAGGACGCCGGTGTTCTTGAGGGACATCCAGAACGCCTCGTCCCTGACCACGGCGCGGTAGTTCGCCGACCCAATCCATTTCATCGGGCCGTAGCCTTTCCATTCGGTGAAGCTGGCGAGAAGGTTCATGGCGACCGGGAAAACGATGAATGCGGCGAGAAGCAACAACAGCGGCGCAAGGAACAGGTAGGGGGCAATATCGTCTTGTTCGAGCCCTCGATTGCGCATGTCAGATGCTCCGCCGAGTGGGATAGAGGGGACGGGGCGTGTGCCCCGTCCCCTGAGGAGAGCTCTACTTCGTGATGAGCTTCTGGTACTCGGTGATGAACTGGTCAGTCGTGAGCTCGCCGGTAACGAACACACGGTCGCACAGCCGGTTCGCATCGTCCTCGTACCCGTTGTAGAACATAGGGAGGTAGTCCAGGGCCAGCGCGCCTTTGAGGTACTGCTGGATGGTCTTCAGGGCCGGGTAGGTGCTTTCCAAGCCGCCCACGGCCGTGTTGGGAGAGAGCGCCCCGGTTGCGGCGGCGTAGATGCGCGCCCCATCCCCGGTAGCGTAAAACTTGGCATAGGCGGCGGCCAGCTTCTGGTTCTTGGACCACGTCATGACCCCATATCCGATCCCTGCGCCTTGTGCAACCTGCTGGTCCTTGTACTTGCCGTCCGGGAAGTTGATGGTGGGGAAGTAGCCAATGTTCTTTGCCCCGAGCTTGTCGGAGAACGCCTTCCAGTTGCCGACGTCCGACAGGAGGCCCACGAACATGCCGCCGCTTCCGGCGGCGAACTTCATGATCCCGTCCATGAAGTACGGTCGGGAGAAGCCGTCCTTTTCCAGGTACCCCTTGTCCACAAGCGTCTTGATGAACTCGACGCTCTCCCTGAACAGCGGGTCCGTGTACTTCTGGGAGCCATCCTTCAAGCCGGCGACGTTCGGTCCGTAGGCGTTCGCCACGAGACAGCGAAGGAGGAAGTCGATTGTGTAGGTCTGGCCGACCGTGATGGGAACGATCCCCGCACCTTTCAGCTTCTCACACGCCGCCAGGAACTGGGCGGCGGTCTTGGGGGGCTGCTCGGGATCCAGGCCCGCCTTCTTGAAGTAGTCCTTATTATAGTAGATGCCGAACCCCTGCATGGTCATGGGGAAGAGTTTGATCGGCGCGCCTATCTTGCCGTCCATGGAAACCATTGCGATGCTCGCGGCCGTGAACTGGTTCTTCACGTCCTGGACGTAGGGGGTCAGGTCGACGAGAACGTCGCCAAACCCGTACTCCCGGGCTCCCGGGTGGAACATCGCCACGTCCGGTCCCTGGTTGGCGCTGGCCGCGGCCTGGATGATCTGATAGTACTGTGGTTCACCAGGTTGCGCTACATGGTTGATCGTGACGCCGGGGTTCTTGTGCTGGAACAGCGCGTCGATCTGCTGCATGGGCGTCTGGGCGTCGTTTGGCACGTACTTGAAGTCCCAGATCGTGAGGGTTTGAGCGACCAGGCCAGCTGCGCAGAGGGCCACTAAAACGAGACAGAGAATCGATCTCTTGATCATGAGAGCCTCCTTCCAGGAATTATTCGCATCCCAGTATCCGACGGTGCCGGAGCGCCGTAAATGGACTGGATTGCGCGGGAACATGGAATAAATTCCGTGCTATCATGGTCTCGTGTCGCGCCGCCGCACGGTCCGCGGATCCGTTTTTCTCGACGTCTCGCTGCTTCTCGTGTGCGTGCTCATCGCTTTTTCCCTGGTGGTGTACGACTACGCCTCTGGCGTGGCGCGGGACCGGTTTGCCGAGGCGCTGAACACGCTTTCGCGTTCCGTGATGACGAACCTGGACGCCCAAGTAGCCGAGATGAACCGGCTGAGTCTTACGCTCATCTATTCCCAAGTGTTCCAGGGCCTGTTCGCTCGTCACCTCACCCTTCCCCGAAACCCTGTAACAGCGGAGCAGAGGATCGCGCGGCTTTCGAACACGGAGGCGCTGATCGAGATCAGCGAGACGATTCTCGGTCCCAACCGCTCCGCTCCCCAGGCCAACGTGTTCGATCTTCGAGGCGAGATGATCGGCGCCGGCTACTACAGCCGCCTTATTGAGCAGGACGTAAAGGGAGAACCCTGGTACGCTGCGGTGATGGCGGCGGGCGGGGACCGCGTGATGCTGCCGCCGCACATGGATCCGCTCCTAGAGCAGACGTCGATCATCGTCAAGGACAAGCGCTACGTCTCCCTGGTGAGGACGTTCCAGGACGCGCTCTTGTCCACGCAGGGCATCATCGAGGTTGAGCAGTACTGTGACACGTTGTTCGCCGAGCTGGATCTTCTCAACGGCTCTTCGGGCTCGTTCTTTCTTTTTGACGACGCCTGGAATCAGCTCTACCCCTACGACGGCGCCCCCACCGATCCCGCCCCGTTTCGCCGGCTTGCCGGCCAGGCGGCGGCGCGTCCTATCGTGACCGGCGTGCTCCCGGGGAAGCGCGAGCCGCAGATCATTGCGATCGCCACCTCACGAGACACGGGGTGGACGCTCCTGATCGGCGAGCCTACCGGCGGTCTGGCGGCGAGCGTCCTTCAATACGCGGTGCGGATTGCGCTCCTGGCCCTGATCGCCATCACCTGTTCCCTGGCGGCCTCCTATTTCATCGCCCGCCGCCTGACGGTGCCCCTCAAGGCGCTGCACGCCGAGATCGAGTCGCTGGGCATCGGAAACCTCGACGCCATCGGTGCCGGGACTCACAAGCCCGACCTCGGGGAGATCGACGAGCTGCGCCTGGCGTTCCGGGATATGCGGCTGAAGCTCAACGAATCCATCCAGGAGGCCGTGGCGCTGCGCGCGCAGGAGAAGGAGGCTCAGCTCGTGGCGCTGCAGTCGCAGCTGAATCCGCACTTCATCCACAATATGCTCCAGACCATAGGCATCATGGCGGAGGAAGGCTCCCCGGCCGCCATCCAGGAGCTGATCATGAATCTCGCCCGGATGCTCCGCTACGTCTCCTCCACTGAATCCACGACGGCGACGCTGGGGACGGAGATCGAATACGCGGAAAGCTACCTTGCAGGCATGAGGGCGAGGTTCGGAGACAGCCTCGAGTACGTGGTCGACGTCCGTCCCGAGATGAGGCAGGTCGTCGTGCCCCGCTTGATTCTCCAGCCGTTCATCGAGAACTGCTTCAAGTACGGAACGACCGCGCGGCCTCCCTGGCGCATCGAAATTCGCGGCGACTGCGCTGACGGACGGTGGTCCCTGCAGATTCTCGACAATGGGCCCGGGTTCACCGCGGAAACCATGGCCCACGTCACCGAACGGCTTGCCCTACGACGGCAAGGGAGAAGCGGCCTTTCCCCGATGTCGATCTCGGGAATGGGGATCATCAACTCCTGCGAAAGACTGCGACTCGCCTTCGGGGACGAGGCGGCATTCGAGATCACCAACCGTCCTGATGGCGGCGCGTGCATCGCAATCGGGGCCCGGTTCCATGGCTGAGAGGAAGCTCACCTTTATCGTCGCCGAGGATGAAGAGCGAATGAGGAAGTACCTAGCGCGCAAGACCACGGAGCTCGACTCTGCACTGGAATGCGCCGGCACGGCGGCGGACGGCGAAGAGGCCGTGGAGTTGGCCGAGCGCCACCTGCCCGACCTGCTGATCACCGACATCAAGATGCCAGTACTCGGGGGGCTGGAGCTGATCCAGCGCTTGCGCCGCACGAACCCCGATCTGCGGATCCTCATCGTCTCCGGCTACAGCGAGTTCGAATACGCCAAGCGGGCCATCGAGCTGGGCGTGGACGAGTACCTAGTGAAGCCCATCGACGTGTCGGTGTTTCAGGAAACGCTGCGCCGGATCCGCATCCGCCTCGAAGCACGCGCCAGGTCCATCGAGGCCGAGTTCGGCCTGGACCGGATCGGATCCCGTGAGGAGGATCTGGCGAACGCCGTCGAGCTGTATCTCAAGGAAAACTACCGCCAGCCGTACTCCCTCGAACGCCTCGCGGCCGCGTTCGGCTGCAAGGCCGCCTACCTCCTGCGGCTGTACCGTCGGATCAAGGGATGCACCCCCACGCAGGACCTGATCCGTCTCCGCATCGAGAGGGCCAAGCGCCTACTTGTAGGACATCCGCACATGGAGATCAAGCAGGTCGCCGCCGCAGTCGGCTACGAGGATGCGCTGTATTTCTCCCGGTTGTTCAAGAAGGAGACGGGCAAGAACCCCTCTACGTTCAGGGACTCGATGACTCAAGCGTAGGGCGCGGCCACGCGGGATCCCGGGCGGCCGTGGCGATGTTGGCACGCCGCGTGTCCACGCCGGAGAGAAACCGCTCGGGACTCAGCGCGCCGGCCAGCATCGATTCGAAGTCGGCTTCGATTTCCATCCATTGCGCCATGACGTACTTGACCCCTCCCTGGAGCGGCTCCCCCCCCAGCTGTGCGGAGCCCAGGAAGGACTGCTCGTTGGGCAGAAGGGGAACCGGCCGGGTCGGGAACGACAGGCTTGTGCCTTCGGGCTGGCCGGCGGCGTAGCGGTAGAGGTTGTCCTCCCGGGTCAGGAATCGGAAGAACGCGAGCACCGCCGCGCGGTCGCGGCTTTTCGCATTGCCGAACCAGGTGGGCGCGGAGCGCTCGATGCTCACCGTGCGGTTGTCGAGCCAGGGGATCGGGAACATCCCCCATCTGTCGGCGCCGGAGTCGGGGTTGGTCTTCAGCACACTTCGGGCGAATCCGATCTTGTTCAGCGTCATCGCCGCGGCCGCCGAGACGAGTGCCGTCTTCGACCCCTCGATCGTGTTGGCCATGAAGTCGTTGCCGAAGAACCCCCGGTTGGCCGCGGACAGGATCTGACCGAGCGCCCGGAGGAACGGCTTGTAGTCGGCGAACTTCAGTCGGTTCGTGTTGAGCCGATCGTAGAGGCCGGGGTCGCTCTGCTCGAACGTGGAGCCCATCTCGAAGAATGTGAGCGACGTATGCCAGCGGCTAGCGCCTGGCTCGTAAATAGGGACGATGCCGGCTTGCTTGATCCGCTCGCAGACCGCCACGAACTCCTTGTACGTCCGCGGCGCGGAAAGGCCTAGCCGCCGGAAGATTCGGTCGTTGTATGTGTAGACCCACCCCAGGGTGTCATCCCAGATAATCAGGCCGTAGACTTGGCCCTTGTACGAGACGGCGGGAAGCCACTCGGGCTTCAGGCGTTTCGTCCATTCCTCCGCGGTCAGGTTTATGCACGACTTTTCCGGATCGATCTCACTGCCGAGATACCATCGGGTGGACTGCATGAGAAAGATATCGGCAGCCTCCCCCGCGGCGAGCATAGTCTGCAGAGCACGGAAATACACGTGCGGCGCGTAAATCGTGAAAGAGACCTTGATTCCAGTCTCCTTCTCGAACTGTTTCGCGTTCTCCCCCATCACATCGTAGATCCAACCGTCTGAGGACATGACCTGGATTTTGCGCGGCGGGCCGGCCGCTGGGGACGGGCCCTTCCAGGCCCCGCACGCGGCCAGGCAGCAGCACAGGCCGAAGGTGAGAGCCAGCCAAGCGGGAGTCTTTGTTGTGCAGGCCCGCGCGCTTTTTGAGGCAAACCCCATTGGGGCAATTATAGCATGACAGGAGGCTGCACAGCGTGGAAACCGGGTCTACTGCCCGTCCAAGATCTCACGGGTCTTCTTCGGTAACTCCATTGAGCTGAACGGTTTTTGCATGAAGTTGATGTCTGGGTCCAGTATCCCTTGCTGTGCGACTTCAATCGCGGCCAGGGCTTCGCTGCCTCCCGAAGCGGTTATGACAGCGTACCCTCTCTTTTCCAACACAGTTCCGCGTGTAGCGCCTTACCATTTCCTCGCCCTCCACAAGGAGAATCGTCTCCCTGCCACGAAACATCGCAATTTTCGAGACAGCAGCGGCTGTTTCGTCGCTTGCCTCGATTGGACACGGGAAATAGATTGTGAAAATCTAGTTCTTTGCCAGGCTCGCTACAACATATGATGTGACCGTCGGGGGAAAGGGACCGGGTTGGGGCTTTCCACGTGTACACCATTGTTACGCCGATTCGAGGTGGCCGGCGAGTCCATGGTTCTCACGACTGTCAGAGACTTGAGGCTTTCCAGAGGAAACATTGCCAAGTCTTAACACGCCGAGGGTACCTACCAGCGGATGTCCTTACCGGTGATAAAGTGTGAAAGGCTTTGCTCTTTCACGTGATCCGTATCAAGGTGTATTCTTTTGTAGATGCGTTTTTCTTCCTTAGATTCTGGGCTGATTTCAACGACCGTGTTGCCTCTCCAACGTGCCTGATAGTGCTTCGTCTCCACCAACTGCGAACAATCCTTATTACGGAACACCAGTTGGTTTTCCTCGGTAGTCCGAGGGCGCAAACCGAACTCGACACTGCATTCTTCGCCTGCATTTACAAAGCCAAAATTAACATATCTCCCACGGATCTCGACATGCGAGAGGGCTCCTGCCCGGGTCGCCTTCACCGGGGTACCGACAGCATATTCAGGGATGCGAACTCGTAGCCTAGCGTTCTGCCTTGGTACAATTGTGGTTTTGCCGATAAACGGCTCCCAACTGATGACCTCGCCTAGCCGGTTTTCCGCATTGTAATGAAAATTGAGCGTCATGCCATTCCAATCTTCGCTGAGGGTGTTTTGCCAGAGTAAATGAAAAATACGCAAGGCGTGAGCCGAGCAGCACAGCATAAGAGATGCTGGAACAAAGAGATGCTCATCCGCGGCAGTCCACATAAAGCCTCCGACACTCCGCTGAACGACGTTGGTGTAATCGTCGTAGGGCAGCGTTGCCTGATCAGGCTTGTAGTTTTCGTATACCCACGTCTCCTTGTCCAGGATCCTTCCCTTCGTTGCCTTCTTCTTCACCCATTCGCCAGGATCGAGGAACTGCGACTCCACCACCTGATTTCTGGACACGCGATCGATTTCGTCCCAGTACTCGTCGTAACCGAGCTTGATAAGGGAAAACGCGCTCTGCGTGAGTTCCATGTTGCTGCACGCGGGCTCGGTGCAGGGCGTGCTGCCATAGCTTGTGCTGAGTGAACGGGCGTGGTCGTGAATTGTCTTCACTCTGCGCGTGATATGCGGATCATCCACGAGGGCTGCGAACCGGGACACGCCGTTGATAGCCGAGACAACAGTACGGTAAAAGGTTGAGAACTTCCCCTCCTCGTCGAAAAGGCCGTTCCGTGGAGACAGCATGAAGTGGGTCAGTCCTTCCGCCATCTGGAGGGCCTTTGAGTCACCAGTGATCTCGTAGACCTTCACCAAAGGATCAACCATCGCGCCAACGGAGTAATACCCCTGGCCAATGTTGCGGATAACCTGGTTGGGAAAAATCCGCTGCTTTCCTTCCTGGCGGGATAGAGCGAACACTGCTTCGACGATTCCCTTGATATAACGCAAAATTTCATCATCGGGATTGTCAAGGTGCCAGTAAATCAAGGCGTAAAGCGCCCGCGTCTGTTCCCATAGACACATTGGATACCGCGCGTTCCATGGAGACATGGGCGCATGGACAAACCCATCCAGCTCATTGAAGAAGCTCAAATAGAGTTTCCTTTGTGCAGCTTCCCTTTCGGTTGCAATCTCTCTCCCGGTGAGATCACGTGCAACCACCCAGCCATATATGTCGTAGGGCAGGACCTCAGTCCAGTCCAGTCTGTGATGGACAAAATGCGGGGGGTCCTCACCGAGAGTGACACCCACATAGGGTACATAGCCAAACCTGGGATCAGAGTTCTCCAGCATGTGCTGCATGCACAAGAAAGCCCGTTCCTGGATGTCCACAGAGGCCGGTCTAAGTTTCCTTTCTGAGCGGGAGCCCTTAATCTCGATGCGATGCATGAGAATGACTTCCCCTTGTTCCGTTTGTTTCTATCGACTTCTGTGCTTTATAGACCGAATGTTTTCACAAATCAAGCTCAGCGCGGCTAAGGTGTGAAAAGCACCCGGATATAGCACGTCATGAAATCGTTGCGCGAAGAACGCCCTTATCACGGAACGCGGCAGGCGTCAGCTCTACTCCCTTTTCAGTGACGCGCGCGCGCCCTCCTTCGACGCGAGAACAACCAGTCACACCACGAAGGAGCAACTTCCAGGGCTTGCCGGAGCACCTAAAGACCGATTCAACGACGGAACCCGCGCGACTGACCTGAACGTCCAACTCGACCCCTCCTCTGGAATTGTGGATCTGCGTTGTGCTTTCTACTGCCTCCAGCAGCTCGAATGCCTGAACTGTGACGTCATCCGCGTAGTCGTACTCGGGCTGCTCCTCGGTAGCTCCCGTGGCGATAAGCGCTCCGGGACGGACCAACAGTGGAACGCTCAGGTAGCCGTGTCTCTCCCTTCTCCAGCACCCGCCTTCGATCTTCTCGCCTGTGAGGAAGCTCGTCCATGCGCCCCGCGGCAGGTAGTAGGCCGCCGTCCCCTCGGCATTGAAAATAGGGGCCACCAGGAGCGACCCTCCCAACAGGTACTGCGTGTCGAGGTGATCGCACAGCGGATCGTTAGGGAACTCCAGCATCATCGCCCTCAAGACCGGCACGCCCGTGAGAGCTGCCTCGCATGCAATCGAGAAGATGTACGGCATGAGCCTCATCTTTAGCTTTGTAAAGAAGCGAAGTACCTCGACCGCTTCTTCTCCGTAGAGCCATGGCGCCCGGAAGCTCGCGTTGCCGTGGAGCCGGCTGTGGGACGAAAGAAGGCCAAAAGCGGCCCAGCGTTTGTAGAGATCCGGCGATGGGGTGCCCTCGAAACCGCCGATGTCGTGGCTCCAAAACCCAAAACCGGAAAGGCCCAGCGAGAGCCCTCCCCGAAGGGTTTCTGCCATCGATTCGTAGCTCGCGCTGCAGTCGCCCCCCCAGTGGACTGGGAATTGCTGGCTGCCGACCGTCGCGGACCGGGCGAACACGAGCGCGTTCTCCTTTCCCTTGGTCTCGCCGACCGCGTTGAATACCGCCCGGTTATAGAGGAGCGTATAGTAGTTGTGCATCCGCTCGGGATCTGACCCGTCCTTGTAAGTGACAGCAATCGGGATGCGCTCCCCGAAGTCCGTCTTGAAGCAGTCCACGCCCATGGCCATGATCTCTTTCAGCCTGTCAGTAAACCAGGAAGATGCTGACGGGTTGGTGAAGTCGACTACACCCATCCCCGGCTGCCATCGGTCCCACTGCCATACGCTGCCGTCCGGCCTTCGCAGCAGGAATCCCTTCTCCATTCCCTCCTTAAACATATGGGTACGCTGCGCAATGTACGGGTTACACCAGACGCATGTCCGGATGCCCTTTTCCCTCAGCGTCCGCAATAGGCGCGCGGGATCCGGGAAACGCTCGCGGTTCCATTCCAGACCGGCCCACTGGTATTCCTTCATCCAAAACACGTCGATGTAGAAGACGCTGAGCGGGATCCCTTTCTGGGCCATCATGTCCGCCATCGCCAGGACGGTCTCATCGGTGTAGTCCGTAGTGAATGAGGTGCTTAGCCAGAGTCCGAACGACCAGGGCGGAGGAAGGGCAGGGCGTCCCGTGAGGGCGGTATACTTCTGGAGGACGTCCTTCGGGTGCGGCCCGTAGATGAGGAGGTACTCCAGGAGCTCGCCCGGCACGCTGAATTGCACCCTCGAGACCTTCTCACTGCCCACCTCGAAGGACACCCGGCCGGGATGGTTGACGAACACCCCGTACCCTCTGTTCGACAGGTAGAGGGGGATGTTCTTGTACGCCAGCTCGCTCGCCGAACCTCCGTCTTCGTTCCAGATGTCCACCGCCTGGCCGTTTTTCACGAAAGCTGTGAATCGCTCGCCAAGCCCGTACACGCACTCACCCACA
>Ga0326727_10011845_pt1 | contig 20095 bp, 18 predicted proteins | sample MB2enrmetagenome_FD_207643 | JGI IMG/M metagenome (GOLD analysis project Ga0326727, IMG submission 207643) | Lab enriched peat soil microbial communities from McLean, Ithaca, NY, United States - MB29MY | ecosystem: Environmental > Terrestrial > Soil > Wetlands > Peat | place: USA: New York...
ACGCACGACCTGGTTGGGATCACGCTCTCGCTCAAGAACGTCGTGGTCGGCGCCGCGCTCAAGGACGCGCCCGATAAACCCATGAGCGGCAAGCGCATCACCCATGGCGGGGGTACTTACGGCATCAATTACAACCTCTTTGTCCTCTCCGCCAAGCTGCACCCGGACCTGGCCGTGATCGACGGATACGAAGGCATGGAAGGCACCGGCCCGGTGCGCGGCACTCCGGTCGACCAGAAGGTCTGCGTCGCCAGCATGGATTGGCTGGCCGCCGACCGCGTGGGCGCTGAGCTGATGGGCGTGGACTTCAGCAAGATCGGCTACCTGACCTACTGTGCCCAGGCGGGCGACCGGGGCCAGGGCGATCTGAGCAAGATCGAGATCGTCGGCCCGCCCATCAAGGACCACGCGAAAACCTATCAACTGCCCAAACAGTGGGACCAGATCACAAGCTGGCAGAAGCCGGTTGCGACGGCCTGACGGTTTTTTGCTGCTGAACGCAAGGGAAGTAGCCTGAGAGAGATGGAACCTCGCTCCGCCGTTCCCGGCGAGGGCGTCGAAGAGTTGAACTCGTCGCTGGCGCGCCGCCTTCGGCCCGCCGAAGACGAAGAACAGCCTGTAGCCGGCAGCCCAAGAACGTATCGAATTTGTCGGCAAGAGCGGAGCCAAGCCGCACAGAATGGCATTTCCGATGGTAATATGGTATCTATGAATGCCATTGCTGAGATCGATAAGGCCGGACGCATCGTGGTTCCCAAGAAACTGCGCGACGCCTTGCATCTCGTTCCCGGCACCCGCCTCCGGATAGAACGCAGCGGCGACCGGCTGGTCATGGAGCCGGCTCTCTCCGAACCCCAGGTGATCCTGAAGGACGGAATGTGGGTCGTCTCCGGCAGCCCAACGGTGGATATCGATATTCCCGATCTGATTCGGCAGGGTTATGAGGAGCGCGCAAAGCGGATCATGGAAGGCAGCGGGCTGGAGTGAAGGCGTTTTTCGACACATCCGTGCTTGTGGCCGCCGCGCGGGAAGCCGACAGTCGTCATGAGGTCAGCCGCAGGTTGGTGATGCAATTCGCTCCTCAAGAGGCGTCTTGCGCCGCGCATACATTGGCCGAGCTCTATGCCTCCCTCACCGGCATGAGACCGCCCCACAGGGTCAGGCCCGAGCAGGCCGCGCTGATCCTCGACCATTTCAGAACCAACCTCGATTGCATCGCTTTGACCGCCAATGAAGTCTTCCAGACGATCCGGCAGGCGGCGGCGCTGAAGCTGCCCGGCGGAATCATCTACGATGCCCTGCTTCTGGCCTGCGCCCGCAAGGTCCAAGCCGAACAAATCTACACTTGGAACGTGAAGCACTTCCAGATGATCGCTCCCGACCTGGCCGAACGCATCGTGACGCCGTGAGTCCAGTTTCAGAGTTCCCTACTCCCGCACGCCGATCCCCAGCGCCTTCATCTTGCGATACAGATGGCTGCGCTCCAGGCCCAATAACTCAGCGGCGTGGCTGATGTTATTGTGAGCATCTTCAATCTTTTTGAGAATATACTCGCGCTCATAGGCGTCGCGGGCCTGTTGCAGCGTCGAGAATTCCTCCGTCGAGCGCGCGGCGGCCTTGTGGGTGAGCGGCGGCAGGTGTTTGCGCTCGATGCGCAGGGTGCGGGGATTGAGGATGAGCACGCGCTCGATCACATTTCTCAGCTCGCGCACGTTGCCCGGCCAGTGGTACTGGGCCAGCGTCTCCAGCGCTTCGTCGCCGATCTCCATGCGCGGGCGGCCGTACTGGCGGCCGAACTCCAGCAGAAACTCGCGCGCCAGCAGCGGTATGTCCTGCTTGCGCTCCCGCAACGGCGGCACAAAGAACGGGACCACGTTGAGGCGGTAGAAGAGGTCCTCGCGGAAGTTGCCTTTGGCGATCTCTTCTTCGAGGTCCTTGTTGGTGGAGGCGATCAGGCGCACGTCCACGCGCAGGGGCTGCGTGCCGCCCAGCGGCGTAAACAGTTGGTCGTCCAGCGCGGAGAGCACTTTGGCCTGTGTCTTGAGGCTCATGTCGCCCACTTCGTCCAGGAAAAGCGTTCCCCCGTCGGCGCGCTCCAGGGTGCCGCGCTGCTCCGTTGGGCCGCCGGGTTGGGCGCCGTGCCGGTAGCCGAAGAGCTCGGCCTCAATGTACGCCTCGGGAATGGCCGCGCAGTTCAGCTCGACGAAAACGCTATCGCGGCGCAGGCTCTCGGCGTGAATGGAGCGGGCGATCAGCTCCTTGCCGGTGCCCGACTCGCCGTAGATCAGCACTCTTCCGTTGGTGGGCGCCATCAGCCGAATCTGCTGGCGCAGCGCCTTCACCGGCACGCTTGTCCCGGTCAGCACCGATCCCACGTTGAACTGGCGCTTGAATTCGAGGTTTTCTGTGCGCAGCCGCCGCGCTTCCACCGCGTTCTTCACGACGATCAGCGTGCGATCCAGCGAGAGCGGCTTCTCCAGGAAGTCGTATGCGCCCAGCTTGGTGGCCTTCACCGCCGCCTCAATGGTGCCGTGGCCGCTGATGATCACCACCTCGGGCCGCATCTCTGCCGCCAACTGGCGCATGTCGGCCAGCACGTCGAGCCCGTCGCGGTCTGGGAGCCAGATGTCGAGCAGCACCACATCGTAGGGCGTGTCCTGAATCAAAATCACCGCTTCGGCGGCGGTGGCGGCGCTGACCACGCCGTAGCCCTCCTCGCGCAGAATCTCCTCCAGCGAGGTGCGAATCTCCGCCTCGTCGTCCACCACCAGAATGTGATTCATGAGGTTAGTTCCTTCAGCGGCGCGGCTGCGCCGGCTTCGATCGCGGGCTGCGCGGCTGGCTCCATCAGGGGCAGCCGCATCAAAAAGCGCGCGCCCTTGGGGCTGTTGGCCTCGGCGCGCAGGCTGCCGCCATGCTCCTGGACGATCTTGGCGGCGATCGACAGGCCGAGCCCCGTGCCCCGATGCTTGGTGGAGTAGAAGGGCAGAAACAGCCGTTCCCGAATCTCATCGGTCAGGCCGTGGCCGGTGTCGGAGACGGCCAGCTCGACCGCCCCGCCATCCTCGCTGAGCGAGCTGTGAATGCCGAGGACGCGCAGCAGGCTGCCCTGCATGGCCTCGGCGGCATTGTCGATCAGGTTGGCCACCGCGCGGCGAATCGCATCCGGATCGGCCAGCACCGTGGGCAAATCCGGCTCCAGGTCCCGCTGCACCGCGATGCCGTCGAGGCGGCCGGCAAAAAGCGCCAGCGCCTCCTCCGCCACCCGGTTCAAGTTGCAGGCCCGCGGCTGCGGAGCGGGAAACTGCGCCAGCGCCGAGAACTGGTCAACCAGCGTGCGCAATGTGCCCACACAGCCCAGAATCACCTCGCTGCACTTGCGGATCACGCTGGGCGAGTCCGGCTGGCCGCGGTCCAGGTGCTTGGCGATGCGCTCAGCGGAGAGCGCGATCGGCGTGAGCGGGTTCTTGATCTCATGCGCCACCCGCTGCGCCACCTCCTTCCACGCCAACTGCCGCTGCGCGCGCAACAGCTCGGTCGTGTCCTCCATCACCAGCACGGTTCCAGTCTGCCCCTCGGCCAGCTCCAGCCGCGCGCTGGTAACGGCAAGATGAATGAGCCGGCCCCGTGCGTTGAAGTCGATCTCGGTGGAAGCCGCGCCCATGCGCTGTCCGCGCCGGATCACGCCCGCCAGGTCCTCCGCGCAATCGGCGGGCAGCAGCGCGTCGATTCGCTCCCCGGCCAGGCTCACATCCTCGCGCCGTCCCATCAGCGCCGCAAACGCGCGATTCGACTTGAGCACGAATCCCGCCCCATCCAGCGTCACCACGCCGCTGGGAATCGTCTCCACGATGGTCTCCCACTCCCGGCGCCGCTCCTCGATGGCCAGGTTTGCCGCCGTCAGTTGCGCCGACGAGCTCTCGACCAACTGCCGGCTGGCATCCAGGTCCGCCGCCATGCGGTTGAAGGCGCGCACCAGGTCGCCCATCTCGCCGGTGGCGATGAGCGCCACGCGGTGGTCGTACTTGCCGGCCGCAATCTCGTCCATGGCGTCGGCCAGCGCCTCTACCGGCTGCGTGATCTGCCGGGAAAGAAAATGGGCCAGCCACACGCTGCAGAAGAACACAATCACCGTAACCACCAGCAGCACCAGAAAGAAAATGGTGCGGATCTGGTTGCGCGAGCGGAAGAGCCGCCAGTATTCGTCCGCGCCGGAGCGGATGCGCATCGCCGTCTGGCTCAGCCCCCGCGGCATGGGCAGCCCCACCACCACCGCCTTGCCGGAGGCGGTCGCCGACATGCCCAGCGCGTATTCCTCATCTCCCACTTTGATCACCGGCTCATCGCTGCGCTGCGCCGCGGAGAGAAGGTTCGCCGAGAGCGGCCCGTGCAGCGCAACCGCGTCGCCCGGCTGGCCCTCGAGCCAGGGAAGCAGGCTGGCCGGGCTTTGCTCCGGCGGCGCCTGAAAACTGGCCAAAGCGCGCATATTCTTCCCGTAAACTACCACAAAGCCGCCGGCCAGCGTAATGCGGTGGGAGCCCAGCACATCCTGCAACTCGGGCAATTCGCGGTCCGGCGCTCCTGAAGCCGCGATGGACTCCGCTTCAACACGCGCATTGCCGGTGACGTAATGCGCCAGTTCCAGCACCACGCGGGTCGAGTCCTCGCGCAGCTCCGACGTGGGCCGTGAGAACCAGCGGTCGATGGAACGGTTCATCAAGGTCAAGCTGAACAGAAACATGAACACTGCCGGGATCAATGCAATCAGCGCCGCTCCCAGCACCATGCGCGTGCGCAGCCGCGCGCCCAGGGCGCTGCTGCTTTGGCTGGCATACAGCCGCAGGATGTTCCTGGCCAGCAACATCAAGGCCGCCATCAGAACCAGGAAGATCAGCACGATGACGCCTGTAAACACCAGCGTCTCCCCGGAGGTCTCCGGATTGAGGAAGCCGATGTTCGTGGTGTTGAATGCATTCAACGCGACAAACAGAGCCACCACGAGAAAGAAACCGGCTGCGAGCAGAGCAATGGACCGCCGCCGTGAATCGCCGAGAAACGACATGCCGCGATTATAGTGCGATCCGCGCCGTGCTCGACAGGCGATCGCAGGATCGGCGCCCTCGCCGCCGGCAGGTCTTCCGGTTCCGCGTCTCGCGACTGGACCAATCCGGAGATGGAACACGCGGGCATCCAGGCGCGTCGCCGGGAAAGGCGCCGGCGGCGCATCGATCTCTCCGCTGTAGAAAAGCGGCTTTCTGCCGAAGGGGTTCTTGTCGGGATTGAAAAGCGGGGGATGGCGCGCCGGCCGGAGCCGGTCGAGACCCCGTGCATCAAGATTGCTGCTGCGAGGAACGGAGGCTGCTGTGGCATTTGTCGAGCGGCGAAGACCGGATGTGGGCAATGTAACCTGGCAGCATCTGCGCCTTCCCCCTTTTCCTCAAGTCGCCATCCGCGTTTTGCAGTTAGCCAACAACGAGAATGTGCAGATGCACCAGCTCAGCGAGCTGATTTCGTCGGACCCGGCCTTTGCCAGCGAAGTCCTTACCATCGCCAACTCCGCGCTCTACGCCCCGCGCTTTCCGTCCAAGAGCATTCAACAGGCGGTGGTCATCCTGGGCATCAACAACCTGCAGGGAATGTGCCTGACCGTGGGCGCCAGATCCTTCATGGGCAAAGCGCTGAATCTTCCCTTCACGAAGGTCCTTTGGCGTCACAACCTGGCCTGCGCCCTGATCGCCGCGCAGTTGGCCGCGGCTGGGTTTCTGGACAAAGACACTGCGTACACGGCGGGTGTGTTGCACGATATCGGCCGCTTGGGTCTGGCCGCTGTGCGCGCCAAGGAATATGCCGCGCTGTTGGAGACGCACCAGGGATCGAGCAGCAGCGTGCTTCAGGCCGAGCGCGATTTGTTTGGGTCGGACCACTGCGCCATAGGGCGCCAGTTGATTGCCGATTGGAACCTGCCTTCCGATTTCGAAACGGTGATCTCCGAGCACCACTCGCCGAGGCCGGCGGACTGCGCCTGGGGCATGACGGAATTGATTGGCGTCAGTTGCAGAATGGCGGACGCGGCGGGCTTCCCGGCGTTTCAGGGATGCCAGGTTACACCCTATCCGGAGCTGCTGGAGGAGCTTCCGGCGCGGGAGCGCAGGCTGTTCGATCCCGAAATTGGAAGCCTGGCATCGAGCGTAGCCGCCCGCATTCAAGCGGTGGAGTCTCGTTGACGGGGAACGCGGAAAGGGCTCGGAGGAGGCAGCGCAGGGAATGGCGCGCGGAGAAGGGCCGGTTGAGACCTCTTTAACTCATATCGAGAGAAATCGACTGTAGAAAGGCGGGTTGAGTGCCGAAACAGTTGCCAGAAGAGTTGAAGAGCAGGGTAGAACAGCGGCCGGTCCCGGCCGGCAGCGGCGGATTGAGCCGCCGGTTGCTCGGGCCACTGCCGCCATCGACGGAGGCTCCGGCGGTGCATATCGAGCGGCCAAATGACGGAGTCCGTATTCCCTGGGCTCACCTGCGCCTTCCCCCGTTTCCTCAGGTTGCCATTCGAATCCTGCAACTGGCCAACAACGAGAATGTGCAGTTGCACCAGTTGAGCGACCTCATCGCGACCGATCCCGGCTTCGCCAGCGAAGTGCTCATGGTTGCGAACTCCCCTCTCTACGCCCCCCGCTATCCCGCCACCGGCATTATGCAGGCCATCGCCGTCCTGGGCGCCAACCAACTGCAGGGCATGTGCCTGCTGGTTGGCGTCAGAACCTACCTCGGAAAGTCTCTCAGCCATCCCGCAATGCGCGGGCTGTGGCGTCACAATCTGGCCTGCGCCCTGATCTCCCAGCAGTTGGCTTCAGCCGGATTCATGGACAGAGACCTGGCTTACACAGCCGGCATCCTGCACGATATAGGACGATTCGCGCTGGGGGTGATCCGGCCCAAGGAGTATGCCGCCCTGCTGGAGACGCATCGCGGTTCCGCGGAGAGCATCCTCGATGCCGAGCGGGAGTTGTTCGGATGGGATCATTGCCAGACGGGACGAAAGCTCATTGCGGATTGGAAACTGCCTGCGGATTTCGATGCCATTGTCTGTGAACATCATCTGCCCCGGCGGACGGATGGCTCCTGGGGTATGGCTGAGTTGGTCAAGGTGAGTTGCGGCATGGCCGACGTAGCCGGTTTCTCCGCATTTGCCGGATGCGAGACCACGACGCTGCCGGAATTGCTGGAGGCGCTCCCGGCGCGGGAGCGCGGCCGGTTCCCGCCCGATCTCGGCTCCCTGGCCCAATCTGTTTCTAGTGGCATCGAGGCGGTGGACTCGCTTTGACGCGGGACCGCGTGGGCCGGAGCCGGTTTCTGAGTGAAATCCAATCGAAGTCTCACCAAATTCAGCTCCTCCATTTCCGCATCCCGAAGCCGCCGCGATCCGGGCGTAAACACCGGATCGACGATCGAGAGCTGCCTGCCCGCAACTCTTTCCCGGCTTCCCGTGTCTAACTCCACAGGGAACTCTGCTCCGGAGACCATGCGGAAACTTGCGCTCAATATCGCTCTCCTCCCGCTGGCGGCGGTGCTTGCCTGCGGCCCGGCCGCCGCGGCCCAGTCCGGCGCCTTCACCATCTCCCAGCATGGTCACTCAGTGGGCACAGCCTCCTTCAACTTCACTGCCAACCCCCACGGCTACAGCTCTACCTCGGTGGTCCGCATCGCCATGCAGGGCCTGGATTACGCTCTCTCCAAAACCGAGCTGCTCTCCCCGGCCAACCAGCTCCGCCACGTCCAGTTGAGCGCCACCGTCAACGGCTCGGCGGTCAACGTCACCGCGGTTCCCGACGCCGCCCAGATCCTGCTGAACATCTCCGCCGGCGGCCGCAGTTCCACCGCCCGGCTTGATCCGCACCCCGGCGCCGTCTTCCTGCCCGACTTCGACCCTGGCGCTCTTGAAACCCTCCTCGCCCTCGCCGTGGCGCGCAACAACAGCGGCCTCTGGGCCATACTCCCCAAGCAGGCCGGCTCCCAAATCGCCACGATCCAGCCCATCCAGCTCGCCACCTACGCCGACGAGCGGGGAACCCTCGACGGCAAGCCCATCGCCGTCCACCATCTCGTCGCCACCATCGCCGGCGCGGCCACCCACCTCTTCTCCGGACCTCAGAGCCAGCTCCTCCAGGCCGAACTTCCCCAGCAGGGCTTTGCCCTCATCCGCAAGGGCTTCGTTCTCACCCCGCCCGCCAAACCCGGCGCCCCACCCGATTCCGGCCCTCTGCCAGCCAAACAGTAAGCTCCACCCAGGCTCCCGGTTCCGCTACAATTCTGAGATATGACCGGGGAGTCTCAGGAAACCGTCTCAGTCGAGTTCACTGTTGGCGTCGGCGACGGTAAATTCACCGCCACGGCAGTGGTGCCGGCCGGACAAACCAACCTCACCCAGCTACTGCCCGTCATCCAGTCGCTGGATGACTCGCTCATCGCCGGCGTTGCTGCGCAACTGGCCGAAGCCGGCCGCCCCATCTCCTGCAGGGCCGGCTGCGGAGCCTGCTGCCGCCAGATGGTCCCCATCAGCATCTTCGAGGCCGAGGCCCTCGCCGCCTGGATTCGCACCCTCCCCGAATCCCGCCGGCAGGTACTCGCCGAGCGCTTCCATCAAGCGCTCCTCAAGCTGGCCGCCGCCGGACTCATCGATCGCATGGTAAACGAAGACTGGCTTGCCGAAACCGCGTCCGCCCGCCAGTTGGCCCTCGAGTACTTCTACCAGCGCATCCCCTGCCCCTTCCTCGAGAACGAGTCCTGCTCCATTTACCCCATTCGCCCGCTCGTCTGCCGCGAATACCTAGTAAGCTCCCCGCCGGAGTATTGCGCCGATCCGGCTACCATGCAGGCCGTCGCCGTCCGCCTGCCGCTCAATTTCTCCCGCGTCATCAATATCATTGGAGCGCAGCTCGAGCAGAGTATCCGCTGCTGGATTCCACTTCTTTTTCTCTTTGCCTGGATGAAAGGCGACGCCCACCCCGGCGACAGAATCGCCGGTACCGGTCCCGAGGTTCTCCATGAGTTCTTGAAGCGCATCAGCCTGGCGCACCTGCCCTCAGAGGAAGCCGCACGCTCCACCGAAGACCGAGCCCAGGAACCCAACTGACTTGCCAGCGAGCTACCCCCGCGCGCAGCTGCCCGCCAGCTGACGTACAAGCGCTCCGGTCCGATAATCCGCTGTTCCTTGATCTCTCGTTCCTGATCCTGGATCTCCGCCTGCGCGCCCCATCATCCAGATAGGTCGTATGACAGGCAGTCGCGCCGGCCAACTCGTTCTTTCGCTCACCCTGAGCCCTTCGCCAACTCCGGATGATTCTCTCGCAGCCAGGCTGTTACGCTCTTTTGGAGTTCGTTAGCGACTCGGATGACTTCTTCAAGTTCCTGGTCCGAAACGTGTCCCGCGGAGTCGTAGCTGGTAGCGTTTCTCTTTTTCGAGAAGACCCTCATCTTTTGAATCAACCTGGGATCGGCTTGCATGGTGAGTTCCAGGGATTCAACAGTTCTCAGATGATGCCCCAACTGCGCGGCAGTCCGGTAGCCGCACGCGCGCAGGGCGACATTCGCGGCTGTGCGCGCGGCGTTGAACGCGGCCTCGAAGCGGCGATCTTCCGAGATCGCTTCAACCCCGGCGTCATGGAGGTCGCGGACAACGATTCCAAGCAAATCCCCGATCTCCTCGGGACTGGTCGGCTCTGCTCTGAGCCAGCCGTACTCAGCCCACTTTTCCAAGCTCATCTTCATCTCCTACCAGCATTACCCGATCACCGCGCAGGACCGACTGCAGGAAGCGGTTTCCGGCTTGCAGCTTGGACTTGAACTCGTCCGCAGTATAGACCGTGGGATTGATCTCCCGGCCGATCGCCTCTTCGACGGGCGCCAACAGCGCCAGAACCTCATCGAGCGTCACATCTCCAACGATCATCAAATCAACGTCGCTTCCGGCGTTCTCGTCCCGGCGCGCCATCGATCCATAGACGAATGCCAAGGATACTCGCCTTCCAAGAGGAGCGAGAGCCGAGCCAAGCAATTGAAAGACGCCAACGGTCTTTGCTATCAGGGAATGCAGCTCCGCAAAGACCGGGTGAGCGCGATTTGCCCGGTAATAGACCTGTCTGCCCGATACGGAGCGGGCGATCAATCCGAACTGGGAAAGGGTCTTCAGCTCCCGCTGGACGGTTCCGACACTTGTGCCGACCTGCCTCGAAATCTCACGGATAAAGAACCACTGATCGGGTCGGCCGTAAAGAAGCGACAGGATGCGCCCACGAGTCTGCCCGAAGACCAAATCGCCCAAAGAGCCAACGGTAGTACTCATAATGAGAACAAGTGTACTCAGTATGAGCACAAACGTCAACGTAGAAAGCGCCTCAACTCCGCCGCCGCGATCCGTCCTGCCGGGATAGTCCTCTTTCGCCGGCGGGATGCAAGAGCCCAGCTCCACCTATCTCATCCGCTTCGGCCTTCCCCGCGACACGCTCACGGCATGACGTACGTATTGAACAGGCCTACCCAGTATCCCGTGCTGGGGAAGCGCGTGTCTGGGCTGTACACGCGCACAAAGACGATTCCATTGCTCGCCTGAGGCTCGTAGGTGCAGGCTCCGGAGGCGGAGTCGCCGTTCGCCGGTCCAAGATCGGATGCGGTAATGCTGGCCAGCACTTCGAGCTGCCCATTGGCGTCCAATGCCATGCCGATGTTGCCCTTGTCGAGACCCTTCACCAGCAGCGCGCGGCAGCCATAAGTGTACTGAATCGCTACAGTGGGATCGCTGGGGTTGGGTACATCGTCGGCCGGCGAAACGACAGCCACAATGCTGCCGTCGGCGCGCGTGGCCAGGTCCAGCTCGTAGAGGAACTGATGCCCCTCCAGCAGCGCGGCGTCCGCGGTTCCCGCAAGCTGGCCGTTGTATTGCCACGTCCACGAGGAAGGCGCAACCGTGAGGTTGGGCGTCGTCTCGAAAACGCCGTAGAAGTTGTGCCCGGGCAGCATCTGCGCCGGCGACGTGCCGTATTTGCACATCAGCACCATATAGAGATTGCCGCTCTTCATGTACAGCGCCGGCTCCGCCCACTGCTGGCAGTTGGCGAGAGAGGGATCGACGGTGGTGAGATTCACATCGTACGGAATTCCCGCCGACAGCCCCGCGGCCGCAAAGCGCACCGTTTGCGAGGCCGGAGCGCTGCCCAGCGCGGTGGGCGTCGAAGCCCAGTTCAGGACCATGGTGCTGTGCGGCACCAGGGAATCGACAATCGTGCTGCCCTGATCGACGTAGTAGTTCAGATGCGCGCCGAACCAGGTCTCGCCGCTCTGGCCGTTCACCTGCCCCGGCAGAATGTTCAGAACCTCGTTGGATGTGTATGCGGTATCGCCGTTGGATGGGTCCGTAGTTTGCTGGGATACCCATAGATCGGTGGGAGTGTTCCATGTAACCCCATTGTCGGAGCTATAAGAAAGGTGAAGATCGACCACATCGACTTCATTCGAGCTGGCCGCATTCCACACATGCGGCCAGGAGTAGCCGAGCCAAACCAGCCCCGTGGCCGGGTCCTTGCGCATGGTGGGGTCCGCGAATCCGGAGAACTTGTCGGCCGAACCGCTCTCCGGAAGCGTCAGATTGGCGCACGTCGAAGCGGTTGGCGCCATGGGCTGGCTGGTCGCGGTGTCGGTGTTGGCGCAATCCACCCAGGTCAACGTCGAGACCTGGGTCGCTCCGGTCGTATCCTGCGCGGAGACGGCCACCGTGTAGGGCGTGCTGGCGAGATTGGAGTAGGAGAGCGTGTCCTGCGGCTCCTGCGCCCAGGGAACCGGCGCCTGACTGTCAAGCTGCGAGTCGAGCGTCGACAAGACAAGGTCTCCCGTGGTCGAGGCCGTTGCCGGGAAGCTGGCGCTGGTGTGCGTCCACGTCCAGTCGGTGGGCGTTGTTACCTGGCCGGTGAGCGAAAGCAGATTCGAGTGGCTGGCCAGAACCGTGAAGGCGGCGGAAGTTATGGTGGGAACCCCAGAATAGGACGCGGTCAGCGTATAACCCTCGCCGGGAAAGTCCAGGGCGAGGTTCGAGAATGTGGCCTTGCCGCCTGTCAAGGCCTCCTGCAGCGTTCCGGATAGCGTGGCCGCGGCCGGATTCGCGCCCAGCGCCACGGTGACGCTGCCCGTGGCTGCGGTGTCCAGATTGCCGGATTGGTCGAGGACGGAGACGGTCACTGCGGAGAGCGGCAGCCCCAGATCGTTCAAAGAGGCGGGAGCACTGAAAGAGATGCTGGTCGCGACCGGTGCCGCCGTCACCGTCAGCGTATCGCCCGGGCTGGTTACGCCCTGGGCCGCGGCGGTGATCTGCGTCGTTCCCGCAGAGACGCCTGTAGCCAGGCCGGTGGACGCATTGATGGTCGCTACGCCGGTCGAGCTGCTGGCCCAGGTGAATGTTACCCCGCTCATGGTGTTGCCGTTGCTGTCTTTCGCGGTGGCCGTGAACTGCTCGGTCGCGTTGGCGGCGATGGACGGCGAGGCCGGCGTCACGGCGATGCTGGCAAGCACCGGATTGCTGGGAGGGGTAGTCGATCCCGAGGATCCGCCGCCGCAGCCCGCTTGCAGCATGCACATGGCAACAAGAAAAGAGAAAAGGACAGCGGACTGCCGGCATGGCAATCCGCAAGGAACATGGCGCCTGATCATATCTTCCTCACGATCGGCCGTCCCACTGCAGCTCGGAACCTTGTGGAATGGGCGGAGCCGGTGTCTGTTCGCAAACACCCGCACCGGCATAGACGCGAAAGCCGCAACCAAGTTGCGGTGATTCTTCTATCGGCAAGCCGGAGAACTCAGCGATGAGCCGGCAGGTTGCAGGCGGGGAAACCCGCCGAGACCGACGTTCAGGGCTCAGACAGGAGCGCCTTCAAGCGCCTCTCGATGGTTTTCAGTTCGGGATCGCCCTGGAACCGGGCAATCACTTTGCCGTTTATGCGGGAACCGTGACGCTGGCCTGCTCGCTCGCCACCTACACCCCCTCGAACGCACAAGACCTGCCTACCTGTTCCGTTGCAAGCCCGGCGGTGACGCTGAGTTCCACCGTCACCAGAGGCACTGCCACCGTTACGGTGACCACGGCCGCGGCCGCCACCGGCCGGCTTGTGCATCCCCATCTGCGCGATAAAGACGGGAGATGGTTTGGCGGCGGCGCGGTCCTCGCATTGCTGATCTTCCTGGGGATTCCGGCGCGGCGGCGCGGTTGGCGCTCGATGCTGGGTGCGGTTGCGCTGATGGCGGCGCTGGGCGGCCTGGCTGCCTGCGGCGACTTCTGGGAACCGCCTGGAGGCTCAACCACTGCGGGAACGACCGCCGGCACTTATACCTTCACGGTGACCGGAACCGGCAATCCCACAGTCACTCCCGTCACAACTACGTTTACCGTTACCGTGAATTAACCGCCGTGAGCAACCACAACCCGCCGACCCTCCAGAATGCCAAGGAAGAGCGAAAGTGCGAAAAAACTCTGGACACTACCGGCCGCCCCGCTCCAACCTGCAAGCCAGGCCGCTTGAAATCCATCAAACACTGGTGCTTGAAGTGTCCACTTGAAAACAAGTGGACACTTCGTTGCTCCCACAAAAGTCTGCCACATTTGCCGTCACGACGCCAGACGGAAGCTTCGGACGCTTACAGAACAACGCAATCAGGTTCATCCCATGAGTGATGATCTTTGCTCTTTCAGTTTGTGCCCAGGTGTTGTTCAACGCAGCGGTGTGTCCTAAGCCGCTCGATCATGGCCCGGATGAAGCCTTGTAGAGCCACAATTCACTGCGAGGCGCTGGTCGCCGTTTCAAAATCCCTGCTTAGGATTACTGTCTTGCTCTCGCTCCTGTCGTTTCTTATCTCGATTCTCCAACCCGAAGCGGACCGGTCAACCGCGCTAATTTTTAGTCGAACCGGGGGATCTCCGAAGCCTTTGGGATTTGGAAATGTCGGGCCAACGGCTTGGGCTATCGATACTCGCTGAAACTCATAGCTTGCAGCCGAGAGGACCCTCGGAAGCTCTTCAGTCATCGATTTATGAACATTCGATATCCCTTCGTCCATGTTTGAGACCCGCATCTCCGAGGTCCGCACCTCAAGTGTTTTGCCGCTGGCACTGAAGCAAGCGATCTGGTCCGGGTATACGGAACATGTAACCGAATCCAGAAACTCCTTCATCACTGCCTCCGGATTGGATTCTCCATCGCTCGCCTTTTGCATCCACCAGAAGAGCTGGCTTGAGGGAACGAATAGAGCGATTATGCTCCCATCCGCAACCCGACCGCCAGGTAGAACTGCGTGTACTTGTGTAACGGATAAGCTGGCAGCACCCTCCGCGGCTTCGGAACTGACACGAATTTCTTGCTGAACACTGCGACCAAACGTCACTTGAGCCTCCGCGAAAGCGGGGAAGAGTGAAAACGCGGCCAAGAGCAATAAAATTTTGCTAGCCATTTGTGCTCCCTCCTATTGGGCGATGCATGTTGCCGGGCTGAAAGTCGCCTTATGAAGTCCACTGGACATCCTAACACGGTAGTGGTTTGGTGCGTCGGTCGAAAACTTTGATGCATAGCCGTCGAGAGCCTGGGTCTCAGAATCCGCCGGTCCAGTGTATGTCAACCCGTACGACGGATCGTAGAAAAGGCCGGTAGCTGGGACGCATACAATAGCGTGATTGGTATGTATCTTCTCGGACGGCGTTGGAGAGTTCTGTCCGGGAACTCCTGTATCACTCGTCGTGGCTCCGTAGACGGTCGGGGTGGCTGGGTCCGGAGGAGGAATCATCTCATTTAGCGATGACGTCACCATGGACCAATCATAGGGCGGAGTGTTGGTGAAGGTCGGGAGATTCGGGAAGGACCAGTTCTTCACGAGCATGAAATTATCCTCATGAGCCACCTGACGGTCGGCCTCATCTACCCAGACCGTACCCTGGAGCTTCTTGGAAAGATCCTCGCTCAGGCCGTGCGCTTTGAGGTCTTTGCGGCCCACAAAGTCGAAGACGATGGTGGATCGGCCGCGATAGATCTCCCGGCGCGGGTTGCGCACATCGGCAATCTCCAGGATGTTGCGCAGGCTGATCTCTTTCTCGTCCTTGTGCTGTTCCTGTTCCGGCTTTTGCGCCTTCTCCACGGCCTTGGTTACGCGCTCAGTCTCCTTTTGCAGGTCGTCGCCGTCCAGGGGCTTGCCGTCCTTCTTCACCAGGCTCGCTATCTGATGACCGTTGACGAAAAACACCTCCCACTCACGGCTCTCGGTCTTGGTCACGCGGCCGTCGCCGTCCAGGTCCTCGACCAGCTGCGAGGTGCTGAAGGTGTAGTTCTCGCGCACCTTTTCAAGCTGCTTCTGGTGCTCGTCAACCTCGCTCAGGAGCTGACGAATCTCCGGCAGGGGCGCATTGGCCGCCTGCTGGGCCAAGGCAAGAGGCGCCAGGAGCAAAGACGGGATCAAACCGGCGAAACCGAATTTGCACAGACCGTGCATGAATGTGAGTCCTCGGGAGTGCGAAACGGAAGACGGATCGGGCCCGACCGGGCGGAGCGTGCCGGCAACTACCCTGTTGGACCCCAAGACCGCCGAAAAGGTCTCGAACCCGCCCAGGAATCGACCCCGGCGCCTCACTCCACACCCGGTCATGCTATAACGGAAGCCTCAGCCGCATCCAAACCTGAAGGCGGCGCTCAACAAGGGCGGCGGCACCGCGGATATTCCGGCCGGCCGCTCCCAAGGAGGAATACGGAATGTTCGGATTGCTGGTTCAATGGCTGTTGTACGCTATCGCTCTGCTGATTGTTTCCAAGATCGTGCCCGGCTTCCATGTTCATGGAATCATGCCCGCGCTGATTGCGTCGCTGGTGATCGGTTTGCTGAACGCGACGCTTGGCCTGTTCCTGAAGGTCATTACCTTCCCCCTTACCATCCTCACCTTCGGGGTTTTTCTGCTGGTGATCAACGCCCTGATGATCCTGCTGGCGTCGAAAGTCGTCAGCGGCTTCCAGGTGCATGGGTTTGCCCCGGCGTTCTGGGGCGGGGTGGTGCTGGCGCTGCTGGGCCTTGTGATTCGCGCGCTCCTGAAGGAAAAGTGAATTCCCCACTTCAGCCACGGGTCACTTGCAGAAGTGTCCGAAAACCGCATTCCGCCGGGTTGCGGAGTTACATAGGCGGCCTGGTCTCATCCTCTTGTTGCCGCTTCCGCCATTTCTACCAGAGCGCACATGCCACCGGCGACATTGCCACCGCCGTCGCGCCGGGGCCAAGGGCGCGGCCAGCGCATCACTTTTTGAGCCGGTTCTTTACCCAGGCCCAGGCGCGATCGATGTTCCCAGGCGGGACTGGCCGCATGTGCTCCGGCACTGTCGCGGGGGGCAGATCCTCCGGCTTGATAAACGACAAGGTAGGCGCGGTATAGCTACCGAGCATCTCCTTCTGGCTATCAAGCACCTCGGTCACACTTGGGTCGTCGCCCTCGCCCTTGGCCGCCCTTTCCAACTCCTCTGCCCTTTGCTCCCGCACGAGAGCCACATCTCTCATCAGCTTGGCTTCTTCGTGGCGGCCCTCGTCCTCCGCCTCGCGCGCGCGTTCACGGAGTTGGTCGGCCTCCTTGCGGTGCAGGACTGCGAGGTCGAGGAACTTCTCGGCTGGCGAGCTGCCGAGGAACGTGTAGCCTGGGTCTTCTTCCTCAAATCCTTCGTCTGGCATTCTTCCCTCCTGGCCGGGAAACCCCCACAAAAACCCACTCGTCTATCATATTGCGCCGAACTATTATGCATTATCGCGGCGATTTCAGCAAAGCGGCGAACGTTTTAGCCGCTTGATGCTCTTTGCTTATAGCAATGCCAAACGCGATGTTCATCGCGAGTTCGGGAGAACCTGTGCCGGGAGAACCCGGAGAAGACGCGCTGCCGACGGGTTAGCTCGGCGCATTCGTCGAGCGGCACTCACGATTTGTCCATTGGGCTGCCTGGCGGCTGGCAGGTCTGGATTCCGGAAATTGGGGTTGATGCAAGGCGGGCGGCGTTTCTACGCGATCAGACTCCCGGCTGGCGTCCATGCCTGTCCCTGGCTCTCGGCCACGCCGCGATGGGCGAGCGTGCCCAGCCAGGTATTCAGTCCCTCGGCGAGGCCCGCATCCTGCCTGAGCGCCTCTTGCGCGCCCAGGCCGGCCAGCCTCATCAGGTAGGGGAGGGTCGCGTTGGTCAAGGCGAGCGTGGAGGTATGCGGCACCGCTCCAGGCATATTGGTTACGCAGTAATGCACCACTCCATCGACGCTGTAACTCGGGTTGGAGTGCGTGGTTGGCCGCGAGGTCTCCACGCAGCCGCCCTGGTCGATGGCCACGTCCACAATGACCGCGCCTTTCTTCATCCCGGCCACCATGGCGCGGGTCACGATCCTGGGCGCCTTTGAGCCGGGAATCAGCACTCCGCCAATCAGCAAATCCGACTCACTTGTAGCCTGGGCCAGGTTGTAGCCGTTCGAGGCCAGGGTGCAGACCCGCCCGCCGAATAACTCATCCAACTGGCGCAGGCGGTTGAGGTTCAGGTCCAGCAGCGTGACCCTGGCTCCCATGCCGAGAGCGATCCGGGCGGCGCTTGATCCCACGATGCCTCCGCCGACGATGCATACCTGCGCGGGAAGCACACCCGGCGCGCCACCCAGCAGAATTCCACGGCCGCCGCGCTCCTTTTCCAGATACGCCGCGCCCACCTGAACGCTCATCCGCCCCGCTATCTCGCTCATCGGCGTCAGCAGCGGCAGCGTGCCCTGGCGGTCGCGGACCGTCTCATACGCAATGGCGATCGCCTTCGAGGAGAGCAAACGGCCGGTCAGCTCCGGCGTCGGTGCCAGGTGCAGAAAGGTGAACAGCACCAGCCCCTCGCGAAAGAACACGTATTCCGTCTCGATAGGCTCCTTGACCTTGACCAGCAGTTCGGAGTTGCCCCACACATGGCCGGCGTCGCCCACGATCTCCGCGCCCGCATTCTGGTACTCACTGTCAACGAAACCCGATTGGACCCCTGCCTGGGTTTCCAGCAGCACCGTGTGGCCGGCTTCAACCAGAGCTTTCACGCCCGCCGGAGTCGCTCCCACGCGAGCTTCATGGTCCTTCACCTCTTTGGGGATGCCGACGACCATAGGCTCTTCTCCCATTCGGGTTGGATGCGCGCCCGGGGGCTGATGGTCTGCAAATCTCGCGCTTGCAGGGCGCTGCAATGGCCGCCGCCGGCCCAGGATCGAGCCGCAAATGCGTTATCGCCTGCAATCCAGCGCACGATGATTATCGCAACAGTTATGAGTGCCATTGGGATAGGGTGGTTCGCAGTCGAGTTGCTGCCGCAGCCACCGCACCGTTCGCGTCATCGAACCTGCGATACTCTTCTACTGCAACTGGAGTAAACCTCTCGTGCATCTCCCGGCGGCCCCAATCGGACAAGTTGCCCGAGACAGCAAGGGCGCCAGCCGGCAGACCCGGCGGCGCCCCTTGCGCTGCTTCAATCGCGGATGCTCACACCTGGCCGCCGAAGCCCAGCGCCTTCATCTCTTCCATCTGCCGCTTCAACTGGTCCATCTGCTGCTTCAGTTGCTCCATCTGCTTGGGGTCGACCTTGAAGTCCTCCGGCTTGAAGTTCTTGCGCAGCTCTTCCATCTGCCGCTTCAGTTGCTCCATCTGCTTAGGGTCGATCTTGAAGTCCTGGGAGTTGAAGCTGTCGCGCATCTTCTCCGCCTGCTTGCGCAACTGCTCGGCCTGCTCGCGGGTGAGCGCAAAGCCATCCATCCTTCCCGCTCGCAACTGATCGCGCAGAATTTGGGCCCGATCGCTCAGGGCCTGTGCCCCATCGCGCATGGCCTGGGCCGAGGCGGCGGCCTGCGCGGCAAGCTCCTTGGCCAGCTCGGGGTCGATCTGGGCAACCAGCGACACATCGCCCGCAGGGCAGATCTGCTCGAAGTTCAGCTCGCCCTGTTTGTGCTTGGAATCTACCTGGAGGGTGAGCGTCTGCTGCTTCTTATCGCGCAGAATGGTCACCTGCACCGGCTTGCCCGCATTGGAGCGCAGAGCGCGGTCCCAGTCGGCGGTGGTAACGATCACGTCTGCGCCGACCTTCAGAATCACGTCGAAGGCCTTCAGCCCGGCCGCGGCGGCTTCGCTCTTGTGCGCCACTTGCTTGACCATCAGGCCATTGCCGACGCCCAGGTACTCGGCCATCTGCGAGGTGAGCGGCTCAACCAGCGCGCCCACATTCAGGCTGCTGCCGAAGAACGGCATGTGGAAGCCGGGCATCGGCGCATCGCCCGCGCCGCTGAGGATGCCCATCCCCGAACCTTGCGTAAACAGGTCTCCGCCGCTGCCAATCTTGTTCCAAACGTCGTGCTCCATCACGTGGCGATCGGCCAGCTCGACGGCCAGCGTCTGCACATTGCCGTCGCGGCTGATCTCGATGCTGACCTTGCGCCCGGCTGGAATCTCCCGGAGCATTCTGCGCAACTGCTCGGCGCCCTCGACGTTCTGCCCGTTCAACTGCAGCACCACGTCGTTGACCTTGAGCCCGATCTTCCCGGCCGGGGCGTCGTGATCGATGAGCGTGATCAGCGCGCCGCGCACCTCCTTGAGCTTGAGCGCCTGCGCCTTCTCCTGGTCCACATCCGCCAGGTCCACGCCCAGGTAGCCCTGCGAGGGCGCGCCCAGCAGCAGGGGATCCGCGCCCGCCATCAGTTGAACCATCTCCCTGCCCTGCGCCCGCGCCCCAGGCGGCGTCATCGCCGCCAGGGCGGCAATGCCCAGCAGCACCATCAATCCAAGATTCCGATACGGCCTCAAAAGATGCTTCATTGCTTCTTCTCCCGATTTTCCCTTTGCTCCGGCTCCGCAATCTCTTCTTGCGTTGCGATAACCGGAAGGTGAAGCTCTGTTACTGAATCTCCGGCACCCGCCTCAAGACTTCTCTTGAAACGGTCCGAATTTGAGGATTCTGGTCGGAGTAGGCAACCGAGTGCAGCACCTGACGCACACTGGTATCGCCCTCAACCGGCTCCAGAATGTTGATCGCCGAGGTGCGAATCCGCGGGTCGG
>Ga0326727_10011846_pt1 | contig 20093 bp, 20 predicted proteins | sample MB2enrmetagenome_FD_207643 | JGI IMG/M metagenome (GOLD analysis project Ga0326727, IMG submission 207643) | Lab enriched peat soil microbial communities from McLean, Ithaca, NY, United States - MB29MY | ecosystem: Environmental > Terrestrial > Soil > Wetlands > Peat | place: USA: New York...
TCCTCAACCGCATTTGGACGTTCCGCGCGACCGGGCACGCGGTATTGCAGGGCGTGCAGTTCCTCACCGTCTCGGCGATCGCGCTCGGCGTCGGGCTCGCCGTCTCCGCGGTGGCCAAACCCTACCTCGGTCCGGGCCACCGGACGTGGCTGCTGGCCACGCTGGCCGGCATCGTCGTCAACTTCTTCGTCAACAAGTATTGGACGTTCCGTCCCGCCGTGAAGTGAGCTTCGACCGCGCCCGGCTCGCGCTGCCGGCAGTTCTGCTCGTCGCCCTGGCGCTGCGGCTCAAGGGCATCCACGATCCGATCCTCGATCATCCCGGCTGGCGTCAAGGCGACACGGCGGCGATCGCGCGCAACTTCGCGACGCTCGACTTCAATCCGCTGCACCCGCAAGCCGACTACGACGGCCCGCCGCCCAACTACGTCGAGCTGGAACTGCAGATCGTGCCGCTGCTCGCCGCGATCGTCTACAAGGTCGCGGGCGTGCACGAGATCGCGGGCCGGCTGATCAGCGTCGCCTTCAGCCTGCTCAACGTCGCGCTGCTCTACGCCTTCGCGGGCTGGTTCTTCGGGACGCCGGGAAAGCGCAACGAGGTCGCGGGACTCGGCGCCGCGCTGCTCTTCGCCGTCTATCCGGGCAGCACGTATTACGGCCGCACCTTCATGCCCGACACCGCGATGGTCGCCTTGGCGACGGCCGCGGTGTACGCCGCGGCGCGCTGGATCGTCGACGACGACGCGGCGTGGGGTCGCGCTCTGTGGATCTCCGCACTGCTCACCGCGCTCGCGATACTGGCCAAGCCGGTGGCCATCGTCGTGCTCGTCCCGATCGCCGCGGCGTTGCTCGCACGTCGCGGACTCCGCGCGGCGGCAGCGCCCGGCCCGTGGGCCTTTGCGGCGATCGCGCCGGCCCCGTACCTGCTCTACGACGCCTACCTGCGCTCGATCGCCGAATGGCACTGGGCCAGCGGCATCACGAGCAAGCACGTGCTGCCCGAACTGGCCGCGGCCTTCGCCTCGCCCGCGGCCTTCGCGGCCAAATGGGATCTCTTTCGCAACGCCTTGGGCATGCTCGGCACGACGATGCTCGGCTCGGCGGGCCTCGCGCTCTTCGTGCTCTCGATCGTGACGCCGGTGCGCCCGCGCTCGCGCGCGCTGCTCTGGGGCTGGCTCGCTGCGGCGATCGTCTACGCCTACGTCGTGGTCACGGTCGAAAAAGTCGACTACTACCTCTACCTGGCCTTACCGCTGGCAGCGCTCTGGGCCGGCGGCCTAGCCGCGCGCGTCGCCGGCTTCGTCGCGGAGAAACCGGTCGGACGCGCGGTCGCCGCTCTGGCCGCGGCGCTCGCCGTCTTCGGCGTTTTCTGGACCGGACACGTTGCGATCCGCCCGTACTACCACTTCAACCGCGACGTCTACCGGCGCGCGGTCGCGCTCGATGCGACCCTCGACCCCGGGGCGCTGGTGGTGATGGGCCACTACGATCCTTCGGTGCTGTATTATATCCGGCGCAAGGGCTGGGAAGAGGATCCGCAACTCTGGACGCCCTTCGACGAGGAGAGCGCGATCCGCAAGGGCGCGCGTTACTTCATCGCGATCGAAAACCGGCGCCTGGCGCGCAACGTGGAACTCTGCCACTGGCTCGAGCGCTTCCCGCTGCTCGACGCGCGCGCGGTCTGGCCCGTGTACCGAACCGATCCCGCCGCGCAGCTGCCCGGCGCGGAGGCGCGCTGGAAGGCCTTCCGCGCGCGCGAAGCCGCCGGAGGGGCGACGCCCTGCGCGGTCGCGGACGCTACGGCAACGGGAGCAGCGAACCTCCCGAACCGCTCGACGCATCCTCGCTCTCCGGCGCAGAGCCCGACTCCACCGAACGGCGGTAATTGATCAGGCGCGTGGTGAGCCGCCCGACCTCCTCGTTCAACTCGAGCGAGGCGCGGATGGCCTTGGTCAGTTCGCTCGAATCGTAGGTGTAATCGAACCGCTCCAGCGCGGCGAGGATCACCCCGTTTTGGAGTTTGAGCTGCGCGTACGAACGGCGCAGGCCCGCGCCCGTCTCGCGAAACGCCGGATAGTTGGAAACGACGATCTCGCGCTTGACCCGCGCGCCCTCGATCTCCGAACGCAACGCGGCGAGGCGCACGCTCTGCGGATCGTATTTGGCCGCGACCGCCAAGGCTTGCAGCGCGTCGTCGAACTTCGAGGCCTGATAGAGTTGATCGGCGAGTTCGAGTTGGACCTTAGCGAGGCCGGCGCGGGCGTGCTCGTCGTCGGGCGCGAGCTGCAGCGCGAGCCGGTAGGCCAGCGCCGCGTCGGCGTAGCTGCGGTTGGCGAAGGCGGCGTCGCCTTGATGGTTGCGGGTCGCCACGATCGCTTGGCGCAGGTCGGAGGCGCAGCCGGAAACCCCGGCAACCAACGCTACGGCAAGCGCGAGGCGGCGAATCGTTCGGTTCACGAATGGGGCCTCATCTGGGACGCTTGGGACTAACGGACGTGATTGACCAGCTTCGCCGCCTCGGCGATGAACGCCGCGGCGGGAAAGAGGATGAGTTGCGAGAGCAGCGAGCCGAGCACGGCGGTGAGCGCGAGATAGAACACCATCGACTTGACGTGTTCGATCGGCCGCTCGCCCTTGACGGCCTGATCGACCATGTAGGCCGACGTGGGATCGACGATCAACGCGAAGGCGATCGTGGCGATGCCGTTGACCAGGCCCGAGGCGGAGAGCGCGGTGCGCGCCACTTCGGGGCGCAGGATGCTGGCGTAATACGACGCGACCACGCCGATGGCGTAGATGCCGGTGACCAGTACGTTGCCGATCAGCAGCTTCGCCGGTACGGCGCGCAGCGAGAAGCGCACGTGGAAGTCGAACGGGGGCAGCCGCACGGTGCGCAGCATCTCGCCGATCACCCGCGGGTCGCCGAGGCGCAAGAGCGCGCGCGGGATCGAGCCGCGCCGTTCGAACGCGGCCACGCCGCGCACGAAGAGGTGCACGAAGGTGGGCAGCAGCAGCGCGCCGATCAACGTGCCGATCGTTCCCGCGAAGACGATCGCGCGCATCTGCCACTCGAACTGGGTCACCTCGGCCGCAGCGAGCCCCGGAGCGCGGGTGACGATGCGGCCGGCCAGGTCGGCGATGCTGCCCAGCATCGGCGCGTAAAACATGTTGGCGAAGCGGCTGGCCGTGACGAAGAGGTTGAAGAGCGAGATCGAGGTGCCGATCCGGCCGGTCTGCACGCCCGCGACGCGCGCGCCGTAGGCGCCGATTTGGACGGCCTGCAGAAAGACGTTGAGCACGATCGCCGCGATCAGTTGCGGCGACCAGAAGCCGGCGAGTTGTTGCGTCGCGCTCACGCGACCGCGGCGCTACGTTTCCAACGAATCGACGCTTCTTCGAGCGGGCCGAGCACGCACAAACCGAGCTTCTCCGGGGCGAAGAGTTCGCGGGCCAGCGCGTGCACCTGCGCGCAGTCGACCGCGTCGACGGCGCGTTCGATCTCTTCGGTGGTCACGTAGCGGCCCAGGTTGAACTCGCTGCGACCCAGCCGCAGCATGCGGCTCGACGTGCTCTCGAGCGAGAGCGTCAGGCTGCCCTTGAGGTGCTCCTTGGCCAGTTGCAGTTCGGCGGGTTCGATGCCGCGCTCGGCGAGTTGTGCGAGTTGGTCGACGATCACGTCGACGCACTCTTGCACCGAGTCGGGCGAGGTGCCGGCCGAAACGCCGAACAGTCCCGCGCCGCGATAGCCTTGCTGAAACGAATAGACGCTGTAGGCCAGGCCGCGCTTCTCGCGCACTTCCTGAAAGAGGCGGCTCGACATGCCGCCCCCGAGCACGGTATCGAGCACCGAGAGCACGTAGCGGCGTTCGTCGCGCACCGACAGCCCCTGCGCGCCCAGCATCACGTAGGCTTGTTCGGTATCCTTGTGGCGCACGCTCAGCGCGGGGGTCAGCGGCGGACGCTCCGGCGCGATCGCGTCGCTCGTGCCCGCGAATCCGGCAAAGGCCTGCTCGACGAGTTCGACGATGCGCTCGTGCTCCACGTTGCCCGCGGCCGCCACCACGACCGCGTTGGGCCGGTAGCGCGCGTGCACGTGGGTCAGCAAGTCCTCGCGGCTCAGCGCCGAGACCGTCTCCGCGTAGCCGATCGTCGGCTCGGCCAAGTTCGAGTCGCGCCACATCGTGCGCACGAAGAGGTCGTGGATCAAGTCGTCGGGATTGTCGTCGTACATCTTGATCTCTTCGAGCACGACCTTCTGCTCTTTCGCCAACTCCCCCGGATCGAACGACGAGTGCAAGAACATGTCGGCGAGCACGTCGACCGCGAGCGGCACGTGGCGGTCGATGACCTTGGCGTAATAGCAGGTCGTCTCTTTGTCGGTGAAGGCGTTGAGGTTGCCGCCGACGCCGTCCATGGCTTCCGCGATCTCGCGCGCCGAGCGGCGCTCGGTGCCTTTGAAGAGCATGTGCTCGACGAGGTGCGAGACGCCGCGCTGCTCGCTGCGCTCGGCGGCCGAGCCGACGTCGGCCCAGATTCCGAGCGACGCGGAACGCACCGAGGCCATGCTCTCGGTCAGCACGCGGACGCCGTTAGGCAGTATGGATGTTCGGTACAACGGCTCTCTTTTCAGGAAATTCGGCTTCGACCGCCCATTGGCGAGCCCGGCGCCTACAGCCTGCGCAGAAAATCGGGCGCCCAGTAGACGTCCCGGCCGGCGCGCAGCCGGGCGCCGAGGGCGGCTAACTCGTCGCGCCGGCAGGTCACCGCGAAGACGATGCGCGAGACCGGCTGCGCGTAGTCGCCGCTGACCGGCTCGCGCTTGTCGTAGGGGATGGGGACGGTCGCCCACAGGTCGACCTCCTCGACCGGCGCCGCCGCGAAGGTGCGCCGGACCAGTTCCTCGACCTCGCGTTCGAAGTCGGCCCGGTCGAGCCGGCCGTGGAACTTGACGCCCGAGAGCAACAGGCCCGCAACCTCGTGCCCGTCGGCGGCGTCGACCCGGACCTTGACGATCTGGGCAGGCCACTTGGAGGCGAAGAGCACCTGGCCGATCGTCCGCGCGACCGCCGGCAGATTTCCCGAAGCCCGCGCGTTGGCGTCGAGTTGGGCCGTACTCGGCACCCCCGCCACCGCCGCGCCCGGCATCCAGGCCGGTGCGGCGCCCAGCGCGGCAAGCGCCGCCGCCCGCCGCAACCGGTCAGTAGGACTGGGCAAAATAGGCGCGGACCGTGGCGGGCTCGCCGCAGGCGACGCAGGCGGCCTCACCGCCCTCGAGCGGCCGGAGGTTGCGCGTGTTGGCCTTGGTCTCGGCCTTGACGTGCGCCTCACATTCCGGACGATTGCACCAGGGAATGTCGATCATGCCGGCCCGTTCCCGGCACAGCGCGTAAAAGCGTTCGCGGTCGAGCGTGGCGATCGTGTGCGCGGCCAGAAACTCCTTGGCCTGGGCGAAGAGCGAGGCGCCGACCGCTTCCAGGAGCGCCGGCAACGCCTCGGCCACCGCCGCCAGCGCCACCGTGGTCTTGGCGCCCTCTTGCCCGCGTTCGAGGTCGCGGCGCACCACCGTGACCGTTCCGGCCTCGAGGTCTTTGGCGCCCAGTTCGATGCGCAGCGGCACGCCGCGCATCTCCCAGTCGGCGAACTTGAAGCCGGGGCGCTCGTCGCGCTCGTCGAGCTTCACCCGGAATCCGGCCCGCTTCAACCCGGCGTGCAGTTCGCGGGCCGCCGCGATCACGTCGTCGCTGGCGCCTTTGACGATGGGCACGATCACCGCTTCGAGCGGGGCGAGCGCGGGCGGCAGGCGCAGCCCGCGATCGTCGCCGTGGACCATGATCAGCGCGCCGATCATGCGCCAGGACATGCCCCACGAGGTGGTCCAGGCGTATTGCAGCGTTTGATCCTCGGCCGTGAACTCGATGCCGTAGGCGCGCGCGAAATTTTGCCCGAGTTCGTGAGACGTGGCGGCCTGCAGCGCGCGCCCGTCCGGCATCAGCGCTTCGATCGAATAGGTGTGGGTCGCGCCCGCGAAGCGCTCGCTGCTGCTCTTCTCGCCCTTGTAGACCGGCACGCCCGCGACGTTCTCGGCGACGTCGGCGTAGACGTCGAGCATGCGCGCCACTTCCTCGCTCGCTTCGGACTCGCTGACGTGGGCGGTGTGGCCTTCTTGCCACAAAAATTCGAGCGAACGGAGAAAGGGCCGCGTGCGTTTTTCCCAGCGCATCACGTTCGCCCACTGGTTGATCAGGATGGGCAAGTCGCGATAGGACTGCACCCATTCGGCGTACATCGTTCCGATGATCACTTCGGAGGTGGGCCGGATGGCCAAGCGCTCGGCGAGCACTTCGTTTCCGCCTTGCGTCACCCAGGCGACCTCCGGCGCGAAGCCTTCGACGTGTTCGGCCTCGCGCGTCAGCAGCGACTCGGGGATCAGCAGCGGGAAGTATGCGTTGTCGTGTCCCGTCGCTTTGAAGCGGTCGTCGAGCGCGCGCTGCAGACGCTCCCACAATGCGTAGCCGTAGGGGCGCAGCACCATGCAACCGCGGACCGGCGCGAGCGAGACCAACTCGGCCTTGTAGCAGATCGCGTTGTACCAAGCGGAGAGATCCTTACTCTTGGGCGGGACCTCTTTGACCAGCGGCGTCTTGGCAGGCTGGTCGACTTCCGAGTCGAGCATGACCGGGCTTCGTTCGCAAATGCGAACGCATGTCCCCGCGAAACGCGCGTGGAAAAGCGCGCGCATGCAGCTTCTCGATCAAGTGGTCGCCATCGCGCGCGGTGCGGGCGCGAGCATCATGGAAATTTACGCGCGCGACGATCACGGAACCACCCTCAAGGACGACGCCTCTCCGCTGACCCTGGCCGACCAGGCCTCGCACCACGCGATCGTCGCGGGGCTCGAGCAGATCGAACCCCGCCTGCCGATCCTTTCGGAGGAATCGGAGGCCGCGAGCCCCGAGGAACGGGCCGGCTGGAACCGCTTCTGGCTCGTCGATCCGCTCGACGGCACCAAAGAATTCATCGAGCGCAACGGGGAGTTCACGGTCAACATCGCGCTGATCGACGCCGGCCGGCCGGTGCTGGGCGTGGTGTACGCGCCCGTGCTCGACTTGCTCTACGTGGCCGCGGAGGGCCAAGGCGCCTTCAAGAGCGTGGGCGGCTCGGCGCTCGAGCGCATCTCGGTCTCCGACTTTCGTAGCGACGGGCTGCGCGTGGTGGCCAGCCGCTCGCACGCCGGCGAACTGATGCCGCGCTTCCTGGCGCTGGCCGGCGATCCGGAATGCGTGAGCAAGGGCAGTTCGCTCAAGCTCTGCCTCGTGGCCGACGGCTCGGCCAACCTCTACCCGCGTTTCGGACCAACGATGGAATGGGACGTCGCCGCCGCGCACGCAATCGTCGTCGAAGCCGGCGGGCGCGTGGTCGACCCCGATGGAGTGCCGCTGCACTACAACAAGGCCGACCTCCACAACCCCTGGTTCATCGTGGAAGGCAATCCGCCGTTCCCGTGGCAACCGGCGCTCGCCGGAGCCCAAGCCTCGAGCGCCGTCGGAAGCCAGTAGGCGGCGTTTAGACCGCGGCTGCTTCTTCGGCTCGGCTGGGGATGTAGCCGCTGGTCTCGAGGAAGGCCAGCACCTTCGCGGCGCTCTCGTCCACCGTTTCGGTAGCCGTGTAGCAGACGACTTCGGGTTTCAGCGGTTCCTCGTACGGATCGTCGATGCCGGTGAAACCCTTGATCTCACCCGCGCGCGCCTTGGCATACATGCCCTTCACGTCGCGCGACTCGCACACATCGAGCGGCGCGTCGACGTAGACCTCGACGAACCGTTCGGTGTGTTCGCGAACCGCGTCGCGCACCGCGCGGTACGGACTGATCGCGGCGGTAATCGCCACGACGCCGTTGCGGCTGAGGAGGTTGGCCACGAAGCCGATGCGGCTGATGTTGGTGTCGCGGTCTTCTTTGCTGAAGCCCAAGCCCTTGGAGAGATTCGTGCGCACGACGTCGCCGTCGAGAATCTCCACCTTCACGCCGCGTTCGCGCAAATTCTTTTCGATCGCCTTGGCGATCGTCGTCTTACCCGAGCCGCTGAGCCCGGTCATCCAGACGGTTGCTCCCAACGAGTTCACTACGGTCCCTTTCTGAAGTGGCCGGCCTGGCCGGCTCCGCTATACCGACGCGGCCGGAGCCATCGCGGCCATCAAGACCTCGGCCACTTCGGGCCGGGTAACGTATTCGGGAGGAAGCTCGCCCCGCACGAGCATGCCCCGCAGCATCGTTCCCGAGAGCGACAGCCGTTCCTCGGGCGTGCTCGTGCTGGTCTTCTCGGTGGCCATCTGCTTGGTACGATTGCAGAAAAAGGCATTTTCGAACTTGAGGGGCACGATCGCCAATTCGGACGGCGAGTATTCGTCAAACGCCTTCTGAGCGTCGTAGGTGCCGTAGTAGGAGCCCACGCCCGCATGATCGCGGCCGACGATGAAGTGCGTGCAGCCGTAATTCTGGCGAGCCACTGCGTGCATGATCGCCTCGGCCGGTCCGCCGTAGCGCATCGCCGCCGGAAACGCGGCGAGCAGCGTACGCGCCGCCGGGTAGTAGTGCTTGAGCAGCACCTCGTAGCAGCGCATGCGCACGTCGGCCGGAACGTCGTCGGCTTTGGTGCCGCCGACGAGCGGGTGGACCAAAAGTCCGTCGACGCCCTCGAGCGCGACTTTGGTGATGTACTCGTGCGCGCGATGGATCGGGTTGCGCGTTTGGAAGGCGACGATCGTCTTCCAGCCGCGCTCTTCGAACGCGGCGCGCGTCTGCGCCGGGGTCAAACGATAGTCGCCGAAGTCATCGTGCGGAATCGGCGCAACCAGCGTAATCGGGCCGCCGAGATAGACGGGACCTTCGCCGCGCATCGTGGCCACGCCGGGGTGTTTGTCCTCGGACGTGGTGAAGACGCGCTGCGCTTCCCTCTCCTGATCGGGACGGTACTTGCTCGTGACGGTCATCGTCGCGATCACATCGCCGTTGGGGTGCGCCAGCGCGATCTCCGCATCGAGCGGAACGCGGGCGCCGCGCGCCTCGTCGAGCTGGAGCGCCACCGGAATCGTCCAGGCCAAGCCTTGGGGCAAACGGCGATGCTGCAGGACGCTCTCGTATTCGGCTTCGGTCATGAAGCCTTCGAGGGGACTGTACACGCCGGTGGCGATGCACTCGAGATCGGCCACCGCGCGTTCGGAAAGCTCGATCCGCGGCAGCGCGTGCGCGTTTTCGAAAGCGGCCCGGCGCGCCGGTCCGGAGAGCGTGCGGTCGACGAGCGTACCGCCGTGAGGCTGTTGCATGTCAGGCTCCTACCGGCGCGGGCGAATTCCGGCGGCCGGCGTTACGGGTGACGATCGCGTCGAGTACGGCTTTTTGTTCGGCCCGGCGGCGGCGGTCTTCGTCGTCGAGCTTCTCCCAGGCGAGCTTCTTGAGCCGGTCGTTCTCGGCGTTGAACGCGGCGATTTGTTCGGGCGTAAAGGCGATCTCTTCACCCTTCTTCACGGCGACGCGCTCGTAACCGAGCGCGTCGAGCGAGCCGCCCGCGACGCTCTCGAAAATCTCGAGATCCTCGGGACTCGTCGCGGTCAGAAATTTGCGGGTGTTGTCTTTCATGACCGGCTTGGTGACGTTCTCCCAGAGGTTGCTCGCGTCGGCCGCGCGCTTGGCCTCTTCGGTTTTGTAGAAGTCCGCCGTGTCCGCGTACGTCGCGCCGAGGAACTCGCAAACGCGGCGCATCGTGCCCTGTTCGTCTCCGGTGAGATCCTCGTACGAGATCGAGATCACCCGGCCGTCGCCGACGCGTTCGCGCAGCGCGATGGCCTGCTGCTGTCCGGTATTCCAATCCTTGGCGATGTTGTAGTAATGCTTCTCGCCTTCGATCGCCTTGGTGAACGACAGCGCGACGTCGCGCCCGTCGCGATACAAGTAGATGAACTTTGCGTCGGGGAAGCGGTCGGCCAATTGGTCCGCGTACTTCACGTTGCCCAAGCTCTTGCAGCACCACGACGTCTTGCCCCAGCGATCTTGCAGGGTGTCGTAGACGGCGGCCATGACGGCGTACAAATCGTGCTTGTCGCAGCGCCGCGCGATGTCGGCCCGGTCGAGGTCGACGCCGTCCCATTCGACCGGGTTGGTCTCGACCAGCCGGCACACGTCGTCGACGAGCAGGGCGAACGTCTCGGGATCGTTGAGGTCGCCATAGCCCTCGACCAGGGGCATCATGCGGATCAGGATGTGCGGCGGGTGCGGCGCGGCGATCTCGGGGAGTTGGTTGAGCATCAGCCGGAACAGGTTCGAACCCGAGCGTTGGGTCCCGATCATGAAGATCTTCACGGAGGAGGGGACTCCTTTGGGGCGGTCAGCGGAACAGCAGGAAGCCGGCAGCGCCGGCGAGGGGGATGATCAGCGCGACTTCGACGCGGAATCTCAACAATGCGACCAGGGCGCCGGCAAGGATGGCACCCGAAGCGGCGGCGTGGGTGAGCGTATCGTGGGGCATGGTCTCGCCGACGACGACTGCGGCGGCAAGGAGCATTCCGACGACTGCGGGCCGGACGCCCTTCAACGCGGCGGTCACTGCGCGTGACTTCTTTATTGCTTGCAGCGAACCCGCCGCGGCCAGCGTCAAAAGTGCCGGGGGCACGAACATGCCGAGCATGCCCGCCAAGGCCCCGGGCAAGCCCGCTATCTTCACGCCGACGAAGGCCGCGGTCATCAGGATCGGACCCGGCGTGATCTGGGTCAGCGCCAGCCCGGCCGTGAACTCGGGCACGGTAATCCAATGGAGCGTGTTGACCAACTGGCCCTTGATGATCGGGATGAACACGTATCCGCTGCCGAAGAGCGAGACGCTCATGACGGCAAAGGTCAGGAAGATCTTGAGCAATCCCACCGGAGCCAGCGGCGCGCCCAGGGCCAGCAGCGGCGCGGCAAACGACCGCAGCGGCGCACTCGCGGTGGGGGCCGAGGGCCCGGGAGCCGGCGGCGGCGCGGCGGGTTTGAAGAGCAGCCAGCCGACGAGGCCGGTGACGAAGACGACGCCGAGCGTGACCCACCACGCTCCCTGGAAGAACGCCGACTGGACGACGATGGCGAGGCAGGCCGCGACCGCGATTGCGACCTGCGGAGCGGATTTGACCTGCTTCTTGCCCATCTCGAAGGCCGCGACTGCGACGATGGCGACCATCGCCGAAGGAAATCCCTTGAAGATGCGGTCGACCGCCGGCAACGTGCCGTACTTGAGGTACAGCAAGCTGAGGGTCGTGACGACGACGAACGAGGGCAGCACCGAGCCGCACCAGCAAACGACCGCCCCGGGGATGCCCCGCAGCCGGTAGCCGACGGCCACCGTCATGTCGACGGCGACCGGGCCGGGCAGCACCTGGGCGACCAGGATCGAGTCGGTGATGTCCTCTTCGGTCGCCAAGCCCCGCGCCGTCAACGACTTCGAGACGACGGCGATGAACGTCATGAAACCGCCCCACGTCGTGCATCCGATCCGCAAGAAGATCAGGAACAGGCGGAGCAGACTAACCGGAGGAGGGTGGTGCGCGGCCAGCTCAGCCGGAGCGGCCGCCGTAGCATCGGTTATGCTGTGATTCCTCTGTAGAACAGTTGGAGGCCGAGTGCCGCCAGCCAAACGGCCAACGCCCACTTCAGCGGCCGAGACGGAATCTTCTGTGCGGCGAAACCGCCGATGAACGCCCCGACGGCGCCACCTTCGAGCAGATGCACGAGGACTCCGCCGTTGTAATTCCCCGCGACGATTTGAATTCCGCTGCCGATAATCGAAACGATAAGCCCAAAACAAATGTCGGTGCCGACGACTTGTGCGGCGGTCAGCCTGGTCAAACCCATGAGGGCCAAAGAACCCAGCGCTCCCGAGCCCGCAGAAGAAAAGCCGATCTCAGCACCAACCGGAAACATAAACGCAGATAGCAGCTTGGGCCGTTCGGGATCGCGCTCGGGATCGACCGAAGCTTTGAGCAAGCGGTAAACATTGAGCAAAGCCGCGGTCATGATCGTAATGCCGAGGATCAAGTACAACACGTGCGAGTTGACGCTCTTGGCGACGAGCACGAGCGCGCGGCCGCCGATGATCACGCCCGGGACGCCGCCCAGCGCCATCCAGCCGAGCATCTTCCAACTTACTTGGTTGCGGAAAATGTAGACCGGCACCACCAGGAATTTAATGATTGCTGCGAAGGTGAGGGCCGTGCCGACCGCTACTGCGCCTTTCATGCGCAGCACCAAGATCAGCAGCGGCGTCGTAATCGTGCCGCCTCCGACCCCGGTCAAGCCGATGGCGGCGGCGATGATGAAACCGAGAAGGACGGCGTCCACGGAGAAGGCACCTCGCATCGCTGAAGGAAGCGTCCGCTTAGGGGTAGGCGGACGCGGACGAAGGCCCTTTCAGCACGGACTTCGACAGTTCTTCTTTGGATCAAGCGAAATGCGGGAAATGCGGAGACCGACTTTGGTTTACGCATAGCCAGGGGAATGCCGTGGCCGCGCGTGGATGGTCCCCTCGCCGCTCCTAAGCCCGGAGGCCGCGCATGAGGAGCTGGACGCCGAGGATGGCGAGGAACGCGGCCATGCCCCATTTGAGCGGCCGCGAGGGAATCCGATGCGCGAGGACCGCGCCGATGAAGCCGCCGCAGGCCCCGCCCACGAGCATCCGCTCGAGGGTGGCGAGGTCGATGTTGCCCGCCGAAATCTGGATCCCGCTGCCGACGGCAGCCAGCACCAAGCCGAAGACGAGTCCCGTCCCAACGACCGTAACGCCGTCCAGTTTCGTCAGCCCGAGCAAGGCCAAGCTGCCGAGCGCCCCGGCGCCCGCCGACGAGAAACCCATTTCCAGACCGACGGGGAACGTCGCCGCGGCCAGCGTGCGCGGGTGGTTGCGCTCAGCATGCGTGGACGGCGGGCGCAAAATCCTATAGGCATTGAGTATCGAGGCCATGACGATCGTTACGCCGAGCAGCGTGTAGAGCAGATGCTGGTCGAGCGAACGGCTCATCGAGACCAGAAAACGCCCCCCGAGGACCACGCCCGGCAATCCGCCGAGCGTCATCCAGCCGAGAATGCCGTAATCCACTTGGCGTCGCGCCGCGTAGAGCGGCACGACCAGTATCTTGATCGCGGCCGCGAACGTCAGCGCGGTGCCGACCGCGATCGCCGCCTTCATGCGCAACACGAAAATCAGGAGCGGCGCCGCTATCGTTCCGCCGCCCACGCCCGTCAGCCCGATCGCCAACGCCACGACGAACCCGACTCCTACAGCCTCCACGGGACACCTCTGGTCGCGGGTAGTCAAGTACCGACGCACCAGGGCACGGGAGGGGTGCGCACGGGTCAAATAGCCGGACTCCCTTGCGGAAGTCGAGCACGACGTATTTTTCCAAAAAATCGCGCGAGCCTTCCTTCGCGAGGCTCGAGTGCAGCCGATGTGCAAACCTCCGAAGCGATGCCCAAGCTGACGAGGATCTACACGCGCACGGGCGACGACGGCACGACCGGCCTGGTCGGCGGTCAACGCATCAAGAAGAGCGCCTTGCGCATCGAGAGCTACGGCACGATCGACGAACTCTCGAGCGCGCTCGGCTTGGCCCGCACCGCGCTCGCCGACGCGGCCGGCGATCCCGCCGTCGCGGACCGCGTGGCCCGGCTCGACGCGTGGCTGGCCTGGACCCAGGACGCGCTATTCAATCTCGGCAGCGATCTCGCGACGCTGCCGCAGGATCGCTGGGAAGGCATGCCGTTGATCTCGCCCGCCGATGCGGCCGCCTTGGAACGCGCGATCGACGAGTGTCAGGCCGACCTCGAGCCGCTGGCCAATTTCATCCATCCGGGCGGCGCCTATCCCGGCGCGTTCCTGCATCTCGCGCGCACGATCTCGCGCCGCGCCGAACGCCTGTTGGTGGCGCTGGCCGATAGCGAACCGATTTCGCCGGACGCCTTGCGCTACGTCAACCGGCTCTCCGACGCGCTCTTCGTCTGGTCGCGCTGGATCAATCGCACGCTCGGGCGGCCCGAGCACCTCTGGAACGCCGCGACGCGCCCGCCGGAATAAGCCGCGGCGGTAGGTCGCCGGCCTGCCGGGCGCCAACGCTCGCCCGATGAATTCGAGCCCGTCGCCGACGTTCGCTCGCGCGCTCGCTGACTTCGGACGGAAGCTGGTCAGGACGACCTCCGTCGACGTTCTGCGCGACGAGAGCAAACGGCCTTCGCAACTGCGCAAGGCGTTGCGCGCGCGCGACCTCATCGCGGTCGGGCTCGGCACGATGATCGGCGGCGGCATCTTCACCACGATCGGACCCGGCGTCAAGCTCGCGGGGCCCGCGATCATCATTGCCTTCGTCTTGGCGGGCTTGGCCTCGTTCTTCGCGGCGCTCTGTTACGCCGAACTCGGCGCGATGGTGCCGATCGCCGGCAGCGCTTACACCTACGCGTACGCGACGCTGGGACAAGTGGTGGCCTGGATCATCGGCTTCAGCCTGCTCTTCGAGTACGGCATCAGCGCGGCGCCGGTCGCGCAGCAATTCTCCTCGTCGTTGCGCGCCCTGTTGAGTTCGTTCGGAATAGAGTTTCCGAAGTGGGCGCAGGGCTCGCAGTTCGTCTACCACGGCGCGTGGTGGGACGTCTCGCACTGGGACTTCGCCGCCTCGCACTACGACGTGCTCGGCGCGGCGTTCGTCTTGGTGCTCTCGGCGCTGCTCTCGCTCGGCATTCGCGAGACGGCCACGACCAACAACATCTTCGTCGTCTTGAAGATCCTGGCGCTGGTCGTGTTCGTGGGTTTCGGGATCCAGCTCTTTCACGTGCAAAACCTCACGCCGTTCGTGCCGCTGGGTTGGGGTTCGCTCGCCCCGTTCTCGGGCGGCAACGGCAGCGGCATCATCCCCGCAGCGGCGCTGGTCTTCTTCTCGTACATCGGCTTCGACGCGGCGACGACCACCGCCGAAGAGTGCCGCCGCCCGCAGCGCGACATTCCGGTCGGCATCATCGGCGCGCTGCTGATCGGGACCGTGATCTACTGCGCGGTCGCGGTCGTGCTCGTGGGCATCGTGCCCTGGCAGAAGGTCGACGAAAACGCGGCGCTGGCGGCCGCGGTCGCGCCGCTGCACAACCCCTTCGTGAATTGGTCGATTACCGTAGGAGTGCTTGCCGGCACGACGAGCGTCGCGCTGTCCTCGCTGTTGGGTCAGACGCGCATCTTCTACGTGATGGCTCGCGACCGCATGTTGCCGCCGGCCGTGGCGAAGGTCGACCCACGCACCAAGACGCCGGTACGCATGACCATGATCACCGGCGTCGCGATCGCGATCCTCACGCTTATCGTGCCGCTCGACGTCTTGCTCGACCTGGTCAACATCGGCACGCTCTCGGCCTTCGCGATCGTCTGCGCCGGCGTGCTCTACTTGCGCCGGCGCCGCCCCGACTTACAGCGTTCGTTCAAAGTACCGTTCGTGCCGCTGTTTCCGATTCTCGGCATCCTGTTCTCGGGATTCTTGGCGATCTTCGGGCTGACCACGGTGACCTGGGTGCGTTTCCTCGTCTCGCTCGTCATCGGCCTGATCATCTACTTCTCCTACGGCTTCCGCTTCTCGAAACCCGAACAGCTCGCGACGATTCCCGAATCGCTCGAAGAGATCAAACTATGACGTTCGAAGAGTTTCTGCCCGAGTACCTCGAGGCGCACTCCAAACCCGCGACGCGCATCCTACACGCCGCGGGCACGCTCGCCGGATTGGGCGTCTTGAGCTACGCGGTCGCGCGCCGCAAACCGGCGCTGGTCCCCGTCGCGCTCGCGGTCGGCTACCTCCCCGCCTGGTGCTCGCACTGGTTCATCGAGCACAACACGCCGAAAACGTTCGGCAAACCCCTCTACTCCCTGCGCGGCGACTTCGTGATGCTGCGACGGACGCTACGAGGCCAGCTACGCTAAAGCGCTGCCGAACAAAAACTCCGAAACCCGCCACGCACCCCGGGAGCGCGAACTCCCGAAGCGGCCTTTAGAGCTCGTCCGATTGCGCGCCGGCTTCGACCATGCCGGGCGTCATGACTTCGATCTTGGCGCGGGGACGGTCGTAGCTGACCTTGGAGCCGAAGGCGCGCGCGATCGTGCCGAGCGCGACCATCATGCGCCCGCGGACTTCGAAGGGCGCGTGCTGGAGGACGATCGGCTTGCCGTTCATCGTCGCCGCATTCTCGCCCGCGCGCAGACGTAACACGTTCTTGCCGCGACTCAATTCGACGGTGCCGCTCTTCGCGTCGTAATCGGTCTCGGCGCCGAGCGTTTCGGCCACGACGCGCAGCGGGACGAAGGCTTCGCCCTTGATCGAGGTGACCGGCGGCACGTCGGAGGTGATGCGCTGTCCGTCGATGCGCAGCGACGCCGGTTGCGAGGCAGCGGCCAGCACCGACGCCAGGCTCGAGAGCACCAGCGTCGCGACGACGGTGTTGCGGCTAGGAAGCAGCGACCGGCTCTTTGCCACGAGCGGTCTCATGCGCGAAGTCGGGATACTGGTCGAGGATGACCTTCTCGATCTCCTCGCGGAGCGCGCCGAGCAACTGCGCCTCCGGGAACGTGCCGACCAGCTCGCCCTTGCGATAGATCGCGCCCTTGCCTTTGCCGCCCGCAACGCCGACGTCGGCCATCTTGCTTTCGCCCGGGCCGTTGACGACGCAGCCCATCACGGCGACCTTGACCGGCGCGGTGTATTCCTTGGCGATCGCCTCGACCGAGCGGGCGAGGTCGACGACTTCGATCTCGGCGCGGCCGCACGACGGACAGGCGGTGATGTCGAAGCCTTTCTCGCGCAGGCCGAGCGCCTTGAGAATGCCCCAGCACACCGGGACTTCTTCGATCGGGTCGGCGGCCAGCGAAACGCGCAGCGTGTCGCCGATGCCTTCGAACAACAGGATGCCCAAGCCGATCGAACTCTTGATCGTGCCTTCGCGCGGCAGCCCGGCTTCGGTGATGCCCAAGTGCATCGCGTAGGGCGTGCCGCGTTGCGCCAACTGCTTGTCGAGCAGACGGTAGGCGTGCACGGTCGTGATCACGTCGTGCGCCTTGAGCGAGATGACGATGTCGGTGTGCTCGAGTTCCTCGAGGATCTCGACGTGACGCAGCGCGGAGAACACCATCGCTTCGGGCGTATGCCCGAATTTTTCCTCGAGGTCGCGCGCGAGCGAACCCATGTTGACGCCGATGCGAATCGGCGTCTTCATCTGCTTGGCCAGGGTGACGACTTCGCGCGTCTTCTTGGGGTCGGTGATGTTGCCCGGGTTGAGCCGCAGCTTCGCGACGCCCGCTTCGAGCGCGGCCAAGGCCATGCGGTGATCGAAGTGGATGTCGGCGACGATCGGGACGGGCGAACGCTTGACGATGTGCGGCAAGCCCGCGGCGTCGCGCGGATCCTGACAGGTGACGCGCACGACCTCGCAACCGGCCATGGTCAACCCGTAAACTTGTTCGAGCGTCTTGTCGTAGTCGGCCGTGTCGGTCGTGGTCATCGACTGCACGACGATCGGGTGATCGCCGCCGATCCAGACGCCCTTGGCGTCGGACTCGCCCGACTTGTTCTTCAGGAAGACCGGCTTCGAAGCGCGGCGCAGACGGATCACGCGCGACCCTTTCCGCGGCGGACGCGCTGCACGGCCGGCGCCGGACGGCGACGATTGGCGCCCGCGAGCGCAATCAGAACGGCGATTGCGGCCCCAACGGCCGCGAGCGTTTCGGGAGTCATGATGCTTCCTAGAAGACGCCTTTGCCGGAGACGATGTTTGCGATGTCGTGGTAGGCCACGAAGACCATCAGCACCATCAAGACGGCAAAGCCGGTGAAGTGGACCAACGCCTCGCGTTCGGGATCGACCGGGCGGCCGCGCACCATCTCCGCGAGGATGAAGACGGCCCGTCCGCCGTCGAGGGCCGGAATCGGCAACAGGTTGAACACGCCGAGCGCGATCGAGATCATCGCGACCAGACGGAGATACGGACTCCAGCCCAGGTCTTGCACTTCAGAGGCGGCGCGCTCCATGCCGATCACGCCCGAGACGCCGGCGGCGTGCTCGGCCGGGTGCGTGATGAGCCCGACGAGCCCCGTGAAGTTTCCGACGAGGCCGTCCCAGAAGTCGAGGCCCGCCAGCCGCACGGCTTCGACCGGGCCGGTGCGCGTGAAGCTCGGTACGCGGACGAAGCCCAACTGGCCGATCGTCTTGCCGTCTTCCTTGCCGGCGATCGGCGTGACCCGCACCGTCGCGGTGACGCCGCGCCGGACGTAGGTCAACTCGAGCGGAACGCCCGCCGACTCGCGGATCTTTTTGACCATTGCCGCACCGTCGGTATAGGGCACCCCGTCGATCGCCGTGATCCGGTCGCCGAAGTGGAGCCCGGCCTTCTCGGCGGGCTTGCCCGGCAGCACGGTGCCGATCTGGGTCGTCCACTGGTTGGGCGTCTCGACGCCGAAGGTCACGGCGGAGACGAACAGGATGAAGAACGCCAGAATGAAGTTGGCGATCGGTCCGGCGACCACGATCGAGAGCCGCTGGAGCGGCGTCTTGGCCTGGAAGTTATCCGACTGGGCCACGTGTTCGCTGCGGAAGTGGCGCTGCTGCTCGGCCTCGTTGGTCTTGCCGTCCTCGCCCTGCATCGCGCAGTAGCCGCCCAGCGGCAGCACGTTGATCCGATAGTTCGTGCCGCTGCGGGGCGAGGTCCACTTGAGCAGCGTCGGACCGAAGCCGACCGCGAAGTCGTTGACCCGGACGCCGTTGCGCCGCGCGATCAAAAAGTGTCCGGCCTCGTGGAGCACGATCAAGACCGACAGGGCCGCCAAGAAGATCAGGATCCGGACGGCGTTGTCCACGGACGGAGCCAGCAGCGCGAGGGTTACGATCGACATGCCTTTCCTATCGGTTCGCCGGAGCCGGCGAGGTAGCCTCGACCGCTTCGCGGGCGACGCTGCGAGCGCGCCCATCGGCGCTTCGTACTGAAGTGAGACTGAGCGGCTCGTCGGGAGTTCCGGCCAGCGCCGCCGCGACCACCCCGGCGATGTCGCCGAAGCGGATCTTACCCTCCACGAACGCCTCGACGGCCACTTCGTTTGCAGCGGAGAGGGCGGCGGGCACCGTGCCCCCGCGCCGGAGGGCTTCATAGGCCAGCCCGAGACAGGGGAAGCGCTCGAAATCCGGACGGACGAAGTCGAGCCGGGCGCGCTCGGCGTCGCGCTCGGCGCCCAGGGCCGAGAAGGCGTCGACGGCGCCGACGTCCGGCAGCCGGTCGGGATAGGCCAAGGCGTAGCCGATCGGCAGGCGCATGTCGGGCGGGGCGAGCTGAGCCTTGACGTTGCCGTCGCTGAAGACGACGAAGCCGTGGGCGACTGAGGTCCGGTGAACGAGCACCTCGATCCGTTCGGGCGGCACCCCGAACAACCGGCTGGCCTCGATCACTTCTAAGCCCTTGTTCATCAGCGAGGCCGAATCGACGGTGTTCTTGACGCCCATGTTCCAGGTGGGGTGGCGCAGCGCGTCGGCCACCGACGCCTCGCGGATCGCCTCGGCGGTCCACTCCCAGAAGGGGCCGCCCGACGCCGTGAGGATCAAGGCGGCGATGCGCTCGGGCGGCTCGCCGACCAGGCACTGGAAAAGCGCGCTGTGCTCGGAGTCGACCGGCACGATCTCGGCGCCGCTGCGCTTGGCCGCGGCGACGAACAGCTCGCCGGCCGCGACGATCAGCTCCTTGTTGGCCACGGCGATGCGCGCGCCGCGCTCGACGGCCGCGAACACCGCATCGAAGGCGACCGCGCCGTCGGTTGCGGCCAGCAACACGTCGGGCTGGGAGTCGACGGCCACCGCCCGCAGGCCCTCGGCGCCCGAGACGACGCGCGTCTCCGGCGGCAGTGCGGCCCGCAGGTCGGCTGCGGCCTCCGGTTCGGCGCACGACACCCAAGCCGGGCCGAAACGGCGCGCTTGCTCGACGACCTCGGCGACGCGGCGTCCGGCCGCGAGGCCCACCACTCGAAACCGGTCCGGGTGGCGCCCGATCACGTCGAGGGCCTGCGTTCCGATCGA
>Ga0326727_10011848_pt1 | contig 20091 bp, 22 predicted proteins | sample MB2enrmetagenome_FD_207643 | JGI IMG/M metagenome (GOLD analysis project Ga0326727, IMG submission 207643) | Lab enriched peat soil microbial communities from McLean, Ithaca, NY, United States - MB29MY | ecosystem: Environmental > Terrestrial > Soil > Wetlands > Peat | place: USA: New York...
CAGGCTGGCCCCGCTCGACTGACGGCCTTCAGAATAGTCTAGACGCCTGACACGGGGCGTCATGATGGCCGATCCTGCCATCCCTGATCCCTACGCGGCTTCCTCCCCGGCAGCACTGTCCGCCGAGGAGAACGTCCGGCGGAAGGCGAGGACGGGGGCTACTTGGGATCCGTCGGATACTTGGCCGCGACCCATTCGTCCCAGCCGCCCTTCAGCGCATAGACCTTCTGATAGCCCAATTTTGTATAAAGCTGTGCCAAACTGACAGCAGTTGAATCATTGAGTCAGGCACAGTAGAGGACTATGGTCTTATCCTTGGGGTACTTGTCTTTCCAGGAGGCGAATTTCATGCCCTCCTCCCGCACGGCTCCCTTGATCTTCCGGTCGCTCTTGTCCCAGTCATAGGCGGTGCGCACGTCGATCACCACGACATCGGGCTTACCGAGGAGGGGCAAGAACTGCTCTTTTGTCATGAGCCGGCGATCATCGGCCCGAGCCATACCTGAAACAAACACCATAAGGACCAGCATTGCCGTGAACACTGCGCGTTTCAGCATAACGAGACCCCCTTCTGCGACTTTTCTCCCCCATGTGGCGTGGTCCCCGAACCTCCCACCCTAAGGTCTTCGAAGCCATCCTGAGACCGGCAACCTCCGGTCACCGCCGACCATTCAAACATAATACGGTGCGGCAGGTCCCGGCAAGGCTCTCCGTCGGCACGGTGCCACGTTCGATCGAGGGATCGTGACCGGGCTGAATGGAACAGTATGGCCCCTCCGGAGAAGACCATCAACGACAGGTCTTGAGTCTTTGTGTCCGGTTGATTTAAAAGATTGACAAAAAGCTCGGTTTAGGATAAAAGATTGTGAATTTTTTTATAATCGAAAGGAGCGAATCATGAGAGAGGTCGTCATTGTCTCAGCCGCGAGAACCGCAGTCGGCCAGTTCGGACAGAGCCTGAAGGACGTGCCCGTGGTTAAACTGGGTGGACTGGTGATCAAAGAGGCCCTCAAACGGGCAGGCATCAGGCCGTCGAGGACCAAGGACAGGGAGTTTGCCCCCGAGATCTTTGGGGGGAAGCTGGACACAGATCTTGAAGCAAAGTACTACGACTTCGATCCGGGCCTCAAAGAGGTTGCCGTGGACGAGGTGATCATGGGCAACGTGCTGCAGGCAGGATTGGGACAGAACAGCGCACGGCAGGCGGCCATCTATGGCGGGGTGCCCAAAGAGACGACCGCCTTCACGGTCAACAAGGTCTGTGCTTCTGGCTTGCGTTCCATCGTGAGCGGTGCCCTGGCGATTATGGCGGGAGATGCGGAGGTCATCGTGGCGGGCGGCATGGAGAACATGAGCCTCACGCCCTTTGCCATGCCTTCGCTCAGATTCGGCGCCCGTATGTTCAACACCGAGGCGGTCGACCTCATGGTCCTCGACGGCGTCTGGGAGATATTCTACGGCTATCACATGGGATTGACCGCGGAGAATATCGCGGCGAAATTCGGCATTACCCGCGAGGAGCAGGACACTTTCGGCCTCGTGAGCCACCAAAGGGCCCGTCAGGCCATTAAGGCGGGATGGTGCAAGCCGGAGATCGTGCCCGTCGTGATCCCGCAGAAAAAGGGAGACCCCTTCGTCTTCGACACGGACGAGCGGCCCATGGACACCTCTCTCGAGAAGATGGCCAAGCTCGGGACCGCCTTCAAGAAGGACGGGACCGTCACTGCCGGAAACGCCTCCGGGCTGAACGATGCGGCAGCGGCCGTGGTGCTCATGTCGCGGGAAAAGGCGAAAGAGCTGGGCATCAAGCCCATGGGCAAGGTCGTCTCCTTCGCGTCGGGCGGTGTGGACCCCGCCTACATGGGTCTCGGACCCGTGCCCGCGGTCAAGAAGGCGTTGAAAAAGGCGAATCTGTCGCTCGACAGGATCGATATGATCGAGCTCAACGAGGCCTTTGCCTCGCAGGCCATCTCGAACATGAGGGAGCTGAGGCTCGATCCGGCAAAGACGAACATGCACGGCGGCGGCATCTCCATCGGCCATCCAATCGGCTGCACGGGGGCCCGGCTCATCGTGACGCTCATGCACCAGATGCCTCGGCTCGGCCTGAAATACGGACTCGCTACCATGTGCATCGGCGGCGGCCAGGGCATGGCGATGGTGGTCGAGAGGGAGGTCTAATGACGTACGAAACGCTTATTGTCGAGGTGCAGGGCGCCATAGGGACCATCAAGATCAACAGGCCGAAGGCCCTCAATGCGCTCAATTCGGCCACCCTCGATGACCTCCTCGCGGCAGCGACGGAGCTCCGCGACAACGGAGATGTCAGGGTGATCATCGTGACGGGCGAAGGTGACAAGGCGTTCGTGGCCGGCGCCGATATACAGGAGATGCAGCCCATGAACCCCATGCAGGGGATGGCGTTCTCGCAGAAGGGCCATTTCGCCCTCTCCTTCCTCGAGAAGATGGCCAAGCCCGTCATCGCCGCCGTGAACGGGTATGCCCTTGGGGGCGGCTTCGAGCTTGCCCTGGCCTGCGACTTCATCTATGCCGCGGAGAAGGCAAAGGTGGGCTTCCCCGAGGTGACCCTTGGGATTCTCCCCGGGTTCGGCGGAACCCAGCGGACGGCAAAGCTGGCCGGCCTTGCCGTGGCAAAGGAGCTCATCTTCACCGGAAAGGTGATCACTGCGAAAGAGGCGTGTGAAATGGGCCTCGTGAACAAAGTCTTGCCCGATGACCAGTTGATGGCCGCGGTGCAGGACCTTGCCGCCAAAATAGCCTCCGCCGGGCCGGTCGGCGTGGGGCTGGCAAAGGCCTCCATCAACAAGAGCCTGGGCCTCGATATCGATTCCGGACTCGATTACGAGGCTGAGGCATTCGGCCTCTGCTTCGGAACGGCGGACCAGAAAGAGGGCATGACCGCCTTTCTTGAAAAGCGAAAACCCACGTACCGTGGTCAATAAAAATAAATCCTAAGGAGGGCGCTGTGAAGATCGTCGTATGCATAAAACAGGTTCCCGACACGGAAGCAGAGGTGAAGTGGGACCTCCAAAAAGGCACTCTGAAGAGGGATGATATGGACTCAATCACCAATCCCTTTGACGAGTTTGCCCTGGAGGAGGCCCTTCTCACGAAGGAGAAGTACGATGCGGAAATAGTGGCCCTTTCCATGGGCCCCCAAAAGGCTACGGACGTACTGAGAAACGCCCTCGCCCTCGGCGTTGATGAGGTCCATCACGTGAGTGACCCGGCCCTTGCGGGCTCCGACACGCTCGCCACCTCATACGTCCTGGCCAAGGCCATAGAGAAGATCGGCAACGTCGACGTGGTCCTGTGCGGAAAACAGGCAACCGACGGCAATACGGGCGTGGTGGGTTCCGAGATCGCCTCCCGTCTTGGTTACAGCCAATTGAGCTTTGTGGGAAAGATCCTGGAGATCGACGGAGCGGGCAAGAAGATCAAGGTCGAGCGGGGGATCGAGGGCGGCGTGGAGGTTGTAGAGGCAAAACTCCCCGCAGTCGTATCGGTGCTCAAGGGGATCAACGAGCCGAGGCTCCCGAACCTGATGGGTATCCGAAAGGCTGCGAAGGTGCCGATACCGGCGTGGGATACGAACGAGATCGGTGCCGCGAAAGAGCGGGTAGGGGTAGAAGGTGCTGCGGTAAAGGTGATCGAGCTGACAACACCACCTCCGAGGTCGGGGGGCGAGATGCTCAAGGGGGAGCTGGACGAGGTGAGCAACCTCCTTGTAGAGAAGCTCCTTGGTCTGAAAGTGATAAAATAACGGTGAGGAGGAGAGTACCATGGGTGATTACAAAGATGTGTGGGTCTACGTGGAACACAAGGAAGGGGCGTTCACCCCTATGTCTTATGAGCTTTTCGGCATAGGCCGCAAACTTGCAGGCGACCTCGGCAGCAATCTTTGCGCCCTCGTGATCGCCGAGAATACGGACGAGATCGCGAAAGAGGCAGGTTACTACGGCGCCTCGAAAGTCTACGCGGTGGACGGGGCGCCCTTCAAGACCTTCAGGCCCGATGCCTACGCAAAGGCCGCCTGTGCCGTCATGGACAAGTACAAGCCTGATATAGTGCTTTACCGCTCAACGAGCCAGGGCGCGGATCTTTCGGCTGCCTGCGCACCTCAGCTCGAAACAGGTATCGGATCGGACGCCATAGGACTGGAGATCGACGGCGATAAGGCAATGAGAATGACCAGGGCGGCCTTCGGTGGTAGCTATCTGGTGACTGTGGTCAACACGAAGGTCAAGCCGCAGATGGCGACCGTGAGGCCCAAGGTCTTCGCCATGGCCGAGCGGGACACCTCGAAGCAGGCGGAAGTCGTGAAGGAACCGGTGGCGGTGGCTGAGGACGATCTCAGGACAAAAATAGTCCAGTTCATGAAGTCGGAGGTCGCGGTCAACCTCGTCGAGGCGGACATCATCGTCTCGGGCGGAAGGGGCGTAGGCAAGCCCGAGGGGTTCGGGGTCCTCAAGGAGCTGGCTGCTGCTCTGGGGGGCGCCTTGGGCGCATCGAGGGCAGCCGTAGACTCCGGGTGGATAGCCCAGGAGCATCAGGTAGGACAGACGGGAAAAACCGTGAAGCCGAAGATTTACATCGCGTGCGGCATTTCCGGCGCCATCCAGCACCTGGCTGGCATGAGAACGTCCGACTGCATCGTCGCCATCAATAAGGACGCTGAGGCGCCTATCTTCAAGATCGCCTCCTATGGTATAGTAGGCGATTATAATCAGGTCGTGCCGAAGCTGATCGAAGAGTTCAAGAAGAGGTTGACCAGGTAAGGGCAGGGGCTTCGGCCCCTCTCCCCAGGGTCGCGCGATGATTATTCAGTGCCCCTCGTGCAAGAGAAAGTATCGTCTGGAAGAGGGCCACGTCAGAACGCCCTATCAAAGGATGCGGTGCTCCCGGTGCGGTCACGTCTTCGTCTACGAGCGGATCGTCCCGGTGCGGGATGCGGGAAAAACCGAGGCCGCCCAGGCCCCGGCTGAACCCCAGGAGGGGACAGCCCCGGGGGGAGGCCGCAGAGGCCTCGCCCCGGGCGTGCTTCTCGCGGCGGTCCTTGGTGCCCTCGTCCTCGCTGCCTATGTCTACTGGGTGAACTACCTCGGGGCTGCCGACAAGTGGCTCAGCATCCGGAAGGTGATAGGGCAAGAGGTCCCCGTAAGGGACGGAAAGGTCTTCTTTATCAGGGGCGTGTTGGTGAACGGCTCAACCAAGCCGAGAAAGTACGTCATCCTGAAGGCCAGGCTCTTCGATGAAAAGGGGACGGTTCTCGACGAGCGCTTTGCCCTCGCAGGCCTTCCGCTCTCCCTTGAGGAGGTCCAGCAGATGCAAAGGGCCGATATCGAGAAGAAGGTGGCCGATTTCAGGTTATCCAGCCTGTCCACGTTCATTCTGCCTGCGGGTAAAGAGCTGCCTTTTTCCATCATTTTCCCCGATTCCTACGCGGGGAAGCCCAAAGAGTTTACCACGGAGATTGTCGAGTCGCCTCTTCTATAAGAGTGAGTCCCTCTATTCATAATTGCTATTTGCGAAGTCCTGCCGTATGGGTTAAAATAGAGTCATGCATGTGCTCGACTGCAGGGGAAAGAGTTGCCCGCTGCCCGTTCTGGAGACCAAGAAGGTCCTCGATGAAAGGCCGCTCGAAGAGCTGAAGGTCGTCGTCGACAACGACGCCGCCCGCGAGAACGTGGGGAGATTCCTTGAATCGAGAGGATATCGGGTCGCTGTGGAGCGTCAGGGGGAGGCGATCTTCCTCGTGGGGTCGAGAGAAAAAGCGGAGACAGGCCCCGCAATGGACCGGAGGAAGGTGGTCGCCTTTATCGACGCCGAGACGCTGGGACGGGGAGACGAGCAGCTCGGGGCGATCCTCATGAAATCGTTTATTTTTACCCTGAAGGAGATCAACCCGCTGCCGTGGAGGATCATCTTCATCAATAGCGGGGTCAAGCTCGCCTCCACCGATTCCGAGCTTTTGCCGCAGTTGCGCGAGTTGGAAAACCTTGGCGTGGAGATACTCTCGTGCGGTACCTGTCTCGACTTCTTCCATCTGAAGGAGCGGCTGGGTTCGGGGAGAGTGAGCAACATGTACGAAATCCTCTCTTCGCTCACTGAAGCGACCAACGTCCTGAAGCCTTGATGATATACCTTGACAATGCGGCCACCTCCTTCCCCAAGCCGGAGGAGACCATCAATGCAGTCCATGCCTTCCTTACCCGTGGAGGCGGTAACCCGGGAAGGGGCGGCCATCCTCTCTCTATCGAGGCGGCTCGGCTCATCTTCGAAGCGAGGGAGAAGCTGACGCGCTTCATCCACGGGAAGCACTCGGAGAGGCTCATCTTCACGCAGAACGGGACCGAGTCCCTCAATCTGGCCCTCATGGGGCTCCTCAGGGAGAAGGACCAGGTGGTCACCACCGCACTCGAACACAACTCGGTGATGAGGCCCCTCGATTTCCTCAGGAAGACAAGAAATGTGGGGGTTACCGTGGTCCCCTGCTCCCCCTCGGGGGAGTTGGACATGAGAAGGCTCAAGAGGGCCGTGAGGAGAGGCACGAGGGCAGTCGTCGTGAATCATGGGTCTAACGTGGTGGGCACTGTGCAGCCGCTCACCGAGATACGTGATGCCATCGGGGAGACGCTCCTCATCGTCGATGCCTGCCAGACCATCGGGAACATCCCCATCGACGTGGAGGCGGACCGGATAGATATGCTCTGCTTCTCCTGTCACAAGGCGCTCTTCGGCATCCAGGGATTGGGTGCCCTCTCTTTGAGGGAGGGGATCGAGCTGATCCCCTTGAAGTTCGGAGGCACCGGCAGCAGGTCGGAGTCTACGGAGCAACCGGAGGCGCTGCCCGACAGATATGAGTCGGGCACACCCAACACGCCGGCCATCGCCGGTCTCCTCGGCGGCCTCGCCTTTATCGAGAAGATTGGTCAAGGTGAGATTGCCAGGAAAAAGAGGGCCGCCACGAAGAAGATCGCTGATGGCCTTTACCGCATGGGCCGCGTCAGGGTTTACGGAGAGCCCTTCAAGGAAGGGCGTCTCCCGATTATCCTCATGAATGTCGAGGGCCTGGAGCCTTCCGAAGTCGGGTATGCATGCAACCGGGCGGACATCTGCGTGCGGGTCGGCCTCCACTGCTCTCCCCTTGCCCACAGAACCATCGGCACTTTCCCCGGTGGAGGGGTCCGCATCTCACCGGGTTATTTTACCGACGACGGAGAGATCGATCGGCTATTGGAGGTCCTGGAGGCCCTTGTCACCCGATAAGGTGTACTACATCCTCTTCACTACCATCCATGAGGTGCTCAAGGCAGAGCAACTGCTCAAGGGCCATGAGAAGGACATAGAGGTCGTGCCGGTGCCGAGGAGCCTCAGCTCCGACTGCGGCGTCTGCATAAGGTCGAAGGCCGCACCGGAGGTTTTCGCCGGCCTTCTCGGCGGCATGGCGGGGAGCAGGTGCTTCCTCTTCGACGGTACCGGGTATGAGCAGGTGACCATCACCACAGGGGGCTAGCAGCCGGTCCTTACCGTCTCACTCCAACCGTCCCTTCCGCTGTCTGCCGCCCGGAGCTCAAAGGTTCAGTCGCGCAGGGTCGCGACCAATCTCTCCGGATGCACGATCAGCCCTAGGGCCTTCATGACATCGGTCACTACAATATCTGCCTCTTTAATCAGCGCGGTGGAGCATCCTTCTTCCCCCATGACCGCGATGCCCAGTGCCGCCTCTTTGACCATGGCAGCGTCGTTGGCCCCGTTCCCGATGGCCACGATCTTTTCCGGGCCCAGCTCCCTCACCACCTTGGCCTTTTCTTCTCCGCTCGCGCCCTTACCCACCTTTATGAAAGTCACGTTGGATGCGCTCAGTTCCGAATCGGCGGTCTCGTAGGTATCGGCAGTGATAATGAAGACCTTCACGTACCGCGAGACCTTTTCTATCACTTCTTTGACCTCTTTCTTCAATTTGCCGTCGAGGGCGGCGGTGCCATTGAAGTCGACTATCACGTATTCTATAGAGAGTTCCCCCCAGCCGGGGATAGGCACACTGATCATGAACGCCTCCTGGAGATCGTTAGGAGCTATTGTAGCACAGGGAAGCAATGGAAGGGAATCAGATTTCCTGCTTCTTTCGTGTGCCCCACTTTCCCCTTGATTGTTTGGCTCAATGCCGATAGACTTTTTCCTCAGAACGATTCGGATACTCCAGAGGGAAGGCCATGACGGACGTGGTTCGCTGCGTCATTTACGATTGCGACGGGGTGCTTTTCGATTCCTTAGAGGCGAACCGGAGGCTCTACAACCATATCTCCCTCTCCTCGGGCAGGGGACCCTTGACGGAAGAAGAGCTTCGATACTGTCACATGCACACCGTGCAGGACAGCATTCACTCTCTCTTCAAGGAGGATCCCGAGGGGGAGGTGAGGGCCCTCGAATTCCTGAAGCACCAGGTGGATTTCAGGGCGTTCATTCCCTACCTCACGATGGAGCCCCACCTGCTCCCGACCTTGTCGGCGTTGAGAGAGAGGCGCATACGCACGGCCATAAGCACGAACAGGACGACCTCTATGCCGCATATCATGGAGCGGTTCAACCTGCGGTCCTATTTTGACATGGTCGTGACCGCCCTCGATGTGACCCGGCCTAAACCCGACCGGGAATCGGTGGACAAGATACTGGACGGCCTGGGTGTGCTGCCTGAAGAGACCCTTTATGTGGGGGACTCCGAGATAGACCGGAGCACCGCCCGATCTTCCGGCGTCAGGTTCGTGGCCTATAAGAACAGGGAGATCTCAACGGGCCTCTTCATAGAGGACCATCGCGACCTCCTCAAGCTCCTTTCGAATGGGGGGTCTCCTCGAAAGCCGCCTTCCGCCTGAACACATAGAGCACGGGACCTGAGATCACGTAGCCCATGGTGACGACGAAGAGCGATATTGCCGGCTCGATGAGCACGATAACGAAGAGCAGGACAGCGCCGACCACCGCCTCGAAATGCCTGGCCCGGAAGGCGCTCGACTCCTTGAAGCTGCTGTACCTGACCGTGCTCACCATAAGGAATGCGAGGCCGTATATGAGAATGGGGACGAAGATCCTCTTCACCTCACCGGGGATGCCGAACTCCCCGAAAAAGAGCACGGCGGCGGCAATGGTCGCAGCGGCCGCGGGGATGGGGAGACCGAGGAACTGTTTCTTCTGCACCGTATCCACCTGCACGTTGAAGCGCGCCAGGCGCAGCGTCCCGCAGGCCACGTAGAGGAACGCCGCAAGCCATCCGAACCTCCCGTAGCCCTTGAGAGCCCACACGTAGGCGAGAAGCCCCGGGGCAACGCCAAAGGCGATCGCATCCGACAGGGAATCATACTCGACGCCGAACCTGCTGGTCGAGCCCGTCATGCGGGCGACTGTGCCATCAAGGGCATCGAGCACGCAGGACAGGAATATGGCGATGCTCGCCTGAAAGAATTTGTTGTTCAAAGTGGCCACCATGGCATAGAAGCCCCCGAAGAGACTCATCGACGTCAGCAGGTTCGGCAGAAGATAAACGCTTTTACGTCTCCTCCTCCTCATAGCTCCCCCTTATTTCTGGCGAGTATCGTCAACCCGCTCTTCACTTTCTGGCCCTTCTCCACCGCCACTTGGTAGGTGGCGGGCATATAGACGTCAACTCTCGATCCGAAGGCGATCATGCCTACCGGCTCGCCCTTCTCCACTCTGTCGTGCTCCCTTACGTAGCAGATGATGCGGCGCGCTAGAAAGCCCGCAATCTGAACGAGGAGCAGTTTCTCGTGGTCCCCTCCAACGACAATATAGTTCCTTTCGTTCTCCTCGCCTATGCCTTTCTTGAAGGCGACCTTGAACCGCCCGTCCCTGTGCTCTACCCTCTCGACCCTTCCCCTGCACGGGGCCCTGTTGACGTGGACGTCGAAGACGGACATGAAGATGCTTATCCTCTTGGCCTGCTCATGGAGAAACTCCTTCTCGAAGATATCTTCCACGGCCATTACCCGTCCGTCGGCAGGGGAGAGGAGCTCTTCTCCGGCGCTCGCGCCCGATCTCCTCGGATTTCTGAAGAAGTAGAGAAAGAAAAGGGCGAGGAGCAACGCAAGGGCCGCAACGGCATAGAGGCCGAGAAAGTAAAAAAGGAAGGACAGGAAGAGAGACGGCAGAATAAAGACGAGTCCTTCCTTCGCGAGGGGAAGCCCTCTCAATCTTTCCTCCCTATCCAGCTCATCATGGAGCGGAGTTTCTTCCCCACCTGCTCGATCAGATGCTCGCTATCCCTTCTCTTCAACGCGTTGTACACGGGCCTCTCAGCCATATTCTCCAGGATCCACTCCTTGGCAAAATCACCCGACTGGATTTCCCCGAGTATGCGCTTCATCTCCCTCCTCGTCTCCTCGCTGATGATGCGCCTGCCTCGCGTGATGTCGCCATATTCGGCGGTGTCACTGATGGAGTAGCGCATGTTGGCTATACCGCCCTCGTAGATGAGGTCGACGATCAGCTTCAGCTCGTGGCAGCACTCAAAGTAGGCAATCTCAGGCTGATATCCTGCCTCCACGAGGGTATCGAAGCCTGCCCTTATCAGCTCGGTGACGCCGCCGCAAAGCACCACCTGTTCGCCGAACAGATCCGTTTCCGTTTCTTCCTGGAAGGTGGTCTCGAGCACGCCCGCCCTGGTCGCCCCTATGGCCTTCGCGTAGGCCAGGGCTTTTTCCCGGGCATGACCCGAGGTATCCTGGTACACGGCGAAAACTGCGGGCACTCCCGCTCCCCTCTGAAACTCCCGCCGCACCAGGTGTCCCGGCCCTTTCGGGGCTACCATGATCACATCTATGTCCGGGGGCGGCGTGATCTGGCCGAAATGGATATTGAAGCCGTGCGAAAAGACCAGGGTTTTCCCCTTGGTCAAATTATCCTTGATCTCTTTCCTATAGAGGGCGGCCTGCGTCTGATCCGGAGCAAGGATCTGAATGATTTCCGCATCACGGGAAGCACCGGCTGCGGTCGTCGGCGCAAATCCGTGATCCAGTGCCAGCTTGAAGTTCGGAGTGCCCTCGAGGTCGGCAACGATTACCTCGAGCCCGCTCTCCCTCAGGTTCTGCGCCTGGGCGTGTCCCTGGCTCCCGTATCCGATGATCCCTATCTTTTTCCCTTTAAGAATGCCCAGATCCGCATCGCCGTCATAATAGACCTTCACCATCGCTTCCTCCTTTGGACTGTTTATCTCGAACCCTCATCACCCTCTCCCCCCTCATCATAGCCACGGAGCCCGTCCTCACCAGCTCTTTGATGCCGAGAGGCCTCACCAGGTTCAAGAAGGCCCGCACTTTTTCCTCATTGCCCGTTATTTCAACGACGTACGATTTAAGGGAGACGTCAACGATCCTCCCCCTGAATATCTCCACCATCCGGAGGACTTCTTCCCTCGTCTTTTCGTCCGCGCTGATCTTGACCAGCACCATCTCCCGGGAGACCACCTCGGCGTCCTGAAAGTCGGTCACTTTGATCACGTTGACCAGTTTATTGAGCTGCTTCAGGATCTGCTCGAGAATGCTGTCACTCCCCGCGGTGACAATGGTCATGGAGGAAATTTCCGGATCGAGGGTCTCAGCGACGCAGAGGCTTTCTATATTGAAACCCCTCCCGCTGAACAGGCCTGCGACCCGCGCCAGAACACCGAACTCATTTTCCACGAGGACTGAAACGATATGTCTCACCTTTCCCCCTAGACCAGCAGCATGTCCCGGAGGGGCGCGCCGGCGGGAACGATGGGATAGACGCCCTCTTCGGGATTGACATGGACATCGATGAACGTAGGCCTGCCGTTGGTGAAGGCCTTCTTCAACACCCTGTCTACCTCGCTTTCGTGCTCTATCTCATACCCTGCCGCCCCATAAGCCTCGGCCAGCTTCACGAAGTTGGGCATGCACTCGAACCTCGAGACGGCGTAGCGCTTTTCGTAGAAAAGCTCCTGCCATTGCCGCACCATCCCCAGACACCCGTTGTTCAGGATGACGACCTTCACGGGCAGCCCGTACTGGACGGCGGTGGCGAGCTCCTGGATATTCATTTGGATGCTGCCGTCGCCCGCTATGTCGATCACCAGCGCATCGGGATAGGCCGCCTGGGCTCCGATGCTCGCGGGAAACCCGTACCCCATGGTGCCCAGGCCTCCCGAGGTGATGATGTGGCGGGGCTCCAGGAACTTGTAGAACTGGGCGGTCCACATCTGGTTCTGCCCGACCTCCGTGGCGATGATCGCCTTGCCCTTGGTCAGCTCAAAGATCCTCTCCACCACATACTGCGGCTTTAGGGTCCCGTTTCTCGTATAGCTCAAGGGAAAATTCGTCTTCCATTCTTCCACCTGACGGAGCCAGTCTGCGATCCGGTGCCCATAGTCGCCCAAAGTCTCCTTTTCCTCGTCCACTGTCTGCAGCATCTTTTTGAGCACGTTTCTCGCGTCGCCGACTATGGGTATATCAACCCGGATGTTCTTGCTGATCGAGGTGGGGTCTATATCGACGTGGATGATCTTTGCATGAGGAGCAAACTCGTCCACCTTTCCCGTTGCCCTGTCGTCGAAGCGCGCGCCGATGGCGATGATCACATCGGAGTGGGTGATCGCCATATTGGCCGCGTAAGTGCCGTGCATGCCGAGCATACCCAGAAACTGGGCATGATCGCCGGGGAAACCACCCAGGCCCATGAGGGTGCTCGTCACGGGAAGGGACAACCTTTCGGCGAAGGCTGTCAGTTCCTTTGATGCGTTCGAGGTGATGATACCGCCGCCTGTGTAGAGCACGGGCTTCCTGCTTGAGGCGATCAGTCTCATCGCCCTCTTAATCTGGCCTGGATGGCCGAAATAGGTGGGTTGGTAGCCTCTCACTTGCACCTTCTCGGGATACCTGAACTCAGCCAGGGCTGCCGACACGTCCTTCGGTATGTCCACGAGGACCGGCCCCGGTCGGCCGGACCTGGCGATGTAGAAGGCTTCCTTCACGATGCGCGTTATCTCGGTCACGTCTTTGACGAGATAGTTGTGCTTTGTGCACGGTCTCGTGATACCGACGATATCCGCCTCCTGAAAGGCGTCATTGCCGATAAGCGCCGTATTGACCTGACCGGAGAAGACCACGATGGGCACGGAATCCATATAGGCGGTGGCAATACCGGTCACCGTGTTGGTCGCCCCCGGGCCGGAAGTGACGAGGGCCACGCCGACCCGCGCCGAGGTCCGCGCATAACCATCGGCCGCGTGCACCGCTGCCTGTTCGTGTCTCACCAGGACCTGCCTTATGTCCGAGCCGTACAGGGCATCCGTTATATTGAGGACCGCCCCCCCGGGGTAGCAGAAGAGGGTGTCCACTCCTTCCATCTTCAATGAGTCGACAAAGATCTGGGCGCCGCTCTTTTTCATCACCGTCGCTTAACTCTCCTCTTTAAGCCCTTCCATGATATCCTTACAGTAGAGCTTTTTCTTCTTCAATACCTTCATCTCCATCTCCTCAGCCTCTGACAGGAAGGGTTTTCTCAGGAGCATCTTCAGTCTCCTGTCGAGGGAGGAGTGGAGACCCTTTACTTCTCTGTAGAGCTCCTCTTTGCTCCGGGGTTCTTGCATACGTATGGCTATAGATGGTATAAGATATGGGGTCAAAAGTCAAATATATAGCGCAGCAAACCGAAAACCAGGGAGACTTTGTGCTCAAGGAGATACAGTTCGGGCCTCCCCCGGCGGGGGAGGCCCGAGGAATTCCGTTGTCGGCCTCAACGCGTGTGCATACTCATGGGCATTCCGTCGGTTCCACGGGTTGCCGGCCCCTCGGGCCTCACAAAAATAACTTGAAAAATATCGCGCAGTGGCATATAAATTCCTGGTTTTCCATGAGAACACTAGTAATTCTGGGTCTCGCCTATGCCCTTTTTTTTCATGGTCTCGGAGCTGTTTCCCTCTGGGATCCCGATGAGCCGAGGCAGGCGATAGAGGCGCGGGAAATGATGGCGCGGGGGGATTACGTGCACCCGTACCTGAACGGCGTGCCCTATCTCGAAAAACCGCCCCTCTACCCCTGGCTCATCATCCTCACGGCAAGGATAACGGGTAAGGTCGACGAATTCTCGGCGAGGCTCCCTTCGGCTGTGGCCGCGACCCTCCTTCTCCTCCTCACGTATTTCCTGGGCAGGAGGCTCGACCACGAGGTGTCAGGCTTTCTTTCGGCCCTGATCCTGGCGACCAACTACCAGTTTCTCGGAAACGGTCGCGAAGCGGTCATGGATATGGTCTTCGCCTTGTGCATCGGTCTCAGTGTCTTTCTCGGGTATGTCTCCCTCGAGAAGGAGAAGCGATGGCTCCTCCTCCTCGCCCTTTTGCCCTGCGCCGCCGCGGTCTTGGCCAAGGGGCCCGCAGGCCTCGTCATCCCCGTGGGGGTGCTTTTTTTCTACTCCGTCGCCACGAGGCGTTTCAAAGCCTCCTTCGTCCCCCTGGCAACGGGCAGTCTTCTCGCCCTCGCCCTCGCCTCGATCTGGTTTTATCTTGCGGGTAAGGCATATATCGACGAGTTCATATTGCATCAAAACATCACCCGCTACATGACCGGCTTCGACCACGTTGAGCCATTCTGGTACTATTTTCCAAAGCTTTTTGTCAATTTCCTGCCGTGGAGCATAGCTTTGCCCTTCGCGACCTTCTTCGCGTACAGACGGAGGCTGTGGCTGCCTCTCATCTGGCTTCTCTTCACCTTTCTCTTCTTCGATGTCTCAAAGAGTAAGCGCGCCATTTACCTGCTTCCCTGCTATCCCGCCTGCGCTCTCCTCGTCGGCACTTACCTGAAGGAGAGGTGGTACGGGTTCATCGAGAAGAGGTGGACTGCGATCCTTCTCTGCCTCTTCGGCGTCGTCCTCACCATAGTGCCCGTATGCCTCTTCCCCGCCATGGGCCGTCTGCCCCTCTTGAGGCAGATCTTCGGTGAGGGAATGCCCTTTCTCGGCCTCCTTGTCTTTAGCCTTACCGTCTGCGGCCTGGTCTTTCTGCTCTCAGTCCTCAGAAATGCCCCGGGGAAAGGGTTTCTCGCGCTATTCATTTACCTTGGTTTTCTCGGGTTCGTCTACCATTCTCACTACATGCCCGCCGTGGACAGAAGCTCCAAATCGGTCAGGCCGATCACTGACCACCTCAAAGACGTGCCAGCCACTACGCCCGTCTATTTTTACGGGTTCAATTCCCCCGCCCTTATCTTCTATCTGGACAGGCCGGTCAGGATAGTGGTTAACCCTGCCGATATCGATGCGGAAAAAGATGATGTAGTAGTCATCGCCGAGGATAGCCGGGGCAGAGCCGATCCGCTCAAAGCGATTTTTCCCGCACCGGCGAAGGCACGCTACGAGCACGACAATTACCTTATCTTCTCGAGGAAAAATGGCGGATAGAATCGACGTATCGGTGCTTGTGCCCGCGCTCAATGAAGAGGAGTCGCTTCAGGAACTCAATGAGCGGCTTGAGGCAGCCCTCGAATCTACGGGGAAAGCTTACGAGATCATCTACATCAACGACGGAAGTACCGATGATACCCAAAAAATGATCGAGGGCTTTCGCGAGAGAAACCCGCGGGTGAAGATAATCGAGTTCAACAGGAACTATGGCCAGCATATGGCGCTTTTTGCAGGATTCGAGCGGGCTGCAGGTCGGATTATGATTACCATAGACGCCGACCTGCAGAACCCGCCGGAAGAGATCCCTCGGCTCGTGGAAAAGGCGGAAGAGGGCTACGATGTGGTGGCCACGTACAGGAGGGGCAGGCAGGACTCGATTTTCCGCACGTGGCCCTCGTGGATCGTCAACAAGATCACCTCGCGCCTGGTCGGGGCCAAGCTCCGGGACTATGGGTGCATGCTCAGGGCATACAGCCGGGAGGTGATCGATTCCATCAACCTGTGCCAGGAATCTTCGAGCTTTATCCCGGCCTTGGCCAACACGTATGCGAAGAGGATCGTCGAGATAGAGGTCGGCCACGAGGAGCGAAAAAGGGGCGTCTCCAAGTACAGTCTGTTCCGCCTTCTCCGGCTCAACTTCGACCTGATGACGGGCTTCTCCCTGCTCCCGATCCAGGTCATCGGCATCCTCGGCGTGCTTATCGCCCTCGTGGGTCTGGCATTCGCCATCTTCCTCTTCGTCCGCCGCCTCATTGTGGGCCCTGAGTCTGAGGGCCTCTTCACGCTGTTTGCCATCGTCTTCTTCTTTATGGGGATTCAGGTTTTCGCCCTCGGCGTCATCGGGGAGTATATCGGAAGGATCTTCCAGGAGGTACGGAGGAGGCCCCGGTTCATCAAGAAGAGGGAGTTCCTGTGAAGGCAGTCGTCTTCGCCTATCACGAAATAGGCTACGTATGTCTGGAGGAGTTGCTCAAGAGCAAGATCGAGGTATCCGCCCTCTTCACCCATAAGGACGACCCCGGCGAGGAGATATGGTTCCGAACGCCCCGTATGCTCGCGGAGCAGCACCGCATACCCCTGTTCGAGCCCGAAAGCCTTCGGGATCCCCTGTGGGTCGAGCGCGTCAAGGCCTTCGCTCCCGATTATCTTTTCTCCTTCTATTACCGGCATATGCTCCCCCGGGAGATACTTGAGGTGCCGAGAATCGCCCCCCTCAATCTCCACGGCTCTCTTCTCCCCAGGTTCCGCGGCCGGTGCCCGGTGAACTGGGTACTCATAGAAGGTGAAGAGGTGACCGGACTCACCCTTCACCTCATGGAGGTGAAACCGGATGCGGGCGAGGTGGTGGCCCGGAAAGAGGTGGCCATCGACTTTGAAGACACGGCCCACACGCTGGCGCTGAAGCTCGTCCGCGCGGCGAGGACCCTCATGGCGGACGTGATGCCCCTCCTGGAAGCGGGCAGCTTCGAAACGAGGCCCCAAACCGGCGCCTCTTCCTACTACGGGGGGCGGAAACCGGAAGACGGCATCATCGATTGGACCAAGAGCGCGAAGAGCATCTACAATCTTGTCAGGGCAGTTACCCATCCCTACCCGGGGGCCTATACGTTTCTGGACGGGAGGAAACTTTTCATATGGGGGGCGGTGCCTGAGGAGAGCGGCCCTTCCGGCCCACCCGGCACGGTGCTCTCTTTGAAGCCCCTTCTCGTAGGCACGGGCGAGGGAGTGCTTCGCGTCACGACCCTGCAAAGGGAGGGCGAGGTCGAGATGAGTGCGGAAACCTTCATCGCCCGACACCATCGCCCTATGAAATCTTTAGGAGGAACGCGGTGAGAATTTTGATACTCGGCATCAACGGATTCATCGGGAACAGCCTGGCCAGCCGCATTCTCCAGGAGACGGATTGGGACGTCTACGGCATGGACATACGGGAGGACAAGCTGGATAAGTGCCACGGCAACCGGAGCTTCCACTTCGTTGAGGGCGATATATCGATCAACAAGGAATGGGTGGAATATCACGTGAAGAAGTGCGACGTGGTGCTTCCCCTCGTCGCCATAGCCACGCCTGCCACCTATGTGAGGGAGCCCCTCAGGGTCTTCGGGCTCGATTTCGAGGAGAACCTGCGGATCGTACGTCTGTGCGTGAAGTACGGCAAGAGACTGGTCTTCCCCTCCACCTCCGAGGTGTACGGCATGTGTCCCGATGAGGAGTTCAGCGAGGACGAAAGTCTGCTCGTGGTGGGACCGATCAGCAAGCAGCGCTGGATCTATAGCGTATCGAAACAGCTCCTGGATCGGGTCATATGGGCTTACGGCTTCCAGGAGGGGCTTCGTTTCACCCTCTTCCGCCCCTTCAACTGGATAGGGCCGAAGCTCGATGACCTCAGCCTTGAGCCGGAAAAGGAGGGGAGCTCCCGGGTGGTGACCCAGTTCATATCGAATCTCATCCACGGCGAAGCCATACGACTGGTGGACGGGGGAGGGCAAAGGAGATGCTTCACCTACGTGGATGACGGCATAAACGGCCTCATGAAGATTATCGAGAACAAAGGTGATGTCTGCAACGGACAAATATTCAATCTGGGGCACCCCGGAAACGAAGCGACGATCAAAGAGCTTGCGCACAAGCTCCGGGACATCTTCCTCGGCTATCGCGGGAACGGCCATCAGAGGGAAGCCCAGGAAATCATAGAGGTCTCCTCAGGGGCTTTCTACGGGAAGGGATACCAGGACATAAACCGCAGGGTGCCCTCCATCAGAAAGGCCAGGGAGATCCTCGGATGGGAGCCTGTGGTCGACCTTGATGCGGCACTGCGCAAGACCATAGAGTACTACCTGGAATCGAGAGAAAACGTGTAATGGACAGGGTAGTCGGGCTGAAGGTCGATGTAGATACCTTCGAAGGGATGAAGTACGGCGTGCCTCGCCTGCTCGACCTTTTTGAGCGGTACGGCGTGAGGGCCAGCTTCTTCGTGCCCATGGGCAAAGACCGTACGGGCCGCACCATAAAAAGGGTCCTCACCCGGCCCGGCTTTCTGTCGAAGGCGCAGCGGGTGGGGGTGCTGAAGACATACGGCCTTAAGACGCTCATGAGAGGGCTCATTCTGCCCGGCGCCGAGATCGCCAGGGCGCACAAGGACCTTCTCCGCGAGATTACGGCACGAGGACACGAGCTCGGGATCCATGGTCTTGACCACGTGTATTGGCACGACCACATTAAGCATATGGGCCGCGACCGCACCCGAAAGATCCTTGGGGAGGCGGTCGAGGTCTACGAGTCGCTCCTCGGCTGCACACCCGTTTCCTTCGCGGCCCCCGGCTGGATGATCAACGATCATGCCCTCGCCTTCTTCGAGGAGCGGGGCTTCGTCTATAGCAGTGATACCAGGGGACGCGCACCTTTCCTACCCAGGATGGGGGAGAGGACCTTCAAGGTGATTCAGCTCCCCTCGACGCTGCCCACCCTCGATGAGATGGTCGGACTGGAGGGAAAGGAGCAGGCGGCCCTTGCCGGCTTCTTCGTCCGATCGCTCACACCGGGGATCAACATCATCTCGGTCCATACCGAGCTCGAGGGCAACCGCTGGGGCGACTTCCTCGCCTCCTTCATCGAACAGTCCCTTGAACGGACCTACCGCTATGAGCGGCTCATCGACATCGCCGCCTCCATTAAGGCGGAAGGCTGCCTGTCGACCTGCGAATGCCTCTACGGACCCATCCGGGGAAGGGCGGGAGAGGTGACCGTCCAGGGCACGGCCCTGACCCCGGGCTCGCCCGACCCCCGCTAGAGCCATTTACAAAATAATGGTTGGTCCGGTTCTTGCGTACTGGTCTGGGCCCCGATTTTCCCACCTTGATAGTTTCCTGGCGGACGATGGCATGTTTGGAAACGTCCAAATGCGTTGCCCTGTCTGCCCCGCCGGGTTTACCGGCGGCGCAGAAAAAAAAGAGGGGAGCCCAAGGCCCCCCTCTCGCGGTACTCTCTCATGCGCCTCTTAGTACATGCCCTCCATCCCGCCGCCCGGCGGCATAGGAGGATAGGGTGCCTTTTCCTTCGGCTTTTCCGCGATCATCGCCTCCGTGGTGAGGAGGAGTGACGCGACTGAAGCGGCATTCTGCAGGGCTGTCCTGGCCACCTTTGTCGGGTCGATGATGCCCGCTGCCATCATGTCCTGCACGTATTCCTCTTTTGCCGCATCGAACCCGAAGTTGCCTTTGCCGTTCTTCACCTTCTCGACTATGATCGATCCGTCGTGTCCTGCGTTCTGGGCGATCCACCTGATGGGCTCTTCCAGGGCCTTCTTCACGATCTTCACGCCGAACTGGCGCTCGCCCTCAAGATTCAACTTTTCGAGCTTGTCGATGGCGCGGATAAAGCCAACTCCGCCGCCGGGGATGACGCCCTCTTCCACTGCCGCCTTCGTCGCATTGAGGGCATCTTCAACCCGCGCCTTCTTCTCCTTCATCTCCGACTCCGTTGCTGCCCCTACGTTGATGACGGCAACGCCGCCCACGAGCTTCGCCAGCCTTTCCTGGAGTTTTTCCCTATCATAGTCGGAGGTCGTCTCTTCGATCTGGGTCCTGATCTGCTTCACCCGGCCCTCGATCTCCTTCTTCGCACCCGCACCGTCAACGATCG
>Ga0326727_10011849_pt1 | contig 20091 bp, 12 predicted proteins | sample MB2enrmetagenome_FD_207643 | JGI IMG/M metagenome (GOLD analysis project Ga0326727, IMG submission 207643) | Lab enriched peat soil microbial communities from McLean, Ithaca, NY, United States - MB29MY | ecosystem: Environmental > Terrestrial > Soil > Wetlands > Peat | place: USA: New York...
ACACGGTGTTGCAGTCGAGCACGCTGGAACTGGCCGGGGTGACGGGAGCGGGCAACAGCCTGGAGTTGAAGAACAGCGGGTTGGCGGCTTTGAATGGGGCGATTGGCGGAGTGAGCACACTCAAAGTGGATGGGTCAGGGACGGCGACCCTCAATAATGGCACGGTGACGACGAGCGGCGACCAGGATTATACGGAAGCATTGACGCTGGGAGCCGACACGGTGTTGCAGTCGAGCACGCTGGAACTGGCCGGGGTGACGGGAGGGGGCAACAGCCTGGAGTTGATGAACAGCGGATTGGCGACGTTGAACGGGGCGATGAGCGGGACTGGGGCGTTGATGGCCGGCGGGACAGGCAGCTTGACGGCTAACAGCACGATCACTGCCGGATCCCTCAACGACAGTGAGCCGACGATTTTGGACAACAACGTGAACACCGGGGCTGGGCGGCAGACCTACGGCGGGGCGGTGAGCCTGAACGGGGCGGGAACGCAAACACTGACGGGAAAGAACGTGACCTTTGACAGCACGGTGACATCGACGGCCAACCAGGGATTGGACGTGGCGGACGGCGGGACGACGATATTGGACAACAACGTGAACACGGGTACTGGGCCGCAGACCTACGGCGGGGCGGTGAGCCTGAACGGCGCGGGAATTCAAACGCTGACGGGAAAGAATGTAACATTTGACAGCACGGTGACATCGACGGCCAACCAGGGTTTGTACGTGGCGGACAGCGGGACGACGATTTTGGACAACAACGTGAACACGGGGACTGGGCCGCAGATCTACGGCGGGGCAGTGAGCCTGAACGGCGCGGGAACGCAAACGCTGACGGGAAAGAACGTGACCTTTGACAGCACGGTGACATCGACGGCCAACCAGGGATTGGACGTGGCCGATAGCAATCCGACGATTTTGGACAACAACGTGAACACGGGGACGGGGCCGCAGACCTACGACGGGGCGGTGACCCTGAAAGGGACGGGAACGCAAACGCTGACGGGAAAGAACGTGACCTTTGACAGTACGGTGACATCGGCGGCCAACCAGGGATTGGACGTGGCTGACAGCGGGACGACGGTATTGGGCGGCGACGTGAACACGGGGACTGGGCCGCAGACCTACGGTGGGGCGGTGAGCCTGAACGGCGCGGGAATCCAAACGCTGACAGGAAAGAACGTGACCTTTGACAGCACAGTGACATCGGCGGCCAACGAGGGATTGGACGTGGCCGACAGCGGGACGACGATATTGGACAAAAACGTGAACACGGGCACGGGGCCGCAGACTTATGGCGGGGCGGTGAGCCTGGGCGGCAACGTGACTTTGACCGGCGGGGCGGTGGATTTGGGAGAGACGTTGGCGCTTGGGGCCAACGGCCTGACGCTGGCCAACAGCGGTTTGGCGACGTTGAGTGGGGCGGTGAGCGGGACTGGGTCGTTGACGGCCAGCGGGACAGGCAGCTTGACGGCCAATAGCACAATTACCGTGGGATCCCTCAACGACAGCGAGCCGACGATATTGGACAACAACGTGAACACGGGGACAGGGCCGCAGACCTATGGCGGGGTGGTGAGTCTGGGCGGTACGGGAACGCAAACCCTGACGGGAAAGAACGTGACCTTTGACAGCACGGTGACATCGGCGGCCAACCAGGGATTGGACGTGGCCGACAGCGGGACGACGATATTGGACAAAAACGTGAGCACGGGCACGGGGCCGCAGACCTACGGCGGGGCGGTGAGCCTGGGCGGCAACGTGACACTGACCGGTGGGGCAGTGGATTTGGGAATGACGTTGGCGCTTGGGGCCAACAGCCTGACGTTGAACAACAGCGGATTGACGACTTTGAACGGAGCGGTGAGCGGGACGGGGTCGTTGACGGCCAGCGGGACTGGCAGCTTGACGGTTGACAACAACATTTCGGCGGGCAGCGTCAATGACAGCGAAGGGACGACCACGCTGAATGGGATGGGTGGGACGGAGACGATAACGACCACCGCGAGCCAAACGTACAAGATTATTTCTCTGGGAGCGAACACGCGGCTTTCTGCCACCTTTGCCACATGGTCATCTGTGAACTATAACGGCTTCAGCCTGCTCTTTGACGGTGTTGACCCTGCGGTGGCTGGGATAGCGACAGGCCATATCCTGGGCGCGCTGCAGCGGAACGAGAAGACTCCTACAGCGAAGGATCTGGAAATGAAACCACAAGCTCAAGTACCCCTTGCCCATATCGAAGGCGTCCCGCCCGCCAGCAGTTATCCACCGCTTCCAAAGCCGTGAGGCGCTCAAGGTTAAAGCGATCTAAACGAATATGAAATTCCTAAACTCAATATCTCTTGCCGGGCTAAAAGGTTGGCACAGACCCGCATTCTTCACTTTGGTATTTGCCATGGCGGCAACGATTGCCGTTGGGCAACCTCCGGACAACAGCGCGAAAATGACCAGCCCAGGCCCGCCTAATGTCATCCAGGGTGTTGACAAGCTTCAAGGCATCGTGATTGTGCCGAAATATGAGGATGTAGTTGGGGCGGGGGTCACCGGGGTCAAAGGGGTTCGAGTGAAAGGGCCTGAGTTTCTAAAGAACCCCGGGTTTGAGAGAGTTTTGGAAAAGTCCATCGGCGTCGCGCTGACCGATGCGGAATTGAAGCTGATCCAGTCCAGAATTCTGGATTTCTGCAAGACGCACGGGCATATTATGGTGGATGTGATTACTCCGGACGAGAGAATACTCGATGGCACGGTGCAAATTGCTGTGATCGAGGCCGGGGTTGAAGCGATAGCAGTCAAGCATCAAGGGCGCCAGTGGTTTTCGGATTCGATTGTCAAGCAGGGCGTGCATCTGGAAACCAATGGCCCGGTCCTGGGCGACCTGCTGGACAGTGACTTGAACTGGCTGAACAACAACACGTATCAGAGCCTGGGCTGGGACGATTTCGGAGGTTCTTTTCGCGAGGTGGGCGCCAATTTTTCGCGGGCGTCGAACAACATGTGGCAGACTGACATCGAATTTCAGGAGAAAGACCGGTTTCCGTTGCGGGTGTTCGCGGGTTATGACGATTACGGAATTCCCGTGATCGGCGAGCAGCAAGTCTATGGCGGACTCACCTGGGCCAATGCTTTCGGGTTGGATCAGCGGGCCAATTACGAGTATCTCACGGACACCAGCTTCGACCGACTGCGTGAGCACGTCGCAGGTTACGTGATTCCCCTGCCTGGGCGGCAGCAATTGAGCTTTTTTGGGACTTATGCGGACGTGAATCCCGATTTTGGGAAGATCAAATCAAGCCTGGCCTACCTGTCTGAAAAGGGTTTCTATTATCAGACAAGCGTGCGGTACACAGTTTCACTGCCTGTCATTCAGAAATATGAGCACCAGCTCACGTTTGGTTTTGACTTCAAGCGAACTGATACGCCCTTGCTGTTCGAAGGATTTGCCTCAGGGCAGAGCAATAACGTGGACGTCGGACAATTCAGCCTGGCCTACAACAGTTCACTGCGGGATGGATGGGGGGACACGGCGTTCTCCTTGCAAGGATTCGGCAGTCCGGGCGGGGCGCTGGCGACAGAGTATGCCACCGACTCTGCCTACAATCAATTTCGCCAAGGGGCGGAAGTGACGTATGTTTATGGCCGCGTTGATCTGCATCGCGAAACCATCCTGCCCTTGAGCTTGTCCGAGAAAGGCGGGGTGCCGGAGAATTTCACCTGGTTCTTGCGGGGAGCAGGTCAATACAGCGATGCGCGGCTGTTGCCGACCGAGCAGCTTGGGTTGGGAGGTTACGACACGGTTCGGGGATACGATGAACGAGTTGTTGACGGCGATGAAGGTTGGCTGATGAACAACGAAATCCGCACTCCGCACCTGGCGTTGGGCAATTTAACCGGTCGGGCCGGCGCCAAGGATTGGGTGCAAGGTCTTGTTTTTTGCGATTATGGCCACGCGATCAACCGCCAACCCAGTGCCGTCCTGCTTGAAAGCCGTAGCGAAACCCTGTTATCGGTGGGTTGCGGCCTTCGTTACGAGGTGGCAGACAATCTTCATTTCCGCCTCGATTACGGGTATCAGTTGAATCGTCACTATGCCAACACGGCGCCGAACGCAGGCTCTTTGGGTCCGCAGCCCAAGGAGCGGATCAATTTTGGCCTGGAGATCAGCTATTAAGTGGCCAAACAGGCCCAAGTCCGCGCATCTGTCTGGCGCGATTGCCGGGGCTGATCTCAATTCGCAGTGATGAAGAAGCAGTAAGAGACTTGACTCTTCGCCCAAAGCGAGTACTTAATTTCTGCTGACGCAATTGCCATGACAATTCTGAGCGAACAAGAAACAGGCCAGGTCAATGATCTTGCCAGCCGGCTTCGGCGAATCGAGACGGATGCCGCCACTGCTTCGGCGGAGAAGCGGGCCGACTTGTTGCGGGAAGAACTGGGGCGGAGTCTGAAGAGTGTTCCGCCTGGTAACCGAAACGGTTATCTGGAGGCTTTGCTGGCCCGCTTTCCTGTCGCCGGCCAAATAGCGGAAAAGGCTCCGGCCGTGGCCGCCGCCGCTCTGGCGGCGCCACCGCCCACGTTGGAGGAGTTGCTGGAGCGATTCCTTCAGGCTGCCGCTGGCGTTCCTGATGCAAAACGCGATGAAATATCCAGGCGTTTGTCCGAGGCGGGATTTTCGCGTGAGGATCAGGCGGCCTCGGAATTGGAAGTTGGCGCCGAGTTGAGTGAGAAGTTTGGATTGGCGGCGGGCCAGCAGCTCAATTTGCGGCGGGTTGCGGAATTGGCGGCCCAACTGACCGACCTGTGCGCCAAGTTGGATCAGGCAACTTTCAACACGTGGAACGCTCTCTCAAAGAGCAATCCGGCGAGCCGGCGTCATCAAGATTTTCGGGCTGTGGTGGCACGCTATCTTACCGGGGAAGGCGAAGGACTTGAGCGGCATTTGCAGGCCATTTCCGCGCTGACAGGCGGGTTGCAGGTGGCGATGTTGAAGGGCGGAAAAGAGTTCGAGCGCTATTACATTGACCGGTTTGCCCCGGAGGCCATCGCGGAAGTTGTGGAGGGTGAAGGTGGAGGCGGCCTGTTTAAGAACAAGAAGGAGCTTTGTTGGGACAAGTATCGGGAGCAGGCAAAGGATTTTGCCGCACCCGGCGTGATTGAGAAGCTTCTCAATGATTCGTTCGTAAAACTGGTCGAGAACTGCGTCCGCAGCAATCGGTAGGCGTTATATGCATGTCCACTGGCAGGAAGGATTGTTTCTGCAGCCGCACCATCTGCAAATCATGCAAAGGCGGCTGCAAGCGGACATTCGTGCCGCGCGGGCGTTGCTGACGCCGTATTGTTACGGGGTTGTCGAATGCCGGCTTTCGCATGACGATTTGGCGGACGGAAGGATTCGTTTGGAGCGTTTGTCTGCCATCATGCCAAGCGGGCAGGAGATTTCGTTTCCGGATGACACTTCTATGCCATCGCTGGATATCAAGACAGAGTTGGCGCGCGGCGCTGCCTCCCTGATGGTGCTCCTGGCGGTGCCGCTCTGGGTAAAGAACCGGGCCAATTCTTTCCGCCAGGACGAACGGCCCGACCCTCGAGTGAAACTCCTTTACATACCGGAGGAAAGCCGGGAGACGGCCGATGAAAACACCGGCGACAATCCGCAGGTCATTCACGTTCGGAAGATAAATGCCAGGATCCTGCTCAAAGGCGAAGACATCTCGGATATGGAATCGCTGCCCTTGTTTCGGATCCTGCGTTCGACCGGCACGGAGTCTGGAAAACCGCAACTGGACCCGGAATTTGTGCCGCCCTCGCTCTTATTGCGGTCCTCGCCGGTCCTCCATGAGATGATGCGCGAATTGGTGGCACAACTGAATGCCAGCCGACATGACCTGCGAATGAAGGTGGCGACGGGGGGCCATGGCCTGGAAATGAAGTGGGAGTTGACCATGAAACTGGGCACGCTCAACCACGCCTGCGCCAGCCTGCCCGAGGTAGTGGAGGCAGGCGTGGTGACGCCGTTTGCCCTCTATCTTCGATTGCGCGAGCTGTTGGGCGAATTGCTGGCTCTTTTTCCGCAAAAGACCACCTTTGAGTGCGAGCCGTACCACCATGACGATCCATTGCGTTCGTTCAAGGAATTGGACCAGAAGATCCGCGAACTGATCCCGGTGACCAAAGGCATCCCTCCGAAGGCTGTCGCGTTTGACGGGAATCCCGGCTTGATGAGGGCGAGTCTTGAACCCGATGATTTTCAAAGGCCCACGGGATATTTCCTGGGTGTCATAACGCGGGCGGACCGCACCAAATTGGCGGTTTATCTCAGCGATCCCGACAAGTTCAAATTGATGCCGCGCAGCAACGAGCAGGTGGCGATCCGGGGTCTGGAACTCAAGGAGGAGGGTTTTCCACCGTTGGATCTGCCGTCGCAGAGCAACTTGCATTATTTCCGACTGGTGCCGTCTTCCAATCAGCGCCGGTGGGATCAGATTAAACAAGACCTGGCGATGTCGCTGGTGTGGAACAATTCGCAGTTCGACCTGAGCGACGCAAAATTCACCCTGTTTATGACGCTGCCACCCCCGACAACATGAAACTTCTGGATTTATACGAGGAGCTTTTTCAGTATGTGTGCCTCCTCAACCGCATGTCGAACGCGAAGCCCGAAGCCCAGCACGAGTACGCGCGCGTGCGTGCCGACATCAAGAGCATGATCGCAGACATCGCGCGCAGCAACACCTCGGATGTGCGGCTGGCCAAGCAGATCAGCCGCCTGGAATTGCCCGTGATTTTCTTCGTGGACAACGTTATTTCCACGAGCCGCCTCAAATTCGCAACGCAGTGGGCCGCGAACCGTCTGGCCAACGAACGCAGCGAATTGGCCGGGGACGAGCGGTTTTTTGATTTTGTCAAGGAGGATTTGGCCGATGTCAGCGAGGAGGCGGTCGAGCGGCTGGCTGTTTACTGCACCTGTTTTGGCCTGGGGTTTACGGGTATGTACGTCAACCAGCCCGACCAGATTCGTTCGCTGATGGAACAGATATTTCCGCGCATCAGGCAGTGGACAGATTCCGACAGGGTCAAATTGAGCGAGGAGGCTTACAAATTCACGGATACGCGGAGCCTGACGGAGCCGCCGAGCAACAGGATCATATTCGTCAGCATCTTGTTTGTGTTCTTGAGTTTGAGCGTGTTGGCGGTTTATTGCGGTCTTTACGTTAAGGCATCCGGCGATTTGTCCAACTCGATTCACTATATTGAGAAGCAAGGAAAATGATTGAGTTGGATTGCCCAACCGGGCGCAAAAGAGAAGAGTAGAATATGGATGACGATTCAAGAGGAACTGCCGCAGTGAAATGGGGTTTGGGTGCATTGGGCTTGGGCGCGATCGCCGCGGCGGTGACCATTCCCAAATTCGGAATTTGGGTGGGGCTGGCCATTCTTCTGCTGGCCGTGCTGCTCTTTGGCGGTTATTATCTGTGGCGGTGGGCGCGCCAGCGCCGCCAGAGCCGGCAACTGACCGGCGGGGTCACAGGTCAGGCGGGAGCAGTGCCAAAGACAATAAGCGACCCCAAGCAGCGCGCCGAATTGGATGATCTGCGCCAGAAGTTTCTGGCCGGGTTGCAAATTTTCAAGAGCCGAGGCAAGGATATTTACAAATTGCCGTGGTTTGTCATCATTGGGGAATCCGGGTCGGGCAAGACGGAGGCCATCCGCAACTCAGGCATTGATTTCCCGCCGGGCATGCAGGATGAACTGCAGGGATCGGGCGGAACCATCAATATGGACTGGTGGTTCACGAATCAGGGCATCATTGTGGACACCGCGGGCAAGATGATCATCCCGGACGATGGCGATACGGATCTGAGAGGGTCGAGTTTCTCCGCCTGCTGCACCGGCACCGTCCTCACTGTCCCATCAATGGCCTGATGCTGGTTCTTTCGACCGAGAGCCTGATCAAGGATTCGGCGGACAAGATCGCACGCAAGGCAAGCCGGCTGGCGCAGCAATTGGACTTGATCCAGCGCACCCTGGACGTTCGATTTCCTGTGTACCTCTTGGTGACCAAGTGCGACCTGATGGAAGGATTCCGTGAATTCTCCGATAATATCACAGACCCGCTGTTGCAGCACCAGATGTTCGGCTGGTCTAATCCAGATCCGTTGGACGAGGTCTTCCGTCCTGAGCTGGTGGAGCAATTTCTCAAGAGCGTGGCGGATCGTGTGCGGCGCAGACGCCTGGCGTTGCTGCGGGAAGCCGGCGCGGCAGGCGGGGGGGGGGAAACGCAGACTTTCTTTCGAACCTCCAGCGAGGCCGGGCGCGCGTCCGCCGGATTCCGGCGAACGGATGTGGTGAATTCCGTGTTTGCCCTGCCGGAGAGCATTATGCGTCTGGCGCCCCGGCTTCGGCGCTATCTGGAGACGATTTTTGTGGCGGGTGAGTGGTCCGCCAAGCCGATTTTTCTGCGGGGCATTTACTTCACTTCCTCCATGCGCAAAGGTTCGGCCCTGGATGAGGCCCTGGCGCTGGCCACCAATGTTTCCGTGGACGAATTGCCCGAAACCGACAGATCGGAGAGCCGGGCGTTTTTCCTGCGGGATCTTTTTAACGAGAAGATATTTCGTGAGGGCCGGTTAGTCACACGCGCGACCAACACGCTGAAGATGTTGCGCCAGCGGCGCCTGGCCATCTTTGGCACGGCCACGGTTGCTTTGCTGTTGCTGTTAGGATTTGCCTGGTTCTCCTACCGCGGCCTGCGCGACAGCATGTTGAAACAAACTGAGATTTGGAGCGCGGGCACCAACGGTTGGACTACCAATAATTTATGGCTGCCAGGATCCGTTGTTATTCGAACTCCCGACGCCGGCATTGATTCATTCCAATACTCTTGTGCTGAAACCAATCTGGTCGCAGGCACAAAACTGAGCGTCGTGGCGTTTCACAAGTGGCTCCTGACCGGAGGGCAGCGCCCGCTGGCCAAAGGGGTATTCCGGCCGGTTGCCTGGCTGTTGAGCGATGTCAATCAGCGCCCCGAGGCGCAACGTCTCTTGTTCGAGGATGGGATTCTCAAGCCCTTGGTGGACAACACGAGAATGAAGATGACGAACAAGCCGCCATTGGCCGGGAATCCAGACAGTTTGAAAAGGCACCGGGGCGCCTTGTTATCATTGATGGGGCTGGAAGCGGACAAATTGGCGGGCGCGGCGCAACAGCAGCACTTCATTTCACAGACGAATGCGGAAAGGTATCTCCGGTCGTTCGTGTCGTATCTCATCGAGACGAATTATGTGCCGGATACGAACTTGGTTGACGTGTTTGTCGCTGATTACTCCAAAGGAGGCGCTTCCTGGCCGCCGGCATCCCTGCTGGTGCCCGGCGGAGACCATTTGTCCAACAATCCGGCGATTGACAAAGGATTGGACGACTTTGGCGCGGCCAATAAGGCCAACGAGTCACGAGTCCTGAAACAAGTTCAACTTGTCAATGAGTTGGTGAATACGCTGGACAACTATGCTCAATCAGAGCGAGGTTGGCTGAACAATTCCAATGGTCCGGAGCCGTTCTTGAAGTCCGACGGATACGCCAACGTGGAAGGCAAACGGCTCGCGTTCTTGACGGCAACCAATCCTGGCCCCGGCACCAACATTGCGTCATCGTACGCTGCATTGCAGCAGGCGGCCGAGGCCGCTTCGACTGCTTCCTTCAGCGATATCACCACGGACCTGCAGAACTACGGAAGCGCGGGAATTTTCATTGAAATTGACCGGAGGTTGAAATCCTTCTCCTCTAATTCAGTTCTGGAAGTCAAAAGCAATTATCTGGCTCGGAGCAACGAGATCGCTCAACTGGATCGGGATTACGTTTCACCGACCGGCCTTGTCAAGCCGGTGTATCAGCGCCGCCATAATCTTTACCAAATGGCTTTCGATTTGACGACCAACCGGATGTCGGTTGACGAAGGTTTGATTGGGAACAAATGGCAGCAGTTTGGCAATTTGCGCGACGCGGCGCAGATGCTGGCCACAAATGCGACCGCCTATGACGGACCGCTGGCGGAACCGGTCCGGGCGGCTTGCGAGGGCATCGCCGGCAACCTGGTCAACAACTTCCAAGGCCAGTTTTTGGATGAATACGTGAAGAGGGCGCGGGCGAAACTTCTGGAATTGAAAACCGGCTCCTACACAAGTATCAAGCAGGTCACCAACGCGACTGCATGGTTGGCGAGGGTGGAGACGGACCTGCAAAACAGGAGCCTCCTTGGACCGTTGAGCCAGAGGCTCAATCCGGTGGCGGATGACTCGCAGGCTGCCAGGCAGAGTATTCTGGACGGCGTTGCCAGCTACCTGCAATCCAGGGCCGGCTTTCCTGTAATGATTGACTCCACGCTGCCCATGACCGCTGCGGCCGTGCGTGAGTTGAAGGACTTTTTGACTCCTTTGGCGGGAGAGTTGCAGCAGGGGATTTGGTTGACGGGCAACGCCGACGCGGTGGCGTCCTTGAGGCGGCGTTGCGATGAGTTTGGCAAAATCGCCTCAAGACTGGCCGATGCCAAGGGAGAACCGATCAATGGCACGCTCTTCTTTGTTCCCGGCACAACCAGTGAGGACATGGAGATCAGCGGCATATACCGCGGTCTCAAAGTTTCCACCGGGCGCGCGGGAGGGGCATGGGAGGACGTGAATAACTTCCCCGCCGCCGCCCCAAACGCCGTCGCAAACGGCACAATGGCAGTGGATGCGCCTTTGCAAATTTCATTCTGCAAGAATGTGCTCGACCAACCCGAGTCCACAGCAAAAACCATTACCACGAAAGAGAACTGGGGACTGATCCGGCTGTTGCGTGACTACAAGGCCGTCCAACAAGATGATCCAACCAAGTGGCGCTTCTTCATTCCTCTGAGTGATGACGCGGGGCACGCCGGCAAGGTCAGTTTTGAGATTAAATTTGACCAGCCGCTTCCGAAATTGGAGGACTGGCCAAAACAGCAATGATCGCTGCAAAGCTCAACCGCCATGAGCAAATTATTTGAGAAGCTGGCAAAGACGGGACAGGCCCAAACCGCCGAAGGGGTGGCGCCGCGTCTGACTCTGGCGGCCTTTGGCAAGCATCCGGGCTGGGATGACCACATGCCGGGAATCGGCGTTGACACCGAGACCCTCGCCTATGTCAAGCAGACTTTGTATGTGACTGGCATTGGGAGACAGATTGATTCCGGCGCCTGGGAAAAACTCGAACCCGAAAAGCGCCAAGAGGGATTCGATCACACCTTTTTGTGGCTGCGGGGTGGCCATGTCGTTCTTGGCCAGTTGTGGTCCTCCAAGGACGGCAAAGGCCGCGCCAAGTATCCCATGGTGTTGTGCGTGGACGGCGAGCGGGTTTCTCCAAGGCTCATGTTGAGCCTGGTGCGGCCCGGCCTGCAGAATCTGCGCGACGCCTGCAAGGCCGCGACCACGGCCGATCAGGTCGCCAGTCATTGTCGGGCCGCCCAGGAGGAATTGCGGAAGCTTTGCTTCAACGGAGCCATCCAGGCGGACCCGAATCAGCCCGGGGACGAGCCGCGCCTTTTCCTGGAACGTGCCGAGTTGGGGCCCGACCGTTTGGGTTTGTTGCGCGTGATGCACGAGTTGAACGGCAGTTTTGACACTGCGGGTGGCACTCGTGGGTCTGCTCATGACGGAGGCGCGTCCCGGCAATCACTTCAGTTTCGGGTTCCATTGGCCGCTGCCACCCAGGATTCAGCCTTTTTACTTTGGGCCGGGTTTGTGTGTGCGGCGCTATCCTCTGCTGTTCCCCTGGTTCTGTTTGCGCGGGGACAGGCGGACTGGCTGGACTTGGTCGCCGGGGAGCCAAAGGGGGACGATTTCTTTTTTCTGCAAGCTTCCCGGAAGGGTTTTCCGCTGGTGACCGAGATTCCCTACCAACTGGCGCCGAATGCGATGGCGTCGCTGCGCGAAATCGAGGCCCGGTTCGCGGGCGGGGAGCCTCCGGCGCCAGAGGTCACGCCAGTTGGCACGGCCAAAGCCGCACCGCCAGCCCCTCTTTCCACCCAGCCTCGTGCCGAAACGCCCGCTCCGCGCTCCAGGCGGACGGCAGTGGTGGTTGCGGGAAGTGTGGTCGTAGTATTGATTGCCGCGCTCCTCCTGCTTTTGCCTATGGGCAAGACCGGGAACCAAAAACATTTCGATGAACTGGTTGCAAGCGGCAAGGCGTTCTTAGGCGAGAAGAAATACGAGGAAGCCATTCATGATCTGGAAGAGGCTGGCAAACTTCATCCGCAAGATGCTCAAGTCATACAATCTCTCGGTCAGGCGCGACAGCAGCGCGACGCTGCCGCGCTGGCCGGCCAATACGAGGCGGTCATGAGCAGCGGGCGCGGGGCGTTGGCCCGGGGCGATTACACAAACGCATTGGCGCAGGCCGGGAAGGCGCTGTCACTCAAACCCGATGACGAGGAGGCAAAGAAATTAAGCGGGGACGCGCAAACGAAACTGGCGGCGATCACCTTGGCCATCCGGAATGAGGCCGATTACCAATCGGCCATGAGCAGCGGGCGCGGGGCGTTGGCCCGGGGCGATTATACAAACGTGCTGGCGCAGGCCGGGAAGGCGCTGTCACTCAAACCCGATGACGGGGAGGCAAAGAAATTAAGCGGAGACGCGCAAACGAAACTGGCGGGGGTCACCTTGGCCAGCCGGAATGAGGCCGATTACCAATCGGCCATGAGCAGCGGGCGCGGGGCGTTGGCCCGGGGTGATTACACAAACGCGTTGGCGCAGGCGGGGAAGGCGCTGTTGCTCAAACCCGATGACGTGGACGCAAGGCAATTGCGTGACAACGCAAAACAAAAACTGGGAGGAGGTGTCGCTCCGCATTTGTTCACCAACTCCATAGGGATGGAGTTTGTCTGGGTTCCCGATGTTGCCGGAGGCGGAGCGTTCGTTGGCAAATACGAGGTGACGAAGCCGCAATACCAAAAGGTCATGGGTGGATTGCCCAATGGCCAGGCCCTTGATAATCCCAACTTGCCTGTTACCGATGTCACCTTCCAGCAAGCCAGCCAGTTTTGCGAGAAATTGAGCCAGCAGGAGAACAAGCACTACTTTCTCCCGACCAGACAGCAGTGGCTGTCCGCCGCCGGTTTGTCAGAGGAGAATGTGACGAACGCATGGGATATCCTCAAGGCCAGGGGCGTCTTGGACCATGAGGTGACGGGCCTGACCCAGCGTGTTGACGTGAGCCGGCCGTCCGTGGTCGGGAGCATGGGCGCAGAGTCCAACGGTGTGTGTGACATGGTTGGAAACGTCCGTGAATGGGTCAGCGAACAACAAAGGGCGGGTTTCTCTTTTCGCAGCAAGGGCGTGCCAGGGACGCAGACGGGGAAGCTGTTTCTTCCTGGGCCGGCACCCGACGACCGTTGGATTGAGCTGGAAACCGGCTTTCGATGTTTTCTACCGGCGAGCCAATCGCCTTGAATTGCCCATTATGAATGAACGTGTTGAACGGCTGTTAAAACCCATTTCCGCAGGGCAACCTTGCGGCCCGGACTTGTCCAACGACCCGCGGTTTGATGAACTGCAAACGATTCTCCGAGGCACACCGGAGGTGGAAATCGGAGCCGTCCAGAAGCCGGCTCAACCGCCTGACTGGCGCGAATTGAGGGAGAAATGCGAGCAATTCCTCGGCGCCTCCAAAGACCTGCGCGCCGCCGTCATGTGGTGCTGTTCCGGGCTGAGGATGGACGGCTTGCCCGGCTTTCGGGATGGCTTGCAGTTGATCCGCGGGCTGCTGGAGCAGCATTGGGCCGCCTTGCATCCATCACTGGATCCGGAGGACAATGATCCCACCCAGCGGTTGAACATCTTGAGCGCGCTGACCGCGCCGCGTGGTTCGACGAGGAGCGGGTGGCTGACGATTTTGGACTACCTTTATGCCGCCCCGGTCTGCCAGCGCCGAGGGGCCGCGACCATTACCTTTGAGCCATTACTGACAGCCCGGGGACCCGCGGCGGCTGAAAGCGCGGCGGTTGATTCGACGGAGTTCGCGAAAGTCGCCGCCGCCATCCGCGCGGGAGGCGCGGAGGAGGCGGCCACGCATCGTCAGACTTTGGCGGAGTCAATCGAGTCTGTCAAGTGCATAGACAGCTTCCTCACAACGGCGCTGGGCGCCGGCGAAACCATCAACTTCGAAGATCTGCAAAAAACGTTGGAGGCGATGAGCAAGGCTCTGGGATCAGTCCTTTCCGATGGCGCGGAGCCGGCCGCAACCCCGCAAGAGACTGCGGCAGGGGAGACGGGCGCCCCAACCGGGGCGTCCGCGCTCTCCATGACCGTCCGTGGTCCGATCCGGTCGCGAGAGGAGGTCCTCCGGCAATTGGATGGCATCTGCGAATACTACCGCCAGGTGGAGCCGTCCAGCCCCGTGCCTTTCCTGCTGCGCCGCGCCCGGAAACTTGTCAATATGGATTTTGTGCAGGTTGTCCAGGAGCTGAATTTCGCGCCGGTCGAGTCGTTGCGCCCCAGTATTGGCGCGCCCGCGGAAGGGGCCGCTTCGCCGGCCGAACCGCCTCCCGCCTCATCGTGAGGTGTCTGGCGGTTGTCAGGCCCGCCCGGTTACGCGACCAACAGCCCAAGTTTGGCCAGCTTGGAAAGATTGGCTTCCAGGTCGAGTTGGAGTTGGCGCCGGGCGGCGGCTTCATTGCCGCCGGGGATGCGCAGGGAATTCTTTGATTTGAGCAGCAGCCACAGTTTCTCCAGCAACTCACGCCGGTCCAGAGTGCCATCCAGCCATTGCAGGAGGCCGCAGCCGATCTCATCCTCCACTTGGACGGGAAAATGCAACTGGGTGGTGACAAAGTTGCCGCGCTGAATTTGCCAGCGCGCCACCGGGTTGGCGGCCGGTTTCGGTCCCGCCGTCCAAACTCCCGGCGGTGGCGCGGCGCGCAGTTCCACCACGCCGGCGCCGTAAAGACTGAGAAGGAATCCGCACAGGCGCTCGCGGGCGCGCTGGTCCATTTCACCCGCCAGACCCGTCCGGCTCAATGCTTGCGCCGACTGCGCGAAGAGTTCCTCGAAGGGAAGGGGTTGGGGCCAGATTGCGCCCAGGACTCCAAGAGCTGCCTTGCCCAGGGAGAAATCGGTTTCGCAGCGGGCGTTCCTGGGCGTTTTATAGGTTCTTCTCACGCCCGGGCGAAGATCGCATTCCTCGTCTTCGCAGCGCACCATGGAGGAAACCGTCCAGCCGCTTATTCTTGATGCATCGGGTTCGCGACTCAGGGAACGATCTCCGCGACACAGGAGGGTTTGCCGGAAACGGCGGCACTTCAGGAAATCCAAATATTGCTCACGGAGGATCCGGTTGTGGGCCAACCCCGCCAGTGTATCGCGCGTTGCCTGGCTGAAACCAGAATCGAACATCTCAAAATAATCGGCTTCAGCCAGGTATTGCAGCCTGTGGGCCGAGGCGGCTTGAATGAACTGCGTGAAGTAAAAGGGCTGGTTCACCTCGGCAAGTTCATCATGATACAAATGTCCCTCTTCATGGTTCAGGACGGCCTGCCATTCGGACTTCATCCAGAGTTGATATTCGTCGTCGCCGTCGTGCGCCTCGGCAAGGAATCGCGCCAGCGCCATGGCCTGCCGGACACGCTCCGGCGCGGCCTCAAATCCGCGCACATGAAAGCGCATCATCTCGCCAAGCATCTGGCGCAAATGGCCTCCCGGAAACGCATTGTAGCTGATGAAAGCCAGACCGTGCGGGGCCAGCGCCAGACGGCATATTTCCAGGATGTGTTCCCGCGTTGCAACGGGTACCCATGAATAAAGCCCGTGCGCAATAATGTAATCAAATTCTCCCCATTGGCTGTCCACCGACATCACGTCGCCTTGGACCAGCCGGATATTGGCCAATCCCAAGTCGCGGATCATATCCAGGCCCTGCTGGATTGGCTGTGAAGCCAGGTCCAAGCCGACGAACTGGCTCTCCGGCAGACTCCAAGCCATCGGCGCCAGGTTGCTGGCGTTTCCGCAGCCCAATTCCAACACCCGGCAGCGCGTCGCCGGAGCGGGTTCCAATCCTGACAGCGCGCCGATGACGGCCAGCCGGGCGGGATGGGTTTGCGGATGGGTATAACTGGGATATTTGACGGTGTCGTAACTTGTCAACGGCGGTTCCACACTCTCCTCATTCGGCTGGCAATGGGAACCACGGCAGGCGCATCCTGTTATTGCCCGACCACTTGCCAATGGCAATTCCTGCGCGATTTCCGGCCCGATCTGGTGAATTCATATCTCAAGAAAAGAAGCAAAATGACCCTTGACATTCAAGCAAATTTACGTGATACTTGTGTCGCTTAAGCAGTGTTCCAAACATAAATTGACAATGTTATGCCAAAAACAAGCAGCCAAAAATTCGTCGCGCGCAACCGGGCGCCCCGCGTGCAGATTGAATACGATGTCGAATTGGAAGGCGCCGAGAAGAAAGTCGAGCTGCCGTTTGTCATGGGGGTGATGGCCGACCTTTCCGGCAAGCCGTCGGAGCCGCTGCCGGCGGTTGCGGACCGCAAGTTTCTTGAGATTGACGTGGACAATTTTGATGAACGGCTCAAGGCCTGCAAACCGCGTGTCGCTTTTCAGATTCCCAATACCCTGACCGGCAAGGACAATCTCAACGTGGAAATGACCTTCGAGAGCATGGACGATTTTTCCCCGGCTGCGGTTGCCCGCAAAGTCGGCGCGCTCAATCAACTACTTCAGGCCCGGACGCAGTTGGCCAACTTGCTGACCTACATGGATGGCAAGGACAAGGCGGAAGAGTTGATCGCCAAAGTCCTGACGGATCCGGAATTGATGAAATCGCTGGCGACCGCGCCCAAGCCGGCACTAACCCCGCCCTCACAATAACATTTAACAGGAGAGACACATATGTTGCCACCGGAAAATGCTTTGCAAGGCGCCGGGGCGCCGGCAGCGGCGCCCGCGGAGATCAACGAATTCGACGCTCTGTTGAACAAGGAATTCAAGGCCCGCGATCCCGAAAAACAATCCGCCGTTCAGGCGGCGGTGCGCACTCTGGCCGAGCAGGCGCTGGCTTCCACCAGCTTGATTTCCTCGGATGCCACCCGGACGATTTCCGCCATCATCGCCGAAATTGACCGCAAATTGTCTGAGCAGATCAATCTGATCATGCACCACGAGGACTTCAAGGCGCTGGAGGGCGCCTGGCGCGGCCTGCATTATTTAGTCAACAATACCGAAACCGACGAGACGCTGAAGATTCGCGTCTTGAACATTTCCAAGAAGGACGTGAACAAGACGCTCAAGAAATTCGGCGGCACGGCCTGGGATCAGAGTCCTCTGTTTAAGAAGCTTTACGAGGATGAATTTGGCTCTCCGGGCGGCCAGCCCTATGGGTGCCTCATTGGGGATTACCACTTCGATCATTCACCGGAAGATGTGAACATGCTCGGAAATCTGGCGCAAATCGCCGCGGCGATGCACGCCCCCTTCATCGCCGGGGCCGCGCCTTCCGTCATGGGAATGGACTCCTGGCAGGAACTGGGCAACCCGCGCGACTTGACCAAAATTCTCCAGTCTCCGGAATACGCCCAATGGCGTTCGTTGCGCGAGAGCGAAGACGCCCGGTACATTGGATTGGCCATGCCCCGCTTTTTGGCTCGCATTCCCTACGGCGCCAAAACGGCTCCGGTGGAAGAATTTGACTTCGAAGAAGACACCGCGGGCGCGGACCACAACAAGTACGTCTGGTCCAACGCGGCCTACGCCATGGGGGTCAACATCACCCGCGCCTTCAAGCTTTACGGCTGGTGCGCCCGCATCCGCGGTCTGGAATCCGGCGGAACCGTCGAGGGTCTTCCGGTCCACACCTTCCCCACCGACGACGGCGGGGTGGACATGAAGTGTCCCACGGAAATCGCCATCACAGACCGTCGCGAGTCCGAGTTGGCCAAGAACGGGTTCATGCCGCTCTCGCATTACAAGAACACCGATTTCGCGGCCTTCATGGGCGCGCAATCGCTGCAAAAGCCCCAGGTTTATGACGATGCGACCGCGACCGCCAATGCCAACTTGGCCGCGCGCCTGCCCTACCTGTTTGCCACTTGCCGGTTCGCCCACTATCTCAAGTGCATGGTGCGCGACAAAATTGGTTCCTTCAAGGAGCGCGAAGACATGCAGGAGTGGCTCAACAAATGGATCAGCCAATTCTGCTGCGACTCAAAGTCGGCCGAGGAAGTCAAGGCGCGCTTTCCGCTGGCCGAAGCCAGAGTCGAGGTGGCCGAAATCAAGGGCAATCCGGGCTATTACACTTCCAAGTTCTGGCTCCGGCCGCACTATCAATTGGAAGGACTGACCGTGTCGCTCCGCCTGGTGTCCAGATTGCCGTCTGGAAAATCGTAGCGGCTGGTTGAATTTGGCCGCGGACCTGTGCCGTCTGCGGGAACTGACGAAGACAATCTGGGGCCGAGGCACACGACCCCTGGAACACAAGTAAAAGCCTATGGCCGCAGTAGATTACTTCCTGAAAATTGCAGAAATTCCGGGCGAAAGCACGGACTCGAAACACAAGAATGAAATTGATATTGAAAGTTGGTCTTGGGGAGAAACCAACAGCGGCTCGCACGCCTATGGCGGGGGCGGCGGCGCCGGCAAAGTGGCGATGCAGGACTTCAATTTCAAGATGAGGGTCAACAAGGCAAGCCCCAAGCTTTTTCTAGCTTGCGCGACCGGCCAACATATCAAGGAGGCCCTGTTGACCTGCCGCAAAGCCGGAAAACAGCAGCAGGAATACCTCAAAATCAAGTTCAGCGACCTGCTGGTTTCGAACTTCCAAACCGGGGGTTCGACCTCGGATGTGGTGCCGGCAGACCAGATTTCCTTCAACTTTGCCAAGCTTGAAGTCTCCTATGCTCCCCAGAAGTCGGACGGCAGCCTGGATTCCCCGGTGGTGCATAATTACGATCTGAAGGCAAACCAAGGCGGTTGATCGAAAACGAAGCCAACGGGTTTTGATCCGGCGTCTGGCTCTCTCCAGCCAGACGCCAGAATCCCTATGAATTCCGCGGAACTTGTGCAAGCCGGGCGGTTGGAAGAGGGCTTGTCGGCTTTGCAGGCGGAGATTCGCGGGCGGCCGGAAGACCCGAAATTGCGGGTCTTTCTTTTTCAGCTCAATTGTGTGTTGGGCCGCTTTGACAAGGCGCTGACCCAACTTCAATTAGTCGCCAGTCTGACCCCCGAGTCAATGCTCCTGGCTCGGATTTTTCGTCCCATTATCGCTTGCGAAATGCTCCGCCAGGAAGTCTTCGCGGGCGATCGCACTCCGGTTATCTTCGGCCAGCCGACGGAGTGGCTCGGTCTGATCGTCCAGGCCAACAACTTGGTTGCCAAAGGTGAATTCGAGGCTGCAGGCAATCTTCGTGCGAGGGCCTTTGAGGCGGCGCCCGCCTCCGATGGAACAATAAATGGAGAGTCCTTCGATTGGATCGCGGATGCCGATTCGCGCCTGGGTCCCATCCTTGAAGCTATCATCGAGGGCAAGTACTACTGGATCCCTTTCTGCCGCATTCATAAAATCGCCATCGGCAAGCCGGAAGACTTGCGGGACTTGGTGTGGCTGCGCGCGCAATTCACCTGGACCAACGGAGGCACCGCTCCGGGACATATTCCATCGCGTTACCCCGGCACGGAGCAAACGGGCGACGGCCCATTGCGCATGGCGCGCAAGACGGAATGGCTGCAACACGCTGGCGAGACTTTCCTGGGGTTGGGACAGCGAGTCCTTGCAACCAACGGCAATGAGTATCCGTTGCTCGAATGCCGCAGCATTGAATTGACGCTGAAAGAGCAGCCAGACGAAACGAGGAATCCTGTTCATGCCTGATCCCATTGCCAGCGAGAAGCTCCAGCCGTGCCTGTTGGATCGCTTGACAGACGACGATCCTTCCCATCAGGAAGAAAGCCGCAATCAACGGGTCATTTCCCCCCAGCGCTACTACCGGGGAGTCCTGCGCGACCTACAGTGGCTCTTCAACGCCTCGGCTTGTCTCGGGCCGGATCCGTCGTCCGCCGCCAAGTGGAAGGAA